>Ga0209972_10002942_pt1 | contig 13589 bp, 13 predicted proteins | sample NOAtaG_7_FD_187302 | JGI IMG/M metagenome (GOLD analysis project Ga0209972, IMG submission 187302) | Freshwater lake microbial communities from Lake Erie, under a cyanobacterial bloom - NOAA_Erie_Diel1S_2200h metaG (SPAdes) (version 2) | ecosystem: Environmental > Aquatic > Freshwater > Lake ... | reverse complement strand
AGCCTTCAGGATGGGCCACTCTTCGCCGTAGCTGCGGGCTTCAATGGCCGCAGTGGCCAGTTCCAGACACCTGGCGTAGTCGCCGGTCTGCCAGGCCGTCTGACAATCGGTCAGCGAGTCGGGTGCCGGTCCGGCCCACCCGGCCCACCCGGCCCACACTGTGGTGGTGGACAGCAGCGTGACTGCCAGCAGCACAGTGGCGGTCAGTGGCGAGCGATTCCCGGTCCTGCGGTTCATACGGTGACCTTTGCGTCAGAATTGCCTGAGGCGGTGTGGCTGCTTTATAACAGCACAGTGGCTCCAGCGTCATGCCGGGGCCGGAAAATTCGGCGAATGTCGTCGGCAGATGAGGCATTGATGGTGATCCGCACGTGTTTTTTCGACATGGGAAATGTGCTGGTGCATTTTTCGCACGACCGCATGTGCCGGAACATCGCCGAACTCAGCGGTCTGTCAGAATCTGCAGTCCGGCAGTTTCTGATGACCGAACAGCGGCAGTGGATGATGGAGCGCGGTGAGCTGAGCGAAGCCGATTTCTGCAGCCAGCTCAGCCAGTACTGCGGACGCAGTCTCAAACCGGACGCTGTCTGTGAAGCCCTCGGCGATATCTTTCAGCTGAACGACAGCATTGTTCCGGTCCTGCAGCAGCTGAAGGCAGCCGGACAGCGGCTGGTGCTGCTGTCAAATACCAGCATGGCACACGTGCGGTTCATCGAACGCCATTTTCGAGTGCTGGATTATCTGGATGCCCGCGTCCTGTCCTGTGAAGTGGGCGTGATGAAACCCGACGAACCGATTTTTCAGGCGGCACTGGCGCAGGCACAATGTCCCCCGGAAAACTGTTTTTACACCGACGACATCGAAGCCTACACCGCGGCAGCAGCCCGCCTGGGAATACAGACTCACACCTACCGTCAGACCGATCTGCTGGTAGCCGAGCTGCAGCGACTGGGCGTGCTGCAGTAATCGCTGCAGATCACAGTGAGACAATTCCACAGGCCGGAAAGGCTGCGAACCCTGTTGCAGGCACGCAGCCTTCCAGCCCGATTTTCCTCCGACACACTCAGCATTCAGGTGGATTTGTGCTGAGCGATGGAACGGTGCAGTGCCAGTGAGACGCAGCCGTGGCTGGCCTGAGCCACAGTGGCGGACCAGTCTGCAAGGTAACCGCGGACCGTTCGCAGTCCGGACCAGGCAGGCAGCTTTGATTTGCGAGCCGCCAGGGTGTCGTCACTGACATTCACGTGAATGACGCCCTGCAGCAGGTCAAAGGAGATTTCATCACCGTCCTCCACACAGGCAATCGGCCCGCCGACGGCGGCTTCCGGAGCACAGTGCACCCCGATCGCTCCGTGCGACACTCCCGAAACCCGCGCGTCTGACAGAAATGCAATCCTGCCGTCCAGTTCAGGGACCGCCAGGGCTGCAGTGGCAATCAGCACCTCCGGCATGCCGCTGGCCACCGGCCCCAGATACCGCAGAATAATGACGCTGCCCGGAGTAATCCGACGCTGTTCCACCGCGCGGACAATGTCGCGCGGATCGTCAAAGCAGACGGCCTTGCCGGTAAACCGCGGATCCTTCATGCTGGACACTTTGAACACAATGCCTTCAGGGGCCAGGTTGCCGAAGCACACCTGCATGTCAGCAAACGGCTTGTAGCAGTTGTCGCGGCTGACCAGCAGGTCCTGACCGGCCGGCGGTGGCGGGACATCCCGCAGATTTTCAGCCAGTGTCTGACCGGTGACTGTCAGGCAGGACCCGTCCAGCAGGCCGTTGTCGAGGAAGTGTTTCAGCAGCACCGGAGTACCTCCGATGTGGTGCAGGTCCACCATGGTCCGCGGACCGCGTGGAGCGAATGACGCCAGTACCGGAGTGTTGCGGAAAATTTCCTGCAGATCACGCAGCGTAAAGTCGACTCCGGCTTCGCGAGCCAGAGCCAGAATGTGCAGGACGCCGTTGGTCGAACCGCCGGCAGCGGCGATTGTCACAGCGGCATTGCGGAAGGCTGCCGGGGTCAGGATGTCGCGCGGGCGGATGTTTCTCTGCAGCAGATTGACCATCGCAGTACCGACGCGACGGCATTCAGCCTTCTTTTCCGGATCGACAGCCGGGATCGAGCTGCTGGCGGGCAGCATCAGTCCGATCGCCTCCATCGCCAGGCCCCACGTGTTGAACGAAGCGGCGATGCCGCAGCCACCGGGACCGGGGCAGGCCTTGCGAATGATTTCCTCGGATTCCTCGTGAGTCATCGCGCCCACGGCCGCCCTGGCCTGCGAATCGTAAACGTCAAGGATGGTGATGTCCTTGCCGTTGTGACAGCCCGGCAGAATGCTGCCGCCGCTGACGATCAGGCCAGGGAAATTGGTGCGAGCGAGGGCCATGGCGAAGCCCGGACCGTTCTTGTCGCAGTTGTGCAGACCAATCAGACCGTCGTAGCAGTGGGCCGTAACGACGCATTCCGCACTGTTGGCGATCAGGTTGCGGGACGGCAGGCTGGCGTTGCCGCCTTCGTGGCCCTGCGAGATGTTGTCGCTGACGCCGGGAGTGCCGAAGGGGAATCCCAGCAGCCCGGCTTCGCGGCAGCCGGCCGCAATTTCCTGCGCCAGCTGATACGCATGAATATTGCAGGTGTTGCCATCCAGCAGCGGCACGCCAATACCGATCTGCGGCTTCTGAAAGTCCTCGGCCGTCATCCCCAGTGCGTAGTAAAAGGCGGTAATGCCTTTCTGCCATCCGTGAGTCAGTTGATTGCTGTTCCAGTTGAGCATGGGAGTGGTGACCCGGGTAAAAGAGAGCGTGGGTGGAGTCGGCGATCGGCAGCCTGCGGAGACTGTCCGCAGACCTGTGAGTCGCCGAAAAGGTTAGGGAATGCGGGGGCTGCGGTCGAGCGTGCGGAAACGGCCTGCTCAGATTCTCAGGCCTTCTGCTTCCGGGTCGGCTGTTTTCCTGCCGCAGGTTTGGCTATGGTAGTGAACGATTCCCCACATCATTCAGGGCCACCACCATGCACAGCGCTGATTCTGGTCACGCGTCTCAGTCCACCGGTCTGCTCGGACAGGACAATGCCATTCCGCCGTGGACTGTTGCCGAGCTGCCGGAACCGCAGCCGCTGGGACTGCGCAATCTGGCCGGCCTGATCGGTCCGGGGATCGTGATGTGCGGCATCCAGATCGGCGGTGGTGAATGGCTGATGGGACCGGATGTCACCGCGAAATACGGCGGCAACCTGATGTGGGTGGCGACCATCGCCATTCTGACGCAGGCCTTCTACAACATTGAATGCGGTCGCTATGCCCTGTACTGCGGTGAGCCTGTCTTCACCGGGTTCATGCGGACCTTTCCCGGTCCGCGATTCTGGATGGCGGTGACGGCGGTGCTGTGCCTGACATTTCTGATCCCGGGGCTGTCCACCAATGCGGCGGTACTGCTGGCGACGGTGTGGCTGGATCGCATACCGACTGCGGCGGACAGCACCCTCGTAAATACCCTCGTCTTTGTGACTCTGGGAGCCGTGGTTTTACCGGTCTTCGTGGGCGGCAAGGTTTACAACATGCTGCAGTGGATCATGACGGCCAAGGTGTTTGTGGTGCTGGGGTTTTGCCTGGTGATGGGAGTGTTTTTTGTCAGCCCGCAGGGCTGGTGGGATGTGTTCAGCGGGTTCCTGCGATTTGGCAATGTGCCGGTGGCTGCTGCAGATGGCGGCGAGTCGATAGTGAATCTGTTTGGCTGGCGTCTGGAGCATGGGGTGTGGCCGGCGATCTCCCTGACTCATATAGCGACGCTGGGAGCCTTCGCGGGTTATGCGGGAGGCGGCGGGCTGGCGAATTCGGCGTATGGCAATTTCGTGCGGGACAAGGGCTGGGGGATGGGCAGTCAGGTGGGAGCGATTCCGAGTGCCATGGGTGGCCACAGCATTACGCTCAGCCATATTGGTGCGGTCTTCCCGATCACCGCGGACAATCTGCGGCGGTGGCGTGGCTGGTGGAAGTACATTCTTTCGGACCAGCTGATGGTGTGGGTGCCTGGCTGTTTCATGGGGATGGCGCTGCCGGCCCTGCTGTCAATTGGATTCGCTGCCAATTCGCCGATGTTTGGCAAGCAGATTTTGTATTCGCAGCCGCTGCTGGCGGCGGACGGCATCCTGCATACTCCGGCCTTCGGCTCGTGGGCCCCGTTTGTCTGGGGGGCCTGTCTGTTTACGGGGCTGATGGTGTTTCTGCCCAGTCAGATGGCGATTGTGGATGATTTTGCGCGGCGCTGGACGGATATTCTGTGGAGCGGCAGTCGGCGGATTCGCAGTCGACTGCAGGGCAATCAGGCGCGGCAGGTGTATTATTCGATTCTGCTGCTGTATGTGGTGTGGACGATTATTGTGGCGGCGCTGTTTCTGCGTTTCCCGGATGCTCCGAAAACCATGGTGACTGTGATCGCGAACGTGAACAATGTGTCGCTGGCGGTAACGGCCTTTCACATCTTGTGGATCAACTGTCGGCTGCTGCCGCCGGAGCTGCGACCGCGGTGGTATTCGCGGCTGGGGATTGCCAGCTGCGGCGTGTTTTATGCGGGGCTGAGTGTACTGATTTTTTGGACAAAGATTCTGCCGCTGTTCAGATGAAACCAAAGTGCCTGCCTGAATTTTTTTGCTGGGGGTAACTGTCATGTTGTGTGTTTTGCGGGCCGGCCTGTGTGCCGCTGTTGTGCTGTGTGGTGCTGAGCGAGTATGAGTGGCGTGAGCCGCTGGCTGCGGGGCTGGGTGCTGAGGAAATCCTGGCGCTGGTATTGAAAGCGGATGCTCGGCCGCAGGCGGACCTGCGTGAGACGATCCGGCTGACGACACTGGCTGGTACGGAAAGCGTGGTCAGCTTCGGCCGTCGTTCCAGCGTGACGGTGGGGCGCACTGCCACTGGGCGAGGTGAAGTGATGAGGAACATGCAGGTGGTGGAATTTGGCACGCAGGTGAAGCTGACAGCGGTCCCGCAGGACCAGCGAGTACGGCTGACGCTGCACTTTGAATCATCGCGACAGTTGCCGGCGACGGCAGACGACAGTCCGCCGGACATCAGCACGACCGAGGTTTCGACGACGCTGACGCTGGACCCCGGCAAACCGGCCCTGGTCAGCAGTTTTGGCGGCAATCGCAGCAGCGTGCTGGTGGTCATGGTGAGGCCGCAGCCTTAGGCACTGTTCCCGGGCGGGTGCTGACCGGGATGGGCGAAACGGCAGCGTGTCAGGCGTGTTTTTTGAATCACAGAGGACCCGAATGGACCTGAAATCTGTGGTCCAAATCTGACTCCTGTGCTTTAAAACACAAATCACGCAGATGGCACAGATACGGGGCCGAGCCGACACCCTTTCATCTGATGTGGTGGGCAGCCGTGCGGCTCAGCAGGAGCTTCGCCCTCCCGAATAGGGTACCCTGAGGCGCGAGCCGACATGACAAAGGTGCAGTTCTTGCTGCGTCAGGCGAATCAGGTCGACGAAACCCGTTATGGTCCGGACGATCCCGAAGTTGCCATCAGGTGTCCCCGGCGGGCTGCGGCAGGTCTTCCAAAAGCTTGATATTACGCTGATAACGCCGGAGAATGCGGTCGAAAGATGCCTGAGTTTTCTGCATGACGAGTGCGTATCGACCTTGTTGCGATTCCAGATCATAGACAAGGTCGAGACGGCAGCGGGAGATTTCATAGGCCAGATGACTTTGGAGTTTATCGCTGCCAAAGATCCGGTGGACTTCTGCCGTGGGATCCTTCATGAATTCCACGAGTTGCAGGCAATGTTGGCAGCTGCAGCGTACGGTGGCCGGGCGAGTCCAGTTGGCCGGAGGCTGCGGCATTGTGGCTGTCACCCCGATCAGACGCTGTCGCACATCTGTCAGCCACTGTCGCAGCAGTGGCGGAATCTCGCCGAATCTTTGTGCTGACCACGGAACCAGCCGTTTCAAAGCCGGCACATGCGCATGCTGCAGACGGAACAGGTCAGTGCGAGATTTCACGCAGCTGACGACCTTATGAACTTCTGTATCGCAGCCGCAGTGCAGCAGGACCTGCAACAGCACGGGCAGCTGTTTTTCATGCAGATTTTGTGCTCGCTTTCTGGCAGTCTCCGGGTCCTGCTTCCGGCGGGCAATGTCGGCGCAGTACCATGAGGCCGCCTGGCGACAAAGATCGCCTTTGATTTTTTCGGTGTCGGGGTCGCTCTGTGGAAGTTCGCAAACCGCTTCCAGCCATTCCAGGTTTCGCGTGGGAAAAGGCGCGAGTAACCTTCCGTCCGCCGGGGGTGTCAGGATGGCCTGCAGTTCGGCAGCGATTGCCGGCAGGCCAAATTTTCTGCAGGCATGCAGGAGCAGGGGTGTCAGCGGCAGGTTCGTGTCCTGCGGCGCGACCTGTGACAACAGCGTGGTGATGACAGCCCGGTCGTTGAGTTTGATCAGGGAACTGCAGAAACTCGTCAGCAGTGACTCAAGCGCGTCCTCTTTCGGTTGTTTGCGGAAAAAGTCGTGCGGATCAGGCCAGTCCGCGATGATTGCAAGGGCCAGTGCAATACTGTCGGCCCGCACCGATTCTCTGCCGGCATCACGGGATGTCGCCAGTGCGTCCACCAGCTCATTTAAAGCTGGTACGCTGGTCTCAAACCCCGCCTCGGCCAGAACGGTGTGCTGCCGGGCCTTCGGCCACAGCACAAAAGCTGTCCGGTGATACCATCGATCCAGCATGTTGCCAGTATTGCCGGTGTAGCCTTCGTATTCTTCCGACGTTGGTTTCCATTCCTCAAGGGGAATCTGTGAAATGATTGCGTTGACCTGCAGCGAAATGCTCTGCCACGGTTTTTTCACGCCGTCAAAGGTGGTCAATTGTGTGCCCAGCAGTTCGTCTTCATGAGTTGCGCCGATTCGGAGTTTTTGTTTTTTTAGCGGTTTGGGTGACCACCCCCAGTCGTCTTCATCCCGACGCGATTTGCTCTCGTTGTAAGCTTCCTGCAGCAGGTGACGGCTGATGTGCGCGAGGTGAATTTCACAGTCCGCGGCTGCGGCTGTGGGCAGGACCAGGTCAGCCAGTGCTCGATCGTTCCCTTTGAGCAGTTCGCCGGACAGGCTGCGTTCCGAATACTGGTGTTCCAGTGCCAGCACCAGTGGTGTGGCAGGGGCGGCAGTGAACCACGCGCGAACTGCCGCCAGGAGCGGGGCGATGTCAGTCACAGTGCTTCGGGGTTTGGGGCTGGCGGGGGCTGTCGTTCGCAGGATCAGGTTGTAACACAGGCAGACACGCACTCCGCTGGACAACCTGCTCACTTCATGTTCACAGTCCGCGTAGAACGCCGCGTAGCTGATACCTTGTCCGCTGGCCGCTTCCGGGAATTGAAACTTCTGTACTCGGGATTGAGTCTGGCGAACGGTCAGTTCGCCGCCGGCGAAGGGATTGGGCAGCACGATAATCAGGCTGGCCACCATGCCATCGTGTTTTTCACTGTCGCGATGTGGCTTGAAGAAACCGCCGCGGCGGTACACCAGCAGTTTGTAGAGCTCTGCACGGAGTTCGCCGGGGGGGAGTCCCAGTTTATCGGAGACCTGGGCAACCACTGCGGCAACCTGTGCATTCCATTCGTCACTGATCTAAAATCGATCCGGGGACAGTTCGAAGGTCTTGCGGACTTTCGTGTCCACCAGCGTCTCTGTCCCCTTGCCAAATGGCGCCTGCTCGCATTGCGACACCAGGGCGTCAACCACCTTTGGTTTGAGCGGAAAATTCAGTGGTCCTGCCTGATCAACACTGATCGCGGGCGGCATCCCTGAAATGGTTCCGCCGCAGCAAAAATCTGCGGCGCCGATGGAACCGGAAATGGCATCGGTAAGGAGTTGCCGCAGATTCGTTTCGATGGTAATTCTCCGGTGGGGTCAAATTTTTCGCCTGGAACTACCGGATCTGCGTGCAAAAGTCATGTCCCGCGGCGTGAGTTGCAGGAAAATTCCTGCGACTTGCGGCTGATGTGTCCGGCAGCTGTGCGGCTCAGCAGGAGCTTCGCCCTCCCGAAACGGTGGCTCAGCTGCAGTTTCCCCTGCTTGTGCTCGGGCACAGCATTTTTGCAGTTCCCTTCGCGACTTCGCGACTTCGCGTGGGCCAAACCGCGGCCGATTCTGAGCTGTGAGACTGCCGGCGTCCGGGCTGTCAAATGGCCCGAGAAAACCCGGGAATTCCGATCCTGCACCGGAAATCCGCCGTGGAATTTGTGCCTGCTGCAGCGGAATACGGGTATTACGGTCCGGTGTCAGCGTGCCATCACCTGCGTCCGCAGCATTGGCGCGTTGTGCCTGATATCATGGGACGATTGTCGGCCGGACAGCGGGAGCAAACATGAGCCGCTTACATCACTGGAAATCGAAGGCGGGGCGTTCAATGCTGGCATGGTTCACTGCAATTTTGATGCTTGTGCTGGCATTCGCTGTACCGGCTGACGAGTCACTGCAGGTCGGCAGGCTTGTCCCAGGCATTCATACTCGCAGTCTGCGGGTGGGGGAGCGGGAGCGTCGCTATCGGGTCTGCGTGCCGCAGTCGTACGACGGTCAAAAGGCTGCTCCGGTCGTCCTGGTGTTTCACGGCGGTGGTGGTGATCCGGACGGGATGATGAAACTGTGCGGGATGAATGCCAAAGCGGAGCAGGCCGGCTTTATTGCGGTGTATCCTTATGGCACCGGCAGATTTGCCGGCCGGCTGCTGAGTTTCAACGGTGGCGAGTGCTGCGGGTATGCTCATGACAACAGTATTGATGACGTGGGATTCGTGCGGGCATTGCTGGATGATCTGGCCGCGGCGGCAAATGTGGATGCTGACCGAGTTTTCGCCACGGGGCTTTCAAATGGCGGAATCATGTCGCATTATCTGGCGTCGGAGCTGTCTGATCGGATTGCGGCCATTGCACCGGTGGGTGGCCCGCTGATGCTGGAAAAACCAGGCAACAGGCGGGCGGTGTCGGTGCTGCAGTTTCACGGAACAAAGGATGAGTTTGCACCGTTTGAGGGCGGTTTCGGCAAAGGTTTTTTGGGTCGGAACGAGATTACAAAGTTCCGCTCGGTTGACTACACAGTGCAGAGCTGGGTGCAGGCAAACGGCTGCCGTGCTGAGCCGCAGGTGCAGTCCCTGCCGGACAAGGCGGATGATGGGATGCGGGTGACGCAGAAGACGTGGTCAGGTGGTCGTGATGGCAGCGAGGTGGTGCTGGTTGAGATTCAGGGTGGCGGCCATACGTGGCCGGGGCAGCGACCGGTGGTGGCCAGGCTGGGTGCTGCCACGATGGACATTTCAGCGAATGATCTGATGTGGGAATTTTTTCAGCGGCATCCTCGAACAGGTGTCATTCCGGATCGACAGAAGGGCAACCCATGAAACTTCGGCCTCGATGTATTGTGCTGCTGCTGGCTGTGGCAGGGATTTCGGAAGCCGCAGTTGGGCGGATGCCGGCGGACGAGCCGGGTGCGTCTGTGGCGGACGGCACCGCCTGGGTGACTCGCGAGGTGCGTGCCCCGCGAGTTTCGTTTCACAAGTTTGACAGTGCGGCGGCGAAGTCGCAGGTCAGCTATCACCTGTATCTGCCGGCGGCCTATGAGCGGGACAGGGATCGCAGATTTCCGGTGGTGTACTGGCTGCACGGATCGGGCGGGGGGCTGACCGGGATTGGTCAGGTGGCTCGCAGTTTCGATGCGGCGATTGAGTCGGGCAGGACGCCGCCGTGTCTGGTGGTGTTTGTCAACGGGCTGGTGGAGGGGATGTATGTGGACTGGAAGGACGGATCGATTCCTTTGGAAACGATTATTGTGCGGGAGCTGCTGCCGCATGTGGATGCGACTTACCGGACGCTGGCAGTGCGGGAGGGCCGTGCATTGGACGGCTACAGTATGGGCGGGTATGGGGCGGCCCGGCTGGGGTTCAGTTATCCGGAGTTGTTTCGCGGTGTGTCGATTATGGGTGGTGGTCCATTGCAGGCGGAGCTGGTGCAGGCTCCGCGGGCCGGTCGTCGCCGTGCGGAGGAGGTGCTGCAGCGTGTGTATGGTGGTGATCAGGAGTATTTTCGCAGTGTCAGTCCGCGGCGGATAGCGGAGCGTCATGCTGAGAAATTGCAGAGTGATCTGGTGATTCGTCAGGTGTGTGGTGATCGGGACGAGACGTTTCAGGTGAATCTGGAATTTCATGAGCATCTGGAGCGACTGGGCATACCGCATTCGTGGCGAGTGCTGGCGGGTGTGGACCACAATCCGCTGGCAACGATTGAGGCGCTGGGGGCCGAGAACTGGAGTTTTTACCGGGCGGTCTTCGCAGGTGTACAGGCGGAGGCGACGGAGCGGAGGGCGGATTTTGAGCTGACTCTGCAGGTGGGTCAGCAGCAGCGGCGTGCGGTGGTGGTGAATGCACCGGTGGATGGCAGCAAACGACCGGCGGTGCTGGTGCTGCATGGGGGGATGGGCAGTGCGGCGGTGATGCGTGCCAATTCCGGATTCGACTCGGTGGCTCGCGAGCAGGGTTTTATGGTGGTGTATGCGGAGGGGACAGCCTTTGCGGGTGATGAGCGGCGTGCGTGGAATACGGGTCATCTGCTGCGTCGTCAGGTGCGTGATGCTGACGACATCGCGTATTTTGATGCGTTGATTGACAGGCTGACGCAGGCGCATGGAGCGGATGCCGAGCGAATTTACATGACGGGTGGATCGAACGGCGGGATGATGACATTTGTGTACGGGGTGGCTCGAGCGGAGCGGCTGGCCGCGATTGCTCCGGTGGTGGCTGCGATGTTTACGCTTGAGCAGGAGCCGGCTGTACCGCTGCCGATTTTGCTGATCAATGGTGGGCGTGATGGTGAGGTGCCGATGGCGGGCGGGATGAGTCGAAACGTGCTGGTCAGCAGGGCGCAGCAGACACCATTCAGGCCGCATGCAGAGACTGTGCAGTTCTGGGTGCGTGAGAATCGTTCGGAGCCGACGGGGAAAGTGGTGCAGTCAGGGACGGTGACGACGACGGTGTATGCGGCGACGGAGGGTGGGGCGGTGACGGAGGTGGTGGTGGATTCGGAGGGTGGGCATGGCTGGCCCGGTTCGCGGGCACGTCGTGCTGAGAATGCTCCGATCAGTGCCTTTTCGGGTGCGGAGCGGGTGTGGGAGTTTTTCAGGGACAAGCGACGGGCTGTCGGTGTGCTGCCGAAGTGAAGCGGACGCGGGTTTAAAAAACGCGCGAGCCGACAGATGAAATCCTGTCGCGAATTTGCGAAGATCCGCGGTATGAAAACAACCCTTTGTCAGCTGACTTTGCTGTGGGCCGTCTGTTCGTCTGCAATGCAGGCGGGCGACTATGTTCGCTTCGTGAAGGCTCAGACTCAGGTGTGATTCCGCCGGATCAGATTCGCGACTGGCCGGTGTGCTGTTTTGAATTGTTTGTGTGAAAGGGGCAGACGCGAGGGTTGTGCAGGGCTGCCGGCCGGGAATTTGGTTAAGCTGAGAAGGTAAAGCTCGGCGTGAAGAAAGGATTGTTGGTGACTCATGGGCCATGATTTGCTGGTAATTTTTCAGGCTGTTGATCGCAGGATGACGGAAGAGGAACAGGATTTTCTGCGGACTCATTGTCCTCAATCCAAAGTCACAAATCGACGGCTTTCGATGTCTCTGGAAGATACGAATCTGAAACTGCCGGGTGATGTGAATGCGATGATGCGTCGAGGTCTGGATGCAGGTTTTTCAGAGCGCAGTAATGGTGATCGTCATTACTGGTTTCGGCTCAGTCAGGCCCCGCCAGCGGCCTTTGAGGTATACAATCCTCGAAAGGGACGTCGTCTGTACGACTGGATTCCGGACGAGAGCGGACCAGGGGGCGTTTTCAGGATGGTGCAGATTCTTCCTCTGCTGTTTTGTGGGTCTGAGCTGCCTGAACGCATAGAGGACCTGGTGTTTGCAAGGAGGTTGCTGGAGTCCGGGGACCTCAGTCTGCTTTTCCTGGGTAACTTAGCCAGCCGTATGGAGATGCGTCGCAGTATGCCGGTTCCCCTGACATTACTGCGAGACAAGGATGTGGGCCGGCGACTGGCGTGGCTGCTGACTCTCGATTTACCCGTGTTTGAGATGCTGAATCGCGAGCAACAGCGCTGGCTGCAGGAAGATGTGAACTGGGTTCCTGACAAGTGGCGATTGTCAGTTGAGGATGCGGAGTTGCTTGCGTTTGATGTGTTTCAGAATGGAGGTTTGGATGAAAACGACGGTGGTTGGGATTACGAGTGGGATCAGGAGGACGAGGAGGACGAGGAGGAGGAGGACGAAATCCCGGCGGACGCATTGACAGATGAGGAAGCAGCAGAAGAATTCGGAACAACTGAGGGTGAGATTGATTGGCGTCCTGATGCAACAGCACCTTACCGGGGTGACTTCGCTGCTGATCCACGGAGCACAGCCGCAAAGATTCTCAAGCTGATGAAAACCGGGAACGATGACGATCTCAGGACGGCCGTGCTGCAGATGTGGTATTTGACGCGGCAGGTGCAGGGAACTGAATACCAGGACCTGCCTGCACAGACCATGGAGCGGATGCTTGAATTGACCAGTAAACCGTCGCTGCTGGTGTCGCTTTTAAGCGAAGTCAATTCTGGCGAATAACGGAATACTGTGACGGGGCCAGTGAACAACGGCGATCAACTCGGGGGCTTGAAAAGGCCCCTGCTGTTTGTCGTTCAGGTGCTGGGGGCAGTACCTGAAAATGTGTCAGCCCCGTCGTCTCTGTTCTCAGCATTCCAGTAATTGAACCAGTCGAGCCTGGGTTGAAGCGGCATGAACGTGATCGAGGATTTCACGATTCTGTATTTCCTGAACACGCGCGGGCGTCGGCAACGAACTCCCGGTGTTTGAGTTTCCGGTCAGCGGGACAGGAAGGGAAAGAGCAGCAGGCCGAGGATGGCTGCACCGGCGACCACCCACGGCTCAGACAGTCGTCGAAAACGAGTCAGCAGAAACAGCGTGGCTGCCAGCACAGGTACCCTGGGATAATCGGGCTGCCAGCCATCGATGAATACGGTGATAACGACCGGTCCCGGTGTGACCATGGCGACCGCCACAGCGTCCAGAAATTGCTGATCATTCAGCCAGCCATACTCCTTCACCACTCCGATACGGGTGAAAGTGCAGGCAGGGTGACAGGGACCGCCTGCTGCGGCCGGGATCGAATCGCCCAGGTGATCAGCCCGGCACCCAGAAACAGCCACAGACTCTCGGATTCCGTGATGACGGTGACCAGCGCACTGACAAGGTAGATGGCCAACTGAGCAGCCAGCGGGCCAGGCATCAGTTGTGCCAGCGTCAATCCCTCGCGATACTCCGACTCACTGATCCACTTTCGCTGCTCGACCAGATCCCGGTGCATGTAGCCGACCAGTGCGACAGGCCCGCCGAAACCTGCTGTGCCAGGCCGCAGCATGTAAGTGCACATCTGCCCGAGTCGATAGCACGGAGAACACGAATTCTGGCTCATATGCTATCTCAGGGGCATGCCGGGTTCCGGCTGACCATTGGTTGTCAGGATCTGAAAGTGGTGGACCGCAGCGGCTGCCGGGTGATCGCTGGTCCA
>Ga0209972_10002939_pt1 | contig 13594 bp, 9 predicted proteins | sample NOAtaG_7_FD_187302 | JGI IMG/M metagenome (GOLD analysis project Ga0209972, IMG submission 187302) | Freshwater lake microbial communities from Lake Erie, under a cyanobacterial bloom - NOAA_Erie_Diel1S_2200h metaG (SPAdes) (version 2) | ecosystem: Environmental > Aquatic > Freshwater > Lake ... | reverse complement strand
GACTTGATTAATTTATTTAGCTATGCAGAAAGACAAGTAGTTAAAAGCATCCGGTGCTTTTGCTCATCTATGCAATACGACTTAGCAGTGTATTACTAGGAATTAGCACCCACCGGGATGGGTTGCTAAGACATCGCAGGGCCTACTCCCTCCGTCTTTCTGGATAAGCGAAGGCAAATATAAGGGTCAACGTCTGAATATGAAATAGTATTTATATTAATCTTATTGTAATAACCACTATTTAAAGTCGAATTGATGAAGGGGTTATGATGAATGAATAAAGAGCATAGAAACAGGGATGCCGGCCATTACTCAGATGTTGACTTATAAATTCCACATTTATCAGACATTCATTTAAGCGAAGCCATTTTTTAAGCGGCTATGCGCCACGCTAATTTTATTTTCGCGCTATTCGCTTCTAATGAGGTCTGTTTTCTCAGCGCACAGACTATCCCTTAATAGTCCGGTTACTTTTATACAACGGTTTGAAAACGGTTGCGTGGCGTGATGTAGTTCATAAAATGATTACAAGGCATGAAAATGCTTCATGAATTACATTACAACAAACTCCTTTTGGACATTTTAAATTGTGGATAGTAAATTCACAGTCTGCCGTTATGGGAAAGGCTTCAACAAAGTCGGCGTAGTGACAAAAAGACAGAATCAATAATGGTATAAATTTTGGCAAGTATTTATAAAATTGAAGAATCATGAAAAATATAGAAATACAAAATTCATTCATCGTTGCAACAACCGGAGTTTCGATACTACAAACAGCCTACCTCAAAGAATATAACCCAGTCATTAAAATGATGCTTGGTTTATTGCCTGGAATGTTTTTAAGTCGTTCAAAAAATCCACGTGTAAAATACTGGGGTGATAGTCTGATAGCAGGAAGTATTATAGGATATACTATAAATAAGCTTGCTCAAAGTGTATGTGATTATTCATATAAAATAAATCTTCCTAAACAAAACTCTGTTTTAATTAACATAAATACTGGAAGTGTTATTGAAAATATTGGGAAACCACATTTCATTTTTGTAACTAAAAACTATGATGCAAAAGAAGGTTGGCAGAGCAGTTCACCACTTTTGCATTGTATTAAAAAATTGGAAGGAAAAGCCGGAGGGCGACCAAGCAAGCAAGGGGATACCGTACTTTGGGACAATTTACAAAACCACACTAAAAAATTTAATCAATTACTAAAATATTGGATAAAACATTTTTCATCATTAAAACCAACATATAAAGACAATTATAAAGAAAAATTGATTTTCTGGCACTCCATGGTTAATGATTATAAACCTCTTGACATAAAAAGAAAGGAGTTCCATCCATCGGCTGTCAGTGAATGGTCAATCTATAATAACACCTTAGTTCGATATGACGATTACGGCAATATTCTTTACGGAGCTGCTGGTACTGCTTTTGGTATCTCTGAGAAAGATTTATTCTGGGGGGCTAATTGGAATCAAATCTTAAAAAGTGGATTAGATGAGAACAAGGACACCTATTCTATTAAGAGAGGCATAAACATCTATAATAATTCTATTGTGCGAAAACAGAATTCAAACACAATGCGTTATGTTTAAAAAAGGATGGGATCAAAACTTCTTAATTCCATACATTCTTTTCTTGTTTTTACATTTTATATTCTTTTTACCTTACGTACTTATACGATTATCGTGGTACTTAGATGTAGATTTTTTTTCATTCATACATAGCAAGGCGTTTGAGAAGGCTTTGTTCTCTTATATGTGTTGTTTTCTGCGGAATGACCTTGATGTATATTTAACTGTTGTATCCTTGTGGTTCCTGTATGTAATTTCAGACACTATTATTAAATACCGAAAAATATATTAGCTGAGAATTGCCCTTCCCACAACAGCACCTAAAAGAAATTGGCGGTTTTAGCCACTCAGAAAATTTAGTAGTAAATGAAATATCTTTTTCCGAAAAAAACATTTTTGATAAAATCGCCACCTTCGCAACCGTCAGGCTGTGAAATAACTTACAATGCATCGCAAGGGTGTTTTTTTTATTGCTCATATATGCTACTGTTGCCTCATAACATTCATTTAAGCGAAGCCATTTTTTAAGCGGCTATGCGCCACGCTAATTTTATCTTTGCGCTATTCCCTTCTAATGAGGTCTGTTTTCTCAGCGCACAGACTATCCCTTTATAGCCAATTTACTTTTTTACAGTGGTTTGAAAACGATTGCGTGGCGTGATGTAGTTCATAAAATAATTACCAGGCAAGAAAACACTTCATTGACTACATAAAAGCAAACGCCTTTTGGCGTATTTGAATTGTGGATAATATTTTCTATAGTCTGAGGTTAGCGGTAACCACCAAGGTTTCTTCCTGAAATGATGAATGTTTCAGCAACTCGGGGGTAATAATATTTTTCTAATTCATTTACACGGACAGCAAGTTGAACAGCATCCTCGCCCGGATTAATTAGAAGTTCTTTTTGAAACAAAATAGTGCCACTATCATAGTCCTCATTTACAAGGTGAATGGTGATGCCGCTCATTTTTTCGCCGGACTTGAGCACTGCCTCATGAACGCGTATTCCATACATCCCCTTACCGCCGTATTTGGGAAGCAACGACGGATGAATATTCAGAATATGATCCGGGAAATGCTGAATCAGATCATTAGGCACAAGCCAAAAAAAACCGGCCAAAAGAATATAGTCGATAGCCGATTGCTGTAATTGTTTTAATACAAAACCATTATTCCATTCATCTTTATTGAATAGTATTACAGAAATGCCGTATCGATTGGCCCTTGCAATAACGCCTGCATCCTGTTTGTTTACAAAAACGGCACATATTTTTATGAGGGTATGATTTTCAAAATATTGTATCAAGGCTTCGGCATTAGTGCCATTGCCGGAGGAGAAAAGGGCAACATTAATGAGCTTAGAGCCCGAATTCATCAATAAATATTTTCTGAAAAAGGGTATTCATATTATTCAGACCATTCAGTTTATTTAACTCAAGCGTGGTGAATATGAAATTCGTATTGCCATTGTTGTCTGTTTTTTTTGCCATAATCACAGAATTGCCGGTCCACGGATTTAACGTGCCGGTGCTCACCTTTTTTGCCAATAGGTCGGCTGTATATATTGAACTTGCACCAATGGTGAGGTTAAATGGTCGAACAACACTAACAATAGCGCTACTCGTCAGATTTGGATAACCGGAAAGCAGGGCGTTTATAGTACTGTTTGAATTAAGAACGAGTTGTGTGTCGGCGGGTAAAACAGTAAGTGATTGTGCCGGCGTAAAGTCCAGAAAGTTTGATTGTTGGTCGAAGGATGAGGAAACATAGGTTGAAAAAAATAATTTTCCGCCGCTATTAAAAAAATCATTCAATGTTTTTTGCCCTAATGACAGAGATGCAGATGCGCTATTGCTAAACCAGATAATAGTTTTGAATAAATTAAAGACTCTCGATTGCGTAAGATTATCAGGAGACAGGGTGATATTTACTGCACCTTGAGTTTTGAATATTGATAATGTATCGAATGCGCTGATACCAATGCTATTGAGATTTTGAGCATAAAAATTAATTTGATTTGCTCCATTATTCCCATATCCGTCCACCAGCAAGACTTCTGAAACCGGCTTCTTGATAAAAATCGGATAAGAGGATACGTATTTAGACTTGGATAGTGCTTTATCCACAACCCGAATATACAGACGGTTAGTATCATTCAATTTAAGTCCGGAGATCGTAAAATCAAGAGGAAAGTTGTTATTGTTTTGATAGACATAACAATTGGTTGTGTTACCTGTTAGCGACTCAGCTTCAAACATAGCCGCTACAGCACCGATATTTAAATTATAAGGGCTCTGTGTGGTATCGTTCCAGCAAAGTTCAAAGAAGTTGAGGTTTTCTGCGCCATCCGGATCAGTAGCCTGCCAGAAAAACTTTACTACAGGGAAAGATTCCAGAGGATTTTGAATGCCCGGTACAAAAACCACAGCGGGTGTTGAATTTCTTACAGGGAAAGTGAGGCGCGCCGGTGATGGATCCTTACTTCCGCGATTATCTACTGCGCGAATGAAAAAATTAAAATCAAAGGTGTCGTTTCCTGCGGGAATAGGGAGCAAAAATGTACTGTCCTGCCTAAGAATAGATAACCAATTGGACTGTTGACCAGCAATACTGTCGAATGTATACTCATAGCGGACTATGTATCCATCCGGATCATCTCCCCACCAGTTAGCCGTAACCAAAGCGCTGAGGCGATTATCGCCGGTACGGATAATGGTATCAACTACACAAAAGGTCTGAGGCGGTTGATTAGGGGTTTCTTTTCCAATAAAGTCCTTGTTACAAGCGTACGATATGAGGCATACCAACATAATGATTTGTGGTATAGGTAAGTCAATCCAAAGGGGTTTGCGAGAACTCATTTTGAACTTGCGAATTTAAGCCTAAATCTCAGGTAAACGATGCCCTTAATCTTAATTAGCATTTATTTCACACACTAATGAATAAAGAAAAAAACGAGCCCGGTATAACTTATTCAGATAGCTGTCGTTTAATATATGAGTAGTAAATAAGTCAGTGTCCCTTTTGCAGTGATTTATCAATCGGTGTAAGCAGTTTCACTTAGTTATTTATTTACTATTTTCGAGATCTCTATTAAAAACCATGTAAACAGAAAATAAATAATGACGAAGTACAAACAGATAAAAAAAATTACGGCAGCTTTTCTCTTCGCCTTTGGCTGTCAAGCTTTTATGCCTCAACAGTCTTTGGCTCAGGAAGTGGTAGATGAGAAAAACGAAGTGGTTATGGAGCCTGCTGATACAGTAAATCAGGTAGAAAACTTTGTAGTTGAATACAACGACAGTGTATATCCGGTAAAAGACGCCACAAGCTATTCTTCCAAATTAGACGAGTCTTTTTATGCCGGCATCATTACGGAGTTAAGCAAGGAAACTCCACTGGAATTAACGTACAATACCTACGTCCAGGGGTTTATTGATATGTATATTTATCGTAAACGCGATCAGGTATCTCGTATGTTGGGTCTTGCTCAAATCTACTTTCCCATTTTTGAGGAAGTGATGCGAAATAACGAAATGCCCGAGGATATAAAATATCTTGCCGTGATTGAATCTGCGTTAAATCCGAACGCCGTATCGCGTGCCGGAGCAGTAGGCATGTGGCAATTTATGTATGGCACAGCTAAGTTGTACAACCTCAAGGTTAATAAAGAAATTGATGAACGTAAGGATATTTACAAATCGACAATGGCTGCAGCAGCGTACCTGAAAAATTCCTATAACAGATATGGCAACTGGATGCTGGCCCTGGCATCGTACAACTGTGGCCCCGGCAATGTAGACAAAGCCATATATCGTTCAGGCGGCAAAAAAGACTTTTGGGAAATTATGAATTACCTGCCTCGTGAAACCAGAGGCTATGTTCCGGCATTTATTGCGGCCATGTATGTTATGAACTATTATTATCACCATGATTTGTATCCGGTTTACCCTGATAATAAATTCTGCGAAATTGTTTGTGTGCCAATAACTGAGAAAATTTGTTTTAATAAAATTGCTCAGTACACCAATTATAGTGTGGATGATCTGAAGTTCTTAAATCCCGGACTGAACTCTAATGTTATCCCGGTATGGGATGATGAGCCTTATGCGTTAAAAATGCCGGCTGAAATGTTGCCTATATACGACGCCATGCGCGACAGTATAGTGTCATCAAGTAAATATGTAGTGCCCACATATCATCATTATACCACATATGCATCCGGCAAGTCAGGTGTTCATGTTGTACGCAGAGGTGAAACGCTTGGCGGCATAGCATCCAAGTATCATACAACCGTAACAAACATAAAGCGCTGGAATAATTTACGAAGCAACACCATTTATGTTGGGCAGAAAATAAAATTATACGGCACAGCAGCAAACCGGACCAACACCGTGAGTAGTAATTCCGGATCAACAACAACTACGACTACAAATACCGGACAGTCTTCGGGCACGGTAATCTATTACAAGGTTAAACCAGGCGACACCTTGTACGGAATTGCACGAAAATACAAGGGCCTCACCATTGATGAAATCCGTGCCAGTAATGGCGCCAGCAAAACAACAAATTTGAAAGCCGGAACAGTACTCAAATTGGTGCTCTAATTAGGCCCGGAATGAATGAATATTATTTACAGAGCCCTGTCGACAGACGGGGCTCTGTTTTTTGATCGGGGTTGATAGAGGTGAGGTACTTTTGTATCTCCTTTATGAATACACATCATTATCCGTTTGATCAGGTAGCGAAAATGATACGCGGGCAACTATTGCAAAAAAACACTTCCTGTATTACGGAACACTTGTTAATCGATAGCAGAAAGCTTTCTCACCCCGAAACAACCTTATTTTTTGCTATAAAGGGACAGCGTCGCGATGGCCATGACTATATCGATGAACTATATGCTAAAGGAGTCAGGCAGTTTGTGGTCAGTAAGGAATTCGATATCACCAAGTATCCTGATGCGGCTATTCTCAAAGTAAAAGATACGATACATGCATTGCAGAACCTGACCGCACAGCATAGAAAAAAATTCGATATTCCTGTAATTGGTATTACCGGAAGCAATGGTAAGACGATCGTAAAAGAATGGTTATATCAGTTGTTGCAGCATGATTATAATATCGTTCGCTCTCCTAAAAGTTATAACTCACAGATAGGCGTACCATTATCTGTTTGGGAATTAAGTTCATACCACAATCTTGCCGTTTTTGAGGCAGGTATTTCACAGCCCAACGAGATGGCCGATCTCGAAAAAGTCATACAACCCACTATTGGCATATTTACCAACATCGGAAAGGCTCATGATGAAGGGTTTTTAAACATCCGGCAGAAAATAAATGAGAAGCTCAAGCTGTTCATTAAGGCCGAACTGCTCATCTATTGTAAGGATTACGTTTACATCAATGAGTGTATTGGCAGTTTCATAGATCGCATGAAATCTGCTGATTCTAATTATGCGGGTTATCAGACCTTCACCTGGTCCAGGCTCGGGCATAAAGATGCTGATGTCATCATACAAAACATTTTAAAACATCAGGCACATGCAGAGATTGAAGCTATTTGGAAGAATAAATCATTTCTTTTTTCGATACCCTTCACTGATGATGCCAGTATTGAGAATGCGATCAACTGCTGGATGCTTATGTTGCATTTGGGTATTGATGCAAACCTTGCATCCTCGAGACTAATGTCTTTGAATAAAGTAGAGATGCGCTTGGAGTTAAAAGATGGGATTAATCAATGTACCTTAATTAACGACTATTATAATTCGGATTTACACTCACTCCGTATCGCTCTGGATTTTCTCAGGCAACAGAAACAGTCTGTACATAAAACAGTTATTCTATCCGATATGCTACAGACCGGTATGGCAGATGTAGCATTATATGGTGAGATCGCTGAGATTATTGCCAAAAGCGGCGTTCAGCGGCTCATTGGAATTGGTAATGCGATTAGCCGTCAGCAGAAACAATTTAAAGCCAGGAAGGAACTCCAGGTTGCGTTTTATAAAAATACCGGTGAATTTCTGAGCGAGTTGAGTGGTTTGAAATTTCAGGATGAAATTATTTTATTGAAAGGAGCTCGTGCCTACGAGTTTGAGAAAATTGCCAAACAACTGGAGCACAAGCATCATGAAACGCTTCTTGAAATAAATCTAACGGCATTAACCGATAATTTAAGAATGATACAAAGCCATCTAAAGCCCGAGACTAAAACGATGGTTATGGTTAAAGCGTTTTCCTATGGCAGTGGAAGTTTTGAAATTGCCAATGTACTGCAAACACAGCGCGTTGAATATTTGGGCGTTGCCTATGCCGATGAAGGGGTTCATTTAAGAAAAGCCGGAATTCATACTCCCATTATGGTAATGAATCCAGAGGAGGGCACCTATGATCAGGTTGTTTTATTTAAACTTGAACCGGTTTTATATAATCTGCGAAGTCTTAAAAACTTTATTCCTATAATCCAATCGCGTAAAGAGGAGTTAACGGAACCTTATCCGGTTCACCTCGAAATTGAAACGGGCATGCATCGTCTCGGTTTTGATGAATCTGATTTGATAATGTTGATAGACCTGCTTCGTTCAAACAAAAAATATATACGAGTACAAAGTGTTTTTTCACATCTTGCGGCATCGGATAACCCCAACTTTGATGATTACACCCATGCTCAGATAGAGCAATTCAAAAAAGTTAGTGCCAGTATTGAACAGGCTCTTGGTTATTCATTTCTACAACATATATGTAACACCGCCGGCATCATTCGTTTTCCGGAAGCACAATTCGATATGGTTCGATTGGGTATTGGCCTTTATGGCGTTGATGGTTCCGGTCTGTGGCAAAATCAGTTGCGCAATGTAAGTACGCTCAAGACTATTGTTTCACAGCTTAAGTATCTGAAAGCCGGAGATACAGTAGGCTACGATCGCAAAGGAAAAACGAATCGGGATACCGTTGTGGCAACAATTGGTATCGGTTATGCAGACGGGTTACATCGAAATTTAAGCAATGGTGTAGGCAAGATGTGGCTTCGTGATATGGAGGTGCCCATCATTGGTAATATATGTATGGATATGTGTATGCTCGATGTTACTGAAGTTAAAGATGTTGAAGAGGGTGATGAAGTCATTGTTTTTGGTGAAGCACAATCACCGGTAAAACTGGCCAATCAATCCGGTACAATTCCTTACGAAATCATCAGTAGTATTTCACAGCGGGTAAAACGAGTTTATTATAGGGAGTAATTATTTAATTACCCCCAACTCTTTACCAACTTTTTTAAATGCCTGAATGGCTTTGTCTAAATGATGTTTGTCGTGTGCTGCGGAAATCTGTACTCTGATTCGTGCATTACCTTTAGCTACAACCGGATAAAAGAAACCAATAACATAAATGCCTTCAGGTAAAAGCTTTTCAGCAAATTGCTGTGCTAAAACCGCATCATAAAGCATGATGGGAACTATTGGGTGTTCGCCGGGCTTGATATCAAATCCTGCGGCAGTTATCTGGCTCCTGAAATATTTGGTGTTTTCTTCAAGTTTGTCACGTAGTGCTGTAGTTTCATTCAGCATATCCAATACAGCAATCGAAGCTCCAACAATACTGGGTGCAACCGAATTGGAAAACAAATATGGTCTGGAGCGTTGCCTCAGCATATCAATAATTTCTTTACGGCCTGAGGTGAAACCGCCTGAGGCGCCACCAAGCGCTTTACCGAGGGTGCCGGTGATAATATCTATTCGCCCCATAACATTTCGGTATTCGTGGGTTCCTCGCCCTGTTTTACCCATGAAGCCTGAAGCGTGACACTCATCGATCATCACTAATGCCCCGTGCTTATCTGCCAGTTCACAAATTTTATCCAGTTGCGCAATCGTACCATCCATACTGAATACGCCGTCGGTTACAATCATTTTAAATCGGGCTTCAGCGGCGGCATGTAATTGCTCTTCGAGGCTGTCTATATTATTGTGTGTATAGCGATAGCGTTGTGCCTTACAGAGTCTTATGCCATCGATTATACTGGCATGATTCAGCTCATCGCTGATGATGGCATCCTGCTCATTCAACAAAGGCTCGAACACGCCTCCGTTAGCGTCAAATGCGGCGGCATAGAGAATAGTATCTTCTGTGCCCAGAAAATCAGAGATTTTTTTCTCCAGTTCTTTGTGTATGTCTTGGGTGCCGCAAATAAACCGTACGCTCGATAATCCATAGCCTCTATAATCTATATATTTTTTTGCGGCTTCGAGCACTTTAGGATGTGAAGACAGGCCCAGATAATTATTTGCACACAGATTAATAACGGTCTTGCCATTAACAACAATCTCAGCACCCTGAGCCGACGCAATAATTCGTTCAGATTTATATAAGCCGGCTTGTTGTATGCTTTGCAACTCTTTAATCAGATATTCTTTATTCGTGTACATGCTAATTATTGATTTATGGCTGAAAATTCAACAATCCATTTGGTTTATGGTAATGAAAAATGATAAATACATCATTCGATAGTGTGAATGTTAAAAAAACTTACCACATCATTGATAATAAGATTCAAATTTGGTTTTGCATTTCACTGAGTATGAGCAAGAATAAAAAAAATAGCACGATCAAATCAGAACAGGGCGGACTCTTTTCTGTACAAAATCTGCTGAGCCTTTTGCTATTGGTAATCGTTACATCTATTGCTTTTTCCCCATCGCTCAGTAATCAGTTCACCAATTGGGATGATCCGACTTATGTCTACGAAAACCCTATGGTAATGAGTGAGCAAACCCAATGGAAACAACTTTTTACTGAACCGGTATCCTTAAATTATCATCCGATTACTATGTTAACTTTAGCCTGGAACTATCAACGTGCTGAAAAAGCTGATGGCAAAATAGATCCATACCTTTTTCATTTATGGAATGTGGTGATTCATGTATTCAGCGTAGTCCTGATGTTCCTATTTGTATTTCGGTTAAGTCGTTCTAACTGGTTTGTCTCTTTCTTTTGTGCCGCAATATTTGCCCTACATCCTATGCACGTAGAGTCGGTTAGTTGGATAAGCGAGCGAAAGGATGTTTTGTATGTTTTATTTTTTCTTTTGGCTTGTTTTACCTATTTGAGATTCAAAGAGAAAGAATCTTATGTATGGCTTGCTCTTACCTTGCTGTTTTTTATCTTGTCTGTTTTAAGTAAAGCCGTAGCGGTTGTTTTGCCGGTAGTATTGTTACTGATCGATTATTACACCGCACGAAAAATTCATCTTAAACAGCTACTTTTTAAAATGCCATTTTTCATTTTGTCATTTTACTATGGATGGAAGGCTTATTCCATACAGTCCACTGAGGCTATCGCAAGCAGCACGTCTATCTCACTGTTTCAACAATTTGTATTTGGATCTTGGGGTGCCTTAATGTATATCTTTAAATTTTTTATACCGATAAAATTGTCTGCCTTTTATCCATATCCCGAACTGGTAACTTCAGGAAATATTCCGACAGAGTACTATTTAGGTTTTATCATTTGGCCATTGACTGCAGGCGCCATATATATCGGTTATCGTTTTTATCAGCCCTTGTTATTTGGTATATTATTTTACTTCATAACCATCGGCTTGGTGCTACAGTTTATTTCTGTTGGCTCTGCGATTATGGCCGATCGGTATAGCTACTTGCCTTATTTAGGACTGGCTTACCCGATTCTCATTTTCTTTATGATTTGTACCAAAAAAAGGCAACGCTGAAAACACCTGTATATGCAACAACTGCAGCATTCTTTATTTTTTTATCTATCAGCACTTATGCGCGAACGCAGGTGTGGAAGGACAACATCTCTTTGTGGAGCGATGTGATTAATAAATACCCAACGGTTGAAGTTGCCTATAAAAACCGTGGCAATTATTATGGTAAAGAACTTGGTAAAGTAGACGAAGCATACAAGGATTATATGGTGCTCAAACGAATGAATTCTAAAGACACTAAAGTTTACAGCAACATGGGAAATGTTTACGGTATGCGTCAACAACCCGATTCGGCTATATGGTGCTACAACAAAGCCATTGCCTTAGACCCGAACAATGAAGAAGCCTATATCAACCGAGGTATTACTTATTCTATGATGAAACAGTTCGCAAATGCTATAAATGATTTTAACAGTGCCGAAAAAATAAAAGGATTAAGCTTGAGCATATTACAGAACAGAGCCTACACCCTTTTGGCGGCCGGGAGATATTCAGAGAGCGCAAAAGACTATCAGGAATTAATTCGATTAAAACCCAATGATGCGTTAACCTATTATTACAGTGCACTAGCGCAGGAGGGATCGGGAAATATCGCACTCAGCAAACAACACTTGCAACAGGCCATTTCGTTAGGGTATCAGGTGGATGAAGCGACACGCACCCGAATAATTCAGAAATAAATTTTTATTGGCATTTCATTTTCTGACTGACTTGGTTTTTACATTTCGTTATGTAAACCGCTTAATTAAGTTGTTCTCCGCATGGAAACCAAAGGATCAGGTTATATCTTTGCCGCATCCTGCTTACATCAGGAAAATTTATGGAAAAAGATAAACAAAAACTTGTCGCGCTTGAGGCCAAGCCTTATGCCGAACCTAAAGACAGCCGCATAGCCACGGCCCCCCTGAAACCCTTTCAAACCTTATTGTTTTACAAGTATGTGCATCTGCCCGAGGCGGAAATTTATGCTGCGCAGTTGTTGAAATTCTGTAAAGACACCGGGCTTACCGGCCGTGTGCTGGTGGCCGAAGAAGGTATTAACGGCACCGTTTCAGGCACGGTGGAGCAATGTAACCGTTTCATACATCATCTGCATAACGATGAGCGATTCAGCGATATGGAGTTTAAAATCGATGAAGAAAACAACACCACATTTGCTAAGATGCATGTGCGTTACAAAAAAGAAATCGTTCACTTTGGGCAACCTGATGTGAATGTATGGGAGCGTACCGGCACCTACCTTGAACCCGAAGAATGGGAAAAGATGATGCACGACGAAGATGTGGTGGTACTCGATGTACGCAATAAAGTAGAGTGGGAATTGGGCAGGTTCAAAAACGCCGTAACCGTGGACATTGATCACTTCCGTGATTTGCCTCAGGCGATGCCGCAACTGGAATCCTACAAAGACAAGAAAGTATTGGCCTATTGTACCGGAGGTATCCGTTGCGAGAAAGCTACCGCCTACCTGATTCAGCAAGGCTTTAAGAATGTATTCCATCTGCATGGCGGTATTATCAAATACGGCAAGGTAACCGGAGGTAAAGATTTTGATGGGCAGTGTTATGTGTTTGATAACCGAATAGGTATTGATGTTAACTATGTTAACCCAACAGTTATTTCTCAGTGTAAAATTTGTAACACCAAAACCACCAAGATGGTGAACTGTGCCAATCCGGAGTGCAACGAACATTTTGTGTTGTGTGATGATTGCGGATGGACTATGAATGGTTGTTGCAGTAATTCATGTAAGGAAAGCCCTCGCCTCCGGGTATATGATGGAACCGGGTACTATCAGAAAGGCACGCAGCAATGGATTAATGATTAAGATTTTTTTATTCGAGCCTTAACCGACCATCCATAAGATGTATTCGGATTAAGACTCCCTACCCGACATTTTGTCTGTATTACCGGCATGGCAGTATCTTTGATTAACTCATGAAAATAGTAGCATACACATGAAGAACGATTCGTCAGAAAGTACGACTGGAAAGGATTTTAAGAATATTGATGCTTCGGATAATGCATCACGCGACGTTAATCCGCCGAACAATTTGTCAGAAGAAACATCATCCGATGATGCAAATTCGTCACAGGAAAACGAGCCGATTGATGAGCATACCGATGCGGAAACACAGGATTTTTTAACTCGCTTAGGACTTAAGGGAAAACCCAAAAAAGAAATTATCGAGTTAAAAAATAAGCTTGAAGAAACTAATGATAAGTATTTGCGCCTTCTCGCAGAATTTGAGAATGCAAAAAGACGTCAGGCCCGTGAGCGTCTCGATCTA
>Ga0209972_10002938_pt1 | contig 13595 bp, 10 predicted proteins | sample NOAtaG_7_FD_187302 | JGI IMG/M metagenome (GOLD analysis project Ga0209972, IMG submission 187302) | Freshwater lake microbial communities from Lake Erie, under a cyanobacterial bloom - NOAA_Erie_Diel1S_2200h metaG (SPAdes) (version 2) | ecosystem: Environmental > Aquatic > Freshwater > Lake ... | reverse complement strand
GGAACAAACCTGCGCGCGACGGCCGCCACCACCGCGCCGAACGTCGTGCGCTGGTCGGCGGCCTGGACCGGCGGCCTCTGGCTGCTGCTGTCGTCGCACGTGTCGGCATGGGCCGCCGCGGCCATCGTCGCCGCCATCGTCATGCCGATCGCGCTCATCGCGACGTTCGGCCTGCGCGAGACGTATGGCACGGACCTGAACTTCACCGAGAAGTAGGGAAAGTGGCCGCCTACTGCGTCGTCCGCCCGCGCCCAACGCCTCACCTCCAGCCATGAACGAAATCGCCACGATGCTCCCTCTTCTCCGCCGACTTGCCGGCCGACTTGCCCGCCGAGTCCTTCTGATTGTCGCCGTCGCCATGTTGATGACGCAGGGCATCGGCTGCAGTTCGGTGCCGCGTGGCGCCGGCAACTACATGGTGACGGTCGTCGATGCGGGCACGGGCCGTCCGGTCGAGGGGCTTGCGCTCACGGCAGCGGGCGCCGGCGTGCGCGCGCGCGGTGGGACGCCCGTGGCCGCAACCACCGACGAGGACGGCGTCGCGGTGCTTCGCTTCGGCGACTGGGGAGCGGTCGACCTCGCGCTTGCGCAGGGCGACGTGACCGAGCGCTGGCTGGTGACGCAGGACCGCGTGGCCGTGAATGGCGGAACGTCGTCGATCGAGCCGCTTCGGCTGATCGTGGGCTCGCGCATGCAAGGCGGCGCGAGCGCCTTCGAGGTGACGATCACGCGCGTCGAGCGCGGCGGCAAGATCGACAAGTGAGGAGCGGTCGCGGCTGCGGCCGCTCGCTTTGGTGCTGGTGCAACTGTCGGAGTCGGAAGTCACGGCTGCCCGGGGACGAAGTCCCCGGAACGGGAATCGTCGTCGTCGACGGCGGAGTCAACGTCGTCGTCGACGGCGGAGCTCAACCGTCCGGCGAAACACTCCCACCAACACCTTCACACGCACCCGCACGCAGCGACTCGACGAACGGCCCGACCGCGGCCGCCACGCGCGCGGACGTCCGCGCGAGGTTTCGCAGGAACACCTCGTGCGTCGGCTCATGGTGGTCGACGAGGTCGGTGATGCCCTTCAGCGCCGCCAGCGGAACTCCGTGCATCCTGCAGACCACGGCAAGCGCCGCGAGCTCCATCTCCTTCGCAAGGGCGCCCGCCCGCTCGAAGGCGGCGCGTTCCTCGGCGGTCGCGTCGAGGCTCGCGCCCGTCGAGACGAGACCGATGCGCGCATCGAGGGCCGCAGCCGCATGCGCCAGCGTCTGGTCGGAGTGCGACAGGCGCGTGTGCGCGCGGGCGACGGCGTCGAATCCGCCGATCGCAACCCGCGCGTCGTGGAACATCGTCTCGCGCGCGATCACGAGGTCCGCGATCGCCTGCCCGCGCGACTCGAAGCCGCCCGCGGTTCCCGCGTTGAGGACGAGATCGAACCGGGCGCCGGGCGCGGTGGTCGCGAGCGCGTGGGTCAGCGCGCTTGCCGCGTGCACGGGGCCGATGTGGTCTGCGCCGAGCGCGCGGTCGGCGCCCGGCGTGATGAGCGTGAGCTCGGCGCCCGCGACACGGCCGACGCGCGCGTTCCCCGCCGGCATGAGCCGCAGCGCTTCCGCAATCGGCGCCGCCTCGCTCGCCATCGCCACGTACAGCAGCACGCGCGTCGGAGGTCCTGGCGGCGCCGGAAGCGTGAAGTCCGCGGCGCGCATCGTCAGATCTCGATCGGAACGGCCCGCGCCGGCAGCACGCTCTCGAGGCCAAGCTCGTCGCGCAGGCGCTGCGCCAGCGCCGTGCGCGCGCTGTCGGTGCCGTGGTTGATGACGACGCGACCGGGCTTCTCGCCGAAACTCGCGAACCACTTCACGAGGTCGTCCTGGTCGGCGTGACCGGAAAGGCCTTCGACGCGCGTCGACTTCGCGCGCACCGGCAGCGTCTTGCCGTTGAACTGCGCGCGATCGGCGCCGCGCTGGAGCCGCCACGCGAAGCCGCCCTCGGGCTGGTATCCGGACAGCACCACCATGCAGTCCTCGCGGTCGATCGACTCGGAGAGGTGCCGCAGGATCGGTCCGGCGTCCATGAATCCGCTGCCTGCGAGGATGATGCCGCCGTGCACCATGCGGTCGATCGCCATCGACTCGCGCTTCGAGAGCACGTAGTGCAGTTCGGGAAACCAGAGCGGCGCGCCGCCCGAGCGGACCGCGGCGCAGATCTCGGGCGCGAGATACTCGGGGTGGCGGTAGAGCGACTCGATGCCGTGCACGGCCATGGGCGAATCGACGTAGACGTTGAGCCCGTGCATGAGGCCGCGCGCATGAAGCCGCGCAAGCCGGTGGACGAGGAGCTGCGCGCGTCCAAGCGCGAAGCAGGGGACGAGCACCTTCGCCTTGCGCCGCGCGGCGTCGGCCACGATCGCCGCAAGCTGCGTCTCGGGGTCGGTCGCGGGATCGCGGCGCCGCTCGCCGTTGGTCGACTCGACGATGACCACGTCGGCGCGCGCGGGCCGGTGCGGAGCCGCCAGCAGCGCGGAACGCTCGGGCCCGAGGTCGCCCGAGAAGAGGACGACGCGCTTGTCCGCGCCCGCGCCGATCGTGATCTCCGCGCTCGCCGCGCCGGGAATGTGACCGGCGTTGCGGAAGACGAGCGACATGAGCGGCGCGATCTTCACCTCGCGGTCGAGGGGAACGCCCTCGATGCGGTCCATGGTGTCGCGCACTTCCGGGGTGTCGAAGAGGCGGTGCGCCGGCGGGAACTCCGGCGGCCCGCCGGGCTCCTCGCCCGGCATCAGCGCGCGGGCCCACGGCGCGCTTCCGTCGGCCCGCTCGTAGAAGCGCGCCCGCTGGAGCCTCGCGCTCGAGCGCAGCACGCGTCCGAGGAGTTCGTGCGTTGCGGTCGTCGCGAAGATCTTTCCCTTGAAGCCGAGGTCGGGAAGCATTCCGAGCCGGCCGCAGTGGTCGATGTGCGCGTGGGTGACGATGACGGCGTCGAGCGACGCGAAGTCGATCGCGGGCGGCACGGCGTTGCGCGCCTCGTCCGCAGGGCTTCCCTGGAACATGCCGAAATCGACGAGGACGCGCGCCTTGTCGGTGCGCAGGAGCGTGCAGCTTCCCGTCACTTCGCCGGCGGCGCCATGGAACTCGAGGATGGCTTTCGTGGCACCGCTGGTCATGGCCTGTCTCCTTCGCACGCCGATGGCGTGGCCTTCCCCATTGCACCCGCCTGCGGGAACCATGCAAGATCGAACACTTCCTCGAGCTGCGTCCACCACTCGCCCGGCCGCGCGAACGGCGCCGGCCGCTGGAACGTCCGCATCAGCGCGTCCCACTCCTGCGTGCGGGGATTCGCTGCGTATTCCTGATATCGCGCGGGGTCGAAGCTGTCGTCGGCCTCGACGACCATGAAGAGCCGCGCGCCGCCGCGCCAGATGCGCATGCCCCGGATGCCGATCGCGCGCAGGCCCTCGGTGACCTCGGGCCACACCGCGCGGTGATGGCGCAGGTACTCGTCGATCCGCGCGGGGTCGTCGGCAAGGTCGAGGGCTTGTGCGAACACGCGCATGTCGAGAAGGTATCTGAATCTTCGATGAAATGCGGCGATCGGATACCTTGCGGACGATGGAACCGAAGAACGCGCCGCGATGCACCTTCGACTGGCTCGTGCTGACCGCGGCGAGCGCGCGGCAGGCGGAGGGGTACGGGCGCCGCCTTTCGCAACGCTCGGGTGGCGACGCCACCGACGCCACCGGCGCGGCCGCGCGGCGCGTCCGCCGCGCGTTCGCGGTCCCCGATGCGCATGACACGCGCATCGGCTCGGGCGCCGCGACGGTGCTGGCGCTCGCGGAAGTCGCGCGGCGGATCCTAGACCGCAAGCGAGCGCGCTCCATCGCAGAGCTCTTCGCGGGCGAGCGGATCCTCATCCTGCATTCGGGCGGCGATTCGCGCCGGCTTCCCACGCATGCGGTCGAGGGGAAGATCTTCGCGCCGATCCCGAAGTCGCGGTACGCCGGCTCGTGCGCGACCGTCCTCGATCTGCTTCTCGAGGATCTCGCCTCGCTCGCCCCGCGCGAGGGCGGCGAGGTGCTCGTCGGCGCAGGCGACGCAGTCCTTGGTCTGGCGCGAAACCCCGTGCGCTTCGAGGGACCCGGCGTGATCGGCGTCGCGCAATGGGCGAGCGCCGAGCGCGCGTCGCGTCATGGAGTGTTCGTGCGCGGCGAAGGCGACGTGGTCGATGCATTTCTGCAGAAGCCGACCGCGCAGGAACTCCGCGCAAGCAACGCGTGCGGCCGCGATGGCCGCGCGCTCGTCGATCTCGGGCTCTTCTCGTTCGATCCGGCATCGATCGAGAGGCTCTTCGCCGCCGCCGGCGTGCGCCTGCGCGCGGGCAAGATCGCCATCGCCCGGGGCGGACTCGCCGCCCGCGCTGCGCGCGCGGAGCTGCCTCCGATCGATCTCTACCGCGAGATCGCGATGGCGCTTCCCGGGAAGGCGACGCGCGCCCGCTACCTCGAGACCTGCGCGGGCGGTTCCCGGGAAAGCGCGCTGGCGAAGCCGCTCGGCGCGTTCTTCGACGCCATGCGCGGCACGCCCTTCCGCGTGCAGACCGCGGACCTGGGCGACTTCCTGCACATCGGCTCGATGACCGAGATGCTCGCGGCGTTCTGCGGCCCGCAGCCGGCGATCGCGCGGTTCGGCGTCGAACCCGGCTCGATGCCGCTGCCCGCCGCGAAAGTCACGTCCAGCGTCGGCCCGGTCCTGCTCGACTCGCGTGTCGCGCAGGCGCATGTCGCCTCGGGTGGCGCCGTCATCGATGCCAGTGCGATCGGAAGCGCGCGGCTTGGCGGCAACAACATCGTGTGCTGCGTGGTGGCCAAGCGGCTCGAGCTGCCGCGCGACGTCGCGCTCTTCCGCATGACGTTCCGAGACATGCAGCGCTCCATCAGGGCGGTGCATGTGGCCTGCGGAATCGGCGACGACTTCAAGACGCGATTCGATGCGGGCGGAACGCTCTTCGGCCAGAGCCTCGATGTGTTCCTGCAACGCGCGCGCATCGAGGCGAACGACGTGGTCGCGGGGGATGGAACGTTGTGGGACGCGCGGCTGTGGGTCTCCGACCGGCTCGAGCGGAGGGCCGGAGAAAAGCAGGACCGCGACCTCCATGCGGATGTCGAATGGATGTGGCTCGGACAGCCAGCGCCCGCGGATTGGCGCAGGGCCAAGCGCTGGTCGCTCCGGGAGATCGTGGCGCGCGGCGAATCCAGCCTTCGGGATCACTTGCGCGCCAGGAACGTCGGTGGCCTTCACGTCTCCGACCCCGGGGTCGCGCTGGCCTGCGCGGCGAAGGATGGAAACCTCCGGGAGCTCTTTGGACAGCTCCTGCGCAGCACGCAGGCGGAGCGGCGCGCGATTCTTGCGAACGAGGCGAAGCAGCCCGTGCGCACGATCGCCGAGCCCGTCGCGCGGGCGCATGCGCTCGCCATGATGTCGTGCGTCGCCGCGAGCCTCGGGCGCGGCGCCGTGCGGAGTGCGCGCGAGTATCGCGCAGCCGCTTTCGCCGCGGTGGGCGAGACCGTGCTGTCGCGGCTCGAGCTTCCCTCAGAGCCCGCGCGCGCGGCGATCCTGCACGATCAGGCCGTGTGGACGTCGATGCCGGTGCGCGTCGATCTCGCGGGCGGCTGGACGGATACGCCGCCGATCTGCAACGCGCTCGGCGGCGCCGTGGTGAACGTCGCGGTGACGCTGCGCGGCCAGCTTCCCGTGCAGGTGGTCGCGAAGCTCGAGGACGAGCCGGTCATCCGCATCACGAGCACCGACCTCGGCGAGACGCGCGTGATCCGCTCGGCGAAGGACCTTGCGCTGCGCGGCGATCCGACGCGTTGGTCGAGCCTCGCCGAGAACGCCCTGTTGCTGACAGGCGCGGCACCCGCCGATCCGAAGGCGTCGCTGCGGCGCTGGCTCGATGCGATCGGCGGCGGAATCTCGCTCACGTTGTTCAGCGCGGTGCCGAAGGGCTCGGGGCTCGGCACGAGCTCGATCCTCGGCGCCGCCACGATCCACGCGCTCGACCGCGTGTTCGGCCGCGAGCGGACGCACGGCGACCTCTTCGCGGCGACGAGCGCGCTCGAGCAGATGCTCGGCTCGCGCGGCGGCTGGCAGGATCAGGTCGGCGGCGTGGTCGGCGGCTTCAAGATCGCGCGCACCGCGCCGGGACCCGAGCAGCGTCCGTCGGTCGAGCCCATCGCCGTGCCCGATGCATGCGTGCGCGAACTTGCGTCGCGATCGCTCCTCTACTTCACGGGCGAGCGCCGCATGGCGAAGAACATCCTCGAGAACGTGGTGTGGAACTACCTCACGCTTGACGGCAACGCCGCGGTCTCGGCGCATCTGCTGCGCGAGAACGCGGAACGGATGCGCGGCGCGCTCTTCACCGGCGACGTCGAGGCCGTTCTCGCGGAGCTCGACTTCTACCGAACCCGCAAGCGGGACATCGACCCCGGAAGCTGTCCGCCGGCCTTCGAGGAACTTGCCTCGCGCTGGTCGAGGGAACTCTCCTCATGGTGCTTCGCAGGCGCGGGCGGCGGGGGCTTCATGCTGCTCGTGGCCCGCGACGCCGACTCCGCGCAGCACCTTGCGCGGACGATCGAGCGGGAAAAGCCGCACAGCCGCGCACGATCGTTCGCCCTCGAGGTCGACGCCGGCGGCCTCCGCTGCGCGGTGCTCTGACCGCGTTGCGCGCGGCTCCCGGTGCCGTCCGTCAAGGTACGATGCGGCCATGACAGAGGGGAACACGCCAGCACAGCCGCTTGCGACAAGCCGACCGTGGCTCACGGTCGCCGGATGCCTCGGTGGCAGCGTCGTCACCGGCGTCGTCATCGTTCTCGCCGTGGCGATCGGCGCGCTCATCCTCTTCTTCCCGCAACTCATCGGGCTCGGGCCTGGCGCCACGCAGACCGCGATCGTGACGGCGGTGGGCGAGTTGCGCCGCGCGCCGGCGCTGAAGGTCGCCACGCGCGAAGTCGCCGTGGTGGTCGATGCCTCGAAGCCGACCGAGTTCACGGTGCGGCCGTGGCCGTTCACCGTCGGCCCGGGCGCCTCCGTCGAGGTCGGCCGCACGACGGCGCAGATCGTGGTGCCGGGCAACGTCGTCCAGTACATCGTGCCGTTCGAGGGCCTTGCGGCCGGCGAGGAGATCGACGTGCGCGCGGTCAAGTCGCCGGAGGGAACGCGCTACGTCGTGACGCTGCCGGCGCCACGCGTCGACGAGTCGCTCGTCGAGGTGCAGAGCGACCCCGCGAAGCGGCGCGAGATGGTCGATCGCGATTGGCTCGACCATCTCGTCGGCGACGATTCCGCGAGGGATGCGGCGCTTGCCTCCGTTCGGGAAGCGGTGATCGAGGCGGCGCGCTCGGATTCGGCCATCTTCGAGGTGCGCGAGAAGGCGCGCGCGGACGTGGCCGAGATGATCCGCGCGCTGCTTCCCGCCGAACGCCGCGACTGCGTGATCGAGGTGCGCTGGAGCGACGAGCGGCGCTGACCGGCGCAGGCGCGCCTGCGGGCGAATGCGCCCGCGTGCTTGATACAGTGCGGACATGCCGCGAGAGACCCCGTTCCGACGAACGCTGCTTGGCCAAGCGCTGCTCTTCGGCGTGCTTCCCGCCGCGCTTGTCGTCATGGCCGTGGTCGGCATCAACGCCTCGCGCGCGTACAGCGGACTGGTGTCGCGCCTCGAGACCGATCTCGTCAGCGAGACGCGCGCGGCGGCCGATGAGATCGCGCTGCGGAACCGGGCGAATCTCGCGCTTGTCCGCATGATCGCGCTGGCGCAGGAGTCGGGCCAGTTCGGCCGGCGCGCCGAGACGCTGCAGAACCTCGAGCGCATCCTGAAGGCGAATCCCGAGGTCTACGCGGCCTACGTCGCCTACGAGCCGAACGCCGATGGAAACGACGCGGCCGGCGCGACGCCGGGCGTGCCTGCCCGGGCGCTCTCCGATGGCGGACGCTTCTATCCGTATCTCAAGCGCGACCCGCGCGCGCCCGGCGGGCTCCTGCTCGAGACGCTGCAGGACACCGAGGAGGATGGCGGCCTCTGGTACCGGATTCCGAAGGAACGCTTCGAACGCGGCGGCGTGAGCGCCGGCGTCGTGACGAAGCCCTACTCGTATCTCGGCACCGACATCATCGAGTACGTCGTGCCGATCGCGCGCGAGGGCCGTTTCGTGGGCGTCGCCGGGCTCGACGTCGCGCTGACCGATGTCCAGGCGCGCGCGCGCGCGCTGGCGGCGGCGCTCGATGCGGACATCTTCATCGAGACGCGCGGCCTCTTCGTGGCGGCCACGACCGATGACGGCGCGCCCGCGGACAAGCGGCTTCGAACGACCGAGACCGCGCGCTCGCGGCTCGCGCCGCTCTTCGAGGACGCGGCGCCGGGCGAGGTCGCGCTTCGCACCGGCATCGATCCCGAGACCGGCGAACCGTGCTACTTCGTCGCAACCTCGATCGGCGACGAAGGCTGGCGGCTGGTGGTCCGCAAGCCGACCGAGGCGATCGGCGCGGAAGTGTGGCGGCTCATCGCGCTGAACCTGCTGACGGCGGTCGCAGGGCTTGCGATTCTCGTCGCGATCCTGTCGGCCGGCGCCGTGCGGCTCGCGCGCCGCGTGCAGGCGGCGAAGCTGGCGGCCGAGCGCATCGCAGGGGGCGATCTCGCCTCCGAGCCGATCGCCGTCACCGGCCAGGACGAAGGCGCGCAGCTGCTTCGCGCCATGAACAAGATGCACGACGATCTCGGGGCCATCGTGCGCGCGGTGCGCGATGCGTCAAGCCGCCTCGGCGCCACCAGCGCGCAGCTCGCGGCGACCACGCGGGAGCAGGGCGCCACCGCGAGCAGCTTCGGCGGCTCGACCGCGCAGATCGCCTCCGCGATCCGCGAGATCGCGGCGACCGGCGCCGAGCTTCTCCGGTCGGTCGAGTCGATCGACCAGAGCGCGCGGCGCACCGCCGAGTCGGCCGCGACCGGCCGCCGCAGGCTCGATGCCATGGCGTCGTCGATGACCAGGCTCGATGGAGCCACCGCCGACATCGCCGATCGCCTTGAGGTGATCGCCGAGAAGGCCGCGGTGATCGGAACCGTGGTGACGACGATCGCGAAGGTCGCCGAACAGACGAACTTGCTTTCGGTGAACGCATCGATCGAGGCCGAGAAGGCCGGAGAGGCGGGGCTCGGCTTCCTCGTCGTCGCCCGCGAGATCCGCAGGCTTGCCGACCAGACCGCCGCGGCGACGCTCGACATCGAGCGCATCGTGCGCCAGATGCAGGAGTCGGTGTCGGCGGGCGTCGTCGAGATGAAGCGATTCGCCGACGAAGTGCGCACGGGAACCGGCGACGCCACGCGCGTCGCGAACGATCTCGCCGCCATCATCGGCGACATGGAGGCCGCGTTCGCGCGGTTCTCCGACGTGCAGCAGGGGATGGCGAGCCAGGCGATCGGCGTGACGCAGATCGAGGAAGCGGTGCAGCAGGTCGCGGCCGGCGCGCAGCAGACCGCGACGAGCGCCCGGGAGTCGGAGCGCGTTGCCGACGAAGTGGCGCATTCGGTCGCGCTGCTCGAGGACGCCGCGGCGCGCTTCCGCATCGACGCGAAGGGCGAGAGGGCCTGATTCCATGCAGGTCCTCTTGACCAACGTGGGCGGCCGGCGATTCGCACTCGACTGCGCGGAGGTCGTCGAGGTGCTGCCGACCGTCGCGCATCGGCCGGCAGGCGCAGGACCGCCATGGCTCCTCGGCCTCTTCAACCTGCGCGGCGCGATGATTCCGCTGGTCGATCTCTCGGTGATCGTCGACGGCACGCAGACGATCCCGAAGCTTGGCTCGCGCATCGTGGTGCTGCGGCTCGAGGCGGAGCTCTTCGACGCAACGCGGCCCGATGGCGGGGCGAATCTGGTCGGACTCCTGGTTCCCGAGGCGTTTGGGCCCTTCGCCCGCGACTTCGCGCAGGCAGGCGCGCACCCCGGCTTCGACTTCGCGGGTGCGTCGCATCTCGGGCCGACCATCGCCGACGACGACGGCTTCCTGCAGTTGCTGCGCTGCCGCCGCATCCTCGAGGGCGACGCGCGGCTGCGCGAGTTGCCGCGGGCATTCGACGCATCGATCGACGGGGCTGTCGACGAGGCCGTCGACGGGGCCGTCGACGGGGCCGTCGACGGATCGCGCGGATCGATGGGCCGCGCATGAGCGGGGAGTCGCCTTCCATCGACCGGGGCGACGCCGCGATCGAGGCGCTTCGCGCACGGCTTGTCGAGCGGAGCGGATTTCCCCGGGATGCCGTCGCGGGCCCGCGGCTTGCGGCACAGCTTTCCCGAAGGGCGGCCGAGCTCGGGCTTGCCGACGCGTCGGCTGCCGCAGCGCGCGCACTCGACGAACACGACGAGTACGCGCGCATCGAGGCGCACTTCTCGCCGCCGGAGACGTGGCTCTTCCGATATCGGGAGAGCGTCGAGTTCCTGCGGACGTTCGCAGCGTCGCGCGGCGCGGGCGAGATCGCGGCGCTGGTCGCCGGCGCGGGCGGCTGGAGCGAGCCATGCTCGATCGCAGCGGCGCTCTCGGAGGGCTCGCGCGGCGCGCGCATCGCCGTGTGCGCGGTCGACCGCAACCCGGAGGTGTTCGGCGGAGAGCCGCGTTTCAGCGGGCTTGCGCTGCGTGGCGAGCGGCCCGCGTTCGCGCATCGCTGGCTACGCGATGAAGGCGGCGCGCTCGTCGCGACGGCGGCGCTGCGGGCATGCATCACCGTCGAGATCGCGCGCATCGAGGCGTTCATCGACCGTTGCGTGCGCGCCTCGCGGAGCTTCGATGTCATCGCGTGCCGCAATGTGGCGATCTACCAGGCGCCTGCCGTGCGCGCCGCGACCTACGCCGGGCTTGCGTCGCTCCTGAAGCCCGATGGCGTCCTGCTGGTCGGGCATGCCGAAGTCATGGCCGCCGCCGAAGCGACGGGGCTCGCGCCCATCGGCTGCGAAGGCGCCTTTGCGCTGGCGCGCGCGCCCGTGTCCAAGGACTCGGCCGGCGCGGCGCCCGCCATGGCGACCGGGCGCGCGGCTCCTGCGGCACGCGCGGACCGAAGCCCCGCGACGCCGCCATCCATGCGCGCCGTCGAGCGAGCGCGCGAGCCGTTGCCGGCGCTGCCTGTCGACTCACTCGACCCGGTCGCGGCGGCGCGCGCCGCCTGCACCGCGCGCCCGATCGATGCGGCGCTGCACGCCGCGCTTGCAGAGGCGCTTCTTGCAGCGGGTGAACCCACGGAAGCATGGCAGAGCGTGCAGCGCGCGCTCTATCTCGACCGAGGCAACGAGGCAGCGCTGCTGACCGCCGCCCGGCTTTCCGACGCGCGCGGCGCGACGGACGAGGCCGCCCGCTTCCGCGCCCGGGCGCTGCGCGCCCATCTCGAGCGGATGCGCGACGATCCCGAGCGGATGCGCGACGATCCCGAGCGGATGCGCGACGCCGAGAGACCGTGATAGGCTTCGCAGCGAACGACACGCGTGACTCCGAGATTAGACGCATGAGCGAGCAACCCGCACCGCCACACTCCGACGCCGACGCCGATGGCGCGCTCGTCGATCGCGAGCGCGCCGGCATCGAGCGGATGCGAGCGCTCCTCGACAGGCCGCTCTCGGCGCAGGAACTTGCGGCAAACACGAGTGCGGTCGCCGCGCGCGCCGAGGCCCGCATGGGCCGGACGCGGAGCGTGCTTGCGTTCACGGTCGGCGGCGAACGCCTCGCGCTCGAGGCCGAAGATGCCGCGCGGGTCGTTCCGCTTTCGCCGGTGCGCCGGGTTCCGCACCGGACGAACGCCGTCTTCGCGGGGCTCGCCAACATCGGAGGCGAGCTCACGTTGATCGCGCGCGCGGGCGAGGCGCTCGGCATCGCCGCCGGCGCCACGCAGACGCACTTCATCGTGATCGGCCGCCCCGGCGAGCGCTGGGCATTCGCGGTCGACTCGGTCGAGGGTGTCCGGCGCGTCGAGGAATCGCGGACGCTTCCGCCGCCCGCCACCATCCGGCACGCCGCCGATGGCTGCACGAAGTACCTCGCGCCGATCGCCTCGCGCACCGGCGCCGACGCGCCGCTCGTCAGCGTGCTCGATGTCGCGCGTCTCTCCGCGCTCTTCGCAAGGAGCCTTGCATGAGCGATCTCGGCGGCTTCTCGTTGCACGAGCTCTTCCGAGGCGAAGCGGAGACGCACGCGGCCGCGCTGAGCGAAGGCCTGGTGCGGCTCGAGGGGACCACCGATCCAGCCGTCGTCGAGCCGCTCATGCGCGCGGCGCACTCGATCAAGGGTGCGGCCCGGGTGATCGGCCTCGAGATCGCCGTCAAGCTTGCGCACGCGATGGAGGACGTCCTCGTCGCCATGCAGAAGGGCCGCGAGGCGATCCAGCCATCGCGCATCGATCAACTGCTGAAGGGCACCGATCTGCTGGCGTCGCTTGCGCAGGTCGAGGAGTCGGCGGTCGCGTCATGGAGCACGGCGAACGATGCGGCGGTGGATTCGGTGGTCGCGGAGCTGAAGGCGCCGCCGCCACCCGCCGCAGCACCTGCATCGCTCGCGTCTCAGGTCGATGCGGTCGCGGCGGACGTGATTTCAGCGGACGTGGTTCCAGCGGACGTGATTTCAGCGAAGGGCGATGCCGTGGAGGTGGTCGCGGTGCCCGTCGCGCAGCAGGCAGCGCAGCCGTCCGCGGAATCGGCCTCCGCGCCGGTCCCGCACGCCGCGCGGTCCGCGGAGGCGCCCGCGCGCGGATCGAGCGTGCGCGTGACCGCCGAGAAACTCGATCGTCTCCTGCAGCTTGCCGGCGAGACGATGCTCGAGGCGCGGCGACTCGGTTCGCTGCGCGATGAAGCGCAGGAACTGAAGCGCGACCTGCAGCGGCTCGAGGACGAGCTCGACCGTCTGCGCGGCACGGTGCGCGCGGCCGGGATCGACGCGTCGGTGCTCGCCGACGCACGTGGCGCCGTCGAGCGCGGTCGCTCGCGCGTTCTGACGCATCTCCTCTCGGTCGAGGGCGCGATCCGCCGCGGCGAGGAGACGTCGACCCAGCTCTACCACGAGGTGCTGTCGAGCCGGATGCGTCCGTTCGCAGACGCGACCGCGTCGCTCTCGCGCACCGTGCGCGACCTCGCGCGGCAGCTTGGCAAGGACGTGCGGCTCGAGATCGCAGGCGACGATGTTCCGGTCGATCGCGACATCCTCGCGCGGCTCGACGCGCCGTTGAACCACATGCTGCGCAACGCGCTCGATCATGGCGTCGAGACGCCCGACGAACGGCGCGCGTGCGGCAAGCCGCCGCAGGCGACGCTGCGCGTCGTCGCCCGCCACCACGCGGGACAGCTGCAGATCCGCGTGGGCGACGACGGCCGCGGCATCGATCTCGAGGCGCTGCGCGAGCGGATCGTGCGGAAGCAGCTTGCGAGCGGCGAGATGGCGGCCACGCTCGATCGCCAGGAGCTGCTTGAGTTCCTCTTCCTCCCCGGATTCTCGACGGCGAAGCAGGTGACCGACATCTCCGGCCGGGGCGTCGGGCTCGACGTGGTGCAATCGACGGTGCGCGAGATCGGCGGCACCGCGCGC
>Ga0209972_10002932_pt1 | contig 13608 bp, 11 predicted proteins | sample NOAtaG_7_FD_187302 | JGI IMG/M metagenome (GOLD analysis project Ga0209972, IMG submission 187302) | Freshwater lake microbial communities from Lake Erie, under a cyanobacterial bloom - NOAA_Erie_Diel1S_2200h metaG (SPAdes) (version 2) | ecosystem: Environmental > Aquatic > Freshwater > Lake ... | reverse complement strand
TGTAGCCATCCTCCTGCCGCACATACACGCCGGGCACGCTCGGCAGGACCGAGAGCACGTCGTCGTAGTTCATCTCGGCGAGCATCTCTTCGTCCATCACGTGCACCGAGCCGCCGGTGCGCAGGATGGCCTCGGCGACGCCCTCGACGACGAGATCGGTGAGGGTGAGGTCGTCCTCCTCGGCCGGCAGCTCCTCGTCGAGCCACGCCTCCTCGGCGTCGGTCGCGGCCTCGGTCTCGGTCTCGGTCGCGGTCTCGGTCTCGGTCTCGGTCGCGGTCTCGGTCGCGGTCGCGGTCGCGGCCCCGGTCTCGGTCTCGGTCTCGGTCTCGGCCCCCGCCCCCGGCGCCTGCGCCGCGACCGGCGCCGCCCACGCGAGCACGGCCGCCACGATCCAGCTCCTCATCGCGCCCCCACGGCCACTGCACGCGGCGTCAGGTGGGGCGGCGGACCGCTCGGCGCCGGAAGGATCCACGCCGCGGGCCGCAGCGAGTCCTCGATCGCCGCGAGGTCCACCTCGGGATCGACGAAGGGCGCCATCGGCCGGCCATTCAGCGATGCGCGCGCATCGACCCGCACCTCCACGTCCTCGAGGCCGCGCGCCCGGAGCTCGTCCCGAACGTGGTGGGCCAGCTGCAGGATCAGATCGGGCTGCGTCACCATCTCCCGCTCCTGGACCGGGGTGAGGTAGTCGGACGGCGAGACGAGGCGCTCGCGCGACCAGCCGCGCGCCCGCACCCGGAAGGTCACGCTGCCGTTCTTCTCCCGCGCCATGACCCGCCACGACCAGCGCATGCCCTGCTCGTGCCAGAGCACGTTGCCCCCGTAGGCGAAGGCGCGGAGGGGCACGAGCACCTGGACCGCGACGTGCAGCGCGAGCAGCACGGCGAGCGGCCCGAGGCGCGGCGCGGCCCCGCTGGGCGCGGGCGCTTCGGTGCGGCGACCGAGCGCGCCCAGCAGCCGCCGCGGCCACTCCGGCGCAAAGAACACCGTGGTCGCGATCACCATGATCCAGGGGAACATCCCGATCGGGAAGAGCAGCCCGACCGCGCCGTGGAAGCCCAGCACCGCGAGGTAGGCGAAGGGCCGGGTGCGCGGCACGAGCAGCCAGATCCAGATGGTGAGGTCGTAGAGAAAGCCGCCCCAGCTCATCGCGAGCGGCAGCCACGGCTGCTCGAGGAGCGGGCCGACGAGCGGCACGTCGCCGCGCGAGGCGAGCCAGATGCCGAGCGGCTGCCCATGCAGCAGCCAATCGGCAGTGGCCTTCGCGATCGCCGCGTAGAAGTAGACCGTCGCGACCTGACCGCGGAGCACCCAGCTCCACCACGCCGGGAAGCGCCCGAGCGCGAGGCCGGGCCGCAGCCACGCATCCACCGAGTAGGCGCGGTGCAGCGGCAGCGCCGTGACGAGCAGCGCGAGCAGGCTCAGCAGGTAGTAGTGGTTGAGGTAGTTCGTGACGTCGATCAGCTCGACGTAGGTGAAGACCAGGAAGAACGTCGCGCTCGCGAGCCGGTAGAGCGCGCCGAGCGCGATCAGGACGCCGCAGACGATCATCGTCGCAAAGAGGGCCCGCATCCCGGTCGCCGAGAGCGGCTCGACCCAGTCGAAGCCCCAGTAATGGAAGAAGAACGTCGGCTGCACGAAGCTCCGCTCCACCCAGCCGAGCCAGAGGAAGCGGGCCGCGCCGAACGCCGCGAGCAGGCCGAAGAGCACCCGGAACGCCACGAGCCCAGCAGGGTCGACCGGGCTCAGGGCCGCCGCCCGGAGCCGGTCGGTCCACGTAGCGATGGAGGATTTCGTCGAACCCGAGCGCATGTGAGAATCGTTCTCGCGCCGAGGATGGGGCGAACTGCGGGGCACCGTCAAGGGGTGAGGAGCGAGCCCTCACAGCCGGTTGCGCCAAGCCCGGGCCACGGCGCGCGGTCTCGGCAGCCATGGCCCGACCTGCCCTGCGCCCCCTCGTGACGCGCCCGCTGCGTGCCGGTCGCGGCGCGCCGTGTCATCCCTTCCGCCCGATGACCCATCGCCGACCGCTGCTCCCCATCGCGCTCGCTTCCTTGCTCGCGGTGCCGGGCTGCGACGAGCCGCCTGCCTCCGAGGCGCCGGGCGGCGCAGCCGCCGCAGCGAGCGCTCCGGAGAGCGACGAGGTTCGCCCTCCCCCGTCGGGCCGTGCCCTCACCGAGGATGGCGAGGAGATCATCTTCTCCGGCCGGAGCGCCGCGACGAAGGCTCCGGCGGCCCGCGAGGTCGATCGCAGCCACCTCGTCCTCGAGCCGACCAGCCCCGACCCCGAGGCCGGCGACTTCACCCTCGAAGAGGCCGTCGTCGGCATGCCCATCGACGGCCAGCTCGTCGCCGAGATCGGCACCGACCTCGGTACGCTGCTCTGCGACCTCTACGCCGACCGCTCCCCGCGCGCGGTGGCGAGCTTCATCGGCCTCGCCCGAGGCCGGCGACCGTGGTGGGACGCCCGCGCCGGCTCGTGGCGCACCGAGCCCTACTACCGCGGGCTCACCTTCTTCCGCGTCATCCCTGGCTTCATCGTGCAGGCGGGCGACTACCTCGAGGATGGCTCCGGACGCGTCGGCTTCACGCTGCCGCCGGAGCGACCCGAGGGCCTCGTGCACGACCGAGCCGGTCTGCTCGCGATGGCGACCGTCAACAACGACCCGGCGACCGGTGCGGCGCAGTTCTACATCACCGACGGCGCCGCCCCGAGCCTCGACGGCACCGCGACGATCTTCGGCCATTGCATGCCGGAAGACCTCGTCTCGCGCATCGCCCGCGTGGTGCAGTCCGGCGACCCGGAGAACCGGCCGCTCACCGACGTGCCGATCCGCCGGGTGCTCATCCAGCGCGTCGATGGCGGCGCCGCGAACGCTCGGCCGACCGCGCCCCGCCTGCCGCCCGGCGAGCCCGAGGTCGGCCGCGGTGCCTCGCCCGGTCCCTCCGAGCTGCGGGCGCGCATGCGGGAGGCCGCCGGCATGCCCGCCGACGATCCGAACCTCACGCCCGAGGAGATGCGGCGGCGCGGCGCGCTGGGCCTCGACCCCCGCACCGGCGAGCCCCTGCACCACCGCTGAGCGAACCATGTCCGCGCGTCGCGACCGCTCCGAGCGCCTGGCACACGCCTCCGTACGATGGGGAGCCGCGGCCTGACGATGGCCAGCGATCCGCAAGACCTCTCCGGCCGACGGATCCTGCTCGTCGAGGACGACCCCGCGCTCGCGATGGGGCTCGTCGACGCCCTCGAGTTCGAGGGGCTGACGGTCGTGCACACCAAGACCGGCGCCGAGGCGCAGCAGCTCCACGCCCGCCCCGGCGCGCGCTTCCACTGCGTGATCCTCGACGTGATGCTGCCGGACACGAACGGCTATCGGCTCTGCGAGCAGATGCGCGAGCGCGACGAGACCGTCCCGATCCTGATGCTCACCGCGCGGAGCCAGGAAGCGGACAAGATCCGCGGGCTCGACGCCGGCGCGGATGACTACGTCACCAAGCCCTTCTCGATCGGCGAGCTCGTGGCCCGCATCCGCGCCGTGCTGCGGCGGACGGTCCGAGCCCACGACGGAGACAAGCCCTTCGCCGTCGGCAAGTCCACCGTCGAGCCGGTGGCGCAGGTGCTCGTGCGCGGCCGGGATCGGATCAAGCTCACGTTCTACGAGGTCGCCCTGCTCCGCTACCTGCACGAGCGAGGGGGCGCGGTCGCCTCACGTGAGGAGATCCTCGAGCGGGTCTGGGGCATCGGCGCCGGCGCCCAGGCGACCCGCACGGTCGACAACCTCGTGGTGAAGCTGCGCAAGAAGCTCGAGCCGAACCCCGACGAGCCGGTCCACATCCTCACGGTCTATGGCCACGGCTACAAGTTGGTCGGCTGACGCGGCGCGCGCCCTGCGGAGCGAGCCCTGCGGAGCGACTCCGCGAGGACACGACAGCGCAGGTGACGAGCGCGCTCAGTGACCGCCGCCGGCCGGCGCCGTCGGCGCGCTGCCGCCGCGGTAGCGCTCGCCCGTGGAGGCCGCGCCGCCGGTCATGACGGTCGTCAGCACGATGATCGAGGTGACGCCGGAGATGAGCGCGAGCACGGAGGCGACGCCCATCATGATGTTGTCGCCCTGCTTGGTGACCACCGAGACCGCCACGAGCGCGGCGATCGCGCCGAAGGTCACGAAGCCCCAGATGCCCACGAGGGCCGTCAGGATGAGCGTGAAGGCCCCGGTCCCTCCGACGAGGAGACACACCCCGAAGAGGAGGAGGAAGCTCGGCTGGCCGCCGATGGACTGGGCACGCTGAAGGGCTGCGACGTCACGCTCACTCATGGCGGACGCTGGGGTACCGCAGATCGGGCCCCGCCGTCAATGGGGGTCGTGGCCCGCCCCACCCTGGTGGGAGCGGAGCAGGGACCCGAGGGCACCGCCGATCGCCTGCCCGACGAACATGGAGGCCACGAGGCCGAGGGTCGTCGCGCCGAAGAAGAGCAGGGAAAGTTCGAGGGGAAGCGGCATGGGATACCTCCGGGTGGGAGCCAACGGCGGGGACGGTGGGTCGGTAACGCGCCGCGTCAACCGAAGGCGGGCGACGATGTTCGTTCGGTGACCGTTCCTTCACGGAACGACACGTTCGGCGCTTGTGCGGGGCCCGGCCCCGGATAAGGTCGGCGCCCATGAAGGTCGCCGTCGTCTGTTTCCCCGGCTCGAACGCGGACTGGGACGCCCTGCACGTGGCCCGCGACGTGATGGGCTGGCAGGCCCGCTGGGTGTTCCACAAGGAGACCTCGCTCGGGGATGCGGACCTCGTCATCCTCCCGGGCGGCTTCGCCCACGGCGACTACCTGCGCTGTGGCGCGATCGCGCGCTTCTCCCCGATCGCCCCAGCGATCGTGGAGTTCGCGAAGAAGGGCCGCCCCGTGCTGGGGATCTGCAACGGCTTTCAGGTGCTGACCGAGATGGGCCTCTTGCCCGGCGCGCTGACCCGCAACGCGCACCTGCGCTTCGAGTGCCGAGACGTGTGGGTGAAGGTCGAGGGCGAGGGCCGCTTCACGCGGGGGATGAAGCCAGGCACGGTGCTGCGGCTGCCCATCGCCCACGCCGAGGGGCGCTACCAGTGCGACGACGAGACCTACGCCCAGCTCGAGGGCGAGGGGCTCATCGCGCTGCGCTACTGCTCGCCGTCAGGGGCGATCGAGCCCGAGGCGACGGTGAACGGATCGCGCGGAGAGATCGCCGGCGTGTACGGCGCGCAGCGCAACGTGCTCGGGCTCATGCCGCACCCCGAGCGCGCCTCGGAGTCCGTCCTCGGCAACGCCGACGGGCGCCGGCTCTTCGAGGCGCTCGCGGCCTGAAGCGCCCTCAGGCGAGCCGCGCCGCGACCTCTTCCCAGAACTCCGCCACCGTGCGGGTGCTCGTCACGAGCCAGTCGAGCAGCGCGGCCGCGTCCACGTCGCGATGCGCGCGTCGGTGGTCGCGGGCGAGCAGGCCGGCCTGCGCCGCGAGCACGGCCTCGCGCTGCGCCGCGTCGAGCGCGTCGAGGTCGATGGAGGCACGGCCGAGCCGCGAGCGCACCAGGAACTCGGCGTGTCCGAGCTGCACCGCGAAGTGATCTCGCATGGTCACGCCCGCGAAGAGGTGCTCGCTCACCTCGGCGATCCGGTCGGCGAGCGGCGAGCGGTGGTGGCCCCACTCCACCGCCGGGCGGGTGAGCTCCTTCAGCTCGAGCACGTCGAGCTCGCGCTTCCTGCCTGTACCGCGCGCGACCAGCGCCCAGAACCGGCGCAGGCCGCCGCTGCCGCCCTCGACCCGGATGCGCTCGGCGACGTCGAGCAACGCGAGCGAGCCGAGCGGGCCGGACTCGAAGGCTCGCTCGACGAGCGCGCGGGCACGCCGATCGATGGCGACGAGCTCGCTCCCCTCGCCGCGAACGAGCTCGTGGCCGGCCACGAGCTTCTCGAGCGCGCCCGCCACGACCGCGCCCACGTCGGGCACGAGCTCGGCGGGGAGCGCGGGCGGCACAGCCCCTCCGACGACGGCGACGTAGCCCTCGAGCAGGCGCTCGACGCGGCGCCATTTCTCCCCGGCGAGCACCAGCGAGACCGCCCAGCGCACGGCGTCGAGGCCGACCTCGCCGATGCCTCCGTCGTCGAGGTCGTTCGCGACGAAGACCCAGCTGCCGGCGGCCGACCGGATGAGGCCGAAATTCTCGAGGTGCGGATCGCCGTGGCAGAGGCCCGAGCGGCCCGGGACGTGGCCCGCAGGAACGCGCTCGAGGACCAGCCAATAGGCGGGTGGGAAGGAGCGGAACAGGCGCAGTGGCGAGCGGATCGCGCGCTTCCACTTTCGCTCGAAGGCGGCATGTCCGATGTGCGGGCTGGTGGCCCGGAAGAACGTCTTCGTCAGCTCCCTCGGGTCGGGGAGATCGCCGGGCTCGATCGGATCCATCGGCCTACGGTACCGCGACGCGGCGGCAGGTGGCGTGTGACCTTCCGGTGGCAGGCTCGGTCTGCCGCCGCTGGCCGCCGGCGCGGCCTCGGCTAAGGTCGCGCGCCATGAGCGACCCGTTCCGCGACACGCTGCCCGGAGGCCCCATCCCGCTGCCCGGAGAGCCGGAGACGAGCCGCGCGCTCGCCGCGACGATGGGCGTGAAGGGCGACGAGTGGGACCGCATCCTCCGCGCGCTCGGCCGGCAGCCGACCTACGCGGAGCTCGGCGTCTTCTCCGTGATGTGGAGCGAGCACTGCTCGTACAAGTCGAGCCGCATCCACCTGAAGAAGCTGCCGACCACCGGGCCGAAGGTCGTGCAGGGCCCGGGCGAGAACGCGGGCGCCGTCGACATCGGCGACGGCTACTGCGCCGTCTTCAAGATGGAGTCGCACAACCACCCCTCGTACATCGAGCCCTACCAGGGCGCGGCGACGGGCGTCGGCGGCATCCTGCGCGACGTCTTCACCATGGGCGCGCGCCCGATCGCGAACCTCAACTCGCTGCGCTTCGGCCGGCCCGATCATCCCAAGACGCCCTCGCTGCTGCGCGGCGTGGTCGCGGGCATCGGCGGCTACGGCAACGCGATCGGCGTGCCGACCGTCGGCGGCGAGGTGCAGTTCGACGCGAGCTACGACGGGAACATCCTCGTCAACGCCTTCACCGTGGGCGTCGCCAAGACCGAGGCGCTCATCCGCGGCACCGCCGAGGGGCTCGGCAACCCGGTGCTCTACGTCGGCTCGCGCACCGGGCGCGATGGCATCCACGGCGCGACGATGGCGAGCGCGGAGTTCGACGCCGACTCGGAGAAGAAGCTGCCGACGGTGCAGGTCGGCGACCCCTTCCGCGAGAAGCTGCTGCTCGAGGCGTGCCTCGAGATCTTCGCGAGCGGCTGCCTCGCGGGGGTGCAGGACATGGGCGCCGCGGGCCTCACCTCGAGCTCGGTGGAGATGGCCTCGCGCGCCGGCAACGGCCTCGAGCTCGACCTCGACGCCATCCCGCGGCGGACCAAGGGGCTCACGCCGTACGAGATGCTGCTCAGCGAATCGCAGGAGCGGATGCTCATGGTCGCGCACGCGGGGCGGGAGCATGAGGTCGTCGCGATCTGCGAGAAGTGGGACCTCGACTGGGCCGTGGTTGGAAAGGTCACCGGCACCGGCCGCTTCGTCTGCAAGGCGAGCCCCGGCTACGACCCGCACCTGCCCGAGGCCGAGCGTGGCCAGCGGGACCCGCAGATCGTCGTCGACATCCCCATCGACGCGCTCGTCGACGACGCCCCGCAGTACGATCGGCCGCAGGAGAAGCCGCGGCCGATCGGCGAGACGAAGGCGCTCTCGCTCGACGGGCTCGACCTCGGGGCCGAGCTGCTGACGCTCGCCGGCTCGCCGAACATCGGCTCGCGCCAGTGGATCTGGCGGCAGTACGACCACATCGTCCGCGACGGCACCGTGATGAAGCCGGGGCAGAGCGACGCCGCGGTCATCCGCGTGTTCTGCGTCGATCGCAACGACGACATGGAGCTGACGAACGCGAAGGAGAAATTCCTCGCCCTCTCGGTGGACTGCAACGGCCGGCACGTGCAGCTCGACCCACAGGCGGGCGCGGCGATGGCCGTCGCGGAGTGCGCGCGCAACGTGGTCTGCTCGGGCGGCGAGCCGCTCGGCCTCACCGACTGCCTCAACTTCGCCTCGCCGGAGGTGCCGACGACGATGTGGCGCTTCGCCCACGCGATCCTCGGCCTGCGCGACGCCTGCACCGCGCTCTCGGTGCCGATCGTCTCGGGCAACGTGTCGCTCTACAACGAGACCGAGGGCCGGCCGATCCTGCCGACCCCGTCGGTCGCCATCGTGGGGCAGCTCGCACACCCCGAGGATCGCCTCGGCCTCGCCTTCTCCGCGGCCGGCGACCGCATCGCGCACCTCGGCGCGCCCTCGCAGGGCAAGCTCGGCGGCTCGGAGTTCCGCACCCAGAAGGTCGGCGTGGTCGACGGCGATCCGGTCGGCATCGATCTCGGTGCCGAAGTCGCGCTTCAGAAGTGCGTGCTCGCGCTGGCGCGCGCCCGCCTGCTGCGTTCGGCCCACGATCTCAGCGATGGCGGCTTCGGCGTCGCGCTCGCCGAGAGCTGCCTGAGCGGCGGCCTCGGGGCGACGGTCCGCTTGCCCGGCGACGCCGCGCTGGCTGCCGCGGCGCGCCTCTTCTCGGAGGAGCCGAGCCGCGTTCTCGTCTCGTTCGCGCCCGGGGTCGAGGCCGAGGTCCAGGCGCGCTGTGCAGCGCACGGTGTGCCCTTCGCGGTGATCGGCGAAGTCGGCGGGGGAACCGTGAACGTCGAGGGCGTGCTGCAGGTCCCGGTCGAGGCGCTCGCCGAGGCGCACGCGCGCTGCCTCGAGCCGATCGTCGGGCTCTGAGCGCGGCTCAGGGCAGGGACAGCGTCGCGAAGAGCGGCGGGTGATCGGAGAGGTCGAGGTCGCGCCGGATCGTGCCGGAGAGCACGTCGAACCCGCGCTCGTAGAGGTAGTCGAGGCGCCGGCCGCTGCTGTGGGTGCCGCCGGTATCGCCGAGCAGTTCGAAGGCGTCGACGAAGTCTGCGGCGCTCATCACCGCCCGCTCGGGCGCGGTCGGGTACCAGGTGTTGAAGTCGCCCGCGACGACGATGGGACGGCCGCAGGCCTCGCGCTGCGCCGCGTCGAGCACTTCCTTCACCTGCGGAGCGCGCTCGGCGCCGAAGAGATCCTCCGACTCGAAGTGGACCGCGTAGAGCCGGGCGGTCGTGTCGCCGACCGGTACATCGGCTGCAAGCGTGATGCGGCGGCCGAGGCGCGGCTCCTCGTCGCTGGTGAACCAGTCGGTCGGACCGGCGTGGCAGAGCACGGAGCCGCCGCTGAGCGGGCGGCGAGAGACGATCGCCTGCCCGGTGTCACCGCCGATCGTGCGGCCGATCGAGAGCTCCACGAACTCGATCGCGTAGGCGTAGTCGCCCCCGATGGCCTGCGCGAGCAGCCGCGCCGCCCGCCGCACGCCGTTGCGGGTCGAGCAGCGATCGACCTCGCTGAGGAGGTAGACGTCCGCGCTCGAGAGTTCGGGGTCGGTGGTGAGCGCCTCGATCTGCGCGTCGAGCGAGCGGGTGTACTCGACGTTCCAGGCCACGACGCGGAGGGTGCCGGGCCACGCTTCGGGCTCCGGGCCGGTGCGGAACGAGCCCGACTCGGTCGGCGCGATGGTGGTCGGCAGCGTGCGGTCGTCGGGCGGCGGCAAGGTCATGCCGGTATCGGGATCGATCCGGGTGCCAGTCGTGATCGTCGGGCAGACCGCGGTGATCGGCAGCTCGGGCCAGATGCCGGTCGAGCAGTCCTCGGTCGCGGGCTCGGCGTCGAACGGCACGCCGCTCGGCGGGACGTCCTCGGTGCACGCCCACTCGTAGGCGAAGAGCTCACGCGGCAGGCCGCGCCCGGGGTCCAGCGGCGCGTCGCGCCGGGGCGCGTCGCGTGGCTCCGGCGCATCGACGGTCGGCGTGCTCGAGCAGGCTGCGAGGAGGGCGAAGAAGAGGGCGCGCATGCGGCGACTCTGCCCCCGACCGCCCACCGGTCCCGAGGCGATGGTGTGACGAAGCGCGCAGCAGCCGTGCGCTCAGGGGATGCGCCAGGTCGTCCCGGTCGGTCCATCCATGAGCTCCACGCCGAGTGCCGTGAGTTCGGCGCGGACGGCGTCGGCACGGACGAAGTCCTTGGCCTCGCGCGCCGCCTTGCGCTCGGCGATCTTCGCCTCGACGTCGGCCTCGACGACGCCGCGGGCCTTCGCGCGCCGGTCTCGGATCCGGCGCAGCACCGTGGCGGCATCCTGCGCCCCGAGCCCGAGCTCGGTCGACAGCGCACCGAGCGCGGCCTTCGCGGCGTCCACCGCCGCCCGGCCCGCGGTGCCCTTCTTGCGCTTGGTCGACTCCACGAGCTCGTTCACCTGCGCGAGCATCTCTCCGGCGAGCGCGATGGAGATGGGGAAGTTCAGGTCGTCGTCGAGCGCGGCGGAGAGCGCGGCGGGGAACTTCGCGATCGGCTCGGGCACAGGCCCTTCGGCCACGATGCGCGCGGGATCGATCGAGGCGAGGCGTTCGTGCGTCGTGTAGAGGTACTCGACCTTGCGCTCGGTCTCCTCGAAGAGCGGGAAGCCCGTCACGTGGCCCGCCTCGTCGAGCGTCCAGTCGAAGTTGAGCGGCGAGCGGTAGTGCACGGTGAGCATCCCCCAGCGCACCGCCTCCGGCTCGTAGCGGGCGAAGATGTCCCGGGCGGTGAAGAAGTTGCCCAGGCTCTTGCCCATCTTCTCCTTGTTCACCTCGACGAAGCCGTTGTGCATCCAGTGGCGCACGAAGGGCTTCTTCGTCGCGGCCTCGCTCTGGGCGATCTCGTTCTCGTGGTGGGGGAAGACGAGGTCGAGGCCGCCGCCGTGGAGATCCACCGTCTCGCCGAGGTGCTTCATCGACATCGCCGAGCACTCGATGTGCCAGCCGGGCCGGCCGTGGCCCCACGGCGAAGGCCAGCCCCAGCTCTCCGCCTCCGCGCTCTTCCACAGCGCGAAGTCCGCCGGGTGCTTCTTCACGGCCTGCTCCTCGTTGGAGATGCGGCCGCTGGCGCCCTGGGCGAGCGCATCGGCGTTGCGGTGGCTGAGCTGACCGTAGGCGGCGAAGCTCGGAACCGAGAAGTACACGTCGCTTCCGGCGACGTACGCCGAGCCGCTGGCGATCAGCCGCTCGATGAGCGCGATGATCTCGGGCAGGTGCTCGGTGACCTTCGGCTCGACGTCGGGGCGCAGGTTCCCGAGCGCCTGCATGTCGGCGGTGAACTCGGCGAAGAAGCGCTCGGCCAGCGCGGTCGGACTTTCGCCCTTCTCGCCTGCGCGCTTGAGGATCTTGTCGTCGACGTCGGTGACGTTGCGGACGTAGCGGACCTTCTGGCCGCTCGCGCGCAGGTGCCGAACGAGCACGTCGTAGATGACGTAGCAGCGGGCGTGTCCGACGTGGGCGAAGTCGTACACGGTCGGGCCGCAGACGTAGAGGCGAAGTGCGTCGCCGTCGGCCGCGGAGACGATCCCCGTCTTGCAGCTGCAGGTCTCGTAGAGGGAAAGCGCCATGGAGGGCCGGATGTAGCACCATCGGGCGAATCGGGGATCGTGCGCCGTTCGTCCTTCCCAGCGCTACCGGTACGGTGGCAAGGTAGCCGCCCATGCGCCGGCTCTGGCCCCTCGTCTTCGTGGCACTCGCGCTTCTTCCCTCCTGCGGCGGTCGTCGCGAATCGGGGCTCGAGCGCGTGCGCCGCACCGGCGTGCTGCGCTGGGGCGGGGACCTGCAGGGCGGCGAGCCCTACGTGTTCGACGATCCGGACCAGCCGGGCCGCCTCATCGGCTTCGAGGTCGAGCTCGCGGATGCCATCGCGGAGGAGATGGGCGTGCGCGCGGAGTTCACCCAGAACGACTGGAGCTCGCTCGTGCCGTCCTTGGAGCGGGGCTCGTTCGACGTGGCGCTGAACGGCCTCGAGGTCACGCCGGCCCGTGCCGACACGGTCCTCTTCACCCGGCCCTACTTCATCTTCAGCGCGCAGCTCGCGGTGCGGCGCGAGGACGGCGAGCGCTTCCGCTCGCTCGACGATCTCAGCGGGCACCGGGTCGGGACGCTCGCCAACTCGTTCAGCTGGGAGCTGCTCAACCAGAGCGGCGTCGAGGTGGTCACCTACGAAGGCGTCGAGGAGCCCTACTCGGACCTCGAGAGCGGGCGCCTCGACGGCGTGCTCCTCGACGACATCATCGCCGCCCGCTACGGCCTGAACCGCCCGGCGCTGATGCTTGCGGACGACGTCGAGGATGGCTTCTACGCGGTCGCGTGCCGGCGTGGGGACGAGGACCTGCAGGGCGCGATCGACGACGCCATCGCGGCGCTCGCGGCGAGCGGCCGACTCCGCGAGATCCTCGCGCGCTGGGAGATCGACTCGGAGCGCGAGGCGCGCCTGACGACCTGGACCGACGAGGACACGCACGCGATGGTGCTGGTGCACTCGCGGGCGAGCTTCACCGGGCACCACGTCCTCTTGTTCCTCCAGGGTGCGCTCAACACGGTGTTCATCAGCGCGCTGGCGATGCTGCTCGCGATCGGGCTCGGGCTCGTGCTTGCCCTGGGCCGGCTCTACGGCCCGCGCCCCGTCTCGGCGTTCGCGACGGCCTACGTCGAGCTCTTCCGCGGCACGCCGGTGCTGCTCCAGCTCTACGTCCTCTACTACGGCCTCATGCCCACCATCCGGCGCCTCCTCGAGCTCGACGTCGGCGTCGACTACGACGCCTTCCTCGCCGCCATCGTGGGCCTCGGCCTGAACTACGCCGCCTACGAGGCCGAGATCTACCGGGCCGGCATCCAGGCCATCCCGCCGGGACAGATGGAGGCGGCGACGGTGCTCGGAATGAGCAAGGGCCTGGCGCTGCGGCGGGTGATCGTGCCGCAGGCCTTCCGCATCGCCCTGCCCGGCGTGACGAACGACTTCATCGCGCTCCTTAAGGACAGCTCGCTCGTCTCGGTCATCACCGTGGTCGAGCTGACCAAGCGCATGACGATCACCGCGGTCGAGGTGCGGAGCTGGCTCGTCCCGGGCCTGCTCTGCGCAGCCCTCTACATGGCGATGAGCTACCCGCTCTCGCTGCTCGCCCGGCGCCTCGAGGCGTCGCTCTCGCGCGAGGGAGAGAAGTGACCATGGCAGACCTGACGAAGCAGGCGGCGACGGCGGGCGAGGCCCCGGTCATCCACGTCGAGGGGCTGGTGAAGAAGTACGGCGAGCGGACCGTGCTGAAGGGCATCGGCTTCTCGCTGAACGCGGGCGAGATCGTCGCGCTCGTCGGCCCCTCGGGCGGCGGCAAGAGCACCGCGCTCCGCTGCATGACCGGCCTCGAGTCGTTCCACGACGGCAAGGTGCGTGTCCTCGACCAGCGCCTCGCGCCGGGCGACGGAAGCCGCAACGCCGAGCCGCTCCGGAAGATCCGCCTCTCGACCGGGATGGTCTTCCAGCAGTGGCATCTCTTTCCGCACCGGAGTGCGATCGAGAACGTCTTCGAGGCGCCGGTGCACGTGAAGAAACAGCCGCTCGAAGAGGCCCGCGCGCGGGCCAAGGAG
>Ga0209972_10002930_pt1 | contig 13615 bp, 12 predicted proteins | sample NOAtaG_7_FD_187302 | JGI IMG/M metagenome (GOLD analysis project Ga0209972, IMG submission 187302) | Freshwater lake microbial communities from Lake Erie, under a cyanobacterial bloom - NOAA_Erie_Diel1S_2200h metaG (SPAdes) (version 2) | ecosystem: Environmental > Aquatic > Freshwater > Lake ... | reverse complement strand
TGATCGACAAAACGATCGCTGCCGTAAAAGAACGACTGGCTAAAGAAATCAGCCATTGGGATCGACGAGCAAATGAGTTGAGCGCCCAAGAATTGGCTGGTAAACCCAATGCGAAGCTCAACTCCGCAAGGGCAAGACAGAGGGCAGACGATCTAGAAGCGCGAATGAAAAAACGGTTGGACGAACTTGCTCAAGAGCGACAACTAACCCGCTTACCGCCAATTGTGGTGGGCAGTGCCTTAATTATTCCTGCGTCAGTGTTTACGCCGCCTAGCATTGTTGAGAAGGAAAGTGTGAATGATCGCGCCGACTATGAAGCGCGTCGCCGCGTGGAGTTAAGGGCGATGGCAGCAGTGATGGCGCAGGAAGTGCAGCTCGGTTTTAAACCTGTCGATGTGAGCGATCGCCGTTGTGGTTATGATATTGAGTCCTATGTGGGGGATGGACGCTTGCGATTGCTTGAGGTTAAGGGCAGGGTTGAGGGGGCAGATACAGTGACGGTGACTAAAAATGAGATTTTAGTCGCCTTGAATAAGCCAGAGAGTTATCTGTTAGCGATGGTCAAAGTGCCACAGGATGAGGATGCTATTTGTTCTGTGCGTTATGTTGAGCAGCCATTTCAAAGAGAGCCAGATTTTAGGTCGATTAGCGTAAACTATAGTTGGCAAGAGCTATGGGCAAAGGGTCAGGAGTTAACAGGATGGCAACATTAGTACGGATTGCTCAGATTGAGACTTTACAGGGTCAAACTACGATTTTGCATGATATTGATTGGCAGCAATTTGAGGCGATTCTGGAAGATTTGGGAGACAACCGCGCATCACGGATTGCTTATTTTGATGGTGTATTGGAGATTAGAATGCCGCTACCTGAGCATGAACGTACCAAAGTAATTATTAGCAATCTCCTCGTTATTTTGTTAGAAGAACTTGACTGGGAATGGGAATCATTGGGTTCATCGACTTTTAAAACTAAAAGTATGAAGGCAGGAATTGAGCCTGATGATTGCTTTTATATTAAAAATTATGTCGCCATGATTGGCAAGAAACGTCTGGATATGAGTATTGACCCATCACCAGATATTGCGATCGAGGTCGATCTCACTTCTAATACTCAGATCAGTGCCTATGAAGCTTTGGCTGTGGCTGAAATTTGGCGATATGCCAATGGTAAATTGTCGATTCGCCTTTTGCGTGAGGGGAAATATGTGGAGTCGTTAGTTAGCTTGTCTTTTCCCGATTTTCCTGTGATTGATGGCATATCGCAGTTTTTAGAGCGTGGTGCAGAATTATCAATTAGCTCTTTACGGCGAGAATTTCGCCAGTGGGTAAGAGATCGGTTGCATTGAAATTGATAGGAGTTAACAGGATGGCAACATTAGTACGGATTGCTCAGATTGAGACTTTGCAGGGTCAAACTACGGTTTTGCATGATATTGATTGGCAGCAATTTGAGGCGATTCTAGAAGATCTGGGAGACAAACGCGCATCGCGGATTGCTTATTTTGATGGTGTATTGGAGATTCAGATGCCTTTGCCTGAGCATGAAGCGGATAAGGAATTGATTGGCGACTTGATTAAGATGATGTTTGCCTATCTCTTAATGGATTATGAGTGCTATGGTTCGACGACTTTTAAAAAACATTTTAAGGGGCAAAGTATGCCTGCGGGAATTGAGCCAGACAATTGCTTTTATGTGCAGAATCATCGTCTGATGATTGGCAAAACGCGCTTAGATTTGGCAGTTGACCCGCCACCAGATTTGGCGATCGAGGTGGATCTGACTTCGAGGACTGCGAGATCTGCTTATGTGGCTTTGGGTGTGCCTGAGATATGGCAGTATGCCGATCGCCAGTTAAGAATTTTTCGATTGCAAGATGGGGACTATGTTGAGTCGCTGGACAGTGCGATTTTCCCGCAATGTCGAGTTACAACAGCGATTAATCGTTGTTTAGAAATTTGCCGCACAAAAGGAAGAGGGGCAGCATTGCGAGAATTTCAGGCATGGATGGGGCAAAATGTGCCAAAATTTTAGATTATGACTTACAAAAAGAAACTCATTGAGGTGGCTCTGCCCCTAGAAGCCATTAATAAAGAATCGGCGCGGGAGAAGTCGATTCGGCATGGGCATCCTAGCACTTTGCATTTGTGGTGGGCGCGGCGACCTTTGGCAGCTTGTCGGGCGGTGTTGTTTGCATCGTTGGTAGATGATCCTTCAAGTTTGCCCGATGAGTTTCCGACTGAGGATGAGCAGAATATTGAGCGATTAAGGTTATTTGGGATTATTGAGCGTTTGGTGAAGTGGGAGAACATCAATAATCAGGATGTTCTGAATGAAGCAAGGGCGGAGATTCTCAAAAGTACCAATGGTAATCCGCCGCCTGTATATGACCCGTTTTGCGGTGGTGGCTCGATTCCATTAGAGGCACAGCGTTTGGGTTTAGAAGCACATGGGAGCGATCTAAATCCTGTAGCGCTGCTGATTACGAAGGCTTTGATCGAGATTCCACCCAAGTTTAAGGATCTGCCGCCTGTAAATCCATTAGCTCGTGCAAAAGATGTTAGACAAGAGGGAACTGGGAACAGAGGATCGAAAAATGAGCGAAATTCAATCACATCGGGATCTAATTGTTTGGCAGAAGTCGATGGATCTGGTAGTACAGGTTTATCGTCTGAGCGATCGCTTTCCAAAGGTGGAGATGTATCGGATGACCAGTCAGATTACTCGAGCGGTGGTGTCGGTTCCAGCGAACATAGCGGAAGGAAACGCAAGGGGAACTCGCAAGGACTACGCCAATTTCCTAGCGATCGCCAAGGGATCGTTAATGGAAACAGAGACGTTTCTGATGTTAGCGGTGCGTCTCGACTATTTGACTCCGCAGGAGGTGAATCCGACTCTGAACCTGATTGTGGAAATCAGCAAGATGCTAACTGCTCTCCGCAAAAGATTGCTAGAGTCCTAACCAATTCTGTTACCCGTTCCCTCTTTCCCCTCACCTACAAAGGGGCGCAGGGTTTGGCGGATGATGTGCGCTATTACGGTGCATGGATGCGGGATGAGGCTTTTAAGAGAATTGGGCATTTATATCCGAAGGTGATTATAGGGGATAGGGGACAGGTTTTAGGGGGAGAGGGAAGAGGGGAGAGGGAAGAGGGAAGAGGGGAAGCTACTGTTCCCCGTTCCCTATCCCCTACTTCCTACACAGTAATCGCATGGATTTGGGCGCGAACGGTGAAATGCCCGAACCCTAGCTGTGGTTGTGCAATGCCTTTGGTAAGGTCATTTGCTTTGTCAACTAAGAAGGGTAAAGAGGCATGGATTGATTATGAGGTAATAGGTAATAGGTATGAGGTAATAGGTAATAGGGAAGAGAGAACAGTAGCCTCCCCTCTTCCCTCTTCCCTCTCTTCTCTTCCCTCTTCCCCCTCAATTCGCTTCTCTGTCAAGTCTGGAACTGGCAAACCTCCCGAAGGTACTGTGAGCCGCAAGGGTGCGCGGTGTATTGCTTGTGAGTCTGATGTGAAGTTAGATCATGTCCGTGCTGAGGGTAAGGCTGGACGGATGGGGGCGCAATTAATGGCGATCGTAGCTGAGGGAAATAAAGGAAGGATTTATCTTGAGCCAAGTCAGGAACAAGAAGATATTGCAGCAAAAGCAATTCCAACATGGAAACCAAATGGAGAAATGCCTGTAAAGCACAGAAACTTTCAGCCTCCTGTGTATGGAATGTTGATGTTTGGAGATCTCTTTACACCTCGGCAACTTGTCTCTTTAGTAACTTTTAGCAGCTTAGTGAGTGAAGCAAGAGAAAAAGTTATTGCTGATGGTGGGACAGAAAAATATGCCGATGCAGTAGCGACTTATCTGGCTTTAGGAGTAAGTAAATTAAGTGATATTTGCAATTCTCTATGTATGTGGGAAAACACAAAAACGCAAGTGAGGCATTTATTCACTCGCCAAGCAATTCCAATACTTTGGGACTTTGCGGAACCAAATATCTTTTCTGATTCTGCGGGAGATTTTGGTATTAGCTTAGGAAACTTGACAAGGGTTATTGAGAAATTACCATCAATTTCTTCAGGACAAGTAAAACAGAGAGATTCTAGAAATCTATTAGTTACAGAAAAGTTTCTTTTCTCAACAGATCCTCCTTACTATGACAACATTTGTTATGCTGATCTCTCAGATTTTTTCTATGTTTGGTTACGCAGAACTCTTAATGACGTATATCCCGATCTCTTTTCAACGCTATTAGTCCCTAAAGCTTCTGAACTAATAGCTGCACCTCATCGATTTGGAGGGAACAAAGAAAAAGCTAAAGAATTTTTTGAAAATGGACTAAAGGAAGTTTTTTCTCAAATATACAAAGCTTCCAATCCTGATTATCCGACTACAGTTTACTATGCTTTTAAACAGACAGAATCAGATGATGACGATCTAAGAACACCAAGTTCTGTTTCTTCAACTGGTTGGGAAACAATGCTAGAAGGATTAATTCAATCTGGATTCTCAATTACTGGCACTGTTCCTATGCGAACAGAAATGGTTAATCGCAGTATTGCAAGTGGAACCAATGCTTTAGCTTCTTGTATAGTCCTAGTCTGCCGCCCTCGCCCCGACAATGCCACCTCAACCACCCGCCGCCAATTCCTTAACGAACTCAAACGCGAACTTCCCGACGCACTCAAAAAACTGCAACAAGGCAACATTGCCCCCGTTGACCTTGCCCAAGCCAGCATTGGACCTGGCATGGCAGTCTACTCCAAATATGCCAAAGTCCTCGAACCCGACGGCTCCGCCATGCGCGTCCGCACCGCACTACAACTAATCAACCAAGCCCTCGATGAATACTTCGCCGAACAAGAAGGCGAATTTGATACCGACACACGCTGGGCGTTAGCTTGGTTCGAGCAAAGCCAATTTAACGAAGGCGCATACGGCGATGCCGAAACCCTATCCACCGCCAAAAACATCAGCGTCCAAGGCTTAGTCAACTCAGGCATTCTCTTCGCCAAAGGCGGCAAAGTCAGACTACTCAAACGCGACGAACTCCCCGTCGACTGGAACCCCGAAAACGACAACCGCACACCCGCATGGGAAGTCGCCCATCATCTCATTCGCGCCCTCGACAAACTTGGCGAAACAGGAGCCGCTAACTTACTTGCCCAAGTCGGCATCGACAAAGGCGAAATCGCCAAAGACCTGAGCTATCGTCTATATAGCATCTGCGATCGCAAAGGCTGGACACAACTAGCCCTCGACTACAACAGCCTCGTCATCTCATGGCAAGCGATCGTGCAACTAGCGATCGCACAGCCCAAGCCAAGCTATGAAGAAACACCACTATTTAATTTAGAAGGTAACTAATCATGAACATCCAACTTGTCAATGCGATCGTGCAAATGACCCAAACCCTCTCAAATGAGGAGCAACAGTTGCTGATCCAAAAACTGAATAAATTACTACTTGATGAATCAAAGCAAACAGATCCAGTAACTCCCATCACGACTACAGAGACATCACCACCAACCCCAGAACAGGGATGGGAAGCATTTTCGACACTAGGGCAAATTGCTGTAGCAGGAAAACTAAATAACGTGGCGATCGACCACGACAAATATCTATACAGGCTACCAAATGAAAAAAATACTTATTGATACAAGTGCTTGGGCAGCCATATCTGACAATAAAGACCGCCACCATGCATCGGCATTAAATTTTATTAAAAAGATCAATGGTAAATACAAACTGATTACCACCAATTATGTTCTTGATGAAACTTATACGCTATTGCTAATGAATGCAGGTTATCAAACCACCATAGCCTTTAAACAACGCATAGACATTATGGTTGCCAGTCAAGTATTAGAAATTGTCTGGATAGATGATGCGATCGCTAACCGATCATGGCAAATATTCACGAAATTTAATGTAGATAAAGAATGGTCTTTTACAGACTGCACCTCCTACGCAGTTATGAAACAGCTAAACATCGCCGAAGCCTTTATCCTCGATCACCATTTTGCTCAAATGGGCTTTGTCAAACAACCATAAAGCCCAACACCGCACAAGGCAATTTATTTAACACTTGATTTAAAACTTGAGGTAACTAAATGCCCTATAGCAACTTCACCCTCAGACAAGTCGAAAAAGACTTTCATTTACAAATCGAAGAAAAAATCGATCTGTTTGCCCATGTCCAAGCGATCGCCCCCAGTGACGATCTCAAACGCATCCTCACCGAAAATATTCCCCTCGCCCTTGCCATCAACACCGAAAAAGCGCGATCGGAATTTTTGATTGCACCAACACTGCTAGAACTGAGACGGCGATCGCCAATTCCCATCAGCTTATTTTCTGGCACAGAATTTAGCATCAGCCCCGAACAAGGCTTGTCAGGCTATTGTGATTATTTGATTAGTTTATCCAAGCAGCAACTGATGATTAGCGCTCCAGTGATTGCGATCGTCGAAGCCAAAAATGAAGATATCAAGTCTGGGCTAGGACAATGTATAGCAGAAATGGTCGCCGCCCAATTATTTAACGAACTCGAAAACAACGACATTGACACAATTTACGGCATTGTCACATCAGGAGAAATCTGGAAATTTCTGCAAATTTCTGAGCAAAATGTGGCGATCGATCTTACTGACTACTACATCAACAACATTGACAAAATTATCGGTATTCTCTTGTCTTTCATTTCTACCGAAGTATAGATAATTATGAAAATCACCCTTGATATACCTCAAATCGACTTAGAGAAATTAATTGCACCAGCGATCGCTGAGCCGCGTATACCTCTCTATAACATCACTTGGCAGCAATATGAAAACTTTATTGAGATGTTTTCTGGACATCAAAACTTACATCTAACCTATCTGCAAGGAGTTTTAGAAATCGTGACGCTTTCGCCAGAGCATGAAATGCTAAAAACCCTAATCGCAAGGCTTTTATATATCTATGCCGATGCTCTGGATATTGACCTCTTTAGCTGTGGTTCTGCTACCTGCAAATCTCAATCAACCAATCGCGGACTAGAACCCGATGAAAGCTTTTGTATTGGCGATCGCAAACAATTCCCAGACCTAGCGATCGAAGTAACCGTCACCAGTGGCGGTATCAACAAACTCGAAATTTATCAAGGCTTACAGATTCCCGAAGTTTGGTTTTATCAGCGCGATCACTTTACCCTCTATCGCATTAAACAAGACGGTACTGGCTATACAGAGATTACTCAAAGTCAAATTTTTCCTAATCTAGACCTAAACCTAATGGCGGAATATATCCATCCCGATCGCGAACCTGAAATGGTCAGAGCATGGCGCAAGCTCATTAATAGTGCCTTCCCACCCAAGAATTAGCGGTGCGGCGCGAAGCGCCGCACCGCTAATTCTTGGGTTTTAATATCTATTTTGAGAATAAAACATGGAAAGTCATGATGATTGCTAACCTTCAATCCCCTATACTGTCTCCCGCCGAATATCTGGCATGGGAAGCCGATCAAAATACTAAACACGAATATGAAAACGGCAAAATTATCGCCATGACGGTTGGCACAATTCCCCATAGCCAAATTTCTGCCAATCTTGCAGCCCTGCTCATTCCCCATCTGCGGGGCAAAGGTTGCAAAGTCGCTATCAGCGATGCCAAAGTCACCACCCCATCAGGCAAATACTACTATCCCGATCTCATTGTCACCTGTGATGATCGCGATCGCTTTGCGCGTGACTTTTTGCAATACCCCACGATCATTGTCGAAGTGTTGTCACCCGCCACCGAAGCCCGCGATCGCGGCATCAAACAGCAACACTATATGCTGATCGAAACTCTACAAACCTACATTCTGATCACACCAGATCGACCCAGAATCGAGATCTATCAGCGTCGTAGCGACTTAGCTTGGGAATATCTATCCATCGCGATCGAGCCAACAGACTTAGAAGGTAAAAATAAAACCAACGATCCACTCATTCAGATCGCCAGCCTAGACCTAACCTTTCCCCTATCCATTCTTTACGAAAATATTAACTTCCCTTCTGAATCTAACGACCTATAACAATTTCATACTCATCTAACCAATCTGTTAATCAAACCTATGGCAATTAGCAATCACGAACGTATCGGTCGCGCCCTCAAATATCTCAAAGAAGGACTATATCCATTCATCGAACGTGAGATGAAAAATGCCTATCGTAGTGATTGGCTAACTGCCGCTAGAGCATACGTTGACCCAGATCCAAATCTCAAACGCACCCTCGACGAAATTCTCCAAGACGATCCTGCGGCTCAATTAAAGCTCCTCGATCGCCAATGGAATGAAGTATTTAAAAAAATCCTCAGCAAAGCCGATCGCTCGATCGTTAATGAACTAATGGCCACTCGCAATAATTGGGCGCATGGCTCTAGCTCTGTCTCCACCGAAGATGCCTATCGCGCCCTCGATAGCGTTGCCCGTCTGCTCGATTCCATTGGTGCAACAGCACAATCTGAGGCGATCAGCAAACAACTCTATGAACTGATGCGGCAAAGGTACGAAGAACAAGCCCGTCGTGAAACCAGAAAAGCCACCACTGCGATCGAAGGCTCACCCCAACAAGGGCTGAAACCTTGGCGAGAAATCGTTACTCCTCACCCAGATATTGCCTCTGGACGCTACCAACAAGCCGAATTTGCCGCCGATCTCTGGCAAGTTTATCTCGATGAAGGCTCCGATGAGTATCGCTTGCCCACCGAATTTTTTCGCCGTACCTATATCACCGCAGGACTCAAGCAACTCCTCGCAAATGCCCTCAATCGCTTAGCTGGCAATGGTGGCGATCCTGTAATCGAGCTACAAACTAACTTTGGTGGTGGTAAAACCCATGCCATGCTTGCGCTTTACCATCTCTGCTTAGGTGTTTCCACGAAGGATTTACCAGGTATAGAAGCAGTATTTGCAGAAGCTAATGTCTCAGAACCTCCCCAAACAGTCCAAACCGTTGTCCTAGTTGGCAATAAAATTTCCCCTGGACAGACCCATACCAAGAAAGATGGCACAGTCATTCACACACTTTGGGGCGAAATCGCGTATCAGCTTGGTGGTAAAGAAGGCCATGAAATGATTCGCCAGTCCGATGAAACAGCAACTAATCCAGGAGACACACTAAAGCTTCTCTTCAATCGCTATGCTCCTTGTGTGATTCTAATTGACGAATGGGTGTCCTATGCCCGTCAATTACACGATCGCACTGATTTACCCGCAGGTAGTTTTGACACACACTTTACCTTTGCCCAAACTCTGAGCGAATCTGCCAAAAACGCCGATCGCACCTTACTTGTGGTCAGTATTCCCTCATCGGATATCGAAATTGGTGGCGATTACGGACAAGAAGCTCTATCGAGACTCAAAAATGCGATCGGGCGAGTGGAATCTCCTTGGCGACCTGCCAGCGCTGAGGAAAGTTTTGAAATCGTCCGCCGTCGTCTCTTTCAACCAATTACTGATCCCAACCTATTTGTGGCAAGGGATGCTGTTGTCCGCACCTTTTCCGAAATGTATCGCAGTCAAGCACAGGAATTTCCCACCGAATGCCGCGAAGCTAACTACGAACGCCGCATCACAGAAGCCTACCCCATTCATCCCGAACTATTCGATCGCCTTTACAGCGACTGGTCAACGCTGGACAAATTCCAGCGCACTCGCGGTGTCTTGCGACTGATGGCAAAGGTGATTCATTCTCTTTGGGAACGCAGCGATCGCAGCTTAATAATTTTGCCAGCCAGCGTCCCTCTTGACGATCCGTTAGTTCAGTCTGAGCTAACTCGCTATCTTGAAGACAACTGGGTTCCCGTCATTGAAAAAGATGTTGATGGGGCTAATTCTTTGCCTGCTGCCTGCGATCGGGACAATCCCAACTTAGGACGCTACTCTGCCTGTCGGCGTGTCACCCGCACGATCTATCTTGGTTCCGCCCCCACATTAAGAGCCGCAAATCGCGGTATTCAAGATCGTCACATCAAACTAGGTTGTGTCCAACCAGGAGAGTCGCCAGCTACCTTTGGCGATGCTTTGCGCCGTCTTACCGATAGCGCCACCTATATCTACGTTGATGAAAGTGGACGCTACTGGATTTCTACGCAACCTAATGTCACCCGCACCGCTAGCGATCGCGCCACCCGTATCTTGTCCGACGAGCCAGAACGCATACATACAGAAATCGTGCGCCGCCTCAAAAGCGACAAAAATAAGGGTGAATTTGCTGGCATCCATATTGCCCCTGAAAGCTCTGCTGATATTCCAGATGATTCCAGCATGGGCGTTCGCCTAGTTGTGTTATCCCCCAACTTCCCCCATACCAATAAGGCAACTAATTGCGAAGCTTATAGCCAAGCTCAGGAAATATTGAATAAACGTGGTGGCAGCCCACGCTTCAACAAAAATTTATTGCTGTTTGTGGCTCCAGATAAAAGTAAGCTCTCGCCACTGGAACAATCAACTGCACAGTACCTTGCTTGGAAGTCGATTACCAATGAGTGCGACATTCTCAATCTCGATCCTTTTCAAACGAAACAAGCTGATGCCAAGTGTCAGCAATTCAATGAGTCAGTTGATATTCAATTAAAAGAAGCTTATCAATGGGCATTAGTCCCTGCTCAACCCGATCCGCAACAAGGAATAACGTGGCAAGAAGTTCGCCTACAATCTCAAGAGTCTCCTATCCTCAAGGCAAGCCGCAAGCTTTCCCATGACAATTACTTTCTCACCCAATATGCTGCGGCAAACATGAAATTAGAAGCCCTCGATCCCTTTTTGTGGCGAGATGTCAATCATCTCGAAATCAAAAAGCTCTGGAGCTATCTTGCCCAGTACCTCTATCTACCCAAACTGCGCGACGAACAGGTGCTACTACGGGCAATTTCTGAAGGTGTTTCATCGTTACTTTGGCGAGAAAACTTTGCCTATGCCGATGCTTTTGATGAAACCCAACAACGTTATGTTGGTTTACGGGGTGGTGAAATGAGCTTACTAACTAACTCAACGGGGCTAATCGTAAAACCTGAAATAGCTCAAAAACAGTTTGATGCTGATGAGGCTAAAAGAAAAGAATCTGCAACAAACAAACAGACAACTGACTATCAATACACCACATCTAGCCAAGGAATTACTAACATCGTCAAAGATGGCAGTTCCAGCACAGCCAAATCAAATCTAAGATCAGAAAATCTCCCGCCGCCTCAACCCAAACGTTTTTACGGATCGATCAAACTCAACCCTTTGCGCTGTCAGCGTGACATGGAGCAAGTTACTAAGGAAGTGCTAGAGCATCTAATGAGCTTGGCAAATGCTGAAGTCGAAATTACATTAGACATTCAAGTGCGATCACAAGAAAGTATTTCCGATACAGTTATCCGCACCGTAACAGAAAACTGTCGTACCCTCAAATTTGACAGTCAGAGCTTTGAACAGGATTAAACTCATGCCTTTTTTATTACAAGTTTTAATTAACGTCAGTTCGGGTTAAACTGGCAAATTTTAAAAGCCCAAAAGTAAAAGCCTTGCTTAGCAAGGCTTTTACTTTTGGGCTTTGAGAGAGGGTTTGCGTAGCAAACCCTCTCTCAAAGCTAGTTTCAAATTATTCCGAACTCGCGTTGATTTAAGTTATGTTTAGCCACTTATCGCTAGCGAGCAGTCACTATTGATAAAGATTCAAGTAAATGCTCTGACGAGTTGTGTGATGTTAGGTGATCGCGAGAGGTGTTGAGAAGCGATCGCAAATGAATACTTAACTAAATCCCTCAACCTCAAGAACTTAGCCAATATTATAGAATAACTTTTAGGTGGGTCTCGACTTCGCTCAGTTCTCGATGTAAGCTAGCTTAGCGAAGTCAAAGTTGTAGTTTTTATTTGAATTATTGATAACGCTGAAGTAATTCTTCAAGTTTACTCATAGGCGATCGTGGTGGAAATCTTGGTAATTCTTGCTCTTGTTGGCGATCATTCAGTACACACAAGACAGGTATCTCGTATTGGTAGCGGTCAAACCATAAGGAATTAGTAGTGATGTCCCGAATCTCTAGATCAAAATTCACATTTTTGACCTGTTGCAATTTTGTTAGCAAACCCTCACACAGACAACATCCTTGCTTGCTATACAAAAATAATTTCATAGATTTTTGTTGAATTCAATTTTACTATGTTATATTAGTGAACCGTTAAGGACGCATAGCTCAGTTGGTTAGAGCACCACGTTGACATCGTGGGGGTCGATGGTTCGAGTCCATTTGTGTCCATAGGCTGGAGAGCTAATAAAAGTAAGGCTTTTGGGAGTCCTGATCAACTCCTGAAGGTCTATTCTAGTGATTATAAGACAATAGATTTAGGCTGTTAAGGATTGTTTTGGATAGTAACTTTACCCCGAAATTTCCCCCGATGAAAATTACTATAGAAGACCATTGCGGAAGGCTGAGATTAAGATAGCAATACGAGGGCAAGCGCTACACAAGGGCTGTTGGCGTTAACAAACAATGATGTAACAGGAAGGCCCCGTAGCGCATGAAAGAAATCCTCAGAGATAAACTAGATGTAATCTAGCCAAGCGAAGTCGTAGTTTCTATTTGAATTGGCGCTCAATTGACTCACCAGTGCGACAGGAGATCATTCAATAAGAAATAAAATCGATGCCAGCTAATAATCTATCCGTTATTTTTCATGTAGCGGCTTATTAAAATGCGACCTGTTCAAGATGCGATCGCCAAAGTAATAAAAACTGCTCTTGCATGATTAACAAGTCTCTCTATAAATTTGCAGCCCACAAAATAGAAACGTATTGATATTGGCTAAACATATGATCAGCAGTCACAATCGTTATATTTTCCAATTGAGCCTGTGCGATTAACATTCGATCAAATGGATCGCGATGATGTAAAGGTAAAGCCGCAGCTTGCAATGCATGATTGACTGAAATATCGAGCGATCGCGCCCCCAATTGCACCATGCGACTTGAGATATAACTATCGACTGGTTCTGGCAGTGGCAACTTGCCGAGCGCAACTTTGATAGACATTTCCCAGACACTTGCCACTGAAAACCACACCTCATTGGTTTCATCGACTATGCAAGCGATCGCCTCTTCACTCAAACGCTCTGGCTGAGCAAACCACCACAACCAGATATGAGTATCCATTAACAGTTTCACCCTTCACCACCCTCAAATGCTGACAAAATATCTTCTGGCAAAGGATCATTAAAATCTTCAGGCACAATAAAGCGCCCTTTATCTATGCCTAAACTAGCTTTGCGATTAGCAGTAGTACCAAAGGGAACGAGCTTAGCTACGGGAACACCTCGGTTAGAAATAACAATCTCTTCTCCAAGTTCAACCCTTGCCAAAAGTCGGGAAAGATTGGTTTTAGCCTGATGAATATTAACAGTTTCCATATAAACATACTAGACTAAGTTTATGGACTAAGTTTAGTATAACAGAGCATCTCTAACAACTTGCCTTGTGCGATCGCTGTTCTAGGAGTAGCAGTATTCTTTTTTCATCAAAATCATCAACGCGAGATAGCAGCCCGTCCAAGTTATGAAGGCAATAATGATGCAGCGATCGCCCGTCCGATTAAGTTATCGGAT
>Ga0209972_10002926_pt1 | contig 13623 bp, 10 predicted proteins | sample NOAtaG_7_FD_187302 | JGI IMG/M metagenome (GOLD analysis project Ga0209972, IMG submission 187302) | Freshwater lake microbial communities from Lake Erie, under a cyanobacterial bloom - NOAA_Erie_Diel1S_2200h metaG (SPAdes) (version 2) | ecosystem: Environmental > Aquatic > Freshwater > Lake ... | reverse complement strand
GAACCTTCGGGAAGCGTTGTGGGATCGCTGTTTCAATCCGATGCGATTCGTAGCGGGGGCTCGTGGCTAGCGGCGCTGGTGGGGATTCCTCTGATCCTGCTGGCTTGGCATCGAATGGACGGTCTCCGTATTGCCGAGCATCTGTCGATGGTGCTGTTGATGCTCTCCGGGCTTGCGTACACCGCTTCTGCAAGCGATTTGGTCAGCCTGTTTCTGGGGCTGGAGTTGGTCAGCTTGCCCACCACCATTCTCCTAGCGATGACCCGTCGCGATGGAGCTGGCAGGGAGGCGACGCTGAAGTACTTCACGCTGGCAGCTTTTTCCAGCGCGGTGTTCCTGTTTGGACTTTCTTATCTCTACGGAATCGCTGGCGACACCTCCTTGGCGGCTGTCGGACGCGTTCTGGGAAGCCCACTGAGCCTGATGGGTTGGATGGGTTGGGGATTCGTGCTGGCGGGCCTTGCTTTTCGAATGACCGCAGTGCCGTTCCATTTCTATGCCCCAGATGTTTTTTGTGGGACCAAGCTGCCGATGGCGGCGGGTCTGGCTGTCGTCCCGAAGATTGCAGGGTTCCTGGCATTGATGCGACTTTTGGATGGGGGGACCCGAGGACCTGAGGCGTTGTCGTTCTCCAGTGCCAGCATCGCGGCGTTATCGCTTTTGGCGGTGTTGACGATGACGGTCGGGAACGTTCTTGCGATGGTGCAAAAGGACTTTCGCCGTTGGATCAGCTATTCGAGTGTCGCTCATACTGGCTATCTATTGCTTGGGGTTGCTGCGATTGCCAGCCTCTCGGCATCCTGGTCTCCGATCCTTTTCTACCTAGGAGTCTACGCCGCGATGACGATTGGACTGCTAGCGGTCTGGGCGTTGGACCAAGGGGACCTTCAGCAACCGGCGCCGATGGATCGTTGGAATGGTCTTGCGTATCGGTCGCCGCGGCTTGCCTTGGCCGGTTCGGTCGCACTTTTGAGTATGACCGGGGTCCCGTTGACCGCAGGATTTTGGGGAAAGTTCCAGATCTTCTCGTCGACGATCGCCTCGTCCGATTGGATTGTGCGCGCTGCCGCGATCGCCATGGCGATCAATGCGGTGATTGCGGCTAGTTACTACTTGGGAGTGATCTGGAGGTTTTTTGAACCGGCTCAGGAGACGAATCGTCCACGCGTTGTGGCAGGGGGATGGGCTGAAGGAGGCGCGGTGGTGCTTTGCACTGTACTGACGATCTTCTGGTTTCTTTTCCCCTGAGATCACCAAGGCGCTGGTTCGCGGGGCATCTGGTGGAGTTGGTATCACCACCCTTTCGAACCATGCAAGCTACCAAGTACCCAGCAGCAGGCGCGGGCGAGAGCTTTTTCTAGACAGGGAACTAGCGTCCTTCTTGCGGAAGCCGTCGAGCGGCATATTTTGGGCTGCTGGTACGCTCGACTACCTGCCTTCTTCTTTTAGTCGGTTCCAGCGTCCAGCAGTTTCTCCTCGCAGCCAATCCGATCGGCCATCGACTCCAACGCCAACTTGGCTTCTTCTACCTGAGGCTGAGCTGCCAGCAGGACGGGATTGATTTCCTGCCGCACGGTGGATCCGATCCGAACCAACTGGGAGGCAGCGTCGCGAATCGAGGTGATTCCGACGCATACCAGACGGACTCCTGCTTCGGCCAACCAGGCGCGCCAGAGGGGGCAATGAGTCCTCAGTTGCATGGCTTGGGCTGGATCGACGTAGGCGGTCAGGAGGATGCCTGGGCGTCGGCGGTGCAACTGGTCGAAACCATCGAGCGTCTCTTTGAGGCGATCGGCCTCGACTTGGCGGATGCATCCGCTCAGATGGCGGTCGAAGCTTTCTCGGAGCATGGAGTCCTGGTCGGTCCAGGATGGTGATTGAAGTGCTTGGCCTAGTTCTTGCGCCGCATCGTGAAGATGATGGAGCCAGACGGCCGAAGGGAGAGAATCGAGTCCAATCCTGGCCCATACCGAAAGGGGATCTGGGAAGCAGGACTGCCGAGGCGTATCCCAGGGCGCAACGGCAGGATTTCGCGATATGGTCATCCGGCTGATCTCTCTATTCCATCTCCCGAAATTCGATCGTTTCCTCGTCCGTAGCTTCCTGTGGCATCAGTTCGCTTTCGACTATGCCTGGGGCAGCGGCTGGAGGCGTTGTATCTTGCCCGATACGTTCTGGAGCATGCTTGAGGCTGGTATCCGGTGGTGCGTTGGGGGACAGGATTTCAGAGGAGGTGAGTTCCGCGAGAACGATGTTCCATTGCTCCAGGCGCCGCAATAGTCGGTTTCGCGAGATTCCCAGATGGGCGGCCGCTGCCGCGCGATTGCCACGATGCCGCTTGAGTGATGCCGTGATCAACTGCTTTTCCAGATCTTCCAGCAGACGATCCATGTCGATCGGGGCCAAACGCGAGTGTGCTTGCTCGGCCCAACCCGCAAACCCGCGAACCACTGGCGGCAGATGTTTTTCATCGATCCACTTTCCTGCGGCTCGCCGAGCGGCAAGCTGCAGCACCTGCTCCAGTTCCTCCAGGTCGCCCGGCCAGAGGTAGGCCGACAGGAATCGCATGGCGCTCTCTGAGACTCCAGGAGAGCTGGCAAGGGAAGGTAGCGAGCTGGACCGCAGGCAAGCTTCCACCAGGATCGGTACATCCTGGCTGCGATGAGCCAGCGGCTCTAGATCGATGCGGTGAATGTCGAGACAGCTGAGGAGCTGGCACCAGGGGGAGTCATCGCGGCGTGCAGGGATTGAATCTGCTTGCACTGAGGCGCTCCATGTCAGCTTGGCATGATGTTGCAGCAATGCGTCCAACAACCTTCCCACCATTTGCGGTGGCACCTCGTCGAGGCAGTCAAGGAAGATGGCGGTCGACTCCGCGGCCGGGCCTCCAGGAAACGACTCGGTCGTCTGCCTCCACGTTTTCTCGTCGATCAGACGGCAGTCGACCGGTAAAAAGATCCCACGATGTTCCGGGGTTCCGCGATGTCGCCAGCGGTGGAGTTGGACAGCGTGAGCTACTTGGTGAGCCAGCCCGCCATGGGGTGCGACGATCAACACGGGACCATCCGCGGCGATTGCGCCTTGCGTTTGCCGCATCGCGCGCTGTGCAGCGATGCTTCTCCCCTGCAAGGGACGCAGGGCATCCAGAGTGCGATAGCGAAGGCGGGTGGCCTTGAGCCAAGCCTGCGCGCCCTCGATCGAATCCGTCAGCTCGTTCGTTGGTGGTCCACTGGCAGGGAGAAGCCAACCAAGCCATTCGGTTCCTTCGTCGCTTTCCAGAGGGATGGCATTTCCTCGGAACCATCGGCCATCGGGAAGCGGCACCCACCAGGCGCCATCCTGAGACACCGGCTGGCCGTCGATTGGTGGTTCCAGCGGCGACCGCATCCTCATCACAAAGGGTTTGGGAATCGAAAGCATCATCGCGATGTTGGCAGCTTCTCCATCCTCAGCGATGCGATCGGTGCAGTCGAGCCCGATTAGGGCTTCCATTGGTGTTTGCAGCAGGTCGGAAAGGGACTGATTGGCGAATCGAAGGTAGCCCGAGTCGTCGATCAGCCAAACGGGCAGGTGCGATGCAAGCAGTCTTTTACCGAGGCTGCGCGCCATGGAGACGCTTCCAGCGACCGCAGGCGCCGGCGCGGCGCTGGCGGGGCGGGATGCAGTGGACTCGTCGATCCCCTCTCCTGTCGATGGATTGGAGGGATCCTTTTTCGGATCTTTAGCCATCGTCCTGCGCCTTAGGTGAGTTGGGGAAGCATCGGGCGCACAGGATCAGGAGCTACTTGCCGGTGTCCCCAAGCAACTGCTCAATCTGTTCCTGAAGTTTCGGCCCACGCGTGTGCATCGCGACCACAGTTCCTTGTTGATCCAACAGCAACATCAGAGGAATCGCGTTGACCCCCAGCTTCTTGGCCGCCGGTGTCTCAAAACCAACGGCATTGGCATCTGAGGAGCGAACGATCATCCAGGGAAGTGGTTCGCGCTGTAGGAAATCGTTCAGGTCCTTCGCCTCATCGTCCAGGTTCACACCGACGATCTCAAAGCCTCTGTCTTTAAATTTCTCATAGGCAGCCTTCATGTTGGGGAACTCTCCCAGACACGGCCCGCACCAGGTTGCCCAGAAGTCGACCAATACGACTTTGCCCTTCAGGCTGGAAAGGTCCAGTGCTGCGCCATCGAGAGACTGGAGGCCTTCCAAGGTAAGGGGTTTGCCGAGGATTCCGGTGCGAGTGCGAAACTCGTTGACCGTTCTTTCGAGTTCCGAGCGAAGATCGGGGTTTTCAATCGATCCGACTTTATCGGCAAATGCGTCGATCATTGCCTGAGCTAATCCGGTTTTTCCCGAGTACTCGATCTGGATCGAATTGCTGGCCAGCATCATCATCGTCGTGCTGGAGGGGAATGCATCCACGAGAGCTTTTGCCGTTTCGCGGACCTTTTGAAATTCTGCCGGACCCGAGCCTTCTTTCATCGCTGGTTCGATCGCTTCCTGGAAGCTAATCAATTGAGGGGAATTGGTGACTTCCAACTGCCAGATATCGCGAGCGATCATGGGGTTGGAGGAATCCTTGAAGGCGGCGATCACCTTTTCCCTTGCGGTTTCAAATGCGGGCTGGTCCCCTTGTCTGGCGAGGACCTGAAGGGTCTGCATCATCATGCGATGATCGGGAAGATCCAGGAGATCTTTTTCGGACAGAATCTGACTCATTCCTTCGATCAACGGTGCAGCATCCTTAACGGCACCTGCGCTGTAGTCGCTGAGTCGGAATCCAAAGAGGACCAGTCGAGCTTGGTGGGCGATTTTTGGGCTGGAGATGGTTTGTATTTCGGAGGCGTACTGGGCGAGAGCTTGGGCGGCTGCAGTGTCCTGAAAACCCGCCAATTGAGAGAGGGCTTCGATCTTCGAGTAGACAGCGATGTCCTTCTGCTCGGCATCCGTTGCCTTCTCCAGAAGGCTCTCGGCTGCCGTCAGCTTCATCTCTGCCAGCGCCTTTCCGCGTTCAGCGAGCACCTGTTGGGATGCTGTTCGCTTTTGAAAGGATTCGACCAGTTCTCGGAATGCCTGATCGGTCTTGGCAAGAAAAGCAATCAGTTGTTTGGGGTCCTCTGTTTCGGGCATCGTGAGGGTCATGAAGAGCCGGTCGTCTTCGGTCTTGGGGGTACCCAGGTTCGGAGGTGCCAGATCGGTGCTCAGCTGCTTACCCGTGGGCGATGGATTGGCGGAGGCATCGGCAGGCTTTGGCATTGCTGGAGGGCTTTGAACCTGGATATCAGAAATCGACTGCTTGACTTCTTCCGTGGCGGCAGGAGATTTGGGAGCCGTCGGGGCAGTAGCTGCAGGGGCTGGTGTCGATGGTGCCGCGGTAGCGGCGCTGTCGCTGGGAGCAGCTTTTTTGGCGGAGGTTTTGCTGGAAGCGGAATCGTCTACCTCGTAGCCCGAGTCCTTGGCGGAGATTGGTTTCCTTTCGGCGGCGGGCTGGCAGCCGGTGGTTCCCGAGAGGATGGCCAGTAGAGCCAGCATGCCCGTGGCTCGGCGATGGCATTTCAGCGTGCGCAGGACCAGGGATGGATACGAGACGGAGTTGGGGCGGTCCACAGGTGATTCCTCGACGCGAAAGATGCAGGCAAGTTTGCGGGGATGAGTTCCAGGTTGACAGACGGTTTGGGGGGCTCTCAGGGAGACACCCATCGTTCCGGATATGATACTCCAAGACTTGGGTTGCGGGGGAGCTTGATACGAACCACTGGTGGATCAAACGGGATGCGGACGATCGACTTCTATTCAGGGATCGGGGGCTTGTCCTGGGCGTATCCGGATTTGACGGTGGTGGCTGCCTATGAGATTGACGAAGGGGCCCGCCAGATGTCGGAGCGGCATTTCGGGTACCCGGCCATCGCTTCCGAAATAGCATCTCTTGGGACTTTGGCCATTGCAGGCCATCAGGCTGAGTGCTGGTGGATGAGCCCTCCTTGCCAGCCATTCAGCAAGCGTGGAAGGCAGCTTGGCGACCTGGACCGCCGTCATGAGTCGTTTCAGGTGTTGTTGGAGAAGGTCCCTGAGTTGCTACCGCGTTGGATCTTTCTTGAGAATGTGCCACCTTTTCTGGAGTCGTCATCTTTTGAGAGGATGCGACAGCGGCTGCAGAGTTGGGGGTATCGAGTCGCCTGGAGTTGTTTGTGCCCATCGACCTGGGGCAGTTACAATCGCAGGCTGCGTTGTTACGTCGCGGCGACGCGTGACCGACATCGGCCTACTCCTGAGGGATGGATTGATCCGACCCTGTTTTCCTGCGTTCCTGTGGATCGTCCGTGGATCGAATACCGGGAGCCGGAAGCGGACGACGGTCGATTTCAGATTGGATCCGCCGATTGGGATCGCTTCGGTGGGGCGATGCATGGGGTGCGTTGGAGCGACGTGCAGCCCAGGACCAAATGCTTCGGTTCCAGCTACGGGAAATCCTGGGTGGCCAGCGGATCGGTGGTCCTTCAGGCGCAGGGGGCTCGGTGGTTCTCACCCCGAGAGGTTGCCAGGCAGTTGGGATTTCCCGATCAATTGACCTGGCCGTCGGATTGGCCGGCTCGCCGCCTCTGGCGCCTGCTTGGCAACTCCCTTTCGATCTCGACCGTGCATAGCTTCGTCGATAGGATGCTCCACTGGTAAGCTGATCCCGGCCCTCGGGATTCCGACTGTCCTCTTGTCTTGATGCACGAGTTGCCCGATGGTTCTACCCCAACCTGGTCCAGTGGAGGTCAATAGGGGCCCAAGGGGCAGTGGGTCGACCGATTGGATCGCCAAGGTGGGGCGATGGATTCCTGCCGTCGAATCGCTGCGCGGCTACGACGCGCACCTGCTGCGTCGCGATGTCGTGGCGGGGGCGACCGTTGCGGCGGTAGCGGTACCTCAGGCGATGGCCTACGCCACCATCTTCGACATGCCGATGCAGATGGGGTTGTTCACCGCCATCGTCATGACGGGGGTCGGTGCTCTGCTGGATTCGTCCAGACAGCTGATCAACGGACCGACCAACGCCATTTCGATCGCGATGCTCAGCGCACTGAGTCTCACACCGCCGGAGAAGCGTGTGGAGGCGGCGATTCTGATGGCTCTCTTGATCGGCATCATCCAAATACTGATCACCGGGATGCGTTTGGGAGACATGTCGCGATACATCTCTCATTCGGTGATAGTTGGCTTCACGCTTGGTGCCTCAATCCTGTTGGTGATGGACCAGCTGAAAAACATTCTGGGGCTGCGCGCGATGGGGGATCCGCACGATCCATTTCTGTTGCGGTTTGCTAAGACGTTTTCTCAGGGAGGTCCGATCCACTGGCCGACCTTGGCCGTGGCGATGGGAACCATTCTCGTGGCTGCCTCACTGCGATGGCTCAATCGCCGTCGTGGCTGGCAGATACCGGAGTTGCTGGCGGCGCTGACGGTCGCAGCGGTTGTGTGCGCGGCCACTGGCGCTTCCGATCACGGAGTGCGACGGATCGACCAGATTCCGCGGGAGCTTCCCGCATTCTCGCCGCCGCGAGTCGATTGGGGACTGGTGAGGGATCTGCTGCCAAGCGCGGCGCTGATTGGCATGCTGGGGCTTCTGGAGGCGATCGCCATGGCCAAGTCGATCGCTGCAAAAACGCATCAGAAGCTCAACATCCATCAGCAATGTTTGAGCGAAGGGGTTGCCAATTTGGCCGGCAGTTTTTTTCATTGTTTCCCTGGTTCTGGCTCGCTGACGCGGTCTTACATCAACCATCAGGCGGGTGCAGCAACGCAGTGGTCTGGGGTCTTTTCTGCAGCGGCCGTGGCGGTGGTGATCCTGCTTTTTGCTCCCTGGGCTCAGTACATCCCTCGCGCGGCACTGGCTGGGGTTTTGATGCTGACCGCAATCCGGATGGTCGATCCTCAGCATCTGCTTTACCATCTGAAGGCCACTCGGTTTGATGCTGCCATCGTCCTGGCGACGGCTCTGGCTGCGGCGCTAGTCTCTATCGAGTTCTGCATTTTGATCGGAGTATTTCTTTCGTTCTTTTTCTATGTCCCCAAGGCGGCTCGGCTGGATTGCCTGGAGTATCAGTGGGATCGATTCGGCAAGATGCAGCCGCGTCGATCGCTAGCTGGGGCCCATTCTTCCTCCTCCTCGTGCGATCGTTGGCGTTTCTACCATGTGGAAGGGGAACTGTTCTTTGGGGCCAGTCCAGACCTGGAGGGGATGCTGGAGAGAATTGAGCAGGAATTGCCGGAGGGGGTGCGGTTTGTCCTGTTGCGAGTTCGGTACGCACGCAATCCAGACGCAGTTTGCATGGAACTTCTGGAGCGGTTTCTCACGTCGCTATCCGGTCGGGGAATCCAGTTGGTGCTCTCGGGAGTGGGAGACGACCTGAGGCAGGTGATGGCACGCATCGGTCTGGACGAACGGATAGGGAGAGATCGAATTTTTTACGAGCAGCAGGTGGAGGGATCGAGCACTCGGGAGGCGGTTCTATGGATCTACCGGCAGTTGGGAGATCATCGTTGTGCGACCTGCACGCTGGGGGAAATGCAGAAGGTACCGACGACGATCGACTACGATATCTGACCAGACGCTGGATCGTCTGCCGGGCCCGCGGGAAGTACAAGCGAATCGTCTCTGCAAGTTATGGCCGCAGCCGAACGGACGCGAAGATCGGTCGGCAAAGCTCCAGACAGGCATGGTAGCGGTTATGATGGGAGCGATCCGGCCTCCCGGTTTCCTGAGGAACTGCGGATTTGAGCCACCTTTCCAAGGAGTCGCAAATCTCCATGAATTCGGCAGAAGCAGCCAGCACGCAGCGGTGGCCCCTGCACTGGAAGATCCTCACGGGGCTGATCGTCGGGGTACTTGCCGGTTTGCTTGCCCGTTCGGTTGTGTCGACCATTTCCCCGGACGCCAAGGCTTGGGTCGACTGGTTTGCCACAAACATCGCTGAATCGGTCGGGAAGGTGTTTCTGCGACTGATCTTCATGGTCGTCATCCCGTTGGTTTTTTCTTCCTTGGTGCTGGGGGTGGCTGGCATCGGAGATCCTCGCCGTCTGGGACGGATCGGTGCATGGACGTTTGGGATCACCCTGCTTCTTTCTCTGGCATCGGTGCTGATTGGACTTGGGGTTGTCAACACGATCCGCCCCGGAGATTCGCTTCGCCCGGAACAGAGAACAGCTCTGCAGGAACAGTTTTCGACTGGGGCCGAGGCGACGGTTGCCAATGCCAGGAAGAGTAAATCGCTTCGGGATTCCCTGCTCGACATGATCCCGAACAATCCCCTTCAGGAGATGGTCGGGGCCCTGGATGGCAGTTCTCCTGGCAACGGAATTCTTTCCGTGATGTTCTTTGCTTTGGTGGTGGGTCTGGCGATTACGGTGCTGCCAACCGAATCCCAGCCTCTGGTGGCCCTTTTGGAGTCGATATTTCAGGTCAGCATGAAAGTGATTGGGTGGGCGATGGAGCTGGCGCCCTGGGGAGTTGCTGGCCTGATGTTCTCGATGACCAACCGACTTGGCAGCGACATTCTCTGGACCCTTGCCTGGTATGTCGCCACCGTTTTTCTGGGATTGGGGCTTCAGTGGTTGATCGCCTATTCGATCGCTTTGTCGACCCTAGGTGGGATTTCGCCTCTGGTTTTCGCACGCCGGATCAGCACTGCGGCCCTGACGGCTTTCTCGACTTCTTCTTCCAACGCCACGTTACCGACGGCCCTGCGCGTAGCGGAAGAGCAGTTGCACCTTCGTCCGGAGACGGCGCGATTCGTGCTGACGGTAGGATCGACTGCCAACCAGAATGGTACGGCGCTCTATGAGGGAGTCACCGTGCTCTTTCTGGCTCAGGTATTTGGCGTCGAGCTGAATCTGATCCAGCAAATGACGGTCCTGATTCTCTGCGTGTTTGCGGGGATCGGGACCGCCGGAGTGCCCGGGGGATCTCTACCGGCCACCGTCTTGGTGTTGCAGACGATCGGCGTCAATGCGGGTGGGATTGCGATCATTCTTGGAGTCGATCGACTTCTGGACATGGCGCGCACGACGCTGAATGTTGTCGGTGACTTAGTGGTCGCTCAGTGTGTCGATCGAATGGAGGGGGGGATGGGTCGAGAGATCGCCATGCCATCTGGCAAATCATCGACCGAGTCCACCGGTTCTCAAGGAGGCAATCGCCAACTGTGAAGATCTTCGTCCTCGATAACTACGACTCGTTCACCTACAACCTCGTCCAGCGTCTGGGGGAGATCGACCCGACGCTGGAGGTCAGGACGGAGCGAAATGATGCGGTCACCGTCGAGCAGATCGCTCAGTGGAGCCCGGATCGCATTTTGATTTCCCCGGGGCCCTGCACTCCCAATGAAGCAGGGATCTCCCTGGAACTGCTCCGTCAATTGTCGGGTACCTTTCCCATTCTAGGAGTCTGCCTGGGGCATCAATCGATCGGGCAGGCTTTTGGGGGGAAGGTAGTTCGCGCACCGCAGTTGATGCATGGCAAGACCGATCGGATCCATCATGACGATCGCGGGATGTTTCGTGGGATCTCTAGTCCTTTCGTGGCGACCCGTTACCACAGCTTGGTGATCGAGCCCAAGTCACTGCCGGACTGTCTGGAAGTGAGCGCCTGGGTGAACGATCCGTCGACGGGCGAGAGAATCATCATGGGAGTGCGGCATCGGACCTTGCCGGTCGAAGGCTGGCAGTTTCATCCCGAAAGCTTTCTCACCGAACCGGGGCCGGAATTGCTGGCGAGATTTCTTCGATGGGATCGATGATTTCAAGCCCTGACGGAGTCTCTGCATCGCCCCGGGAAGCGGCTTGGATATCCAGATCGATTTGCAAGAAGCACTGCTTCATCTAAACTCAAGGAATTGAGGTCCCCATCGCTCTCTCGAACGAAAAGCCGGCTGGATGATTTGCGTAACCCTGGGAAGAACCCGACATAAGTATCTGATCGCCGAGCACCAGCATATTGGTGAATTGGGTGGTGAGCTGGTGGAGCTGCGGCTGGATTACATCGGTCGCACGATCGATCTGTCACGAATCCTGAAGGATCGGCCCACCGCCGTCGTGATCACCTGCCGCAGGAAGAGTGATGGTGGCCGTTGGGAGCGACCAGAGGACGAACGGCGGATGCTGCTTCGATCTGCGATTGCTGCGGGGGTGGAGTATGTCGACCTGGAAGAGGACGCAGCGGCTGCGATACCTCGCTACGGGAAGACCAAACGGATTATTAGCTACCACAATTTTCAGGAAACTCCTGCTGATCTAGACCAGATCCATCAGCGGCTTCTGAAGTACGATGCCGACATCGTCAAAATCGCGACGCTTGCCACTTCCTTTTCGGACGTCGTCCGGATGCTGGAGCTGATGGACAAGTCGAAGGTGCCAACGATTGGGATCGCCATGGGGGATATGGGAGGAGTGACTCGCCTCCTGGCCGCTCGTTTTGGAGCTCCCTTCACCTACTGCTCTTTCGATTCAGAGCGTCAGATCGCTCCCGGCCAATTCTCTTTTAAGCAGATGCGCGACCTGTACCGTGTCGACTCGATCGATGCCAACACCAAGCTGTTTGGTGTGGTCGCCGATCCGGTCGCACACAGCTACAGTCCGCTGATTCATAACAGTGCTTTTGCCCACCATGGCATCCAGGCTCGCTATCTTCCTTTCCGCATTCCTGAAGAAGAACTACCTGTCTTCCTCCGTTGGTGCCGCACCTTCGGCATCGGCGGATTGAGCGTCACCATTCCGCATAAAGAGGCGATTCTTCCCTTGCTCAGCCGGGCAGAGCAGGCGGCTCAGGAGATTGGTGCGGTCAACACGGTGGTCTTCAATCAGGACGAAGCGATCGGTTACAACACCGATTATCGTGCGGCGATGGACTGCCTGACCGATGCGATGAAGCAAGTCACAGGGCAGGACGAACCATTCAAGGGGCGAACGGTTCTGCTGCTGGGGGCCGGAGGCGTCTCCAGGGCCATCGGTTTTGGACTTCGGCAGCGTGGTGCGATCGTCGAAATCGCATCGCGAAGCATGGAGCGGACGGAAGCTCTAGCGCGGGCGATTGGTGCCAATGCGATCTCCTGGGATTCCCGGTACGACGTTCGACCGGCACTGATCGTCAACGGAACTCCTATCGGCATGTTCCCTGATGTCGACAACACCCCGTACGAAGGCGAGCATCTGGATGCCAGTACCCTGGTTTTCGATACCGTCTATAACCCAGAGTCTACGTTGCTGGTGAAGTCGGCCCGCAAGCAGGGCTGTCCTGTGCTGACCGGAAGCTATATGTTCATCCGGCAGGCCTGCTATCAGTACAAGCTCTTTACGGGAATGGAGCCTCCTGCCGATGTGATGCGGGCAACGCTGCAAAAGGCGATTTCTCCACTGCGCGACTGATGCGACAAGGAAGTCCATGGTGTTTCTGGCATTCGATGGAATCGATGGCGCTGGCAAGTCGACGCAGATCCAGCTACTGACCGAATGGCTTGAAGGTCAGCAGATCCCTTGCGAGCTAGTTCGTGATCCGGGTAGTTCGCCACTGGGTGAAGCGGTTCGCGATCTGCTGCTGCATCGCGAGGAAATTCCGATTGCACCGGTCGCCGAAATGCTGCTCTATATGGCGGCTCGCGCCCAGCTGGTTGCCCAGCGAATCGTCCCGGCGCTTGCCGCCGGAAAATGGGTCATCTCAGACCGTTTTCTGCTGGCCAATGTCGTCTATCAGGGGGCGGGGCATGGCCTGCCCATGGAGACGCTTTGGGATGTTGGCGGCGTTGCGACGCAACAGCTGTCACCAGACATTACCATCCTTCTGGATTTGCCCGTGGAACGGGCGATGTCGCGAATGAAAGGGCCGCAGGACCGCCTGGAAAAAAGGGGACAGGACTATTTCCAGCGGGTTCGAGATGGATTCCTGACGCAGCTTCCTCGCGCGTCGAGAAAGACGCTGGTCGTTGATGCGACGCAGACACCTGAGGTGATTCATCAGCGGATCGTTGCGTTCCTTACGTCCACCTTGAAGGTCGGCGATCTTCCGGGGTGATTCATTTCCGCTTGGCGGCGACGATCATTCCACCTGCTCGCATGTTTGGCAGCCACCAACTGGACTCCAACGGACCGCTGGAACGATCATTCAGCCAGCACCATCGTTCGATCTGTAGCCCCGCCTGCTGTAGGTCTTGCCGCAGTTCGCGTCCGCTGTAGATGTGTAGATACATATTGGGCAGACCGCGGTAGGGATAGACTCGATCGCCAAATTCCCACTGCCGATCGCTGATCGATCTCCAGAGCTGTTTGGCCTGCATCCACCATCCTTGGGGTTCCCGCCACCAAGTACCGCGATGATGCACATGCACAATCCACTGCCCGCCAGGCTTCAGGATGCGTGCCGCGTGGCGCAGCACCTGCTGGCGATGCTTTCGTCCGCGGACCATTCCCAGCGAGCTGTACATGCAGAGGATCAGATCTGCACTGCTGTCAGGGATTGAATCGAGTTGCACCATGTTGGCAAGTTGCGTATCGATTCTCTCCCGCAGTCCCAGCGTCTCTGCTTTGATCCTCACCTGCTCCAGCATCGATTCGCTTAGGTCGACGCCAACCATTCGCCATCCCATCTGCGCCAACGC
>Ga0209972_10002911_pt1 | contig 13666 bp, 9 predicted proteins | sample NOAtaG_7_FD_187302 | JGI IMG/M metagenome (GOLD analysis project Ga0209972, IMG submission 187302) | Freshwater lake microbial communities from Lake Erie, under a cyanobacterial bloom - NOAA_Erie_Diel1S_2200h metaG (SPAdes) (version 2) | ecosystem: Environmental > Aquatic > Freshwater > Lake ... | reverse complement strand
ATCTAGGCCTAGTCCGCTTGTGGGGTCGCTTCCGCCAGGACCCAGGCTCGGTGGGCCGCCAATGCTGTCCGAGAAATCGCCTTCAAAAAGTCTTACCATTAATCTTCAACCTCTGCTGCTAGTTCTCTGTCATAAAGTCGCCCAAATTCTGGAACGTCTCTAATCAACTGTAGACCGATACTAGCAAGCCACGCCCTTGTTGGTTCGGCTGTTTTGGAACTAAGGCTTTCCGTTGTGCCCGCAAGTCCGGCATCAGCCAAAGACTGGAGCGCCCTGTCACGCGCTTCGAGGTACGAGCGGATTGCTCCGGCTATCTCGGTATCTCTTACCGATTTGTCGTCTACTGCTTTGCGTAGGTCTTCAATCATTGCATCAAATTCGCCTACAACAAAGATTGGTTTTTTCGGGAAACCAGGGTATTCCCTGTTGAGTTTTGCCCTGTAGTCGCGGAGCCACTGCCTGCTTGAATCGTCGGGATACGGACCAACCTCTAGCCTTGCGTAACGGAACTTAGCCGAAGCGATCTTATATTGGGCATCTACAATCATTTCGCGCGCAGTCTGCCTCTTGAATTGCCCGCTACGTATCATACGGTCCCACGCAGCAAATGAGAAGTCGTCTCCACCGGGGGCAAAGTACGACGCTACGCTCATGTGCCTATTGAAAAAGCCACCGTTTTCTTCCTGCCAAGCAACGAACTGGTCGGTAGGTTCAATTCCTGGAACCACTGCTTTGCTCTTGGATGACATGTAAAGCATCACATCTTCACCGTAGGTGTCTATGAACTTTTGAACGGCTGTGTCGTAGTTTTCAGCCTGCAGTTTGTAGAACTCCTTGGAAAGCATACCGGCAAACATGTCGCCTTGATCCGTTTCAACCGTGAACTCAATACTGCCCGCGGTTGGGCCTACGAACTGAGAGGTTGCACGCATGAGTGTTAGTACACGTGCCGCATTTTTTGCGTCTTCCAATAGGACTTCTTGGCCGCCAGGGGTTGTAAGGTCATATTTGCCTGTTGTCGAGTAGGCCCTTACCGTTTCCATGAAAGTTGAAGCGTAGATTGTGTTCATCTTGTTGGGGTCTGCTTTGATGGCATCAATTGTTTTGCCAACAAACGCGAATGGTCCCATTGTTTTAATAACGCCACCAACGCCGCCACCGCGTCCGTATGGCATAAAGACTTCGGCTACTTCTTTGGTCCACGGCGGGTTGCCGATAAAGTCGAACAAAGCATTGGAAGCGATTGTTGCTACGGGCCCCAGGGCGGGCAGGAATGAATAACCAAGTGACAACTGCTTAACGGGTGCGGTCAACTGGGCATAGACACCCTGTCCAGTAATGGCTTTTGTAACCAACCAGGAAATTTCGCCAGACAATGGGAACGCGAAAGTCAACTGACCATTGATTGGGTTTTTATAGAAGAACCCATGGCCCGTGTTCATTGGGTCTGCTTCTTGAAGGCCGACAATTGTTCTCTGCGCCCGTCGCGCGGCTGCTGGGTCCGTCACCAAAAGTTTCATGTTGTCACCAAGAATCTTTCCCCACGCAGCCCCGAATGGAGCGATTACACGCATTGCGTCTGCAAAGTTGTTCTTGTCAACCCCATCATAGAATTTACGCTTCATGTCTTGAGTAGCCATGAAACCAGCAAATTCGTCTAGGTCTTCCACTGTTCCAGTAGCGGCGGTGGTGAAACGGCGCGCGCTGTAAAGGGACTTGTTTGTGTCAATAATCTTTGCCCCCACGACGGCGCGTTGGGTTCTTGCGTCCTTCAATCTTTGTGACAAATCATCTGCTTCCGGCCCCGTTGCGAACAAGGAGGTTCCGCCCTGGGCTTGCACAAGTTCGTCGTATTCTTTTTCAAGTCGGGCAATAGTGTTGTCTATTTCGAATACTTCGTCATCCAAATCCTGAAGTTGGTCAAGAAGTTGATTAACTTTTTCGTCTACCTTTTCTGCGGCACCCTCAATGCCTTCCTGGAACAAGCCTTCTTTCCTGCCATAAACAGCGTTTTGTATTTCTGTCCAGCGCTGATCCCCAAGGGTTATTTCCCAGTCTCCGATTTTCGCCTTAAAGCGTGCAAGCGGACCGCCACCCACGTATTGTGCTGGGGTCATATTTGATGCTTTAGCCGCAACTTCGATGTTATTCAATAACTTAACGGCTTCTTCTGGTGAAAGAAGATCAATGTTTTCCACCACATGTTTGTAGTAGTACTGGCGCCAAAACGGATTTTTTTCCAAACGGCGCATAAATGTCTTGCCAACAACCTGGTTGAACCACCAGTCGCTAACTTTTTTCATCCACTCTTTTTCTTCGTCTGTAACATCAACACGCTTAAAGTAAACTTCCGTGTCTGGAACATTGCCCGCATCGGCGGCATTATCAATTAACCGCTTCAGTTCATCGGATGCCGGAATGTTGGGGTCATCGGTAAACATTTGATACGGCGAAACCTCTCGAACGTCTAGGACCGTATCGCCATTGGCTATCGTTTTCCCCGTCACAAGAATTTGCTGCTGTGTTTCTGGGTCAAACAACAATGATCCGACACCAACCTCGTCACTCCTGCCAAACGATCCAGGGCCCTCAACAATGTCCAGACCATCATTGAGACGATTGTTTTCTACGTTTGCAACCACAATTTGGTCATACTCGCCGCGTGGGGCCCTGTTGTTTAGGAAGGCAAAGCGCAGGTCCTCATTTTCTGGTTTCAATAGCCAATTAACACGCTGACGATAGTTGCCATCGATGAGGGCTCGCAGGTAATCCTCTGTTAATTGGGAGTCTTTTTCCCATCCCGGACGGAACTTAAGTTTAAATCTTGACTTAACTCCTGGCGCAGAAATCCAAATTCCTTCTTTATGCATTGTCACCAACTGCCGCAAAGCGTCTTCTGCGCCAGGGGCGTCGCTGGTAAGGATTCTGATTATTTCGTTTGTGGTTTTGCCTTCCGCAATAAGTCTCAAGGTGAGCGCGTTTTTGGCGCGGGCCATTTGGTCGGCTATTGCTTGCGTATGTAGTCCTGGCTCGTATGCGCGTTGGGCGATTCCAACGTCGCCGGTACGCACCACATCGCCAAGGGTTTCCTCTATGTCTGCGACATGTTTGCCACCAGCGTTGATGTTGGTGTCAAGGTAGTATTTCAGTGATGTTCCCTCAAGAACATCGTCGCTTGTCTCCAAAAGGGTGTCATAGTCAAACGATTGACCAACAATGTTTCCTGGGCCGCGCTTGTTCATAGCCCAACCAATAAATCGAAATGGTCCGTTGAAAATGCCGTACACTTCGCCGCGTAGACCCATACGGATTTGGCCATCGAGTACGTTACGCATAATGTAACCACCGGTCATGAGTGCTATTTGTTTCCAGTAGTCATTTTGTATTTTGTCCAACATCGCAATAGGGCCACGAAGTTTCCCCTCGCTGGTCACGTAAAGCCGTTGAGCGGTTCTTCTGTATATCGGGTTTGTTGACAGTCTGCGCAAAGTTCTAAAGTCGGGCAGGGCCACAGTGGTGTTCAGCATGTCTGAAAGGTCCAGGGGGCTAAGAACCTTTAGATCATCTATTGTGGCCCCGGGTCGTGCCTTTTCAAAAATCTTTAAAAGTTGCTCTTCGCTAACCATCCCTGAGTCTATTAGTCTTTGCAGGAGGTTGGGGTCGTCTCCGTTGACTGCTCGCTCAATAAAGTACCTTCTAAATCTTTCGGTAGAGTCCGTTACATTTCCTAGCACTTTCGCAATAACGCCAGATTTGATGCCGTTTGCTTTCAGTACGCCAGCCGCCAAGGAATCAAACATTGAAGTTGTTGCTTTAACCGCATCCAGTGTGCCGTAGTTTTTCGAATAAGCAGTAACAACAAAGTCCATAAATAGGTCTTTGGCTGCGCCCGCGTTTGTTGGTTTGAGAACAACTTTCTCTACTCCATCAACGTTTTTGATTTCCAAAAATTCGTCAAAAAGTTCTTTCGGGAGTTCGTCACGTTTGTATAGGTTGGTAAAAATTTCATTCCAACTATCGTCATCAATCGTGTTTCCTATTGTGTCGACATAACGCCGCATGTTGTCGACGGCTGATGCTCGTTGGGCTGATGTTCCGTTAACAAGAAGGAAGTTTCTTCCCACCTTTGTTTCCATCCAGCGGTGCCAGGTTGTTGCTCCTGGCATAATTTCTCTCCAGCCCTTATTGAATATCTGTTGCGATGCACCTTCCAGGCCGCGAGAAACAAGGTTTCTTCTGGCAACCCCGATATCGCTCAGTGAACCTATGCGCATCGACGGGTCAAGATTGAATGCCCGTATTGCGTCGTCTGAAATGCCGTCGACCAAACCAAGGGGTGAAGACATTGCTGCGATTGCGGCCCTGACTTGATCTGGGTTGTCCATTTTGGAAAGCGCGACAGCAACTTCCGGTGGAATTTTATCCTTAAATGCGGCCATAATTTTGGCTGGAGAATTGTTTTCGACAATAAAGTCGATCATTCTTCCTGCATACTTTGACTGTGACAACCATCTATTTATGCCGGTCGCGCTCCAGGTTGCAATTGTTTCGGCGTCCGCCAGGCCTGTCGCAACACGGGCTGCGATGGTTGCTGTTTCTTTTGAAATTTTAGGTGCCTGGGTTGACCCGCGCTGAAAGGAGCGGATGATTCCTTTGGGCCCACCAATAAGTTTTCCAACTGGATCAAGGGCAATCGAGACCCCGCCATCTATAAGACCTGAAAAGATGTTGTACGGCTTTGATCCTGGTGAAAAGAAAATACTTCCAAGCCCGCGGCCCAGGGTGAATGCGCTATTTGTTCCACCTATGGTGCCGCGATATTCTCGGGCCCGTTCTTCTTGAATTGTTTTCGCTTCTCCACCAATGAACCATCCTTCTCCTGCTTTGGTGGAGTTTCCAACCATGGTTCCTAAACTCGTGGATGCAAACCATCCATCGATTGAGTCCATATCCCAGAATCCACCACTTGATTCGTCTGCAAGGTCGGATGCGAAGTTAATTGCCGCTTCCGGAACAAACTGCGCTGCGGCCTGAGCCCATCTTGATGCGGTTTTTACTTTGTCATAAATGTTTCGTTCAAACCAACTTTTTTTCCGTCGGTTTTGTTCTTCCATCATTTTTTCGTATGCAGCAAGTTCTCCTGCGGTGTCCACGGCCTGCGGTGATGCGCCAGATTTTGCAAGCGCTAAAACGAGGTCTGGTTTTATCCACGGGGACCGCGCATAAATCTGCCCAGCACGGTAAGCCACATCCTGATCCAGATAGGATTGAGCATATTTTTCAAAACTTTGTGACTGGTAAACTTTTTTAAGAATCTCGTCACGGTTAACGCCATTAGTCCAGTCGGACAGGTTCATTTCAGACATCAGGCACCGCCGCGGTAGTAGGACTCCAAAAGCGCGCCCAGAGAATCAGACGGATAAAGTTGGTAAAGTGCGCGCAATTCTGCGATTGCTGACTCCATTGAACCAGGACGAAATGGCATTCCTGCCTGGACGGATGACATGCCAGGGCCAAAATCGGAACCTGCTGTCAACGGCTCTGTGGGGGCTTCCGTGGGGCGGTTGAATGCGCCAAGTCGACCAGGCAGGGGTCCAGCCTGTGGTGCGGGTTGCGGCACTCCTGTGGGCGAGGGTGCCATGGGAACTGCGGCCTGAGCATCCATCTGCTCTTTTGCTTTACCGTATGTTTGCCCTTTAACTGTTTGTTTTGCAACCTTTTCTGCAGGGCTGTTCATGTCTGTGCGATTTCCTTTTGCTGCCATTTAGGCTCCTCTCAATTGTGACAACAATGCTCCAAGTTCTGGTGGACCGGTTGGGCCTGGTGCGGGTGGCATTGGTTGTTCTGCGCCCATTCCTGGCATTGCAAGTCCTGGCATTGCTTCTGGTGGAAGCATACCTTCCATCCCTGGCATACCCATCCCCTGCTCCGGCGTGGGGGCGGGTGTTGCTTGGCGTTGACGCGCGCGCTCATCTGTACGACGCACCGCGTCGTACAAAGAAACATTTTCTTCTTTGACGAGTTTTACCAGGTAGGCGAGGTCGTCTGGTTGGTAGGGGCCCTGTGGGTTAGCGGCCTGCTGTTGGATGCTGGAAAGCAGTGCTGCTTCTACGCCTTCTGCGGTAATTCGGTCTGCTTCCATTTCTGGGTCTGTAATGAGCGGGTCTACTTCACGGGCTGATTCTTTAGACATTGTTCCGATGCCGAGGCGTTGTCCGATGCCGACGATCAGGCTGTTTACGTCCGTTCCTGATGCGGGGTAGGACACGTAATGGAAGTCTGTTTCCCAAATCTTGTTTGGCACATAGTCGACCTTGCTGACGTTTGCGCGACCTTGGATGAGGAAAGATTTAGACTTGTTGCCCCAGTAGGCCTTTTCCAGTGCGATTGCAATTTTGTCTTCTTCCACTAGGGAGGATTCAAAAATTGACTGCGCTTCCTGTACGCGGAAGTCCACTGTGGCTGCAAGGATGTTTTCTCCGCGGCGTCCGGTTCGGATATTGGTTCCTGATTCTCCGCCGAACTCTGCAGGAATAACGCCCTCAAGGCGTTCTTGGCGCTCAAGCCGGTCTAGTGCCATGTCGGTTTTGTAGCCAGGGGCAGTGTTCAACTGCTGAATGTCTCCGCCCTTTACGACACCTAGTTGGCCGGTCTTTCCGTCGGCTATCTGGATGATTTCTGGGTTGTCACCTGGACGCGCAATCAGGTATTCGTCTGGGAAGATACCGCGTTCGATGGCGATTTCGGTGAGGGCCTGCAAGCGGGCGCGGGTGTAGTACATGCCAAGCAGGCCGTCGAATTGGCCGCGTGGCTTGTCAAGCGTAATACGTTGAGGGATTACGGCTAGCGGGATTTCGGCGCGGTTTACGATTCGCTCAAGTTCCACAACGCTTGCGCCCCAGCGCTCAACTGCGTCAAGGCCCTCTTCATCTTCTGCCCCGATTGCGCATACCACAACTTCGTTAGCGCAAGTGTACTCAATGATCGTGTACATGGTGTCGCTGCTGATGCGACCCAAGCGGAGTCGCCCGTCCACGGCGGGCCCGTAGTTGTGGAGTAGCCACTTGAGGGGCTTGCGGTACGTGAAGATGCAGTCTAGCGGGACTGGGTTGTCTGGGTCTTCGGTGGGCGCGGGGAACGTATCGAGCGGGTTGCGAATTGACCAGACCGGCATCATCGTTTTGAAGTCTGGCTTAATAACCACAGGTGAAGTGGAGTATGCAAGAAGATGGCGGGCGCGGCGACGCATTTTTATCTTGAGTCGGTTGTGGTCCCACATGGATTGCATTGCTTTGCGGCGGGTGTTTGCTAGTTCTTTGGACTTATCTTTGCTTTCGGCAAGCGGTGGGAAGTACGGGGTTGGGAAGGTGGATGCAATACGCATCGAGGTTTGGTCAAGGCCAGTAACCAGAAGGTTTGCTACGGAGGTTTTGGCGGATTTGTCTAGTTCGTTTAGTGGGATGATGGTGTCGCCGTTGGCAAGTTCTCGAACTTTACGCATCTGATCCAAGAGTGGACCCTGTGCGGCGCGGCGCTGCTTGTAAAGAGCATGTATTTCTTCGACTGTTATCATGCAACCATTCCCAAATGTGTGACCGTGCCCATAATACACATAGGCTTGGTCAGATTACTGTAAAAGCCAACTTGGTCGCCACATTCTCGGCGGTCTTTGCGCCGGACTTAACTTTGGCATGTGCAGTTCTGCGAACCAATGCGCCATCACGAGGTCGGTTCCACGTTTCTTGTCACGAGTCCACGAAGTCATTTCATCTATGAACGCCAACGTCTTCCAGTTTTCGGTCATTGTTGGCAAACGAACCTGGCCGGTACGCCAAAGCGCAGGCAACAAGGCTTCAACACCAAGGTTTTCGTCCAATTTGTTGCGTGATGTGGTGTGTGGCACCACGTTGACGCCATGCAATGCCTGCCAGCGACGCACAAAGTCGTGTGCCAAAAGAAATCTTTGTGCAGCATTGACTTCTACAATCCAATGGGATATGGGGTAACCCAGTTCATCGCTGCGTTCCTGCCATTGTTCCATGATTCCGGAGTATTCGCCAGAGCCCACGTTGTATCCAAGTAGTTCTTCGGCTGTGAGTTTGCAGCGCTCGACGTCAATCAGGTATCTAAGGTTAGTTTCTGGTTGATAAAGCCACCATTGAACCGCCCAGAACTGGGTTGGCGATGGGTCAACGGACGCTATTGAGATAATTGGCTGCCTCAACCCTGGCGGAATGTGCCCTGGACGCCTGTCGCGGTCTATGCATCCTGGATACAGCACCCCATCGACCCCAAAACCTCCGGTTGCCCACGTTCTTTCGATCAAGTAGTTGCCCTGTTCTAGGTCTTCCTGCTGGTAAACAACCTGAAACTTTTGGGGGTTGGAATGTTTTATGTACGAAAGGTCACGCCAGGAAAGCCGGAACGGGTCAAGTAGCGGGCCTTCTGGCCACGGAGGGGCTTTTGTTGTGCGCGAAGCAGGTCCGGTGTCCAACTCTTCGTAGTATGCCTTGTAGGTCAGATGGTGATACTTCTGTTTTTTGACAGGTTCATCCACCGCTTGTGAAGTTTGGTCAGTCCCGTCATATTCATCACCAAAGTCATCGTATGTGACTTTCGCTAAACAGTGCGCATAGATGTCACCAGGACCCAAACGCTGTCCGATCACAGCCAACACACCACCTGGGTCGACACGTGCTTCAGCCATGGAGTCCCAACGTTCCAGCAACTTGTCACGCGCAGCGGACTCTTTAGCGTTCTCAGGGGAAGCAACGTCGTCAAACAACACGAGGTCAGCACGGTGACCAATAAATTCTGAGTCGATACCATAAGCCGACACCGTTGGCTCCTTGTTATCAAGGCCGCCAGTCGTTTGCTGCTCGACAATGAACTCTTCTGCGCGCCACAAAGCCCCTTGGGTTCCAGGTTTGAAACGCCCATAATCCAAAGACACGCACGACTCGGCGTTCAATGCGAGCCCGCGACGCACCATCTCGGGGTCTGGCTGCAACGGAACAGGACGTTCAAGTGTCTCACGAATACGGCGGCTGTACTGCTTAGCCAAAGTCTGCGACACTGACCCAATCATCACACGGATAGCACGGTTCCGCACAATCACCCACACAGCAACATCATGAAACAGTGTTGATTTTCCCGCACCAGGGGGGCAGTTCAGGACTAGAAACTCTTTTTCGTCTGATTCGAGAAAGTTGACAATCTTGTATGCAGCGTCAACCTGCCAGGGGGACGGGACCCTCCCAAGGTACACGCGGCGGAAATAGTCGAAATCGTCAAGGCCACGACGAGCCCGTTCCGATAAGCGATCAACCGGTAGGACTGGGGGCAGCAAATCTTCCGAGGCGATTGTTTCTTTGATTCGTTCACGCTGTATCCCTCCGACACCCGTTTTAGCATCAACAAGTTTTGCTTCCTTCAACTCTGCGGCAGCCACCCGCTGTTTCACAACCCACTTCTTACCAGTTTCATACGAAATACCGGCCATATGGGAAGCCTCTTTGGTGGTCATCCCAGCATTGAGACACTGCCAAAAACGTGCGCGATCCTCCGGAGCAATTATGCGTTTACCTTTACTCATGTTGATAACATACTAGCCGCCGGGTCGGCGGGTGTTCTCCTTTCGCACCGTCCTCCTTGCGTCGACCCGGCACTTTCGCTGCTAAACTGACAGCATGACAGGTCGACTCGGATACACAAACAGTGTCATTAAACGCAAAGACCTGAAACAAAAACGTGAACTATCAGACGAAGCACTATTAAGAGACGCGGCACGCCAAGCAGAAAAATGGCAAGCACAGTTGCGCAAACAACGCGGCGGCTGATACATTCACTTCACACAACCTGACGAACCGCAAAGCGGTGGAGCAAGCGCTAGACCCTGGATGCAAATGACAGATAGGCCAGGAAAGCGAAACGTGGCCGGAAACGGGGACCGACCCCATCTGTCAAAAACGCCACCCGACAGGTGATACGTACAGGGGTTGAACAGATCACAGGTGTCGGCTAAAACAATTGGCAACGGCCACCTTCAACAACAAGTTGTAAAGCGTGGGGGGAGGCCAAAGACCGTCGCTGGAAGTCACATCACAGGCCACAAGCCCGAACACCACAGGTACACCATAAAGAGCAAAAAGCATCTATCAAAGAAAATAAAAAGCATCTCAACAACACCCACTACAAATACACCTATGTAGAGGAAAGGTAATACAGTGTATAGTATCCCACGGTTACGGCAGACCCCCGGTTGCGAGCGTGAGCGAGCCCTTGTGTGTGGGTCGCGAACGTATGTGAGCGTGCGAATATTCACGAGCGAGCCTGCGAGCGAGTCCGGGCTGTAGGGGGTGGGTGTAGTCCTATAGGGGATGTGGGCAAGGGGGGTCAGGGCGCGCCACGAGTTGCGAAGCAACGAGATGGCGCGCGCCGCCATTCTGGATTTCTGTATAAGTATGCGCGCCGACTGTATAACGGTTGCCGCGTGTGGGGTCTGTCGCCGCGCTGGGTCGCGCTCATCTGACTTGCGAAGGCGGCGAACGGAGTGAGCCGCGCCGCGCTCAGACTCAAGCCGCCGCGCCGACTCGCCACGGGGAGAGTCGCCAAGCCGCCAACGGCTCGCGGCTGGAAGCGGTGGTACTCGCTCGGGTGAACGCCTAGCAACTGTCCTGCGGCGTTCTGGGGGGTTCTGGGGGATAAGAAAAGCCGCCGCGACTCGTTCCCCAGAGTCGGGCGGCTTCTCGCGTGTTTTGGTTGTGTTTAGTTTTCTGGGTTGGTGTCTCCGTTCTGGTCTTGGGCTAGGAATTCGCGCCAGAGGTCGCGCTCTGCGGCTTCGGCTTGTCCTTCTGGTGTGTTGGCTTGTTCGGCGGCTACTTGTTCGCGTACGCGCTTTTCTACCCCTGCTTGCATGATCGTGAACGCGTAGAGGTGGCGTAGTCCGTCTGCGACTCGTCCGCCGATCGCGTCATCATCTCCGCCGCTGGACTCGCTCAGCGTTCCGTGTTGAAAGTGCAGGTTCATGTATTGCGCGTCTGTGCCGCACACTAGGACGGTGTGTACATCTAGCGGCTTTCCGTGTTCGCGTATGTATGCCGCCATTAGTGGTTGATCTGGGTTGCCGCCAGCGCGTAGGTCGTCCTCTAGTTCGCGTGGAATTGTGCGCATTGTGCTATTTGCCCATACTCCGACTGCACGCGTGCCTAGTGGCATGTTGTGCATGCTTTGCGCGAGTAGTTGCTCGTAGTTCTCGGAGTATCCTGCGGCGGTTTCTGTGATCTCTCCAGACTCTCCGACAAAGGCGAACACTCGGACGGTGGGCTCTTGTTTGCCTTCGTCAAAGTTGCGCGCCTCTTGTTGGTCTCCAGCGAGTCCGCATGCGCCGTCTATGTTCTGGTCGGTGAGTGGGCTCAGGTTGTAGGTGTGTCCGTACTTCACTTGCATTAGTGCGCTGAGTGTGTCGGCGTAGGTTTTGGCTTTCATTTGTTGTTCTCTTTCTTTTGTTTGTTGGTTGGTTGTTTTTTGGTTTTTCTTATTCGCGTCTCTCTGAACGCGTCCGCGACTGTGACGGCTACCCCTGCGGTAATCCATGCGGCGGTGCTTTCCCAGAGACTGCGGCTATTGGTGTTTTCATTCATAGTCGGAGTTTCTTTTTCTTTACGCGGTTGTGCCTGCGAAATAAGGCGGTTCGGCGGTGCGTGGTCGTGCGCCGCGTGCGATCGCGTGCAGTAGTCGGACGGCTTGCTCGTGGTCGTGGGCGTAGTAGCCGCGTGCCTGTCGCATTGTTGCGCGGCAGTCGTTCACCATGTCCGCGAGTTGTCCGCGTCCTGTAACTCCGCCGTCCGTTATCCAGATAAACGGGTCGCTCTTGCGGTGCGTTTTGAGTGCGTGCCGCAAGGCTTCGCCGTCTATTCCGTTATCGCCGCCGTGTGCGCATGAGGTTGGGATTTCGCGTACGCGTTTTCCGTTGCGTGCGAGTTCCCATATTCCGCACACTCCTTGCGGTGCGTCATAGTCGCTCGTGTACGCGTACACGGTGGCGCCGCCAGCGGCTTTGAGTATCGCCTCTAGTTGTGCTGGTTGTAGTGCCATTGAGCCTGAGCAGTCCACGACTACGGTGCCGCCGCGTCCGCTGGTGCGTCTGCGGAATATGCGTGCGGCTGGGTCGGTTATCTCGCGCGAAATTGGGCCCACACTTTTTCCGTACGGCGCGCTTGCCCATTTGCGGCCAAGTTGTCCGTTGGGGTGCGTTGCTCGTTCGGTGAGTGTGTAGGTGTTGTAATCGCGCCAGAGTTTGCCGCCAGTTTGTGGCTTGTTGGTGCCGGGTTTTTTCTTTGTGGGTTCGCCCGGTTTTGTTGGGTCTTGCGCGGCTTCGCGTTTTACGCGTCCGCTGTCCTGCGCGTGCTTCGCTATGGCGGCGAGTGTTTCCGCGATTTGTGCCGCGTTAAAAATGTTCGCGTTCATGCGTTGCGTTTCGTCGTCCCATTTGACTTGCACGCTTGCCGTGTTGTCCGCGCGGCTTCCGACTGTTGCGCGCCGTATCCATGCGCGGTGCGGTCGGATTACTTCGCGGATATGCGGCGCGTACTTGCCCAAGTTTCTCCAGACTGCCGCCTCTGCGTCCGTGTGCAGGGTTGCCGCCCACAAGTCCACGAGTGCCGCGTCCACTTTTTCGGCTTGCGCTGGTATCGCCTCGGCGTAGTCCGTGAGTGCGCGCACGCGTGCGGACTCTCGGCGGTCTGCCATTTTGGACGCCTCTGGGTGGTCGCTAGTGAGTAGTGCGCCAAGTGCTTGCACTTGCAGGACGCGTGGCAGTTGTTCCGTGAGTGCGCGCATTTCGTCCGCGTCTCGTCCGCGTGCTTTCGCGTAGGTGTCCATTTGTTCGGCAAGGTTGTCGGGCTCTAGTCGTGCTTGCACGAGTGCCACGAGTCGGCTGGCTTTGCCGCGTGGTGTGCGCTCGTACTCTGCCGCGATAGTGCGCGTAGTGCGGCTGGCGGACGGCGCGCCGTTGCGCGCCGTCCAACCTTCTCCGCGTTCGTCTGTGACTAGTCGCGGCTCTATTGGGATCTGTTTTTCTTTCACTTGTTTTCTCCTATCTGGTTTGCGGTCAATGCTTCGGTAATCGTCTCTGCGAGGTGTCCGAACACGAGGCGCGCCGCGTTGTCGGGTTTCATTCCGTGAGTCGTTAGGCGCGTGAACTCTAAGAACGCGCGCATACTTGCGCGGCTTCCTTCTGGTCGGTCTGCGAGTAGGCGCGCCATTGGTCGGAGTGCTTGCGGCAGTCGTGCGAGTGCGTCCGCGTGCGGCTCGTCAATTCGAATACAAACGGTGAAACGATCTACAAGTGCCTCGGGCAAGTCGCGCAAGTCCTCAACATTCGTTGTTGCAACGGCGGAGAAAGTCGCGGACGGCGTGAGTATGTCGCCCGTGTCGGGGTTTCTCCATTGTGCGGACTCTGGCGAGTCTAGAAGGTTTAGGAGTGTTCCCAATACGTCTCCGCTTGCCTTGTCCACTTCGTCCACGATTAGCCGCGCGCCTTCACGCCACGCCAGCACGCCTACGCCTTCGGTGTAGGTGTATCCGTCACGGACGCGCCGCCACATTCCTACGAGTTCCGCGTCTGTCATGTCGCTAGTGCAAGTGAGTCGGTACGCGTTGCGGT
>Ga0209972_10002910_pt1 | contig 13668 bp, 14 predicted proteins | sample NOAtaG_7_FD_187302 | JGI IMG/M metagenome (GOLD analysis project Ga0209972, IMG submission 187302) | Freshwater lake microbial communities from Lake Erie, under a cyanobacterial bloom - NOAA_Erie_Diel1S_2200h metaG (SPAdes) (version 2) | ecosystem: Environmental > Aquatic > Freshwater > Lake ... | reverse complement strand
GCGCGGAATCGTTGCGGATTTTGTCTTTGATGCGCGAACCAGGCTACGCACTGCGCCACGTTGTCCGTGTCAGGTTGGCGCACTAGCGGGCTCGGCGTGCTAGGCTGGCGCATGGGCGCAGGCCGACACCACCTCTCCGCTCGCGCTCGGCAGCGCGCACTAGCAGCGCAGCCCATCGGCGGGCCTGTAGTCGAGCTGGCGCCCTCGAGCTACGCCGGACGCGATGCCCCGCCGGCCACGCTGACGCGCTGGCAGGGCGGACAGTGGGGCACGCTGAGCTGGGCGGATGTCGTGGGCTGGATGCAGGCGGCCGAGGCCAGCGGCAGCACGACGGACTGGGCGCGGCTCACCCGCCGCATGTACCAGGACGGCCACCTACTGGCGCTGCGGGGGACTCGCGTCGATCCCGTCGCTGGCGCTGGCTACGACGTCTCTCCAGGCGGCCCGACTCAGGCGGACGCGCTAGCTGCCCAGGACGTCGCCGGGATGCTGGCGAGTCTGTCGGATCTGCCCACGTATCTCGACGCGATCCTTGACGCTGAGTTTGTCGGCTGGTCCGTCTTAGAGATCATGTGGGGAGTACGTGGATCGTGGGTGTGGCCCGAGGGCATGGAGATCCTTGAGCCGCATCGGTTCCGCTTCGACAGACTCATCAAGCCCTATCTGTGGGACGACGGCAGGCTGGCAAACTCGCCGGGAGCAAACCCACAGATCGGACTGACGGGCTTGCCGCTGCGCGAGAACAAGTTTGTCGTGCACATGCCGCGCGTCATTCCCGACTACACGATTGCGTCGGGACTGCTGCGAGCGTGCGTCAGGTATTGGTGGGTCAAGTGGACCGCTGCGGCGTACTGGCTGAACGGAGCCGAAGTCGCCGGGAATCCGCGCGCCATCGGCAAGTATCCCAACGAGACCGCTCAGCCGTTGCGACAGGAGCTATTTGATAACCTGAGCAACCTCTCCGCGTCGGGCGTAGCTGTCATGTCGAAGGACATGGAGATCCAGCTACTAAACCCGTCCGCGCAGGGCTCGTCGTCTGTGTGGACTGCGTTGGAGTCGTGGTGCGACGACGGCATGACCAAGGCCGTACTGGGCTCAACGCTGAATACGGACATCGGCGCAATCGGCTCGCGCGCTGCGGCTGAGTCTCAGGCCAGCACGACGATTCACCCGCGGCTGAAAAAGTCCGCATCGTCCATGTGGGCCACGGTGTCGCGCGACCTCGTGCGGCCATTCTTGGAGTTCAACTTGTGGCGCTACGGCGGCACGATGCCGGCGCTGCCCGTCATCGCCACGCGCTTCCAAGAGGAGCTTGCGCCCAAGCCGAGCGACGTCCTCATCGACGTCGGAGCGGTGACGGTCGATGAGTTGCGGAAGCGCGACGGACTGCCCGAGTGGGGCGCGGCTCGAGGCGGCAACGCCAAGGCAAAGCGCGTCGATATGTTCGCCGCTGCGCCGATGGCCGCGCCGATGGATGCGCCCGCGACTGCAGCGCCCGAGGCTGTCGCCGACACCGCGTTGAACGGGGCTCAGATTGCCAGCCTTATCGAGCTGCTGGCGGCTGTCACCGCTGGCACGATGGCTCCCGCTGCGGCTGTCGTCGCTATCCGCAAGAGTTTCCCGACCATCGCCGAGGCCGAGGCGATCCAGATGGTCGAGGCGCAGTCCGCGCTACAGCCACCGACGCCCACGGATGGCGCTGCGCCCACCGAGGCCGCGCCAGTCATCCAGGCAGCGCGCCGCGCCGAGCCCGAGTCGGGCCAGACATGGACAGACACCGAGGATGGCCACCGCCTCGAGGTAGTCGCCGTCGATGACAGCGCGGTGTGGTTCCGCGACCTAGATGGTCCGAACCCGCGGCGTCAATGGCGCTGGGCGCGCAAGACCTTTATGGAGCGCGCCGCGCCCGTCGAGGCCGCGCCCGCCGAGCCCGTCGTGGTGGCGTCTGCGCCCGCTGGGCAGCTAGCAGCGGCCCCGTCGCAGACTACCTATGCGTCCGGAGGTGCGCCCCCGGAGCGCCCTTTACGCCGGCCGTGGGAGCTGGTGGAGAGCCAGACCGAGGCGGACAGCTAGGCTACTCCGACCTGTGGGCGCTCAGCGATGACGACCGTTCGCAAGCCCTAGAGACCATCGGTGTCCCGCAGCAAGTCAGTGCGGCCGGCGTCATCGACGCGGTGCCGATTGCATCAAGCTGGCTCGACTCGCTGGCCGGCGCTATCGAGCGCGACGACTTGGCCGGATGGGGTGAGCGCATCGCCTCCGATGAGGACTTCGCGGCGTTGCTGTATGAGACGCTGATGAAGGGCGACATGGGCGGACAGCTATTCGTCCGCACCGTCGAGGTGCCCGAGTCCCTGCCGCGCAAGGCATCGCTGGCTGTCGCGCGCATCGATCCCGAAGCGTTCTTCAATCTGCCTTTTGAGGAAGCGATTGCGTCCTTCCGCGAACGACGGCTCATCAGCCCTGCCGAATATCGACGCCTGAGCGATGCCGCCAAAGCCCGCGCGTTCTCCGTGTCGCGGATGACGTCGGACGAACTTGTGCGGCGCGTGCAGGAGATTCTTCAGCGCGAGCTAGAGAGCGGCGCGAGCCTGCAGTCGTTCGTCGATCAGGTGCGCGATGGCGAGGTGGACCTCGGCATTACGGCGACGTCGCCGAGCTACCTAGAGAACATTTTTAGGACGAACACACAAAGCGCCTACGGCGCAGGGCGCTTGCGCCAGATGACGGATCCCGTCGTCGTCGCTGCGCGTCCATACGTCGAGTACCGCACCGCGCAGGACAACCGCGTTCGTCCGAGTCACGCGGCGTTGAACCGAGTCGTGTTCCGTCAGGATGATCCAGGGTGGACTAGGTACAATCCTCCGCTTGGTTTCCGCTGTAGGTGCACGATAGTCACTCGACGCGCAGAACAAGTGGATTTGACCCGAGTGGTTGACTCTGCAACACTTGATATTCAGCCGGATCCTGGTTTCGGGAATCCACGCTAGGACATACATGCCCCACCTTGAAGCGTTCGCTCTCAAGGCAACCGGCAAGACCAAGACTCTAGCGGCTCCGGTGCAAACTGTGATGCTGGCTGCGCCCACGGTTGGTGTCGGCCGGCATGTCGGGCTGACCGGCGGAGATCCCGAGAAGCGCACTACGTGGATCCACGTGGCGATGGATGGCGAATGGGAAGGCCATCCGAGCGGCGCGTTCTCGCTGGATCGCAAGAGCTTCGCTCAATGCATCGCGGCTCTGCGTGCCTGTAAGACGCCGCCTCCCGTGGACTACGACCACGCGAGTCTGCGCCCGCTCGACGGCCAGCCTACGCCGGCCGCTGGATACGTGCTCGATCTGGCGCTGCGGGATGATGGCTTGTGGGCGCTGGTGGAGCTGACGCAGCGTGCCGCCGATATGGTGCGCGGTGGAGAGTACCGGTTCTGCTCGGGCGTCTTCGTGTGGGACGCGGCAGACCGTGAGACTGGCGAACCCATCCCCTGTCAGCTCGATTCCATCGGACTGACCAACAAGCCGTTCATTGACGGCCAGCACGCGATCCGGCTGAGCCGTCGCGCACTAGGAGCAGCGAGCATGGATATCGACAAGAAGGATCTGATGGGCAAGATCGACGCGCTCGCGTCGGGGGCCACCATCTCGGCCAAGCAGCTCGAGGCGCTGGTCGAGTTCATCAAGGCATCGGCCGAGGAGATGCCCGAGGTCGAGGTTGAGGTCGAGGCTCCGGAGGGCGAGGAGAAGCCCGAGGGCGAGATGGCCGAGATGGCGTGCAAGCCTGACTCTAAGGCTGCCAGTCGCTCGCAGGCCAGCCTTGCCGCTGCGCCGCCCGCGATGCCGTCCGCTCCGATGGCTGTCCCCGCTGTCATGCCCGAGGCCGCCGAGGTTGTCGCCGAGGCTGAGAGCGGCGCTGAGTCTTCGCAGGACGCGGCGGCGATGCTGCTCACGAAGCTCGCCGAGCTGACGGGGCTCGATAACGCCTCGCTCATGGCGAGCCTCGATGCGAACTCGGAGCAGATCGTCGCGGCCTTCCAGGGCGCGAATGGCGGCGCGATGCCGTACTCGGCGCTGTCGGCCAAGGCCACCGCGCAGGAGGCAGTCATTGCCGAGCTGACGCGCGAGGTCGGGGCGTATCGCTCCGAGCAGGCCAAGCGTGCCGACGCGGAGCTAGTGGCCGAGGTCGAGGCGCACATCGCGGCGGGGCGCATCCTGCCTGGTAGTCGCGAGAGTTTCGTTGCACTCGCGCGCAAGGCGCCCACCGAGTTCCGCGCGTTGGCGAAGTCGCTGCCGGTGCGTGTGCCGCTGGCGAAGGAAGCGCCCGTGGTGGCGCCCACCTCGTCTTCCTCGAGCCTGGCTGCGGCCAATATCGACGCTTCGCACCCGCGCTACGTCGAGCTTCACAAGGCCTATAGCGACCCGAGCAACCCTTACGCTCGCACGTTCCCGACCGACGCATCGGCCCGCGCCGAGACGATCGATCGGCTAGTCCGCAACCACCTTCGACGCGAACAGCCGATCACCGGCTGAGGAGATACGACATGCCCCTGAGTGCAGACAAGACCCGCGCTAGCCGCGGCCTCCACAACAAGCGAGTCGAGGCGTTCTCGATCCGCACCTCGCAGACGCTTTACATCGGCTCGCTGGCGGCGTTCACCACGCTCGGCCGCGTGCAGGCTGCGGCCGCCGCGACGAACCTCCGGCCCGCTGGCGTGGTCGAGGAGATCATCAACGAGAGCGGCGTGAGCATCTCGGCTGCTACCGGCAACGCCGCTGGTACCGTGCGCGCGAAGATCGCGTGGGGCCACGAAGTGTTCGTGGACATCCGCACGGCCGCGCGGACGTTCATCAACCTCGGACGGAACGTCTTCATCTTCGATGACGACGCGGTCACGGATACCACCGCTGCCGGCACTGCTGCCGTCCGCGTGAGCATCGGCAGCCTCACCGAAATCAACGCGGGCAAGACTCAGGGCTGGCTGGCCCTCCGCGTGTACGGCGACACCAACGCGGTCTGATCCGCACACGACGAAAGAAGGAACACCATGCCCGCCTTGACTGGACAGCTCAGCCATGTCGCAGCGAACACCGAGTTCGCCGCGATGGCCTCCGACATCTTCAACCGCAAGACCGATTCGGTCTGGACGCAGCTCGCGAAGGTGATGCCGTGTCCCGGTGCGTACCTCGAGCTTGATGCGGTGGGCCCCTCGCCCGCTGTGTCGAAGATGCTCGGGAGTCGCCCGTTCTCCTCGCTCCGCGCATACGCCAAGCCGACGCCCGTCGTTGAGTATTCGGCGGACGGCCTCGAGCTTCCGCGCGTCACCGTCGAGGGCGACAAGAGCGGCATCGTCCGCGCTCGTCTCGCCGACTACCTCGCGAGCGTCGCCGACTTCTTTGAGAAGCCGGTGATCGATCTCCTGCTGTCGAACCCGATCGGCATCGACGGCGTGTCGCTGCTCAACACGGCGCACCCCTTCGGCAACGCGGGCGCCACGTGGAACAACAAGCCGACTGCGGCGCTCGACCAGTCCTCGCTCGAGACTGGCATCGTGGCGATGCGCGGCCTGCGGTTTGAGAACGGCGAGCCCGCGGGGTTCTTCCCCACGCACCTCGTCGTCGGCCCTGCGAACGAGCGTGAGGCGCTGGACCTGACGGGTGCGGATCGCCTCGTCGCGTACAGCAACGCGGGCGTGCCGGATGCGACTGCCTCGGTAGTCGCGGCGGCTTCGCTCCGCAACTGGATCGGCGGCCGTCTTCAGGTGATCGTCATCGATCGCTTCGCGAACGGCACCAACGACAACGACTGGTACCTGATGGACCTGTCGAAGCCGAACGTGCGCCCGCTCGCGGTGGGCCAGCAGATCGCGCCCTCGGGCGTCGTCGTCGATGACCCCGCCGCCGAGCCGATGGTGTACCGCGCCGCGTATCAGTACTACGTGAGCGCGACTGCGGCGCTGACGGGATACGCTCCGCAGTGCATCTACGGCCGCAACGCCTGAGTGTGACTGCCGGGAGGGTCGCGGGTGACTGCGGCTCTCCCGGCGTCAGGCCAATGAAGGAGGATGAAAATGGATCGTAGTTTGGGCAGCCTGTATTCGCCGATTCCGAAGAACCACATCAAGTACGAGGGCTCGGTGTACGAGCACCGCGTGCGCCCTCGCGATGAGAAGCGCGTGCTTGTCGAAGTCGATGTGTTCCCGTCGAACGGCACCGGCATCGGCGGCCAGCACGTGAAGCAGGGCAAGCACCGCGTGGTGCTGTATCAGAGCGATCTTGAGGATCTCGAGGCAGCGACGGCTAGCCCTCAGCAGATCCGCGATTGGGACGATGCGGTGGCGTCCTATGAGGCACAGCGCGAGCGGTGGGTCGTGGGCGCAGTCGGAAAGAACGACGGCTCCGAGCAGTACCGCATCAAGCGCGAGCGCGCCCTTGCTCAGTACGGCGACACGACTCCGAGCCTGGAGTTCTGCCGCAAGCATCCGCTCGGGCGTCCTCCGGTGACGTCGTGGCGTGTCCTCGCCGAGAACCTCGATGCGCCCGACACGGACACCAATCGTGAATCGAAGCGCCTCGAGCACCTGATCGGACAGCTCGTGGACGGGCTCGGCAAGGCTGTCTCGCAGAAGCAGACCGGCCGGAACGGCGGCTGACCGTGGCGTGGGTCGATGTCGACTATCTGAACAGGATGATCGGCACCGCCGCGCGCACGGCGCTCGGGCTGACGGGCGGAACGTTCAATCACTACGAGGCGGCCGCTCGTGGGACGGTGCTATCGGCGATGCAGTATGCGGGCTACAGCAGCCCTGGTACTAGCGTCGATCACCTAAGCCCCACGGGCGGCTTCCTTGCTCAGCTCTGCGCCCAGGTGATGGTGCGAGACGCCTATCAGTACCGCAAGGGCGTGCGCCTGCCGTTCGATCCGTCTGGCACCATCAGCGAGTCGCTAATGCGGCTCGACGCCATCTACAACAAGAAGCTTCCGATCCCTGGGCTGACTCCCGACTTGCTCGGCGGATACGGCGGAAACGAGTCCTCCTCGCCCGTGGGCACCAACGCGCGCCCGACGTATTTCGGCCCCGGCAAGCTGAGCGGGTTCTGATGGGCCTCGAGGTGCGCGGCGTTGACGAGCTGAAAGCCAAGCTCGACGCGGTGGCGGCTCGCGCTCGCGACCTGACGCCCGTCCTGACCGTTGCAGCCCAGGATACGCGCACGCTCATTGACGACTCGTTTGCGGGCAGCACGACGCCCGAAAACAGGCCGTGGGCTCCGTTGGCCGACAGCACCGTGGCGCGTCGTCGTCAGGGCAGCAGCGTGCCTCTCGTGGACACGGCGAACCTGCGGAACAGCATCACGGCATATGGGCGAGGAACGTCGTTGAAGTTCGGCAGCTCGGCTCCGTATGCGGCACCTCATCAGTTCGGTTTCGCGCGCTCGGGCCAGCTCAAGAACCGCAGCTATAGGCTAGGCGTCAAGCGCGAGGCTGGCACTCCGTGGACGACGCGCGTGCCGGCGCGGCCGTTCCTGCCTGTCGCTGGCGGCGGCGCGGCTGGGTACTCGCTGATGACGCAAGGCAACGCGGGCGCGCATTGGACGTATGTCCGCAACGCCGTCCGCACGTACATCGCCACCGGTCGGGTGACCTGAGATGGCGTACATCGCGGCAGGCCCGATTCAGACGCGCGTGCGCCAGGTGCTGGAGCAGGCCGCAGGTTCGCTGCGGACTATTTCTGCGGGCTCGTACATCGGCGGGTTTCCCGAGGGCGACGACGATATGGAGGGCGCCCGCGCCGCCGTGGAAGGAGCCCGCGTCGAGGCGCGCGTGCTGTCGGTGCGTCGCTCGCCTGCGAGCCCCCCCATCATCGGCAACGTGTCGCTGTATGAACTGCGATGGCGCATCAAGGTGCAACGGCTGCTCGACCGCACGACGCAAATCGACGATGCCATTCGCGATGCCGTCAAGGCGCTTGCATTCCGTGACGCCGATGTGCTGTGTCAGGCGCTTGGGTATCCTGGCAATCTCAATACGACGACGGCAGGAACGGCGACCGGAATCGTCTCCGGGATGCTAAGCTACGTCGAAAGCAGCTCCGATGTTCGCGGCCCGATTGACGACGGCGCGAGCATCATCGAGACGGACCATCTTTTTGTCTGCACCGTGCGCGGTGCCCCACAGGTGACGCCATGAGCATCGAAGTCCATTCCGTACAGCGCATCCGTGGGTTCCAGGAAGCCACGTTCGGGGCCGACTCCTCGGGCTCCGCTGGCTCCTTTACCGATCTCCCGATTGTCGAGGGCTCGGCGACTGTCACCGTGACTCGCGATGAGCTGGATCCCGGCCAGCTCGTGCAGAGCCGCCTCGAGGGCCGCGAGCGCGTTCTCGGCAAGCGCAGCGCCACGCTGAGCTTCCAGCTCAATCTCGCGCCCACGGGCACGGCTGCTGCCTCGGGCGTCTCGGCGGTGACGTCGGCGCTCGGGCTCGTACTCAAGAACGTCATGGGCGCTGAGGTGCTGGGCACGGGCGCGACGGCTTCGACGGGATCGACGGCCAGCGTCGTCAACGTCTCCGTAGGCACGGGCACGCGCTGGGCGAATCCTGGGACGCTGATGGGCTGGGCCAATGCGGCAGGCGTCGTGGAGTGGCGCGAGGTCGAGTCTCGATCGACTGACGCGATCACGCTCAAGCGCGGATTCAGCGGCTCTCCCGCGAACGGAAACACGCTGTTTCAAGCGGCTACGTACCATTTCACCGAGAACGTCACGACGTCGATGGCGTTCATCGTCGAGGGCTTGGAAAGCGACGATCGCTGGCTGCTGACTGGCTGTCAGGCTGTCGGCGGGATGACCATCGCGCTCGACCTGACCGGCGGCGCGATTCCCCGCGTGACGTTCAACTTCACGGCCGCTCGATGGTATGCCAGCGACGAAACCAGCTCGGGCTTGACTGGCACTCTCGGCACCGCGACATACAGCGCGTACAATCCGATCGTCGGCGAGACTGGCAACTTTGAGGTGTGGACGGTCGGCGCTGCCACGTTCTCCACCGCTCAGTCGATCCACGTGTCGGCGCTCGCGTTTGAGCCGCAGGCTACCTTCATCCCGTACACCTCGCCGAATGGCATCAACACCATTCGTCAATGGGTGGCTGCGCGGAACATGGATGCTCCGGTTCAAGGCTCGTTCACGCTTCCATACGAGAGCAATGTGTGGTTCAACCACCGGAACAACCGCAGCGACCTGGCCTGTCAGTACGTCGCAGGCGTTGCCGCTGGCTCGGCTGTCATCCTGAGTTGCCCGACGATTCAGATTCTGAATCCGCAGCGCCAGGCCGATGCGGCCGGCTTGGCTGCTCAGGTCATCATGTTCAAGGGACGTCGCGATACCGACGTCGGCGTGACGACCACGGACGTCGCCAAGTCTCCGTTCCGCATTCACCTCGGCTGATGGCCGAGGGCTGACTCAAGGAGTGCATGATGGCTGATACTGGCTTCAAGGTGGTTTGCAGGTTCGATCCTGCGCTGGATCCCGAGGCGATGGGATCCAGCGCGGTGCGTCGGTTTCGCGAGACTGGCGACTTCGCCGAGGCTCAGTTCCGAGATGGAATGCGGCCCACGGTGTTTCATTGCCGCCGTCTCAAGGTCTCGGAGATGCAGGCCGTGAATGGCTATGCCACCGAGTCCGACAGGCTGTCTGCTGCGTTCGCACGCGGAATCCTCCGCTGCGAGGACCTGTACTCGGAAAACGGCAGTCGCCGGGAGTGGGTTCGCCCTGATCCCGAGCGGCCCGTTGCATCCTCCGTGATCGACGCGACGTTCGATTTCGGCGAGGTGCAGGAGGTGGGTGCGGCGATCTACGGGAGATCCATCCTGGGAAAAGGGAGGCCGGCAGCCTGGCCGCTGCCGGATACCTCGCGTGCCGCAGTCGGGGCCCTCGCGTACCACCTTGCGGAGCGGACGCTCGAGCAGGATGCGTCCTCAGCCCCGAGCAAGAGCGGAGCAGACTCGGCACCGACTACGAGCGGCTGAGGGGCTGGCGCGAGGTGTACGGCTGCGACTGCGACGGCATCGAGCGCCCTGAGCAGCTCGACCACGGGCGACCCCAGGACGTCGCTCGAGGCGTGCTCGTCGCGGTGGAGCGGGTGACGGGCATCCGGCCTCCCACGTGCCCGTGGCGCGCCTTCTACGAGCCCGTGGTGCGCGATGTACTGAGCGTGTCCTGGGCGACTGGCGATGCGCACGCGCTCGGCCCGGTGGTCGGCCCTGACCCCGACCACAAGCTCATGGTGGCGCTGGGCGTGTACACGCGGTCCAAGCTAGCCACGACGGCCGACGAGCAGCGCATCCGCGACGAGGAGCGCGAGCGCGAGCGGCAGCGCAAGCAGGCGACGATGAACGCACAACGAGGGCGCCATGGCTGAGCAGCCGATCCAAATCGAGGTCACGTTTGACGGCGCATCCGAGGCGACGCGCGAACTGGGCCGCGTCAGTCAAGGCATCTCCAATGTCGGTCAAACGGCAGACCGTGCGGGCGTCACGGTCGAGTCGTTCTCGCGCGGCTTTCAGAACACGGCGCAACGCATCCAGGGTGTAGCCGGAGCGGTGCAAACGCTGGCTAGTACATTCGGCAGTGAGAACAGAACCGGAAGTCTCGTTGCTAGCGTGGCCGGCGCAACTGCTCAGTTCGCTTCCATGGGCGCCATGCTCGGACCGACTGGCGCTGTCGTTGGTGGCATTGCAGGACTCGCGGCTGGCCTGTTCAACGTCGTCACCGCATCGGATAGCAGTCGCTCTGCGATTGAGCAGCTACGCGAAACCATGCAGAACGCTACCACCGATGCAGATCGGTATGCTGCTGCGCTGGCATTGGTTCGTGGAGAGGACGAAGCGGCAGCGCGATCCGAACGCGCAAGAGCCATTCGTGGAGAAAACTGGGCTGCGCTAAATCTCCCAAATGAAGAATTGCGAGCAGAAATCCGTGCTCGTGAAGCTGAGATCAATCAGCTAATCGACCAATATGGAGCTGCCGCTGAAAGCGGAACGCGTGTCTCCGCATTGCGCGAGGACATTCGCCGTCTTGAAATCCTATCCTCTGTAGAGAGTGAAACTACGATTTTCGGCGAACCAGCCGCCGCATCCGCGCCAGCTAGGCGCGGCGGTGGCGGCGGTGGCCGTCGAGGGCGCGACGTATTTGAGATGCTCGGCGGCGCAGCCAGCAACGAGGACATCGCCGGAATCAGCGCCGAGTTTGAGCGGCTGGCAGCAGAGCGCGCGGAGCGCGAGGCCGAGGCAAACGCGCTAATCGAGGAGAAGCGCAACGCCCATTATGAGGCTCTCAAGGAGATGGCCATCGAGGCGCAGGACGCCGAGCTTGAGCGGCAACGCGAAGTCAACGAAGCTCTCGCCGAGATGGAACGCGAGCGACAGGAGCGCATCCGCGAAGGCCAGCTAGCCGAGAAGGAAAACCAAGAGGCCGAGGAGGAGCGCAGTCTTGAGCGCCGACGTTCTCTGAATGGAGAGCTAATGGGCCTGCTGGGCGATGCCACGATGGCCTTCGGCAAGTCGCTGGCAGCTATCGCGACAGGAGAACAAACCGCCGAGGAGGCGTTCCAGGGACTAGCCAAGGCGTTCCTCGAGATGATCTCGCAATACGCCACGATGAAGGCGGCGACAGAGTTTGCCGACGCTGCGGCATCGTTCGCGAAATACGACTATGCAGGCGGTGCGGCACATATCGGAGCCGGCGTGGCGTTCACTGCAATCGCGGTCGCGACTGGCGTGGGCGCCGCTGCTATCGGCTCGGCTCCCAGCGCACCGGCTCGTCCCGAGTCCGGAGGTGGCGCCGAGGCCGCTCAGGGCGGAGACGTCGTAATCAACTGGAACTCGCCTGTGATCACGGCGGGCACGCAGGCCGAGCTAGGACGCGAGCTGCAGGCAGCCGTGAGCGCGGCGGGGAGCATCTGAGATGCCGTCCGGACTCTTGTATTGCAGCGGATTCCAGGTGTCGGCGAGCGCTGCTATGACCGCGACCGTGGCTGGTAGCGCGGCATCGATCGCCAATGGCTACTACATGCCGGCGATGCAGACGTCCCTGGTGTATCCGACGCCAGGTGTATCGTGGACTGGCGCTGCGTACACCAACTTCACCACGGCTGTAAAGAGTGCATTCGATGCCGCGACAGCATCGACGTTCACCGTGACGTTCAGCACCACGACTGGTTTGTATACCATCAGTCGGGCAACCACGTTCACGCTGACGTTCAGCTCGGCGAGTGATCTCAGGCTGCGTGCTGCGCTTGGCTTCACAGGCAACAAGAGCGGTTCCAATAGCTACACCTCGGATGCCGTTCCGGCCTATGTGGTGCGCTCAGAAATCCTCGGACGCACGAACGTCATGGGCCAGTACGAGCCCGACGACATCGCCGAGGAGACGGTGTCGGATGGTGGCGAGGCGTTCGTCGTGACGCGCAAGACTGGCGAGTTTGTGATGACCTGGCAGCAGTCCATGGAGCCACGGATCGCCGTGTATGAGTGGGCGGCATACAAGGCCGCAAGCAACTCGAGCATCCCGTGGTCATGGCAACAATGGTTCGCACACACGCGAGGCACGCACCCGTTCTATATCAACGACACGCTGTCGGGTGAGGAGAACGGCGCGGTGTTCCGATTGACTGCATCCGGGGCATCGTTCCGGCCGCAGCGCGTGACGGCGGACTATGACGATCAATGGATCGTGCCCTTTGAGGCGCGGTGGCTGGGCCGGTATAACTGATGACGTCCACCGTTACAGGAAGCGGCGAGCTGTCGTATCGGCTGCTGATCGAGCGGTGGCCCGAGTCGTGGGTGACTCATCAGTCGATGGAGAACGCCGCAGTCACGCCGAAGCGGTACATGGGCCTGTCGGTACGTGGAGCCAAGGTCAAGCACATCAGCAACCCGCTCACGATGGAGTCCGAGGTCTCGTCGCTGAGCTGCAAAGTTTCGGACGTCCTGGGACGAGCCACGCTGTCGTTCGGGCAGCGGCCGTCGCTCCGCACCTGGCTCACCACGGATATGGCAACCAGCGCGGCGACGATGCGTGTGCAGGCATCGCTGGCGGCGCTGGGATGGCCTGCCAGCGGCACCGTGTGGCTCGACAGCGAGGCCATCGACTACACGGGCCTCGGCACCTCGCCCAACCGCTTCACGGGCTGCACTAGGGCTCGGCTCGATAGCGCACCGCAAAAGCACTACGTGTCCACGGGAGGGTACACTCGGTATCCCGAAGTCAGCAACCGCCCGCAGACGATGGCGGGCTGCAGAGCGTGGCTGTACCGCTACGAGCAGACAGACGATCCGCAGGGAAACGGCACGCTGTACTGGCGCGGCATCATCACGAAAGATCCGGTGTACGACGGCGCGTCGTGGTCGCTGTCCATCGAGCCGTTGACGGTGCTCCTAGAACGCAGCGTCAACGCGGACATTGCCAACTCAGCTCGACCGCGTGGCATCTACTACCCCGATGACTCGTATTTCAATCTGACACTTTCGTCGGATGCCATTTCTGGCACCCTGCCGATCAACCTGCGCGGCTTTTGGGAGTCTAACCAAGACTTCATTGACGACATCAATGCCGCCATTTCGGCGTCGTCGTTTGAGACGAACAACCGATGCCGCATGACAGCCGTCGCCGACGGCGACT
>Ga0209972_10002909_pt1 | contig 13668 bp, 30 predicted proteins | sample NOAtaG_7_FD_187302 | JGI IMG/M metagenome (GOLD analysis project Ga0209972, IMG submission 187302) | Freshwater lake microbial communities from Lake Erie, under a cyanobacterial bloom - NOAA_Erie_Diel1S_2200h metaG (SPAdes) (version 2) | ecosystem: Environmental > Aquatic > Freshwater > Lake ... | reverse complement strand
AGAGGCCCCCTTCCTCCACGAGGTGGCGCACCACCTTCTTCTCGTAGAGGAGGCCTTTGCGCTGGATGCGCGTGGGCTTGCCGTCGCGGAGGAAGGTGGGCCTAGGCCCCAGCGTTGGCGAGGACATCGAGGACGGCTCCCACGATCTCGACGGGGTTCCCCTCCTTGTCACGGAGGGCAGCCTCGCGCATCACTTCGAGGGGCACCCCATGCTGCAGGGCGAGGGACACCAGGGTGGCGGCGGTGCAGCATATGGCGTAGAGGTCGGTGCCTGCCCGGGGACCCGAGATGAAGATCTCCCACACCTTTCCCCCGAGGGTGGAGTAGGAGATGTGGTAGCGTTCCCCATTGAAGTAGAGGTCCTCGATGGTGGACTCACGCCTGTTGGGGAGGCGGAAACGTGTGGAGGAGATTGCTGCGGACGACATACAGGGTACCTTCCTTCTCGACCCAGACCTGGGGCTCCAGCCCCTTCTTGCGCCAGTAGGCGCGGACGGTAGCGGCCAGGCGCTCACTATGGAACTTGCTTGCCAGGTAGTCAGGCGAGTCCATCCGGGTTGTCCTTCTTCTTCTTGCCCCAGTTCATCCCGACCTGGGACTCCCATGGGATCGTCATCTCCCTGATGTTACCCCATATGTCCTTGACCTGCAACGGGTATGTTAGGGTCTCGATGATGCGGGGGAGCAGCTCATCCTTCATGTGGATGGGGATCTGCCCGAAGGCCGCATCGTGGATGTTGTTGAGGACTTGCACGTCGGGGAGGTTCTGGTGCAGGGCAAGGAGTCCCCGAGAGGTGAGGTCACCAACCGTACTCTGGGGGACGAAGGCGATGGCCGCCCGGATGGTGGCGTCATCCCTGGGGTTGTCCCAGAAGTTGCGGACCCGCCCGAAGGGGGTGACCAGTTGGCGGAGGGTCTGCACCTGCTGCGCCACCCACACCTGCCACTTGTGGAGGTTGGGGAAGGTGCGGAAGTACTTGCGCTGGAAGTCCTCGATGATCTTGATCTCTACCTTGAGGACGCCAGCAATCGTGCGAGCGGTGCCCCCATAGTTGCTGCCATGAGCCGCTCTCTTTGCGATGTCGCGAAAGGACATCTCGCGATAGTATTTGCGATCCGCCAGCTCTCGCCTAGGTTCAAAGCCGAAGACCATAGCGGCCACCATGGTATGGACATCCCCAGATTCGACGGCCTTGATGTAAGCATCGTCTCCGGCCAGGTACCCCACGACGCGGGCCTCTGCGCCCTGCTGATCGCAATTGAAGAAGATGTGGCCCTCGTCCGGTATGAATATGCGGCGGACGTAATCGTCAAGGTTCTGAAAGTTAGATCCCCAACCAAATGGATGGCTAGAAGACGACCAACGTCCGGTATCAGTTCCTGCAATGTTGAAGTTGGCATGCCACCGAGAGGCGGGGGAGAGCTTCTTGGTAAGGGCATCAATGGTCTTCTCCAGGTCACGGATGCGCAGGAGGTGCTGCGCGAAGGGGCGGGCCCTCACGTAGTCGCGGCCCAACCTCTCGAGGGCATCGCGGTCGGTGCTGACTTTCTTCTCCCCCTTCTTGGAGGAGATGACCTCGGGCAGGTACAGCTTCTTGTAGAGGAGGTCCTGCATCTGGAGGTAGCTGCGGGGATTGATCTTGGTGTTCCAGAGGGTGGCACACAGGTAGTCGAACCCCTTGAGGACCTTGGCCAGGCGGACCTCGAGGTGCTGCACCATCTCGTCGCGGCGGCCAGTATCCACGAGGATGCCCCGCTCCATCATGGTAAGGGCGAGGGGCACGAGGCTGCGCTCGAACTCGTAGGTGGGGGTGTGGGGGATGGCAGCATCCACCTCAAGGGTGAGCATCCCATCGAGCCCATTGTAGATCATCTGCTGGAGGGCAGGATCCATGGAGGGGAGGTTATCGGTCGCGATTGTCCGCAAGGTGGTGGCTCCATTCGATGGCGTCCGCCAGTTGCCCGAGGAGGGCGAGGGCGTGGCGGCGGGTCAGCGGGATCTTGGTGAGTACACCACCCAGCATGACGTTGGCAATGATTCCTTCGGGCGTGTTGGTGATGAAGAGGAGGGCGGGGGGATCATACTTCACGGCGCAGGGTCCTCCCCTCCGCAATCATCTTCCTTACACCTCGGGCCAGGTAGTCGGGGTCTATGTCGAGGAGCAGGCACATGTCCTTGAGGGGGGTGGCCGACGACGTGAAGAGGACGCTGCGCGCCTGGTCCCGCACGATGCCTGGCTTGAGGGAGGTGGCATCCTCCACCGCCTGCATGATGATGGCGAGGAAGAGCCTCTCCTCGGGGCGGAGGGTCTTGCTCTCCTCCGACAGGTCAAAGGCGTAGCCTGTCGAATCCCATTCCTTCGACAGCAATTCCTGTGGCATCACTCATCTTTCTTGTTCCGGTCCTTCACCTTGCCAACGCGCATGTTCTTCCATGACTTCTCGTTGCAGTAGATGCTACCCAGAAAGCCCAAGGATTTCAACCACTCGATCTCGTTGGAGTGGGACTTGAGCATGGTGTCATCGACGGGGAAGCACACCTTCAACCCCATCGCCCTGAGGTAGGTGAGGTCGTAGACGGAGTTGTGCGCCACCTTGCGCAGCGGGGAAGCCATCAGCTTCTGGACGCGCAGCCACATCTGCACCTCGGTCTCCTCGTCCCAGAAGTTGTGGGAGTGGAACCAGAAGGGCAGGACGAATGTATTGGTGGGGCTGTTGGCAAAGCAGATCATGGTGACCTGGCCCCGGGCCGTCTCGATGTCGAAGGCGAACTGCTCCCCCTTGAGGATGGCGGAGACCGCGAAGTCCATGTCCCGCAGGGACTCGATGATGTGGATGCGGCGGGAAGGGAATACGCTGCGCTCCTTGAGGGATTCCTGCCACGCCTTCTTCAGGTCCATGGAGAGGATGGGCAGGAGGGACTGGTCCTTCACCAGGGCGCGCGGGTTGTGGGTGGGGATTACCCTCACTCCCTCGGGAGTGTAGAGGGTGGTACCCCGGTGATCTTGCAGCTTCTCACCTGTGAGGGCCCAAAGGGCAAGGTCACCCAGAGCAAGTACGAGTCGGGCAGACCTGCAGCGTTCACGTACTCGATGGTAATGAGGGAGGAGGTCCCCCCGGAGGTATCCGTACTTAGGGTGTAGGGGGTTTCCCACTGCGTCATTGGGACAGTCCTTTCGTGGATGGAAGAAGGAGGAGGGGTTGCCGAAGCGCGGGGTCTCGGGGAGGAACGTGTCCATCTCGAGGGGGCCGCACCCGGCGTAGCGCGTTGCTATCCCCAGGAGGGCGGCGGGGTAGCCGCTGACATGCCGCCCCTCCTTGACATCCTGCACCGAGGGGTAATCGAAGAGGGCAAGCATGTCAGGGCAGGTAGTTCCAGGCCAGTATCCCTACGGACGCCAGCATCAGGACCACCCCGAGAATCAAGCAGATCGCTACTACCAATTCCAACAGGGAACCTGCGTGGTAAATTGGCCGGTACACAATCTGGATGGCAATCCATGCGGCGATGAAGAGAATTATGCCTGCTGTGAAAATCATGGGGGACTCCTGAGGGAAGGTGCGGCAGATGGCTGGAGACTCACCCATGGAGGCCGCAGTGCGAGTCTCCAGCCTTGAGGATGCTGCCGCTCACCCCCCATCGCGCACTGCGGCTAGGGGAATAGGGTGGGGGTTGCCGCCCCCTCGCTCACCACTGGGCAGGTGACGCCAGGTGTCAGGCCGGGAGCTTCCAACGGGAGACGTTGAGGTACTCCTTGCCGGTCTGCTTGTTCTTCTCCGCGAGGTAGTCGAACTCCACCTCGGTGCCGACGATGGACTCGGCCGCGTCAGCGGGCGAAATGCTCGCGGACTTGATGGCAGGATTGGCTCGCTCGATGGCGGTCCAGAACTGCGAGATGGCCTTGTCGCTGAGGTAGAAGCGCCTCGAGTTGAGTTCGCGGTTCAGCTCCACCCCCTTGAGATCCTGGCCCGAGAGACCATCGCGAGCCTTGAGGGTGAACTGGATGTACTCGGTGCCGGTCTGGGCAGTACCGTTCTCCCAGCCCGTGATGTAGCCGACGTAGCGACCGGGCGGGTGGTACCGCTGGGTCTCGATCTCTTCCGGGGTGAACACCTTGTGAAGCATGGACATGATGATTTTCCTTTCAGTTTTCGATCTGCTTGAAGACGGCACCCAGATCGAACGGTGCCTCTGCCGCCACCTTGTGGGGTGCGCTGCATTTCAGGTAACCCATATCACGGGTGGTTTGCGTATGCAAGACCGGCTTGCCATCCTTGCGGGTAGCGAGCCAGACGTTGTTCATGTAGCGAGCCACCACGTTGGGGAGTTGTTGGCCGAGGAAGGAGGGGAAGGCGCGCATCACGCCGCCCGTCTTCTTGTTCTCGATCATGCGGATGTGCGAGATGAAAATCAAGTGGAATTTGTATCGGTCGCTGGTGAGGCGCGCCACCTGGTTCTCGAACCGCTTGGACATGACGCCCCACAGGGACTGGTCGAACCCAGCCTTGTCGTCCGCGACGTTGTTCTCCTTGAGGACCGTGGCCATGCACGTGTCGTTCCAGAAGGTGGCGCTATCAACGACGAGGACAGTGTTGCTATCCCACGTGGTGAGATCCCCAAGGTCTTCGTCGGGCAGCTTCCACTGCGTGGTGATGGCGATGGACTTCTTCCACGACTCCGGGTCCTTGGTGGGGATGGAGTAGTAGGAGATGTTGTCCGCCTTGCCCTTCTGCAGGTAGGCCGAGAGGATCGCCAGGTTGTTGTCGAGGTCCACGATGCGAACCTTGTAGTCGCTGTTGGCGAGGGTTGCGAGGAGGCCGGTCTTGCCGGCGCCCGGATCCCCTACCAGCAGGAGCTTCACTCGCTTCTGGTTGGGGTGTTGGGAGAAGGTTGGCATTCATCACTCCATTCGATTTCATAATCGTAGGCCCACGACATCGTCCCGTCAGGGAGGATGATATCGTAGGAGGGGACTAGCATGTCGGGGCGAACCTCGTCAACCGTCTTGACAGGGGTGCCGGGGGGAAACTTGTTGATGGTCGCCTTGAGCGTGGGCATCAGAAGATCCTGAGGATGAAGTCGATGGTGATTGCCGCCTGCATCAGGATGTAGCAGACGATGAGTGTGGGCAGCAGGACATCGAGGTTAAAAATCGCAGCGTACACCTGCTTCGCGCAGGATGTAGCGGCTGTGATCGACTTCCTCGCACCATCGCGAAGAAAAGTCGGGAGACATTGGAGATGATACCACACGATAGATTCCTTTCGTGATGATGGAGAGGGCGCAGTTGCAGCAGGGTGGATGGGTGACGTAGAGGGTGGCACCTATCGTGGGGAAGGTGGCGTTGTCAAGCACGTTGCGCTCCGCATGCTGCATGAGGCGCAACTTGGTGGCGCGATCCTTCAGGCGGTGGGGAGCATCCTGGATACCCGGGGGGAACCCGTTGTAGCCGAGGGCTACCTGCCTCTTGTCCGGGCCCACGAGGACTGCGCCCACCTTGGTGGATGGGTCCTTGCTCCACTGCGAGACATGGTGGGCAAGGTCGAGGAAGCGTCGATCCCACGGGGTCATGGGATGTCCTTGTCATAGTTGATGCCAAGGAAGGACTCGGCGGCGGTGACCATGTCGGTGAACCGAGTGTAGTACTCGAGGGCGGTCTGCTCGTCAGAAGTCCTCACTTCGAGGCGGCCCCTCACGATGGCGTTGACCATGAAGAGGTTGAGGGCTTCGATGTGGGCTGCGATATCTACGGGGTTCATTTCTTTCTCCGGTTGAGATGGTCAACGACGAGTGTTGCTATCTCCTCGCAGAGTGAAGGTCGAGCCTCCACTGCCACGAGGATCATCAACTGTCGGGACCCCTTGAAGATCGAACCCCCAATGTGCGTGTGCCTTGAAGCACTCGTGGAGGACGACCTTCGCCGGGGGGTGGAAGGCTGCGCGCATTCGTCGGGCGACTGCCTGGCATTCCTGGTAGCCATGGGTTACCTCATGGTAGCCGCTGCATATGCGGTCGATGGTCAGGGTTTCGAGGTTGGGCTGGAGGTAGCAGATGAGGAGGGCGAGGACTGTCATAGCGAAGGGTTCCCATCAGCCGGGCTAGGTGCTTCTCTGGATCCTTGGGGAGGGGAGTGCGCACCACCGTGTAGATGGTGACAGTCCCGTGGGCATTGGCTCCCCTCAGGCGGGCCACCGTCTCCACCTTCCCCTCCTTGATGAGGAGGGCTAGCTGCGCCTGCACATCGGGGAGGGAGAGGATGGGAAAGTCACGGCACACCGACTGCGCCGTGAACTCAGTGACCTGCATGAGGATGGCGGCCCGCGCCTTCTTACTCCTCAACATGGGTGCGGGTGGGGTCGGCCTGCCACTGCGGGCAGAAGGAGGCGACGCTGCAATACTTCTGGCAGCGCAGGTAGGAGCCGGGCCTCTCCTCAAGGTAGAGGTAGCGGGCGTCGGTGGCACTGGCGATGAAGGCGGCGGCGTCCTCCCTCGTGTCGAAGAGCTTGATGGCAGACTTGCGCCCATTCTTCATGACGGCAAACTTAGGGGGGCGGTGCCACCGCTCCTCGTCGGTGCAGGGCTGGGGACTGTCATGCTCCTTGACGCGCTGCGAGATGCGACGTTCTGCCTCCTCGGGAGACCAGAGGGGGATGTCCACCACTTGCACCATGAGGGTGGGGTAGTCGAGGTTGCGGGTGTTCCACTCCATCCAGTCACGGAGGATGGCAACCACCTGCAGGGACTTGATCTCCATGCCGTGGCGGCGCAGGAGGAAGGCGTAGGTGTTGAGCTGCTGCTCCCACTCGGCCTCCCCCTTCTGGTGGTTGAAGCGGGCAACGCTGGTAACCTTGTAGTCCTGGATGGTGGAGTCCTCCACGATGAGGCGGTCGAACTGCCCCGAGAGGGTCTTGCCCTCCACGTGGGTGAAGATGCGCTGCTCCACCACTGCCTCGTTGTCCCGCCTGGAGACGTACTCGTGGAGTGCCTTGCCGAGGAGGGTGCCGAGGAGATCGGAGGCATCGACCTCCAGCTCGTTGCGATGCTTGCGGGTGAGGGCCACCATCTGGGTGGGCTTCCAGAGGGAAGAGGCAGTGATGTCCGCGCCGCCATCGTCGTAGTCGTCATTGACGACTGCATTGTAGATGGGGGTGGGCAGGTTGAACTTATTGGTTATCATGGGGTATCCTCTTGATGGTAAGGGTGTGGCCAGTAACTTGAAGGACTGCGAGGAAGTCAGCGAGGTTGGGGGTGCGCTCGCCCGCCAGCCATCGTCGCAGGGTTTGCCGGTGTATCCCGGCGCGGCGGCAGATGTCAAGGAGAAACCCGGCGTCGCCCTCGAGGAGGGTGCCCAGGTGGCGCACGAGGGGATCGACGTTGGGCTTGGCCCCCTTGTAGTTGGCCTTCGCTGATGCCCACGTCCCCTTCTCCCGCACCCATCTCCAAGGGATCATTTCCTTCTCCTCCCTCGGTATGGGTTGTCGTCCAATTTAGTCCCTGCGGTTTTGTGGAACCATCCCTCCTCCCACGCCTCGGCCATTCGCTTGCGGATGAGACGGTCGATGCGGTCGGCAATCCAGAGTTCGCCGGTCCAGTTATAAATCGCCAAGCGTGCGAGACGTTGCCCATCGATCTTGTCGTCGGTCATGGCTTCACCTCCAGCGTCTCGCGCGCTCAAGCCGCTCGACCTCGGCCACGACCGCCGCGACACGCTCATGGGTAGGCTCATCTCCGCCATCCGGGGGGACGTAGACCCATCCTTTCAGGGCGTGTCTGGTCTTGGTGTCTTCGTTGTGCAGCCGCTCGATCTCCTCGCGCATCCACTTGAGTTCCTCGACGGCATCGCGAATTGCGAGGCCGCACGACGGAGCATGCATGGCGTCTGTCGGGGAGACCCGCAGCATTTCACCTGATCCGCGAGACAGACCCTCTGAGATCGTCAGCAGCAGCTCCAGTTGCGCTTCCCTTGGCCTGGTCATGGCTTGGCCTCCAACGCGTTGCGGCGGATCTGCTCAAACAGCAGCGCCACCGCTCCAGTCAGCCGCTGCTCGCTACCTAGGTGTGCCGCCACGGTCGTCTCGGAGGAGGGCAGAGCTAGCGTAATCCAAACTTCGCCGTCTTCCGCCGCTGCGATGTGCATTGCGACAAGCACTTCGCGCAGCCGCTCGTTCTCGGCGCGCAGATGCTCGACCTCGGCCCACGCCTTGTCACGCTGGAGGGTCAGCTGCTCGACCTCAACTAGCAGGAAGGCGCGATCATGGTGCGCCTCGGCGAACGCCGCCATCGGCAACTTGTCAATGCCGCCTTCTTCGTGACGCCTGCGGATCTCCTCAATCTTGTCGGTCATGGCTTCCTCCTCATCGGTATGGGTTGCTGGGTTTGCGGGCAATGCCCTCGATCATCTGACGGTGAGCCTCGTATCCATCGTCCCACGCATCAGCCTTCGCGCTCTGCATCTCCTCGCGCAGCCGCTCGATCTCCGCATTTTTGCGCGCGACATACTCGCCCAGCGACATCTCGATAAGTTGCCCACCGGGCGTGGAAACCACCACCTTGCCGTCCCACTCACTCATGGCTTGCCCTCCAGCGCATTGCGTGCATCTCGTAAATTGCCGCAGGTGAAGCGAGATGCCCACGCGGGATGCCCGTCATCTCCTTCGGGGGGATCATATGTTTTTGCCTCCAAAGCGAACGGTTTAAGCGCCTCGCGCAGCCGCTTGTTGTCTGCGCGCAGCTGCTCGTTGTCTGCGCGCAGCTGCTCGACCTCGGCCAGCAGCCAGCCGCGATCTTCGTTTGCTTTGCCAGCATTGCCTGAGTTCAGGCTGTATCCCGCATACCGCTCGCGGATCTCCTCGATCTTGTCGCTCATGGCAGTGACTCCCAGATGGCGCAGGCCCACATGATGGTGTAGGCGATAGCAGTGTAGGTGATGAGATGGGGGCGGGTCATATGCCAGCCCTCTCCTTGATTACGCGGACCTGGTCATAGCCCAACTCGTGGACCAAGTCGTGGGCCATGTTGAGGGTGCTTTTCCAGTCCTCGTCGGTGACGGTGGTGCCGTTGCCACCCTCGTTGCTTTCGGCGTCGATGACGGCGCGCAGACTTTGGAGATAGGCGGTGATTGCCTTGAGGGTGAAGGCTTGGGATTTCTCCACGAGGTAGAGGGAGTACTGGACGCGCTGCTGCTCCTCGCTGGCGGCTTCTTGGGCGAAGTAGGCTTGCTCGGGGCTCAGGATGCGCATGGGGTTTCTCCCTTGATGAGGGTGAGGGGAACGGGACCCGACCGCTTGACCTTCATGTAGGCGCGACGAAGGTGGCGGTTCATCTGGAACTGGGAATGGTTGGTGACGGCTTGTACCCGCGTACCTTGGCAGGCGTGGCACCTCAAGTCGAGGCCTCTGTGGGAACCTAGTCTCCGTCCTGTACCGTTGCAGCCTGGACACATGACTTTCATGGTGTCTCCTTGGGGGTGAGGGTGTAGCCTGCGGCCTCGATGGCGGCGAGGATGGCGATGACATCTTGCCGCCACCATCCACGTTCCTCCTCGGACATCGCGGCCCACTCCTTGTGGGGGTATTCGCGGAGGCACCATGCGGCGGCGATGCCGTCGATGGGATCAGAAGGGTGGGTCATAGAGATCTCCGTCATCGTGTCGCAGGTGATAGGTTATGGAAATCTTGCGGTAGTGTTGGGCAAGGGTGGTGTTGCCATCCCACTCGGCGTCAGCCGCCAGTCGGTGGAACTTCCTTGCCATCTGCAGTGTCGTCGGTGGGTTCTCCCCTTGCCTTTCGGTATCGGGCGAGGGTGGCGGCGAGCTGCTGGGCGAGTGCATGGTAGTCCTCCTCGGTCATGTCTTCGATGTCCATCAGTGGTGCCTGCTCGTCTCGTAGTCGGTGACTTCCTCGAGCAGTTTACGCAGATCGAGGGAGAAGGCAATGGCCACCCGCTGGTAGTCGTCGGAGTTGAAGGCGGCGACGATCTCCGAGGCAGTGATCCTGAGGGAGGCGTCGATCATGGCCAGTGCCTTGTCCTGGGGATCGGAGTGTGCCTCTCCGATGAGATCGCGCAGCTCCTTCCACTTGAGGAAGACCTTGTCGAGGGTGTCCTTGTCGGTCATGGAATTCTCCTTAGGGGGATGGTCCCCCCACCTTGGGGCAGGGGGACCGAGGTTGTCAGAAGGAGCGGACTTCGGTGGCCATGGGGGTGGGGTTCTCCACCTCCGAGTGGACCGTGAGCTGGCAGACCCTGACCTTGGTGTTCTCGTAGTCGATGGGGACGGAGACGATGTGGGCGGGGTCCACCTCGCAGATGAGGGTGCGGTCGCCACGGAAGTTACGGAGGTACTCGTAGCTGCAGACGTGGAGACCGAAGGAGCAGGTGACTTCGGGGTCGTCGTTCACCTCGGAGCGAGGCATGGAGTGGGTGGATCCCACGGTGTAGCAGTAGCTGTGCCCGGTGTGGATATCGTAGTAGTCGGACTTCACCTTCTTGTAGAAGAGGAGGTTACCCTGGGGGGTGATGGTGATGTTGTTGGTGGAGACGAAGCGCCAGATCTGGTTACGGCTGCGCATCGAGGGGTTGGCGAGGACCTTGTCGAGGAAGGCCATGAGGGGGGCGACGTCGAACCCCTTCCCCCTCATGGTGAGGATGTGGGAGACCATGGCATGGTCGATGAGGTGACCATCCTTGTAGAGGTTGCCCCCGTCGATGGTGAGGGACCCACCGACGTAGCTCTCGACGGCATGGCGGGGGGTCATGAGATCCACGGCCTCGTCCCAGTTGCCCGACTTGATGGCATCGAGGACCGCCGAGAAGCTCGGAGCCTGCGAGGTGATGGTGGAGATGGCACCGTCACGGATGATGGTGATGGTGTTGTCGGTGATGAGATGGGGATACATGGATCACTCCTTGATGAGGGTACGAACGATGTCGGTGATTGCGGGGATATCCTGCGAAGTCCACGACGTGCAGGAAAAGAGGGTACGGATCAGGGGGTAGGTTTGCAAGACATTCTTGAACTCCTTTGCGTAGTCGATGGAGAGGGGGAGGGGAGGGAGGTTGGGGCAGAAGAGGGAGATGTCCTGCCAGTTGCGGTGGTGGTGGGGTTCCTTGGAGAGGTCGGCGGGAGTGGGGGGCAGCAGCCCGGCGTTGGCGCAGGCAGCATAGAGGGGTCGCTGGTAGTAGACGATTTCACCGGCGAAGGAGAACCATTCCTTGAGGCGGGGGGCGGCCGTCGTCCAGAACTCATGGACCTTGTCGTCGTAGATGGGGGCGATGTCCTGCATCCCATCGAGGCTGCCCCTGAAGGAGGGGGTGATGACACAGAACTTGCCGACCCTCGCAGACATGAGGTTGTAGCGTTCCCCGGTGAGGACCTGGCCCCGCCACTCGAGGTCCTCGGACACCTTGAGGTAGCCGGTGAAGGGACCGGGGTCCGGGACCAGCTTGTCCTTGGAGTTGACGATGCGGAAGGTGCGGGGCTTGGGTGAATTACGGAGGGTCCCCGAGTAGGGCAGGGAGGAGATGGGGTAGACGGGGATCCCCAGCCGGTCGAAGTGGGTGCGGTCCTTCACGAGGTAGATGTCGGTCCCCGAGATGACGTTGGGGAGGGTGGGGTAGTGGTTGGCGATCCTCTCCTGCAACTTGCGGCTGTCATCCTCGAGGTAGATGACATCCTCCTTATAGTAGTTGAGCGTCGAGCTGCCGGAAGAGTTGATGCGCCATGTCTTCCTACGGGGGCTGCGGACGACGTGGCGGTAACCGTGGGTGGGGATGCTGACGCTGCGCTGATGGACGGTGTAGGTGTGCCCGTCCTTGTGGTAGTTCCACTCGGGATAGAGGACTGCGCCTTCAAGGATGCGCCACATATCGTAGACGTTGGTGCAGCCTGAGAGGAGGGTGTTCACCACAGTCCTGTAGTCGGTGACTGCCTGGTGGAGGTGGGCCTTCAAGGTGGCGACGGTGGATGCGGAGTAGACGATCTCCTCGCGGGATGCCGTGACCTCGATGCTGCCGATGCCCAGCTTGAGGACGATGGGCGGGATGGTGTTATTGGTGAGGCGATCCTTGGCGAGGGGGTAGGCGACGGGACCGACGAGGACCTTGGCCCCGCCCGAAGGCATGACGAGGTACGCGGGGGTCTCATGGAGGGGGTCCGGGTAGTCGAAGGTGCAGCCCTTGATGAGGGGGCGAGGCTCGAAGAACTGGATCTGGGAGAGTGCCTCCACCCACTGGGGGGAGGGGTCGGCGGGCACCACGATCTCGAGGCCAGTCTCCCCTGAGGGGATGCGATGCACCTCGTGGAGGGCGGGCATCCCGTTGCCGGTGATGCTGGCCACATAGGTGGTCTTGTGGCCCCCGTGGTAGGAGATGATGGTGTAGGAGTTGACGAGGGCGAAGGGCGACTTGGCACCGAGGCCGAAGCCACCGATCTGGGAGTTGGTGTCACGCTTGGTGGATGCACCGAAGCGGGTGAAGACCTCCGCCATCTGGGTGGGGGCAAGCCCCTGCCCGAAGTCCCTGATACGGAAGGCGGGATCAAGGGGGGTGGGGATGCTCACCACCATGGGATGGGTGCGGCAGGCATCGAGTGCATTGGATGCCAGCTCCCTCACGATGGAGGCGATGGGGTTGGAGTAGAGGCGCGAGGTCAGCGCCTTGATCATGACCCCATTGGTTTCGATGGCGAAGTCGCAGACCTTGGTGAGGCCTGCGGACTGGTGGGTATTGTTGATCTCGATGAGCATTGGGTTACCTCACAATACGAGCAAAAGGATGATGACGATGATGAAGATGTAGCTGAGTTTCACAAGGTGTCCCGCAGTTCGGGGAGGAGTTCGGGGCGGGCCACTGCTGCCTGCACCATGCGGACTCGATCCTCGAAGGAGAGGGAACCCAGGTGGCGTCGCCTCTGGTAGGTACGCCATGGCTGGGAGAGGACTGCGTAGGAGGGGCGGTGAAGCCCCGCCTGTTGCCAGCCCAGCACCTTGCTGCACACCCCCCAAGGCTTCTCGTAGAGGGGGATGGCAAGGGTGGGGGACACCACCACTGCGGGGTGAACGTCCCCGTTGGGGGTCTTCACGATGTGGATCATGCTGCCCTCCAGATGCGGATGCCCACCGCGCCCCGGTGGTAGGTGGTGGTGGAGATGAACTTGACGCCCACCCTGAAGGCGTACTGGTAGGCGGCGTTGCGGGCACGGTGTCCCTCGGGGAGGGGGACGAAGATGTTGTCCCCTACCTGCATCTGGTTGAAGGGGTAGAGGCGGGTCCCCTTGGTGGGGATGGGGAAGTTGCGGTTGATGACGTACTTCATGGTAGCTCCTTAGCCCCAGAGGGCAGCGATGGTTGCGGAAACGGTGAGTGAGTGGTGGGATGCGGTCATCTTGAGGATGTCTTCGACGGGTAGTTCGGGGTTCTCCTCGTTGTAGCGGTTGAAGGTACGGCGGATGGTTTCGTCAGGCCGGGGACGCAGGGCCCGGTTGACGCGGGGCTTGCCGAAGAGGATAGGGGTCATGGTCAGACCTCCATCTTGAGGTTGTTGTCGGCGGCAAACTCGGTGAGGTTGGCGCGCATGATGCTGCCCCAGTCCATGCCGGGGCGCCACTTCAGGGCAGCGGCATCATGGATTTGCTGTAGGACTGCGATGTCGCCAGTGCGCCACGGTTGGAT
>Ga0209972_10002908_pt1 | contig 13673 bp, 10 predicted proteins | sample NOAtaG_7_FD_187302 | JGI IMG/M metagenome (GOLD analysis project Ga0209972, IMG submission 187302) | Freshwater lake microbial communities from Lake Erie, under a cyanobacterial bloom - NOAA_Erie_Diel1S_2200h metaG (SPAdes) (version 2) | ecosystem: Environmental > Aquatic > Freshwater > Lake ... | reverse complement strand
GCTTCCTTCCCACGCTCGGTCGCCCTCACGCAGTTGCGCTTCACTTTGCTCACTGTGACCAGCTTGCAGCGGGACTTGCACCCACAGGTGTGCGCCCATGCTGGGCGCACCAAAAGGAAACGGCCGCCGGTGGGCGGCCGTCGAGTCTTGCCGGACTGCGCCTAGTGGTGAGCACGGCCCCGACGCAAAAGCGCTGCGAGCAGCAGGACCGCCAGTCCACTGGCAGGCAGGGATCCGCCAACGCCACCACCCCCACCGCCGCCGGGCGGCGGGGACGCGCCGCTCGATGCCGCCGTCACGGTGACGCCCACGGTGACCGCCGCGCTGCTCACGATGCCGTCATTGGCGACGACGGAGAAGGTGAAGTTGCCGGGTGAGACACCGACGCTGGTCCACGAGAACTGGCCGGTGGCCGCGGAAAAAGTGGCGCCGGCTGGCAGGCCGGTGGCGACATACGTCAGCGGGTCACCGTCAGGATCGGTGCCCACAACAGAGAACACCAAGTTGCCACCTTGTTGCACCGACTGCGCCGCCACCGCGTTCATTGTCGGAGTGTTGTTCGACCGCACCGACACCGTCTGCTTGACTTCGTAGCCGTTGGCATCCCGCGCGCTGACCTCGAAAGTATGCACGCCACCCGGATTCACACCGACGAACGAGGCCGTGGCCGCCTGCGCATTGGACAGCGTCACGGCCGGCCCGGCGGTCTGGCGCCAGTTGTAGGTGAATACGGAACTGCCGCCACCCGTGGGCGTCGCCGCCGCAACGAGCGAAGCCACCTGGCCGCCGGCGACGGTCTGTGGCGCCGTGACGGCCAGCGTTGGCACGCGCGACTCCAGTCGCACCAGCGCCGCTCGCCCGTCGAGCAGGCCGCGGCCGCAACGGTTGTCCGTCTGGCCGGCGCAGTACAGGCCTGCAGGATGGGCACGCGCCGAGTTGACGATCAACGATTCGACCTCGTCGGGTGACAGCGTCGGCATACGCGACAGCAGCAGCGCGGCCACACCGGCAACGTGGGGCGAGGCCATGCTGGTCCCGGCCTTGCCCCCGTACGCAGGGCCGGTCTGCGTGTCGGTCGATGATGCCGCGCTTGTCGGTCCCTTCGCGCCGAAGAGCTGGGTCGACCAGACCCAGACGTTGTTGAAGTTCGGGGCGGTGCTGGCGAGGGTGTAAGGGGTGAGGCAAGTGAAGTTGCCGCTGTCGGGAGTCGTGCAGGCACCACCGCCCGGAGCGCTGACCTTGGTGCCCGGACCGACGTTCGCGTAGTCGGCGCTGTCACCCTGATAGGTGTGCGCAGTCACCGCGATGACGCCGCTGCAGTTGGCCGGCACCCCGATCGAGAGGTTGCCGTCGTTGCCGGTCGCGGCCACGATCACCACGCCGGCCCCGCGTGCCTCGTTGATCGCTGCTTGTGCCTCCGAGTTGGGGGCGCAGGCGCCCGTGCCGCCCAGGCTGAGGTTGATTACGCGGGCCGGCGTGGTGTTGGCCGGAATGCCCAGCGACGCCCACGTCTGGCCATTACGCGAGGCCGGCAGGCCCGCGCCCCAGCGGATCGCGTCGATGATGTCGGAGAACAGTCCGCTGCCGCACTTGCCCAAAGCGCGCAACTGCAGGACACGCGCGTTGTAGGCGACGCCGGCGACCCCCTGTCCATTGTTCCCGACCGCAGCGATGGTGCCGGCAACGTGGGCGCCGTGCCAGCTGCTGCGCTGCGGCGCCTGGCTACTGCACTCGCTCGCAAGATCCCACCACGTGCCCTCGTCCTGGGCGTTGGCGTCGCGCTCGCTGCCATCGCGCGCCGTGGTGATGTTGGTGATGAAGTCGTAGCCGCCAATCACATTAGGCGATAGGTCGGGATGCGAGATGTCCCCCGTATCCACCACGCCGACCACGATATTGTTGCCGGTCGCGATGTCCCAGGCCAGCGGCAGATTGGTGCCGCCGGCGTTGGCGCCGCCAGGCGACTGCAGGTGCCACAGGTGGGTCGTGAACCGCGGGTCGTTCGGCACCGCCTGGGCGCGCAGGATGAGATCGGGCTCCGCGCGCTCGATCGTCGGGTCGCTCATCTCCAGCCGGCGCGCGAGCGCGTAGGCCTCGCTGTAAGGCATCGGTTCGGCCAGCCGGTAGACATGCGCGAGGCCGGACATCGGCCGCTTGTACTGCATGCCCATGCCGCCCTTGGCGCTCAGCGCAATCGCGCGGGCTCGGCCCTGGGCCGCCGCGAACGTTTGCGGCGTCTCGTCGCGGAACCTGACGATCAGCTGCGTGACAGGGGCCTCGACCCCGCTGGAAGCCGGCGAGCGTCCAGGAATCTTGGCCGACTGGCTGAATGCCGGCTGAACCAGCAGCGCGAACGCGAGCGCAACGAGCAGACGTTTCATGAGTTCTCCCCGGACCCGGGCCGCCGTGCTAATGGCAGCCAGAATGGAACCGTTTGTCGGTAGAAGCGAAGCGGCCGAGCTGTCAATGCGGAATCTGCGACGTGACGGTCTAGTTGTTGTTTACTGCGTGCGCAGGACCTGGTCGGGCTCGACGTACTCGACCGAAGGGTTGGCCCGAAGACGTGCGAGTGCCGCGCGGTACGCCGCCTCATCCGCGACGACGAGACGAATGACATAAGCATCACCCGACATGCGCCGCACGAGTTCGATCGGCGCGCCGGCGACCTGGACCAGGCGATCGAGCTGCGCCTTGTCCTCGAGCATCAGCTTCGGATCCTTAAGCTTGAGCATCGTGCCGAAGCCGGCCGGCGTCGCGGGTGACGCACGGCGCGGTGCCTGCACCGGATCGCTGGCCGGGACGGGCGGAGCAGCGCAGGCGGCCAGCGCGAGGACGGCGAGCAGGACAGGCAGGGCGGTCTTCATGGATCGAGTTGCACACATGGTCGCAGCATGCTGCCACCGCCCCAGCGACAGGGCAAGCCGTGCCGTCTGTTCGAACAAAATGGGCCCGCTCGCCGCGGGCCCTTTTGGGTGATGCGACGCCGGCGTCGCTATATGGCTTTCATCAGCGCAACTGTCGTGTCCAGCATCCGGTTGGAGAACCCCCACTCGTTGTCGTACCAGCTCGACACCTTGACCAGCCGGCCGCTGACCTTGGTCAGCGTGGCGTCGAACACCGACGACAGCGGGTTGTGGTTGAAGTCCACCGAAACCAGCGGCTCGGTGTTGTAGCCGAGTATGCCCTTGAGCTCGCCGGCGGCGGCTGCCGCGAGGATGCCGTTGACCTCCTCCACCGTGGTGTCGCGGGCAGCGATGAACGACAGGTCGACGATCGAAACGTTGATGGTGGGCACGCGGATCGCGTAGCCGTCGAGCCGGCCGTTCAGCTCGGGCAGCACCAGACCCACCGCGGCGGCAGCACCGGTTTTGGTCGGGATCATCGACTGCGTAGCGCTGCGCGCGCGGCGCAGGTCCTCGTGGTAGACGTCGGTCAGCACCTGATCGTTGGTGTAGGCGTGGATGGTGGTCATCAGGCCGTTGACCAGGCCGATCTTCTCGTGCAGCGGCTTGACCAGCGGCGCCAGGCAGTTGGTGGTGCAACTGGCGTTGGAGATGACCGTGTGCGCAGCCTTCAGCGTGCCGTGGTTCACGCCGTAGACGATGGTCGCGTCGACGTCCTTGCCGCCGGGCGCGGAGATGATCACCTTCTTCGCGCCGCCCTTCAGGTGCGCCGCGGCCTTCTCCTTCGAGGTGAACAAACCGGTGCACTCCATCACCACGTCCACGCCGAGTTCGCCCCAGGGCAGCTCGGCCGGGTTGCGGTTGGCCAGCACGCGGATGCGGTCGCCGTTGACCACCATGCTGTCGCCATCGACCGCCACGGTGCCCGGAAACGGGCCGTGTGCGGTGTCGTACTTGGTCAGGTGCGCATTGGTCTTCGGGTCACCGAGGTCGTTGACCGCCACGATCTGGATGTCGTGGCGCTTGCCGCCTTCGTAGTGCGCGCGCAGTACGTTGCGGCCGATGCGGCCGTATCCGTTGATGGCTACCTTGATCGTCATGTCGTCTGCCTGCTGAAGTCAAAGAATGGAACGGCCCCGCGCGCTAGCGCGCGGGCACTCGGCCGGATCAGCGCCCGATCACCTGGGTTACGACCGCGGCCAGGTTCTCAGCGGTTAGCCCGAAGTGCCGGTAGACGGCAGCGGCCGGCGCCGACTCGCCGTAGCGGTCCACGCCGAGCACCGCACCGGTACCGCGGACGTACTTCCACCAGAGGTCGGTGACACCGGCCTCCACCGCCACGCGCGGCACGCCCTCCGGCAGGACGGCGGCCTTGTACTGAACGCTCTGGCGGTCAAAGACGGTGGTCGAAGGCATCGACACCACGCGCACGGCAACACCCTGCCCGGCCAGTTGCTGCTGTGCCTGCACGGCCAGCGGCACTTCGGAGCCGGTGGCGATGATCACGGCGCGCGCCTGGGCAGCGCCGCCGGGGGCCTCGCTGAACACGTAGGCGCCCTTGCGGATCGCCTCGAGGTCGGTGGCGGTGCGCAGGAACGGCACCGCCTGGCGCGAGAACAGCAAACTGGTGGGACCGTCGCGCCGCTCGATGGCTGCCGCCCAGGCTGCGATCGACTCGACCGTGTCACACGGGCGCCAGACGTCCATGTTGGGAATCAGGCGCAGGCTGCTCGCCTGCTCGACCGCCTGGTGGGTGGGGCCGTCCTCGCCCAGGCCGATCGAATCGTGCGTGAAGACAAACGCCACGCGCTGCTTCATTAGCGCCGCCATCCGCAGCGCGTTGCGGCTGTAGTCGGCAAAGGTGAGAAAGGTGCCGACAAACGGCAGGAAGCCGCCGTGCAGCGCCAGGCCGTTGGCGATTGCGCTCATGCCGAACTCGCGCACGCCGTAGTTGATGTGGCGGCCCGGCTCGAACCCGCTGCCGTCGCTGCTGCCGCTGCGCAGGCTGGCGGCCTTGCTCCACTGGGTGAGGTTGCTGCCGGTGAGGTCGGCCGAGCCGCCGATCATCTCGGGCACCGCCTCGGCCAGCACCTCGAGCGCCAGCTGCGAGGCCTTGCGGGTGGCCACCGTCTCCCTCTTGTCGGCGGCCGCCTGCACCGCCGCCTGCACGGCCGCGGCGAAGCCGGCCGGCAGTTCGCCCTGCATGCGGCGCTTGAACTCGGCGGCCTCGTGCGGATGGCGCGCCTGGTAGTGCGCCAGTCGCCGCGTCCACTCGGCCTGCAGCCGGGCGCCGCGCGGCCGCGCATCCCAGGCGGCGTAGACCTCCGGCGGGACCACGAAGGGCGGGTGGTTCCAGCCGATGTGCGCGCGCGTGGCGGCGATCTCGGCCGCGCCGAGCGCCTCGCCGTGTACCTTCGCGCTGCCGGCGCGGTTGGGCGAGCCCTTGCCGATGACCGTGCGGCAGATGATGAGGCTGGGCCCGCCGCGGCTGCGCTTGGCTGCGCCGATGGCGGCGTCCACGGCCGCTACATCGTGCCCGTCGACCGGACCGATCACGTTCCAGCCGTAGGCGCGAAAACGCTGCGCGGTGTCGTCGGCGAACCAGTGCCGGACTTCGCCGTCGATCGAGATGCCGTTGTCGTCGTACAGGGCGATCAGCTTGTCGAGCTTCCACACGCCGGCCAGCGAGGCCGCCTCGTGCGAGATGCCCTCCATCAGGCAGCCGTCGCCGACGAACACGTAGGTATGGTGATCGACGACGGAGGCATCGGGCCGGTTGAACTGCGCTGCCAGCAGCTTTTCGGCCAGTGCCATGCCCACCGCGTTGGCGAAACCCTGCCCGAGCGGGCCGGTGGTCGTCTCCACCCCCGGCGTAACGCCTACCTCCGGGTGCCCCGGCGTCCGGCTGTGCATCTGCCGGAAGTTGACGATCTCCTCGATCGGCAGGTCGTAGCCGGATAGGTGCAGCAGCGCGTACTGCAGCATCGAGCCGTGGCCGTTGGACAGCACGAAGCGGTCGCGGTCGGCCCAGTGCGGGTCGGCGGGGTTGTGCTTGTAGTGCCGGTCCCAGAGCGCCAGCGCGATCTCGGCCATGCCCATCGGCATGCCGGGATGCCCCGAGTTGGCCTTCTGCACGGCGTCCATGGCCAGCGCGCGGATGGCATTGCACATGTCGCGCTGGAGCGCAGCCGGGCGGGCGGGTGTTGCGGCGGGGGTGTCAGGCATGTCGGGAAAGGCCCGAAGAGAAGGGAGTTGGCAGCGCGGGGAAGGCTGCTTGCAGACCTTGATCCGGACCAGCAGCCAGACCCGCCGATTTTATCAGCGGCACCCGGCCGGGCCGCCGCGGCGTGCGCAGAACAGCGGCGCCGGACGGCCACGCGGCGCGGGACGGCGTTTCGACAAAGGGGTCTGTGGACAGGGGTTTCATTAGGGGGCCGTTTCCGATAGCATCCGCGCCTCGTTTTTCGGTTCGGACTCACCCTAGGAAGCAACGGGTAGCCTGCATTGCTTGATCCGCATTTCCGATCAAGAGAGGCCCTAATCCCCCGCCAGAGCCAATCGACGCAGTCGCCGGCGCTTGCCAGAGCGCCAGCGCTGCCATGATCCGGTCGCCGCGCACCAGCGTCCGGGTCCCGAACCGATGGGTTGCGGCGCAGTGCTCTGCGCGCGTGATTCAGGTCGATTGGGCGGACCTGCTGGGGGATGATGATGCAAGGCATTCACCTGACTGGCGATCTGTTCGACTGCAACTGCAGCGCAGGTCTCCTCACCGATCTGGAAGCGCTTTCCAGGCTGTGCCGTGACACCACGGTCGACAGCGGACTGACGATCGTCGACGAGAAATACCACGTCTTTCCGCAGTGGCAGGGGCAGCCCGGCGGCATCACCGGTGCGGTGCTGCTGGCCGAGTCGCACCTGGCCATCCACACCTGGCCCGAGCGGCGCGGCGTCACGCTCGATGTCTACGTCTGCAATTTCACCGCCGACAACGAGGCCAAGGCGCGCCAGCTGTTCGACACGCTGATGCTCGCGTTCCGGCCCCGCAGCCAGGTCGTCAACCGCATCGTCCGCGGCGATCTGGCGGCCGGTGCCGATGCAGTGGCGGCATCGGCGGCGAGCGCCGCCGGGGCGGGCACCGACAAGCCCGAGCGCGACCAGTTGATCTTCGACTGGCTGAACGCGCATGCGGGCTACGGCTACACCGCCCGCCAGCAGATTGCCGTCAAGGACACGCCGTACCAGCGGCTCGAGGTGTTCGACACGCACCAGTTCGGCAAGCTGTTCCGCCTCGACGGCCGCCTGATGACCTCCGAAGGCGATGAGTTCTTCTATCACGAGGCGATGACACACCCGGCGTTGTTGTCGCATCCCAACCCGCAGTCGGTGCTGGTCATCGGCGGCGGCGACGGCGGCTCCTGCGAAGAGATCTTCAAGCACCCGAGCGTGCGGCGGATCGTGATGGCCGAGCTCGACGAGGACGTAATCCGCATCGCGCGCGAGCACCTGGGCAGCATCCACAAGGGGGCGCTCGACGACCCGCGCCTGGAGATCCGCATCGGCGACGGCTTCGAGTTCGTGCGGGCCTGCACCGAGAAGTTCGACCTGGTGGTACTCGACCTTACCGATCCGGACACGCCGGCCTTTCACCTGTACAGCGAGGAATTCTTTCGCATGTGCCAGGGGCTGCTCAATCCGGGCGGCCTGATGACCCTGCACCTGGGCTCGCCCGTCTACCAGCCGGCCACGGTGAAGAAGAACGCGGCGGCGCTGCGCAAGGTGTTCAAGCACGTGAGCCCGCTGACGGTGTTCATCCCGCTGTATGGCTCGCTGTGGTGCCTGGGTGTAGCCAGCGACAGCGTTAACCCGCGCGCGCTGGCGACGGAGGCGGTCGCCCAGCGCCTGCGCGAGCGCCGCATCAACGGGCTGCGCCTGTACAACGCCGAGATGCACGGCGCGCTGTTCGCCCTGCCGACCTTCGTGCGCGAGCTCACCGACCCGGCCGCGCCGGTGGTGCCCGCCAAGCGGGCCGCCTAGGCGTCGCGCCGACGGCGCCCACGCACCCGCGACACGACCCAGCCCGGCCCTGCCGGGCTTTTTCACGCCCGATGCCTGTCCCCCGCTTCTTCGTCGACCGGCCGCTGGCCTGCGGCGCGCTGCTGCAGTTGCCCGATGCCGTCGCGCACCACGCCTGGCGCGTGCTGCGGCTGGCGCCCGGCGCCCCGGTCACGCTGTTCGACGGCCGCGGCGGCGAGTACGAGGCCACGCTGGGCGACACCCGGCACGCTCCCGTACGCGTGGGTTCGCATCGCGCGGTCGAGCGCGAATCGCTGCTCGACCTGACGCTGGTGCAGTCGCTGGTGGCCACCGAGAAGCTCGACTGGATCGTCGAGAAGGCGACCGAGCTGGGTGCGGCCCGCGTGCTGCTGCTGCCGGCGGCTCGCAGCGTGGTCCGGCTGACCGGCGAGCGACTGGCGCGCCGCCTGGGTCACCTGGCCGGCGTGGCGCGGGCTGCCTGCGAGCAGTGCGGCCGCAACCGGGTGCCGGCGGTGCAGGCTGTCGAGTCGTTTGCCGCCGCCGCCGCTGCGGCGCCGGCGGATGCCTGGCGCGGCGTGCTGGCGCCCGAGGCCCGCGGCGCGCTTGCCGCCGGCACGCGGGCGGCCGTGGTTGCGGTCGGCCCGGAAGGCGGCTTCACGCCTGCCGAACTGCAAGCCGCTCAGCAGGCCGGCTTCGCCGTGACGGGACTCGGGCCGCGGGTGCTGCGCACCGAGACCGCGGGCCTGGCCGCGCTGGCCGCGCTGGCCGCGCTGGCGGCGCTGCAGGGCGACCTGGCGCCTGCGTCCCCTCCTGCGTCCCCTCCTGCGTCCCCGCCTGCGCCCCCGGCCGCGTGCTCGGCGGCAACGCCTCAGGACGTGTAGAACACGCGCAGCGCCATGCCCTCGTCGGCAAAGCGCTCAGCGGCATCGCGGAAGACATCGATCAGCGCATCGCGCGCCTCGACGTCGAAGTCGGCCGTGTACGGCAGGCGCAGCAGCAACAGCACCCAGCCCGGCGCGCGGCCCTCCTGCGGCAGGTCGGTGAGGCAGTCGTACAGCGCGTCCAGGTTGGCGCCGTACCAGTCCGGAAAGCCCAGAGCCCGGCCGATCGCCGTCAGCACCGCCTTGCGATCCTGCAGGCCGCTGCAGTCGATTTCGACATAGCGGTGCTGCGCCTGGTCGGCCCACTGGCGCAGGCTGGCCGGCGCCAGCACGCCCAGCGGGCGCACACAGTGCGCAGGCAGGTCGTCGAGACGCTCCACGGTCGGCCGGCTCACCGGTTACTCCCGGATGCGTCGAAAGCTGTCGTAGTGGTCATCGGTGTAGTAATACTCGCCGCTGGTGCGGGGGTCGCCGGTGCTGCCGCGGCCGGCAACGATACGGCGCGCACCGCGGTCGCGTTCGCCGGGCGTGCGCACCGTGTAGGCGGTGTAGTAGCCCTCCGGCTGCCGCGGCAGGCGCCGCTCGCGGTTGGAGAACGTGCTGCCGTCCTTGCGATAGGGAAACGGCCCGCCGCGCTTGATCAGCGCCAGCGTTTCGCGCGCCTCGCGCGGCAGCTCGGACAGGCGGACTTCGCCGACGGCAGGCGCTCGCTCGCGGGTCTCGCGCGCCGCGGGCCCCGGCGCAGCCGGCACCGCCAGCAGGGCGACTGCCAGGGCGGCCATCGGGGCGGCGGCCAGCGCCACGCGCAGCGGGCACCACGCGCCGGCTGCCGCGCGCCCTGCCCTACTCGACCACCACGCGAGGTACATGGCCGCCCGCCGCCTGCGCGCCGGTGAAGAAGTGAAGGACCTCGTCCTTGCGTTGCATCGTATCGCCGTATCCCAGATCGATCAGCTCGCGCGTGTAGGCGGACTCGAACAGCAGGTAGCTGGCGAAGCCCGCGGCCCCCGCCTGCCCGCCGGCGCGGTGCGCACCGAGCACGTCGAGCAGCACGCGCACCGCGCGCGGCAGGCTGCCAATGTACTGCGCCGCGATGCCGTCGAGTCGCTCGGACGGCGCAATCACCAGCGCCTCGATCGGCTTGAGACGCAGCGCGGCCTGCTGCTCCGTCGTCAACACCGCTGCCACCCGGTTCATGTGCTGCAGCCGCTCGATGTCGCTGGCCAGCGCGTCGAGGAAGATCGAGGCCATCGCATGGCCGGCGATCTGCGCCAGCGACGGATAGGCGCGTGCGTCGGCGCTGGCCAGCACCCCGGGCTTGCCCAGCTGGCCGGCGCCGATCACAAGCACCCGCTCGGCGCCCAGGTGAATGGCCGGGCTGATCGGCGCGATCTGCCGCATCGAGCCGTCGCCGAAGTGCTCGCCCTGCTCGCCCACCGTCAGCGGCACGGCCGGAAAGACGAACGGGATGGCGCTGGAGGCGAGCAGATGCTCCAGGCCGATGGCGCCATGTACGAACACGCGCTGCAGCTTGGGCACCAGGCCGCGGTCGGCCCGCGACTGGTAGAACGTGACGTGCCGACCCGAGCTGTAGCCCGAAGCGGTCACCGCCAGCGCGCGCAGGTGGCCGCGCTGCAGCGCCCCGGCCAGCCGCGGCCGGTCGATCATCTGCGCGAGCAACCGCGCCAGCGGCGCGTTGTCGAGCAGGCTCTTCGGCCGCAGCTTCAGCGAGCGGCGCACCATCCAGCCGAACGACAGCAGCGTCACCCAGCGGGCCCCGCTGCGCACGGCATCCAGCAGGTCGGAGCGGTACACCTGCTCGGCGTGGAAGTTCTCCCACACGTTCAGCAACTGGGCGACCGCCTCCTGAAAGTGATCGCTGCGGCAGGCCAGCCCGGCGGCGTTGATGGCACCGGCCGAGGTGCCGACGATGATGGGGAACGGGTTGGCCCCCTCCGCGATGGTCGGGTCGAGGCCGCGCCGGGCATCGCGCAGCAGCGCGGCGATCGCCTTGAGCACGCCCACCTGGTAGGCGGCGCGAGCGCCGCCGCCCATCAGGATGAGACCTGCCGGCGAGGACTTCAGCGAGACGCGGTCGCCCTGCGGCGGCTGCATGAGGCTAGACCCTCATCACGCCTGGATGGCGCATGCGCGAGGCGCGCCCCGACCGGCCCTAGACGTGCGGCAGCGACGGTTGCCGCTGCGAGTTGGCGTCGAGCACCGCCAGAGCCGTCATGTTGACGATCCGGCGCACCGTGGCCGACGGCGTGAGGATGTGGATCGGCCGGGCCGCGCCCAGCAGGATCGGGCCGATCGCCACGTTGTTGCCAGCGGTGATCTTCAGCAGGTTGTAGGCGATGTTGGCGCTGTCGAGATCCGGGCACACGAGCAGGTTGGCATCGCCTTGCAAGGTGGACAGCGGCATGATCGCCTTGCGCATCGCCTCGTCCATCGCGCAGTCGGCGTGCATCTCGCCGTCGACCTCCAGCTCGGGGCTGCGCGCCTTCAGCAGTGCCAGCGCCTCGCGCATCTTCATCGCGCTCGGCGTGCTGGCCGAGCCGAAGTTGGAGTGCGACAGCAGCGCCACGCGGGGCACCAGCCCCATGCGGCGCATCTCCTCGGCGGCCATCACCGTGAGCTCGGCGATCTGCTCGGCGCTCGGGTCGTAGTTGACATGGGTGTCGACCATGGCGACCTGCCGGCCCGGCAGCATCAGGATGTTCATCGCTCCGTACACGGTGGCGCCGGGCCGCCGCCCGATCACCTGGTCGACGTAGTGCAGGTGCAGGCCGTGGTTGCCGAACGTGCCGCAGATCATCGCGTCGGCGTCGTTCTTGTGGATCATCATCGCCCCGATCAGCGTGTGCCGGCGCCGCATCTCGATCTTGGCGTACTGCTCCGTCACGCCCTTGCGTGCGGTGAGCTGGTGGTAGGCCTGCCAGTAGTCGCGGTAGCGCGCGTCGCGCTCCGGGTTGACCAGATCGAAGTCGGCTCCTGGGCGCATGCGCAGCCCGAACCGCTCGAGCCGGCGCTCGATGACCGCCGGCCGCCCCACGAGCGTAGGCCGCGCGATGCCTTCGTCGACCACGACCTGCACGGCGCGCAGCACGCGCTCGTCCTCGGCCTCGGCGAACACCACGCGCGAACGGCCGCCCGCGGCGTGCGCATTGCGCGCAACCGCGAAAATCGGCTTCATGAAGGTGCCAGAGTGCCAGACGAATTGCTGCAACTGGCTGCGGTACAGGTCCAGATCGGCCAGCGGCCGCGTGGCCACACCACTGTCCATCGCCGCCTGCGCCACCGCCGGCGCGATCCGGATCATCAGGCGCGGGTCGAACGGCTTGGGAATCAGGTACTCAGGGCCGAAGGCCAGATCGGTGATGCCGTAGGCGGAGGCGACGATCTCGCTCTGCTCCTCCTGGGCCAGCGCGGCGATCGCGCGCACCGCCGCCACTTCCATCGCCTGCGTGATCGTCGTGGCGCCGACGTCCAGCGCGCCCCGGAAAATGAACGGGAAGCACAGCACGTTGTTGACCTGGTTCGGATAGTCCGAGCGGCCGGTGGCAATCACCGCGTCGTCGCGCACGCGCCTGACCTCCTCCGGCAGGATCTCCGGGTTCGGATTGGCCAGCGCGAGGATCAGCGGCCGCGCCGCCATCTGCGCCACCATCTCGCCCTTGAGCACGCCACCGGCCGACAGGCCGAGGAAGATGTCCGCCGCGCCGATCACCTCGGCCAGCGTGCGCGCCGCAGTGGGCTGCGCGTACCGCGCCTTCTCCTCGTCCATGAGCACGGCGCGGCCTTGGTAGACCACGCCCTCGATGTCGGTGACCCAGATGTTCCGCCGCGGCAGGCCGAGCACCTCGAGCAGATTCAGGCAGGCCAGCGCCGCGGCACCGGCGCCGCTGACCACCAGCTTCACCTGGGCGATGTCCTTGCCGACCACCTTCAGGCCGTTCAGGATCGCCGCGCCGACGATGATCGCGGTGCCGTGTTGGTCGTCATGGAACACCGGGATCTTCATCCGCTCGCGCAGCTTGCGCTCGATGTAGAAGCACTCCGGTGCCTTGATGTCTTCGAGGTTGATACCGCCGAAGGTCGGTTCCATGGCGGCGATAACCTCGATCAGTTTGTCGGGGTCACGCTCGTTGATCTCCAGGTCGAACACATCGATGCCGGCGAACTTCTTGAACAGCACCGCCTTGCCCTCCATCACAGGCTTGGCGGCGAGCGGCCCAATGGCCCCGAGTCCCAGCACGGCGGTGCCGTTGGTGATGACGCCCACGAGGTTGCCGCGCGCGGTATAGCGAAACACCGCCGCCGGGTCGTCGCGGATCGCTTCGCTCGCGGCCGCCACGCCCGGCGAGTAGGCAAGCGCGAGGTCGCGCTGGTTGATGAGCTGCTTGGTCGGCGTGACCGAGATCTTTCCCGGACGCGGATGCTCGTGGTACTCGAGCGCCGCGCGGCGCAGGTCGATCGATTCGGGTGGCGGCATCGGGTTGGCCGTGGCGGAAGAAGGCGAGCTCCGATTATCCGCCGCCGGCCGGCGACGCCCTCGTACCGGCCGCGCCCTGGTGCTTCTCCCGCGCTGTCGTCGACAACGATGGCGACTGCACCGGCAACCGGCGGGAGGCCCAGCACACCCACCCGTTTGACCTAGACAAACTATTGACTTTTGTGTGGACCTGCATGAAACTCAAATCAGTTGTTTAGCGAGCCTGTCGCAAGCTTGAGCGCAAAACAGCCCTTAGTCGGTGCCTCTCCTCCCTCCCTCCTCAGCCGAATTTGGGTGCGTTCAAGTGACAGGCTCTTTTTTTGCCCAGCCTCGGCGCGAAAGTAAACACTAACGTCGCTC
>Ga0209972_10002904_pt1 | contig 13686 bp, 9 predicted proteins | sample NOAtaG_7_FD_187302 | JGI IMG/M metagenome (GOLD analysis project Ga0209972, IMG submission 187302) | Freshwater lake microbial communities from Lake Erie, under a cyanobacterial bloom - NOAA_Erie_Diel1S_2200h metaG (SPAdes) (version 2) | ecosystem: Environmental > Aquatic > Freshwater > Lake ... | reverse complement strand
GCTCCGCACCACGTTCGTCGGTGCGCTCGCGAAGGTCACCGACGCGCTCGACGAGGATCAGCGAAAGCGCCTCGCCGAGCTCATCGACCGCGGCGAAGGCCTGCCTGGCTTCGGCGGCCCCTACCGCAACCACTGAGAGGAGCACGACCATGCACCCGATGAAGCGAGCGTTCCTGATCGTCCTCTTCGGCCTCGGCACCGTGGGCGGCTTCGCCCACGGCTTCGCCAGCCTCGGCCGCTGCGCGAACCGGCACCACGGCGAGCGGCGGATGGAGTTCGAGGACCACGTCGCCGACGTCTGCCTGCGGGCCGCCGAGCGTCGCGGGCCACACCATCCCCCGGCCTGGCCCGGCGGTGCGCCCGCCGCTCCGCCCCCCTTCCCTCCGCCCGGCGAGTGAGCCTGCGGGCCCTGGGATAAGCTGCCGCCATGATCCGCGTGCTCCTCATCGACGACGACCGGCGCCTCTACGAGCTGCTCAGCGAGAACTTCGCGGAGAACGGCGTCTCGCTCACCTACGCGGAGTCGGGCAAGAAGGGCCTCGAATTGCTCCGTCCGAACGCCTCGGGCGGCTCGGGCGGGGCGTTCGACGTGGTGCTGCTCGACGTGATGATGCCGCAGATGGACGGACTCGAGGTGCTGCGGAAGATCCGCGCCGAGAGCCGCATGCCCGTCCTCATGCTCACCGCGCGGGGCGACGAGACCGACCGCGTCGTCGGCCTCGAGCTCGGCGCCGACGACTACGTGGCCAAGCCCTTCTCGCCGCGCGAGCTCCTGGCCCGGATGCGCGCCGTGCTGCGCCGGGCCGCGCCCGAGGCGACGAGCGAGCGGCTCAGCGCGGCGGGCATCTCCGCCGACGTCGGCACGCGCGAGGTGATCGTGGACGGAAAGCCGGTGGAGCTCACCGGGCTCGAGTTCGACATCCTGGTCGCGCTGCTCCGGCGCGCCGGCCGGATCATCCAGCGCGGCGCCCTGCTCGCCGAGGCGGGGCGCGACGACGTCGTGGTCGGCGAGCGCACCGTGGACGTCCACATCTCGCGCCTCCGCAAGAAGATCGGCGACGAGGATCAGAGCCGGATCAAGACGGTCCGGGGCGTGGGGTATGTCCTCTCGAAGGACTGAGCCCTACGACGTCGCGGCGAGCCGCTGCGCGATCGAGCGCGACGCCGGGCCCTTCCGCATCGGCCTCGCGCGCTACGTCCGGGCGCGGCTGCACCGGCGCATCTTCATGTGGTTCGGCGCCTCGATCGTGCTCACCGCGGGCACGGTCTGGATGGCGCTCTCGCTGATGGTGCCCGACGAGGCGTACCGCGAGGACTGGGAGCGCTTCCGCGGCTACGTGGGCGAGCGCTTCGCCGACGCGTGGGACGATCCCGCCGCGCGCGATCGGCTCGCCCGCGAGACGGCGAACGATCTGCGGGTCGACGTGCGCCTCTTCGACGAGCGCGGGGCCGAGCTCGCGGCCTTCGGCGAGCGGCCCTGCGAGCGGCCACGCCTGACCACCGAGGTGCGGCGCGACCGCGGACCGGCGCGCGGCGAGGTGTGGATCTGCGTCAACCCGGAGCACCACGGGCCGGCGAGCTGGGTGCTCTTCTCGCTGCTCCTCGCTGCCGCGATGATCTGGGCCCTCACCGGGGTCGCAGCGCGGCGCCTGGCCGGTCCCATCTGGGAGATGGCGCTGGTCGCCCGGGACATCGGTGCGGGCAAGACCGGCGCGCGGGCCCGCCTGCCGGGCCACCACCACGTCGGCGAGCTCGGGGTGCTCGCCGAGTCGATCAACGACATGGCGAGCCGCATCGAGAAGCAGCTCCGGGATCAGCGCGAGCTGCTCGCCGCGGTCTCGCACGAGCTGCGCACGCCGCTCGGGCACATGCGGGTGATCCTCGAGACGATGCGGGACAAGACCTCGCTCTCGGCCAAGGACCTCGAGGGGCTCGAGCGCGAGGTCCTCGAGGTCGACGATCTCGTGGGCGAGCTGCTCGCGAACTCGCGCCTGCAATTCGACACGCTGAGCTTCACCAAGCTCGAGGGGCTCGACGTCGCGGCGAACGCGCTCGAGCGCGTCGGCCTGCCGCTCGAGCTGCTCGCGAGCGAGGAGGAGTCGATCCCCTTCGAGGGCGACGCGACGCTGCTCGGCCGCGCGCTCACCAACCTGCTCGAAAACGCGAAGCGGCACGGCGGCGGCGTGACCAAGCTCGTGGTCGACGCGACCGACGACGAGATCGTGTTCGTCGTCGAGGACGCGGGGCCGGGCTTCGGTCCGGAGGAGCTCGAGAAGGTCTTCGCCAGCTTCTACCGCGGCGAGCACCGCGCCGGCGCGAGCCACGGCTCGCTGGGCCTCGGCCTCTCGCTGGTGCGGCGCATCGCCGAGGCCCACGGCGGACGCGCCTGGGCGGAGAACCGCGACGGGCGGGGCGCGAAGGTGGGCATCCGCATCGCCCGCCGCCGCAGCCCATCGGGCGACGCGCCGTTGGCCCGGCCGGCGACCTGAGCGGCGCGACCGGCTCCGATCCGAGCGGCAGACAGCTCGACCAGGTCCCTCGAGCTCGGCGCGTCCACCGAGACCGGCGCGTCCAGGGAGCTCGGCGCGTCGGACTCCATCGGCGCATCGGCCAGGACCGGAGCGTCGCTGCCGCCGCCGGCGCCTCCACAGCCCGCGCAGAGGGCCGATGCGAAGGCGAGCGCGGATGCCGACGCGACGAGGCAAGAACGAGGGTTCGTGCGGAGCAGTCACCACCAGCGGCGGGCGGCGGAAATTGCTCTGCACGTTCCTCGTCGGGGGCGCCTCGGGGGGCGTGAAGCGAGAGGGGTTGCCCGGCGTAGGGCCGCGCGCTTCCGGTGCAGCCGGCTGCACATCGCGCGCAACGGAGCGCGCTTCACGCGCAGCCCTGGGGCCGTGCGGACGACGGTCGCCGGCCGCCCGCGCAGGGGCGCCGTGCGCCCACGCCGCGGCACGTAGGTTGCTCAGCGGGGGTTTTCGAAAGGAGTCATCCCTTGAACTCTCATCGTTTCTGGATCGCAGTGCTCTCCGTCATCGGCCTCTCGACGGCCGCATCCGTCTACGCGGCGATCATCCGGGTGGACATCCCGACCGTGCCCACCGTGCGCAGCCCCATCCCGACGCCCCTCTTGCCCGACCGCCGCCCGGTGACGGACGCGGAGCGGGCCAACTGGCTCTGCATCGGAGAGGAACTCGCAATGCGCCCCTGCCTGTACCAGCAGCTCGAGCCGGCTGGGATCGTCGGAGCGGTCAGCAGCTGGGATGAAAGCGCGTGGGCGATGAGCTCGAGCATCGCGGTCTCCGCGGGCTGGGGCAGCACGACGAACTCGAGCGAGAACGTCCTCCGCCTCACCCCGTACAAGGGTCTGTACGTCGACCCGGCGACCTACGGCCGCGTGTTCGTGAGCGTCGACGTGGAGCGCGACCTGACGCTGGCGACGGACCCGGGGTTCTGGGGGGCGGGGCATGCCAGCCAGAGCGTCACCCTGAGGGTCGAGGTGGACGGCTCTCCCGGCGCGGTGTGCACGGCCTCGCTCACCGCGTCGAAGTCGGCCATCGCCGACGGGCTCGCGACGGGTGATGAGGACGCCGTACGGCACGGCCTGTGGAATCCCCTCGGATGCTGGGTGAACATTCCCAGCGGCTCGACCGGCCTGGTCCGGGTTTCGGTCAGCTCGGGCTCGTCGGCGAACGCGAGTTGGTGGGGCTCCGCGACCGCCGCGGGCCGCTTCTCGTTCTTCGGAGGTCAGATCTGGGCGGTGCGGCGAGGAAGCGCGATCTGATTCGACGACGGGCCGCGTGACGAACCGCTCGGCACGCCGGGACCCGTCGGCCCGTCCTGCGCTCGCGACCCGGCTCAGCGGGGCGTGAAGCGCAGGACGTGTCGGTAGATGAAGGTCGGGCCGACCTGGCCGTCGTTCCAGGCGAGCTCGCCCATCGCGGGATCGGAGCTGTAGTCGTAGACGACGACCTCGTCGGGGCGCGCGCCGTCGAGGCGGCCGGGGAAGCAGGTGTCGCCGGCCGAGGGCAGATCGAGCACGAAGGCGACCCGATCCTCGTCGGGGATCCACCGCCAGAGCGCGCAGCGCTTGGGCGTGTTCGTGTAGAAGCCCTGGTTGCGGATCGAGCGGACCGCGACGTCGCCCTCGGTCGCGACGTCGTAGTAGCCGTCCTCGGTGACGTTCCGGCGGGCCACGAGGTAGTGCTCTCCGTCGTGGAAGAACGCGAGCGGCGAGTCGAACTTCCGGCGGTCGACGTGGCAGGTCCACTCGGCGAGCCGGTCGATCGTCGTGTGGCAGACCCGCGAGCCCATCCCGGTCGCGTCGCCCGCCTCCTGGCGCATCACGCCGAAGACGGTGCCGTCGTCGCCGACCGAGAAGTCGGTCTCGCTCGCGCCGCCGACGTAGAGCGCGGGCCGCGCTTCGTCGACGTGACGAAAGGTCCGTCCGTCGTCGGTGGTGAAGAGCTCGACCCGGATCCTGGGATCGGGGAGGAAGTCGTAGACCATCTCGCCGCCGAAGTAGGCGGTGGCGTAGGCCGTGCCGCGCTCGACGCGGGCGCGCCAGAGGATCGCGTTGCCGAAGCCCTCGAGCGGGGCGAGCTCCGACCACGCGCCGTCCGCGCCGCGCTCGGAGACGAGGCTCTGCATCGGCTCGAAGTCGAGCCGGTTCGTGCCGAGCTCGGCGAGATAGAGGAAGAGCGCGCCGCCGATCTCGAGAAAGCGCGGCTCGCGCAGATCGGTGGCGCGCGAGAAGGTGTGCTCGTAACGCCAGGTCACCTCGTCCTCGCTCGAGACGACGTGGATGCGGACCTCGGGGCTCGCGAAGTGGTAGGGCCCGGTGCGGAACGCGAGGTAGACGCGCCCCTCGAAGCGGATCACGTCGAGGTTGTTGTTCGAGGTCTGGGCCGGCGCCTCGGGCGGCAGGCCCTCGCTCGGCACGATCCGCCGGCTCTCCTCGATGGTCACCTCGTGGCGGCCGGGCTCGGAGGGCGGCGGCGCAGGCGGCCCGGCGTCGAGGCGCGGCGCGTCGGGGCGCGGCGCGTCGAAGCCTGCATCGCTGGGATCGGAGGAGCCGCCGCACGCGGCGAGGAGGACGAGCAGGAGACCAGCGCGCATCGGCGAGCAGGCTACCGCACGATCAGCGGCCGAGGAACGCGAGCACGTCGGCGGTGACCTCGTCGCGGTTCGTCTCGTTGAGCATCTCGTGGCGGCCGCCCGGGTAGAGCTTCTCTTCGACCTCGGTGAGCCCGGCGGTGCGGAGCTGCTCGACGAGCCGCTTCACGCCGGCGCCGGCCTTGCCCACCGGATCGGTGGCGCCCGCGAGCACGAAGATCGGCAGGGTCCGCGGCCGCACCCCGCGGTAGCCGGCCGCCCCGATCGCCGAGAGGGCCGCGGTGAGCTCGACCCACGACTGGGTGCTGACCGGGAAGCCGCAGCGCGGATCGGCGACGTAGCGGTCGACCTCGGCGGCGTCGCGCGAGAGCCAATCGAAGGCGGTGCGCGCCGGCTTGAAGGCGTCGTTGAACGCGCCGAACGAGAGCTTCTCGAGGAGCGCGCTCTTGCCCTCGGGACCGAGGCGCAGCCGCTCGAGCTTGGCCGCCTGCCGGCCCGCGGTGACGAGCAGACCGCCTGGGGCATCGGAGCCGGAGAGCACGACCTTGTCCCAGCGGCTCGGCCCGTGGTGCACCAGCGCGTCGAGGGTGAGGAAGGTGCCCATCGAATGGGCGACGAGCAGGAGCGGCAGCCCCGGATGTTCGGCGCGGAGGTGCTCGGCGAGCGCGACGAGGTCCTCGACCATCTTCTGCCAGCCGTTCGTGCCGGCCGGCTCGCCGTGGGCGAAGTGCCCGAGCTCGGCCTCACCGCAGCTCTGCCCGTGGCCGCGGTGATCGTCGGCGTACACCGCGTAGCCCTGCGCGGTGAGCGCCGACGCGAAGCGGGCGTAGCGGGCCCCGTGCTCGGCCATGCCGTGGGCGATCTGCACGACCGCCTTCGCCGCGCCCGCCGGCTGCCAGCGGTGGACGTGGAGCTGGACCGCGCCGCGGGCGAAGCGAAATGAATCGTCCTTCATCGCGGCGGTTGTACCGCGGCGGACAAGAGCGCGTCGACTCCATCGCGCCGCGTTGTCCCGGGCGGGGGCCTTCGTCACACTCACCGCCGTGCAGCTGAACTCCGAGCAGAACGACCGCATCGCGAGGCTCCTCGCCCCCGCGCGGGAGCGACGGCACCTCGCGGCGCTCGCCGAGGTCGAGGCCGCGCTCGCCCACGCCGAGGGACACGAGCAGGCGGTCCTCGCGCGCTGCGCCGATCTGCTGGGCTGGTACCGCGAGCTGCTCGTCTGGAACCTCGCCGCGCCCTTCGCGCCCGCGGTGGACGCGATCGCGTCGCTCGAGCGCGAGGGGCTCGGCGGCCACCTCGACTGGGCCTACGCCGGCGCCGGCTTCGCCCTCGCCTTCCTCGGCGACATCGAGACCGGCCTCGCGTGGATCGATCGCGCGGTCGAGCTCGCGCGGTCCCGCGGCGATGAGCCGATGCTCCTGCGCGCGCTGACCAACCGCGCCTCGGTGCTCGCGCTCGTCGGCGAGTACGACGAGGCTCTGAGCGCCTACGGGGAGACACTCGCACGGCTCGGCCCGGCACCGACGCTCGAGCGCGCGACGGCGCTCCAGAACAAGGCCTTCACGCTGATCCTGCAGGCGCGGGACGCGGGCGCGGACGCGCTGCTCCGGGCCGACGCCGCGTGCGAAGCGCTCGCCGCGGCGACCGAGGGCCTGGCGGCGCTCGAAGACCCCGACGCGGGACGCTGGCGGGCGTGGGGCCTCGGCAACCAGGGCAGCGCCCACGCGCTGCTCGGCGAGACCGCGCGGGCCGAGCAGGCCTACGTCGCCGGCCTCGCGCTCGCGGCCTCGACGCCCCGCGTGGCGCTCGAGATCATGACCAGCTACGCGGCGCTGCTGCTCGACGCGGAGCGCTTCGACGAGGCCTCGGCGCTCATCGAGCGGGCGCACCGGGACGCGCCGCCGGATGTGCTCGACTCGACCGTCGACCGGATCTTCGCGCTGCGCATCCGACTCGAGACACTCGGCGGCCGCGCCGAGCAAGCGCTCCGCTGGTCCGAGCGCCGCTTCGCCCGGCTCGACGCACAATTCCGCGCCCGGCTCCGCCACGTGCGCAAGCTCGGCGACAGCCTCGCGGAGCTCGAGCGGGTACGCAAGGCGGAGGCGCGTGCCCGGGCCGAGGTCGAGCGGATGAACGAGCGCCTGCGGCTGCTCGCCGGTCAGTCCCAGCGCTGGATGGACGCCGCGCTCCGCGATCCGCTCACCGGCGCGCTGAACCGCCGGGGGCTCGAGGTCGCGTCGGTGGAGCTCTTCGCCCCGGGCCGGGCGGTCTGCGTCGCGATCCTCGACCTCGATCACTTCAAGTCGATCAACGACCGCTTCGGGCATGCGACGGGCGACGAGGTGCTCGTGCGCACGGTCGCCCAGCTCACCCGGACGATGCGGCAGGGCGACCTGCTCGCGCGCACCGGCGGCGAGGAGTTCTGCGTGCTCTTCGCCGATGCGACGGCCGCGCAGTCGGAGCGGGCCTGCGATCGACTCGTCGCGTGCGTGCGCGGCGCCGACTGGCGCGCGCTCGGCCCGGAGCTCTCGGTCACCATCTCGGGCGGGATCGCCGCCCGCGAGGACGACGAAGACCTCGCGTCGGTGATGCGGCGCGCCGACGCCGCGCTCTACCGCGCCAAGTCGGCGGGACGCGACCGGATCGATCGCTGGCGCTGAGGTCCCCGCTCCCGGCGCCTCGTGGATCGAAGGTCGGTGGGGGTGCCACGAGGCGCGCTGCGGCAGCGCGGCGTGGGCCGTTCAGCCGGCGGCGCCGCGGAGGCGCCCGTCGGCGGCAAGCTCTTCCTCCGTGGCGATCACCAGGCAGCCGACCGTCGCGCGGGAGAGGGCGATGTGCATGCGCACGTCGTAGCTCTCGGCCCCGAGGCCGAGCTCGGTGACGACGATCCACGGCCGCTCGAGGCCCTTGAAGCGCAGGAAGGTGTCGCTCACGAGGCGGGCGTGCGCCTCGGGGTCGTCGGCGCGCACCGCCTCGACCCCGCCGATCACGGCAGCACGGCCGACCCGGGTGCGGGTCCGGCCGCCGAGGGAGAGCACCGCGATCTGGTGCGGTGCGACGCCCTCGCGCACGAGGCGCTCCACGACCGCGTCGCAGCGCGCCTCGAGCGCGTCCGGGTCGCTGGTGAGCACGCGGAGCCCCTCGACCGGGCCGGGCGGAGGCGCAGGCTCTGGGCGGTAGCCGTCGGCGAACGCGGCGAGCCCCTTCGGACAGCGGTAGCGGGACTTGAGCGCGAAGACGAAGGGCCGCACGTCGGCGGGGATCTCCCGGCGGTCCGACCAGAAGGCCTGCGAGGCGTCACCGAACGACCAGAGCGGGCCGGCGCCGGCGACCGCGCGCACGAACGCCCAGTCGTCGGGGGCGAGGTCCTGCGCCTCGTCGACGATCACCGCGTCGTGCTCGAGCGGCGATGCGGGCAGCGCCGCGGCGGCCCGGAGCGGCACCTCGTTCCAGGTCGCGGGCGACCAGGCCTCGGGCGGCGCCCCGGCCTCGAGCGCGACCCCGGCGCGGCCGAGCACCTCGGCCGCGAGCTCGCGCACCGTCCAGGCGACGAGGCCCGACTCACGCAGCTCGGTGGCGAGCGCGCGGGTGAAGCAGAGCAGCAGCGGACGGCGACCGGCCGCGCGCCAGCGCCGGGCGAGCTCGACGGCGAGCACCGTCTTGCCGCTGCCCGGCCCGCCGCTCACGAAGACGCGGGGGTTCTCCGCCACCGCGTCGAGCGCGCCGAGCTGCTCGGCGTCGAGCGCGAGCAGGCGCTGCGCGGCCTTGCGCGTCCGCGCCCCGAGCGAGGGATCGCGCACCCAGGTCTGCCCCCAGAGCTCGTGCAGGGCCTCGATCCACGGCCCGTCGGGCGCGGGGATCGGCTTGAACAGGCGCTCGACGAGCGCGGGGAGCGCCTCGCGGAGGTAGGGCAGGTGCACCTCGGTCAGCACCGTGCCCTCGACGTCGCCGTGGGGCGGCTGGAGGTCCTCGTCGGTCTCGGGGAACGCGGTCGCGACGGCGAAGAAGGGATGGCGCAGGTCGGGAAAGCGGTGCGAGAGCTGGCGGCGCAGCTTCTCGACGTAGCCGAAGGCCTGCTCGCGGGGCGCCTTGGGCAGCGGGCGGCCGTCCTGCCACCAGCGGCCGTCACGGACCTCGACGTTGCCGCCCTTCACCTCGAGCACGAACGCGCCGCGTCCCGGCACGGCGAGGACGAAGTCTCCCTCGCCGTCGAGCCCCTGCGGCGCGCGCACCCGCAGCGAGTGCCAGGCCACCCAGCCCTCCGGCAGCTGGGCGGAGAGGGCGTGCCAGAGCTTGTGTTCGGCGGCGCTCGAGGTCGGCCGAGGCGCGTCGCGAGGGAACAGTCCGGTCGGGGCCATCGGCGGGGAGCGTACCCCCATGGGCCCGGCAGCAGGAGGGAACCGCACCCCGCCCCGCCCGATCCGAGGGCGCGGCCTGCGGGGCCGAGGCCGGCATCACGCCGCTTCGAGCTCGAGCAGGTTCACGTAGCAGAACGCGCCGGCGAGCCGGTCGACCTCGATGAAGAGCCGACCGCGCGCGTCGGGGGCGAGGCCCTCGAGCACCGTCACCTCTCCGTCGTTGCCGTCGTAGCCGCCGACGCCGATGTCGGCGCCGGTCGTGCGCACCGACGCCGTTCGTGGGGCCTCTGCTCCATGCACCGTGAAGCCGGTGCGCCGCTCCTCGTCGGGGCTGCTGCGGCTCGCGAAGAGGCGCAGGGTGTAGCGGGCTGCGGGATCGAGCCCTTCGAAGACGAGCCCCGCGGGATCGTCGGGGTCCCCGGAGTAGAAAAAGTCGGTGCACGCCTCGGGCACCGCCATCGTCCCGAGCCGGCTCGGCGAGGGCGCAGCGAGGCCCCCGTTGCGGCGGCCGTTCGCGCGGAAGCCGCCGCTGAGTACGAGCGCGACCTCACTCGGCGCGCCGAGCGTGGTGCGGAGCGCACGGAGGGCCTCGCCGGCGTGCGCCTGGGCCCCGCCGGCGAGCGGATGCCAGGCGTTCCAGGCGATGCCGAACCCATCGAACGCCGGCGCCGGGGCTCCGTCCTCGGGGTTCGAAGGACCGAGGTCGACGCGGATCCGCGTCCCGGATGCGGGGCCTCTCGGGAGCGGCCGGACCGAGGGTGACACGACGCCCTCGAGCCCGCCGAGCACGGCCGCCTCGAAGAGCGCGTAGCCCTCGGCGGAGAGGTGCAGACCGTCCGCGACGAAGAGCGACGGAGGTGGCGGAGCGCCGCGCGCGAGGAACATCGCCGGTGCATCGATGTAGCGCAGCGAAGGGTGGGTCCCGGCGAGCCGCTCGATCGCGTCGTTGACCTCCGCGGCGAGCGGCCAGGCGTCCCAGCGGGCCGGCGTCGGCGTGATGCCGACGTAGAGCACGGGCACGCCCGGCGCGGCACGGTGCATGCGCTCGACGAGGCAGCGGTAGGCGTCGACGACCTGCGCCGGCGAGCGTCCGTCGGCGATGTCGTTGGTCCCCGCGAAGACGAGCACCGCGCGGGGCGCGTGCCGCAGGACGAGCGCGTCGAGGTGCGCCGCGAGGTCCGCGAGGCGCGCTCCGCCCACGCCGCGCTGCAGAGGATCGAAGCGCGAGAGCGTGCGGGTGAGAGAGCGCCAGCGCCGGATCGTGGAGGAGCCCGTCACGACGAGCGCACCCGGCGGCGGGGGCACGAGGTCGTCCTGCCGGGCGAAATTCGCGACCTCGGCAGCGAAGGGATCGTCGCCCACGTCGAGCCCCTCGCAGGGCCCATCGGCCCAGGGCAGGGGCGGCACGTCGGGCGAGGGCGCGTCGGGCGAGGGCGCGTCGGGCGAAGGCACGTCGGGCGAGGGCACGTCGGGCGAGGGCACGTCGGGCGAGGGCACGTCGGGCGCACCGTCGGGCGGGGTGGAGCGCGGCGCGCAGGCGGTCGCCCCGAGCGCGACGCCGAGCGCGACGCCGAGCACGAGGCCGCGCAGGCACCACGCGGCCGCCCCGTCGCGCCGGCGGGGGACGCGGCGGTCGCGGCGCGCCGGGCCATGCTCGCCCACTGCTGCCGTGCGCGCCGGACCCTGCACCCGAGGAGCGTACGCGGGGAGCCGGCGCACCGTCCATCACGCTCCGGAGGCCGGCCTTGCCGCCGACCTTCGAGGCAGGGCCCGTCGACGGGCCGCGACGGCGGGCCCGCGCCCGCCCGCCGCGCGGGACCGCGGCGCGCCGGAAGGATGCGCGGGGAAGGGCGTCTGGCGTATCCTCGGCACGACCCCTGGTGCTGGGTCGGAGGCGTTCATGGCTGTCTCGATGCGCGGTCTCGCGTGGTGCTGTCTGCTCTGGAACGTCGCTCTCGCCCTGCCCGGCTGCGCCGAGGGCAACGGAGAGCGACGCGACGGCGGCGTGCGGGAGGGCGGGATGGTGGACGCAGCGCGGGATGCCGCGTCCATGGACGCGAGCGCGGACGTGCGGCTCGAGCCGGCCTCTCTCTGCGAGCCGTGCGTCTCCGACGAGCAGTGCGGCAGCTCGGCCCGCTGCCTCCGCCTGACCGACGGCACCCGCGCCTGCGCCGCGATCTGCAACCCGGACATCCCCAGCTGTCCGCGGGCGTTCAATTGCGTGCTCGACCTCTCGGTGCCCGACACGACGCTCTGCGTCCCGGTCGGCACGACCTGCTGCATCGATCAGGACGCCGACGGCTTCGGCCGGGGCGCCGGATGCGCGGGCGAGGACTGCGACGACGACGACATCGACAGAAACCCGAACGCGGCGGAGCGCTGCAACGGGGCGGACGAGGACTGCGACGGGCGGATCGACGAGGCCGCGAGCGACTGCGCGGGCCAGAGCTGCGGCGCGAGCGGCATGCTCTACGAGGAGATCCCGCCGGGCACCTGCGCCGATGGCGCCTGCACCGACATGGGCCGGCGCAGCTGCGGGCTCTACGCCTGCAGCGAGGGGCAGGACAACGGCGACTTCTGCGCCACGAGCTGCGTCGCGGCGGGCAGCGACGACGACGACTACTGCATCGGCGCGGCGCACTGCGATCTCGGCGCGTGCCTCGACGACGTCACGAACGGCGGGACCTGCGACGAGGACAGCGACTGCGCGAGCAGCCACTGCGACAACGGCTTCTGCTGCGACGATGGCATCTGCTGCGGCGTCGCGGCCGATTGCCCGGGCGCGGGCGGCGTCGGCGCGGTCTGCGAGGACAGCCTCACCTGCCAGGGCACGCGCGGCGAGCTGACCTGCACCGACTTCGTCTGCGGCACCCGCGCCGGTGTGCCCGACGACTCGGCGTGCGGCCCCACCGTGCTCTCCGACGACTGCGGGCCCTATGCCTCGGTGTTCTGCAGCGGCGCGGCGAGCCAGACCCCGCCGCGCTGCCCGACCTCGTGCACCTCCGACAGCGCCTGCGACGCGGACGCGCACTGCGACGGCTCCTGCGTCGCCGACGTCACCGACGGCTCGACCTGCGACGAGAACAGCGACTGCGTCAGCGGCTACTGCGACAACTTCATCTGCTGCTCGGGCGGCGACTGCTGCCGGACGCCGCTCGACTGCCCGGCGAGCTACGGCACCGCACCGACCTGCGACAGCCCCGCGACCTGCCAGGGCACCCGGGATGCAGCGACCTGCTCGGCGAACCGCTGCGGCACGCTCGTGGACCTGGCCGACGACAGCGCCTGCACGGCGAGCACCCTCGCGAGCGACTGCGGCCTCTTCGATCCCCGCTTCTGCAACGGCGGCGCCGATCAGCCCGCGCCGATGTGCGCGACGATGTGCACGGCCGACGCCGACTGCGACGCCGGCGCGCACTGCGACACGGTGTGCGTGCCGAACTTCGCCGATGGTCAGGCCTGCGACGAGGCGAGCGACTGCACGAGCGGCCACTGCCAGAACGGCTACTGCTGCGCGAGCGGGGACTGCTGCGCGGAGGCGAGCGACTGCCCCTTCGGCACCTACGCGACGCCCTCGGTGTGCAACAGCGCGGCGACCTGCCAGGGCACCCGGAGCGACCCGGTGTGCAGCGCGACGAGCCAGTGCGCGGTCGGGCCCGCAGTGCCCGACGACTCGGGGTGCGCGGGCCTCGTCTCGAACGACTGCGGCCTCTTCCCGTCGATCACTTGCACCTCGATGCCGGACCAGCCCACGAACCAGGCCGCGCTCTGCGACATGGTGTGCGCGAGCTCGGCGGAGTGCGACTTCGGCGCGTTCTGCTCGGGCATGACCTGCGCGCCGCGCGGGATGGCGGGCGATGCCTGCACGACCACGGCGCAGTGCGCTTCGGGATTGAGCTGCGTCGACGGCGTGTGCTGCACCAGCGCCTGCACCGGCGGCTGCCAGGCCTGCAACGTCGCGGGCTCGCGCGGGACCTGCACGCCGATTCCGGCGGGCACCGACCCCGCCGGAGAGTGCGGGGCGATCTCCTGCAGCGGCTACTACTCGGGCTGGAGCGGCACGCTCAACGACGAGTGCCTGCGCCGCGCCGACATCTCGGCGGCGGGCGCGTTCTGCAACGGCGCTGGCGCGTGCGACACCGCGGCGAGCCGCTGCCCGACCGCGGGCGCCGGACCGGTGACGACGAACTGCAACGACACCTGCCAGGCCGAG
>Ga0209972_10002903_pt1 | contig 13687 bp, 9 predicted proteins | sample NOAtaG_7_FD_187302 | JGI IMG/M metagenome (GOLD analysis project Ga0209972, IMG submission 187302) | Freshwater lake microbial communities from Lake Erie, under a cyanobacterial bloom - NOAA_Erie_Diel1S_2200h metaG (SPAdes) (version 2) | ecosystem: Environmental > Aquatic > Freshwater > Lake ... | reverse complement strand
AGGGCTAGCTGATAAGGTCAGCAAAGAAGACCTCGCTACTTTGCAAAAACTACAAGAAGAATTTGCGGCTGAGTTGGCAACCCTCCGTGGTCGTGTAGATGCTCTAGATGCTAAGGTAACCAAGCTCGAAGCTCAGCAATTCTCTACTACCACCAAGCTAAGTGGTCTTGCTTTCTTCAACGTTACTGGTGCTACTGCTGGTAATGTTCAAGCGCAAACTAGTACAGGTGCAACTGTAACTCGTACTGCTCCAAATACAACTTTTAGCGGTTTGGTTTGGTTAACCTTAAATACTTCCTTTACTGGTAAGGACTCATTGATAACCCAACTTGCCGTTGGTAATGGGAACTCTCCTGCTAACCAATACGTCTCTGATGGTTTCTTTAATTCTACAGGTGTTCCATTTACCGATCAAACTGCTGGTGCTACCGCTAATACTTTTGTATTGCGTGAATTGTCATATACCTTCCCAGTATTTGAAAAAGCGGTACTTGCCGTTGGTCCTCGTTTGAACTTTTACAAATACTTTGATGGCAATCGATTCATTTATCCTTGGAATTCAACCTTTAACTCCATCAATAGCTCGTTACTCAACGTTTCTAAGCGTGGTGCAGGTGCTGTTTTCATGACTCCTTTGGGAAATCAATTTGATTTCAAGGTTGGTTACCTATCAGAAAGTTATGAATTCGCCAACACTGGTTCTGCTGCTAATCCAAGCAAAGGTTTATTCTCTGGCTCCAATTCACTCACTGCTGAACTTGGTTTTAAGCCTAGTGATGCATTTAAGTTTAGATTGATTTATAGCCGTTCTAATATTGATTCTAATGGTTCGCCTACTATAGGAGGAGCTGGGTTCTTGCCGGGCACATTTACAGGAACAAGTGCTCAGTCAGATGTATTTGTTGCTAACTTTGATTGGTTAGTCAGCAAAGGATTTGGTTTGTTTGGGCGCTATGGATATGGCACAGCTAATGTTAATAGTGGGGCTGGAATCTCTCTTGGTAGTGCCATTATAAATACATTCCAAGTTGGTGCAGCGTTCCCTGATTTGTTTAAAGAAGGTGCTCAAGGGATGATTTCCTTCGGTATGCCATTTAAGTTCTCTGGTTTGCTCCCAATTGCTGGTAATGGTGATGGTGGTACACAGTACGATTTAGAAATTTCGTATGTTTATCCCATCAGCAAGAATATCTCTCTTGTTCCTTCTTTCTATACTATCTTTAGCCCTAATAACTTCAGCAGTAATCCAACTATCTTTGTTGGTAACTTGCAGGCAGTCTTTAGCTTCTAATTTCAGAGGTTAGAACTTCAAAAAAAACAGAAGGATACGCAAAGCGTATCCTTCTGTTTTTGTAACTATAGTTATGTCTAAACTCAGGTAGTTAGTGATACATTTGTAACAAATGATGTTTGATAGCTTATAAACGCTATAGACTTCTACTAATAGTTTTTTCTTAACTCCCAGAACATTCAATCCTTAAAAGGTATGAAGGCATGAGTCCAATTTATATTCCACGTCGCAAGTTTATTCGGGGCGCGATCGCTACAGCAGCTTTTGGAGCAACTTCTCAACTTTGGGCAGGTTGCACAGAGCAAGCTCCTACGAATACAGCTAATACAGCAGCACCAAGTACACCAGGATCACCTGCGTCAGCATTATTAACCGTTGGGTTTATCTATGTTGGGCCCAAGGATGACTTTGGTTATAGCCAAGCTCACTTTGAAGGTGAAACAGCAATCACCAAGATCCCTAATGTCAAAACTGTGAGTGAAGCTAGTGTTGCGGAAACAGCTACTGTTCAAGAAACGATGCTGAGTATGATTAATCAAAATAATGTCTCAGCACTCTTCCCAACATCTTTTGGTTACTTTGATCCACATATTCTCAAAGTTGCGGCTGCCAATCCGAAGGTGCAATTCTTCCATTGTGGTGGCATGTATACCGAAGGTAAACATCCTAAAAACATCGGCAGTTATTACGGCTATATTGACGAAGCAGAATATATTGCGGGTATTGTCGCAGGTTTAACCACGAAATCAGGCAAGCTAGGATTTGTCGCTGCAAAACCAATTCCACAAGTAGTTCGCAATATCAACAGTTACACCCTTGGCGCACGTAGTGTCAACCCCAAAGCAACAGTGCAAGTTATTTTCACAGGTGATTGGTCAGTTCCTGTGAAGGAAGCAGAAGCAGCTAACAGTATGATCGATCAAGGTGTGGATGTGTTGACCTGTCACGTAGACAGTCCCAAGGTGGTAATTGAAACTGCGGAGAAGCGCAAGATTTACTGTACTGGATATCATGCTAATCAGTCGAAGCTTGCCCCTAATGGATATTTAACTGGTGCAGAATGGGATTGGACTAGTGTATATACTCAGTATGTGGAATGGTTTAAGGCTGGTAAATCAGTAACAGATGGAGGTATTCCTCACCTAATCCGAGGTGGGCTCAAGGAGAAGTTCTGTAAAGTGTCACCTTTTGGCAGTGCGGTGAGCGCTGCTACTAAGAAGGAAGCGGAGAAGGTACTAGCGAAGTTCATGGATGGCAGCATGGTAATCTATGCTGGCGAGATTAAGGACAATACTGGTAAAGTCGTGATTGCCAAGGGCAAAGAATATAAACAAACTGATCTTGATCTTGAGAAGATGGATTGGTTTGTGGAAGGAGTTATCGGTAGCGTTAAGAGTTAACTCCAACCTTGTAAAGAAGAAGCGCAATGCGCTTCTTCTTTGCCATTGGCATATAAACTACTAAAAAACAGCTACAGGTATATGAATTTACGCGATCGCTGGCGTTCAACATCCGAGAATATTCTCATTCCGATTGGAGCAGTACTTGCTTCGATAGTTGTTTTTGGGATTTTCTGTGCTATGCAAGGAAAGAATCCTTTCGCTATTTACAGCACGATCTATCAATCAGCTTTTGGTAATAGTTTTTCGTGGCAGGGTACATTAATTCGGTCTGCACCCCTAATGCTGACATCTTTATGCACGGCTTTACCTGCGATGCTGGGATTGACGATCATCGGTAATGAGGGTGCGCTAATTGTCGGTGGTTTAGGAGCAATCTCAATTGGGTTAGCCTTGTCATCATCACTGCCGCCCATATTAGTACAGATTGCGATGGCTATGGCTGGATTAATTACAGGTGGGCTTTGGGTGATGTTTGTTGGTGCAATTAAATATTATCGAGGTGTAAACGAAACCATCAGTAGTTTATTAATGAATTATGTTGCGATCGCGGTTCTAAACACTCTAGTCGAGGGTCCGATGCGTGATCCTTCTAGTCTCAATAAACCATCTAGTTTTCCCTTAGTCGCAGCAAATATGCTGCAAACCATACCTAACTCGCGAGTGCATTATGGATTGATTTATGGCTTAGTTGCCTGTGCGATCGCCTATTTCCTAATTCATCGCACCACCTTTGGCTTTGCAGTGCGTACTGTCGGAGGTAATATCCGCGCTGCTAAAATTGCAGGATTGCCCGTAGGTAAGCTCACTTTAATTGTGACTTTTTTGGGCGGTTCCTGTGCAGGTTTAGCGGGCATGGTAGAAATTGCCGCAATTCATGGCAGTGCCAATGCTTCCCTCAATGCGGACTATGGATATAGTGGTATTTTGGTTGCTTTTATCGCCAGACAAAATCCTTTAGTAGCTGTACTAGTCGCTGTATTAATGGGTGGCATTTTGGCTAGCGGTAGCGCCCTACAGCGATCGTTTGGATTGCCAGATGCAACAGTTCTACTCTTCCAAGGTATTGTATTCCTTGCAATTCTTTTTAGTGAATCACTTTACGGTCGTTTTAACTTCTTTAAAGATCGTGAGTCTGAAGTTGAGATTGAAGCTTCGGCAAATGTTGTTTAATAAACCATTTAAGAATTCACTAGATCCCCCCCAGCCCCCCTTAAAAAGGGGGGAGAATTAAATTCTTCCCCCTTTTTAAGGGGTATTGAGGGGGATCTCTTAGAGTTTTTGACCGCAGAAAGTAATTCTTAAAGCTAAAAGCCAAATTCAAAACTATGACAGACGATACACTTGGTTGGATGAGCGTGCCACTGGCGATTGTTGCGGGGACTTTTCGAGGTAGCGCACCGTTTCTATTTGTAAGCTTGGGTGAATGTCTTACGGAAAAAGCTGGCAAAATTAATCTTGGGCTGGAAGGAACATTACTTACTGGGGCGATGACGGCCTATGCAGTTTCTTATTTGACGAAATCACCTTGGCTTGGTGTGCTTGCCGCAGGAATGACTGGTGTTGGATTAGGATTAATTCATGCTTGGTTATCACAGCGCCCACGAGTTAGTGATGTTGCCGTTGGCATCGCGATGATTATCTTCGGTAGTGGGATTGCATTTTTCTTTGGCAAACCTTTTATTCAGCCCAAAGCGGTTCCTCTGCCTTTATTTGAGTTAGGTAATTGGAGTAGTTACCCACAGATACAGGAAGCTTTTAAGATTAGTCCTTTACTCTTGATTGGTATAGCGATCGCGCCAATTATGCAGTGGTTCTTTAGTTCAACCCGTTGGGGTCTGTATGTGCGTGCTGTTGGAGACAGTCCTAGCGCCGCAAGAGCAATGGGGATTTCAGTGGTGGGTGTAAGAACTGGGGCGATTGTGGCAGGTAGTTTTTTAGCAGGAATTGGTGGTGCGAGTTTATCGCTGTACTACCCTGGACTGTGGTCTGAACGCATTTCTAGTGGACAGGGTTTGATGGCGGTCGCACTGGTGATTTTTGCGAGATGGCAGCCTATTCATTGTCTATGGGCGGCTCTTTTGTTTGGTGGCGCTCAAGCGATCGGACCTTCTTTGCAGGCTGTGGGCATTAGTTCCTATCGCTATCTATTCAATGCAGCTCCCTACATTATGACTCTGATAATTACGATCGCAACCTGTTCACCGCGCAGGACTTTGAGTGGTTCACCAGGAGCTTTGGGGACAAATGAATAAACAAAAAAGCCTTGCAATGCAAGGCTTTTTTATGCAAGGCGCTATAGGATAGAGTATCTATGCTGATATGTAGATGCTTTGTAGATTATGGGAAATCAAAGACCGATCGCTGTAGATCTATTTGCAGGTGTGGGCGGCATGACCTTGGGTTTTGAGCAAGCAGGATTTGATGTACTTGCGTCAGTGGAAATTGATCCGATCCATTGCGCTACCCATGAGTACAATTTCCCCATGTGGAAAGTGATTTGCGCTAGTGTGACTGACATATCGGGGGATGATATTCGTCAAAAATCAGACATAGGCGATCGCGAAGTTGATGTGGTATTCGGGGGACCACCTTGTCAAGGTTTTTCCCTAATGGGTAAACGTGCTTTTGATGATCCGCGTAATCAGTTAGTGTCACATTTCATGCGTTTAGTGACGGAACTAAGAGCCAAGTATTTTGTGATGGAAAATGTCAAAGGTTTGACTGTTGGTAATCATCGTAGATTTGTGGAGGAGGTAATTGAGAATTTTGAGAAACGTGGTTACAAGATTCTCAAACCCTATCAAGTGTTGAATGCTGCACATTTTGGTGTACCGCAACATCGCGAAAGATTATTTCTCATCGGCTGTCGTCAAGATTTGCTACTTCCCAATTACCCATCCCCCATCACCAAACCCGCCAAAGCGAAACGCATTCCTAAAGAGCTTGCGAAGTTGCCAGATAGCCCAACTGTCAAAGATGCGATCGCTGATTTGCCAGATATTACTAGATATAAGGAGCTAAACGAGCAAGATTGGTGTGTTGCGTCCTATCGGAAGCCGAAAAGCATTTACGGTGAGTATTTACGCGGTTTAAGAGTTGATCCTTTTGATCTTGCTTATCCTCGCCAATATGATTCTAAATTGCTGACTTCGAGTATTGGTACTGTACATAGTCCCACTTCTATCATTCGTTTTTGCTCAACTGCAAATGGAGAAGTTGAGAAAGTCAGTAGATTCTTAAAGCTTGATCCTGATGGTATCTGTAATACTCTTAGGGCAGGTACTCCCAGTAATCGAGGAGCATTCACTGCTCCCCGTCCAATTCATCCTGAACAACCACGTTGTATAACTGTCCGAGAAGCAGCAAGATTACATTCTTATCCTGATTGGTTTCGCTTTCATAGTACAAAATGGCATGGTTTCCGCCAAATTGGCAACTCAGTTCCACCATTGTTAGCTAGATCAGTTGCCCAGCAATTACGTGCGAGTTTAGGAATAAATATCATGCAGCCTCAAGAGAAAGTTAATTTAGGAAAGGACGAACTATTACGCCTAAAAATGTTGAAAGCAACAGAAAAATATAGTGTTGATGCCCATGTAATTGAATCAAGAATCAAAAAATTTGATTTAATTACTGATGTTACGTGGAACAAATATCACCCTCACCCCCCTGCCCCCTCTCCCTTGATGGGAGAGGGGGAGCTAGACTAATTTCTTGTTCCCCTCTCCCATAAGGGAGAGGGGCTAGGGGTGAGGGTCTTAGAAACTTCCACGTAACATCAGTTAATTAATCCCACCATAGTGTAATGGCTTTATGGATAGAGAGCGATCGCTTGAGTAGCTCAAACCCATAGTCCTCATCAGTAAGATCGATATCTTTCAGCAAAACTTGGATTTCGTCCGATAGAGGCTGATTAAATTCTTCGGCAACGGCGATCGCATCAGCCATACAACCAAAATGTTGATCGATCACATCTGGACAGAACTCATAAATTTCGATCGCCAGCTCTGTTAAGTCCTCAGGCAAATCATTAAAGGTCACAGTTACCGCATCAAATTCGATATCACTCAATTCAAGCCCATACTGAGCATCCCAATATTGGAACTGTTCGATCAGATCTTCCGTACTCAGATCGTAGTTATCGCCATTTGTCCCGACTTCGCGGATCTGTTGATATTTATCCATATTTTTTGCTCCCATAATTCAGACTAGAGAATTGTTTTCCCGCCTTCGGCGGGAAAACAATTCTCTAACTGGTTTTACACTATGCTCTAAGCCAGCGCGTTGTGCCATCTTTTTGATCAATGAGGGTAATCCCTAATGCTTTTAACTCGTCTCGAATGCGATCGCCTTCTTTATAGTTCTTTGCCTTCTTCGCTTCAATCCTTTGCTGAATTAAAGCCTCAATTTCTGTCTCACTGATGCCCTCTTCCTGAACTTGGCGATCACTAATATTTGCCACAAATCCTAAAACATTGGTCATATAGCTAAGGGATTGCCAATCTTGAAAGAGAACTTCTGAACTTGCAGCAGTCTTACCTGAATGAGAAAGAGAATTACGCTCAGCACGTAATTTTTTGGCTAATTCAAATACATGGGACATCGCCACAGACGTATTAAAGTCATCATCCATCGCTTCTTCAAAACAAGCGATCGCATTAGCAACATCATCTCTTAATGGAACTTCACTACTTGCCCAACCTAATTGCTTACCAAACTCCGCAGCAAATAACATGCTATCGCGAATTGTTTCCCAGCCCTTAGTAGCCGCATTAATCGCTTCTTCGGTAAAGTCAATGGGTTGGCGGTATTGCGCTTGGAGGATAAATAAACGGATTGCCATCGGATCGAAATAGCCAAACAAATCGCGAATAGTTGTGAAATTATTCAGCGATTTGGACATCTTCTCGCCATCGATATTCACAAACCCATTGTGCATCCAGTATTTAGCCAAAGGCTGATTAGAAGCTGCTTCCGATTGAGCAATTTCATTCTCATGGTGAGGGAATTGTAAATCTGAGCCACCAGCATGAATATCAATGGTATCGCCTAAACGCGATCGCACCATTGCCGAGCATTCAATATGCCAGCCTGGACGACCTTTTCCCCAAGGTGATTCCCAAAATGGTTCATTCGGTTTAGCCGCTTTCCATAATGCAAAGTCAAAGGGATAGCGCTTTTGTTCTTCTTGATCATCGACGCGACCGCTAGCCCCTGCCTGCATATCTTCCAGCTTGCGTCCAGATAGCTTGCCATAATTAGGGAATTTCTGCACTGCATAATAAACATCTCCACCCACAGCATAGGCATAATCGCGATCGATCAACTTCTGAATGAGTTCAATAATTTCAGGAATTGTTTCCGTAGCGCGAGGATAGTCATCGGCTTTCTCAACATTTAGCCTAGCCATGTCCTCGTCGTAGGTGGCGATATATTGATTGGCGATCGCCTGCATCGTCGTCTCTCTTTCTAGCGCCCGTTTCAAAATCTTGTCATCAATATCCGTAATATTCTGGACAAATTTAATCTGATATTTGGTGGCTAAATAGCGGCGAATCATGTCCCAAACTACATAGGCTCTGGCATGACCCAAATGGCAATAGTCATAGACCGTTACACCACAAACATACATTTTCACAATCCCTGCTTCGAGGGGAATAAATTCTTCTTTGCGACGGGTGAGTGTGTTGTAAATGCGGAGGGTCATGAATTTGGCTATGTCTTGAGTATCTAGGCGCGAGGTAATTATACAGCAAAGCCATAGCGTAGGCTTAATCCATGCATTGTCTGTACGCTATGGCTTTGTTATGAAAAGAGATGCAGCCTGCAACATAGTGAAATTAGTCTGAAGTATTATATAAAGCTGCCAACCTTTGGGCTGTAAAACGAAAGCGATCGCGTAAATCCTTTGGCTCTAGTACCTGAGCGTGATGAACGAACTGATGTACCCAGCGACAAAACTCATTTAGCGATCGCGGCGGTAGGGAAATGCTGTAATCGATATAGTCGGGTTTGCCACTTCGATCAATCACTTGAGAAATATGTCTTTTTTCTCCCTCTTCGATAAAAGCAATTACAGGCGGGAAAAAACGTATTTTGATTTGAATATATTCTAGGGTTCCTTCAATTTCTTTAGTTTGTTCAGATGGTTCACCTAGGAACAAACCCCATCCTTTTTTAAATAGATTCATTGCCACATTTAAACTTGATTTTTGGAGATCGGTTCCTCTGGGCTGATTAACGAATTGGATTTGGTCAGTGAAGCGATCGATCCGTTCGATTTCTAGATGACCGTTATCGACATACTCATAGAGCAAATACCAAGCAATATCGTGATAAATCAATTGCAATGGGAAGACTTGTAAATATCCAATTTTCTGACTATAGGGATCGGTATATCGATAGATGGTGATTGCTTGTCCGATCGCGATCGCTGATTCAACTTGCTCTAAACAATGATAAAGATTGTAGCGATTTTTCTTGATATCTAGCATTTCATCAAGATCTGTGTAGATGATTGCTCGATCTATTTGCGATCGCACGGGATAGAGATAGTCTGCGGATTCTAAAATTTGTTTGCCACGCAGTTTCTGTTCGAGTTCTTGGTAAATACGGATTGCTTGGGGCGATCGCTGATATTTTGCCATTGAGTTGAGGGCATTGAGAGCTACTTGTAAGTCTTTAAAAGACATTACGCCTGTTCCGAGGAAGTAGCCCCAACGATAAATGCGCTTTTCTAAAAGCCCATATTTACGGAGTGTAACTAAGTCTTTGCGAAGGGTGGGAATGGAATATTTAGTTAAGGAAATATTGTATTGTTGGGCAACTTCATAAACTTTTGCTTGAACGGCTTCTAATGATTCATGGGCAGATTGGGAGTTATTGCCGATGCGATCTGGGCAGCCGATGCCAGGATGATGAATGAAGGTGGCGATGAGGAGTAGGAGACGCTCAAAAGCTTGGCGATCGCTGTGGGGATGTAAGTTGGTAGTCTTCGGCATAGTGATATGTCAAGTAAATGACAATATTTATTAAAAGTTATCATTAGCCATGAATTTATGTTTATTAAGATACTTTGAGTCGTATATATAAATTATAAAAATATTTTCATAAATTAGCTATCGTGATAAATATCTGATAAATTGCCTTTGTAAATGCGTGTGGGAGGTAAAGCGATCGTGACTAAGGCATTTTGGCAAGCAAAAATTTGGGGTCTTCTTCACGATCCAGCATTGAAGGGCTTACACGCATCTGGTCAATTAGGGCAAGAGGGGGTGTGGCAGGATGGAAATGGATTGCCTTACCTAGAATGTATGAATGGTTGGGTATCACCTAAGTCAAAATATAATCACCTACGACCAAACACTAACTTAAGTGGTGTTTGGTTAGATCACATTGGACTATGTGATTTACTTTCTTCTGCTAGTGATCGCTGTACAGTTGGGCGATTACCATTTACAACATCCGTTACCTATGGGGATGACGGCTTACAAATTCGTCATTTACTGTCGGGCGAGCCTTACTCATTAAAGCTAAATGATTGGCATGACAACATTAAAGTTGGTGCAACAGGTAAAACAAAATTTATTCAAGAGCGAGAAAAAATTGTTATCCCTGAAGAGATTCGCAGATGTACTGATGCACGTAAAGTTTTTTGGTGGTTTTGGCGTTGTTTTCCTGAAGCTTTAGCACAATATGATGCTCAAATACAGCTATTACCTGCGGAAACTCGTATTCCTGATGCATCACTTTGGAGTCATACAAGCTTAACTGCGGCACTAGCTGGCTCTTTGGCTGGTTATTACAAGACTGAAGATGAATATCCTAAAAAAGGTGATGGATTTAAAGGAAAAGAATCACGTCCTCATGTTGCTGTTTTTAGCTTCACACCAGTACAGGAATTAATCAAAGCTAGTCGCAAATTACGCGACTTTTGGGCGGGTTCATGGCTATTGCATTATCTCTCAGCAAAAGCTTGTTGGGATCTAGCATGGAAGTATGGACCAGATACATTGCTTTATCCTTGTTTATATGCACAACCATTGATTGACTATTGGCTTTTAGACAAATATCCAGAGTTTAAACAATGGATTACATTCCCTAGCTCACGATCACTGCTGACAGCAGGATTTCCTAATGTAATTGTGGCAATCTTGCCAAACAATGCTAAAGGTCAAGAACAGGAAGGGAATCCTATATATGCAGCTATGCAGATGGTAAAGCAAAGTGTAGGAGATAGTTGGAGTAATCTTGGTGATGCAGTACTGGATAAGTTGAGAGAAAGAGATAGGCGCAATGGCGAAGATGACTTGAGTTGGAGAGAGATTTGGCTAAACTCTTGGTCAGGTTGGTTAGATTCACAATGGCAAACTTATTGGGTAGCAATGCCTATTGGACATCCTAAGTTTTCCTTAGATTGTTCGCCTCGTACCAAAAACAAAGATGATAAGGCAAATCAATTCAATAAAATTTCCTATGATGAATGGCGCGAGATTCAAAATAATTTTGCTACTCCAGCGGAGAATCTTTTCCCAGAGCAAGAGTATAAATTTCTAGATGCTGTATTCAATCATGAGCCAGATTTAGAGGATGAATCCGTCAACTCAGGCAAAGTAGACAAGAAAAAATTTGATAAACAGCCGAATATGAATGTTGGCTCTTGGTGGGCAAGTTTATTTGAGAAAACTCGTAAAAGTCTTGATGCAGTTAAAAATGCTCGATCTTGGGAATTGCCAACTGCTAAAGCTCCACGTTCTTCTCTCTCTGGACTTGGCTCTGTTGTACATCCTGTGTTTGATAGTGAACATCCTGAATGGGCAAGCGAATCTGAAACTAGAGAATTCTGGAAAGAAGGATTAGGTTTCTTTGATAAAACTGAGCAAATGAATGCTACAGAGGTGGTCAAGCGTTTGCTACATGATGTTTTACCATCTGAATTATTTAAAGAATACGATCAATCTCAACAGTGGCGACGACTCTTTCACTTGCCTGATTTGAGTTCAGGAGTAGCAGGTTGGCTAAAAGGACTAGAGATATCTGGTGATCCCGATCATAAAATTGCTGCTTTTGAACGTACTTGTCAAGAAATTATAACTAAGTACGAATGGACTAAAGAAGCTGCTGAAGAACCTTGGGGGATTCCTTGGATAAATCAGCATTATCAAAAATGGCAAAATAAGAATCCACGCTTACTCAATGCTAGTTGGCTTGTAACAGATTTTGCTGATACTGATGATAAAAAAGATAGGTTGAAACAGGTTAAAGAATCAATCCAAAAGACATTTAAAGAAGGTAATAATCCTACGGATTGGTATGTCATTGCGGCTGGAGATGGTGACAATATGGGCAATTGGCTCAAAGGAGATAAGAAACTGATGCAACCTTATCGAGCATATATCCCTGATGCTTTACCATCTAAAATTGATCAACTCCCTCAACAATTAAGAGAGCCTTTTCAAGAATTTCTTGGACAAACTAAACGTATGAGTCCTTCAACCCATAGCGCTCTATCTCGTGCTTTGCTTGACTTCTCTAATCAGCTTGTGCCATATCTGACTGAACAACGCTATGCGGGGCGATTAATTTATGGTGGTGGGGATGATGTGCTTGCCTATACTAATCTTTGGGAATGGGATCAGTGGCTGTGGGATATTCGGCAATGTTTTAGAGGAAGTGCCGATCCTCATGGTGAATTTGATAATTCGGGAGATTATTGGCGATGGGCTAGTGAAGAGTCACCTATAGCAAAACGCCCATTGTTTACGATGGGAAGTAGTGCGACGATTAGTTTTGGGATTGTGATTGCTCATCATTCTGTCCCTTTAGCGATCGCACTTGAGGAAATGTGGCAAGCTGAAGAAGAAGCTAAAAAGCATGAGTATCTAAGTGGTTGTAGTCTTAAAACTCGCTCAGGAGATATCTACAATAAAAAAGATAGTGTGCAAGTTCGTGTGATTTATGGAAATGGCAATATTCTTAAGTCAACTTGCAAGTTTGATACTTTTGCACTATGGCAAACCCTTTTAGCAATTCCTAACATCGAGCCTGCAATGTTTGAGCAAGCAGCAACTGTTTGGGAACAACATCCTGTTCCTGTGAATGAAGCTATTGATGATTGGTGTGTGGCTTTTTGCGATCGCCGTGAAAAACTAAATGATAATAAAGAGGAGTTTCGTCATGCACTTGCTCAATTTATCAAGGATTTATGGATAACAACTAAGGAAGATAGTCGCGATCGCGAGGTGCAAAACTGGCTAAAACTGGCTGCTTTTATCCTTCGCAAGCGTGATATCAAAATTAATTTATAGGAGCGCTAATTATGCAATTAACTACACACAAGTTTGATGTCGAGCAGTATCAACTCATGGGTAAAGCAGGTGTTTTCCATCCTGAAGCCAGAATAGAACTAATTAATGGAGAAATAGTGACCATGACACCAATAGGATTAAAACATGCCGTTACTATCAATCGACTAACTCGATTTTTGGTGCAAAATGTTGGAAATCAAGGGATTGTTAGTATCCAAAACTCATTGCGGATTCCTAATTATTCTGAACCCGAACCAGATGTTTTAATTTTGCGACCTCGCGATGACTTTTATGAAAACAAGTTCCCTTTACCAGAAGATGTTTTGTTGTTGATTGAAGTGGCTGATTCTAGTCTCAGGTATGACCAAACGACGAAACTATCTCTATATGCTGAACAAAATATCCCTGAATATTGGATTGCTAATTTAGAGAGAAATATTCTAGAGATTTATCGCCAGCCTCAAAACAAGTCCTACCTCAAACAAACTTTGATCGATTCTGCTGTAATTCCTTTTGCACCGATCGCTTTCCCTGAGATGACGATGACCTTGAGGGATATCTATGGATAACAAAATGGATAACAAGATGTTTTGGTATAAGTTAACGCCTTTAGATGTGTTGATGTTTCGAGATGCAAAGCCTTTTTCGCCACAGGAGAGGGCTTGGGCTGGGAGTGTGTTTCCGCC
>Ga0209972_10002898_pt1 | contig 13695 bp, 8 predicted proteins | sample NOAtaG_7_FD_187302 | JGI IMG/M metagenome (GOLD analysis project Ga0209972, IMG submission 187302) | Freshwater lake microbial communities from Lake Erie, under a cyanobacterial bloom - NOAA_Erie_Diel1S_2200h metaG (SPAdes) (version 2) | ecosystem: Environmental > Aquatic > Freshwater > Lake ... | reverse complement strand
CACGAACGCCTCGAACGCCGCCGCGATCTTGTCGGGATCCTGCCTCGAGACAAGCCGGAAACTCACCTTCGCCGTCGCGTGCGCCGCGATCACGGTCTTCGCGCCCTTGCCGGTGTAGCCGCCGAAAATCCCGTTCACATCGCAAGTCGGCCGCGACCAGGTGCGCTCGAGCGTCGTGCGGCCGCGCTCGCCGAAACCGCTGGGCAGGCCGACTTCGCCGAGGAACTCGCGCTCGTCGAATCCAAGCGACTCCCACTGCGCCTTCGTGGTCGCCGCAGGCTCGCCGACTCCGTCATAGAAGCCGGGGATCGTCACGCGGCGGTCGCCGTCGTGGAGTTCGGCGAGGATCTTCGCGAGGACGTTGATCGGGTTCGGCACCGCGCCGCCGTACATGCCGCTGTGGAGGTCGCGGCTCGGGCCGTGCACCGTCACTTCCGAGTAGACCAGTCCGCGCAGGCGGGTCGTGATCGCGGGAGTCGCCGCATCCCACATGCCCGTGTCGCTCACGATGCAGACGTCGGCCGCCAGGCGGGCCTTCGACTCATGCAGGAACGGCTCGAGGCTGCGGCTTCCCGACTCTTCCTCGCCCTCGATCATCAGCGTGACCGGGCAGGGCGGGCCGCCGGCAAGCGCATGCCACGCGCGCAGCGCCTCGACGATGCCCATGACCTGACCCTTGTCGTCCACGGCGCCCCGCGCCACGATCCGCTTGCCGCGAGGCCCGTCGACGATCGCGGGCTCGAACGGCGGGCTGTTCCAAAGTTCGACCGGATCGGCCGGCTGCACGTCGTAGTGGCCGTAGTAGAGCACCCGCGGGCGCGACGCGGCGTCGGGCCCGGCGCCGGGATGGTGCGCCACCACCATCGGATGTCCGATGGTCTTCGCCGCCTCGGCGGTGAATCCGAGCGCGCGCAGTTCGGCGACCAGCCACTCGGCGCACCGTCGCGTTTCCGAATCGAACGCCGGGTCCGTGCTCACGCTCGGAATGCGAAGGAAGTCGGAGAGGCGCTCCACCGAGCGGGGAAACTCACGGTCGACCGTCGCGAGAATGCGCTCGAGCGCTGGAAGCGAGCGCGACGCGGACGTTGACGATGAGGCGTTCGATGAGGCGTTCGATGAGGCGTTCGATGAGGCTGCGGACGACATGCCCGCGAGTGTAGGGCGCGGCAGCGGTCAATGCGTCATCGCGGCGGCAAGACCCAGCGCAAAGACGGCAGTCCCGACTACGGCGATCCCGAAGAGAACGAGGAGCCAGCGCTCCACCATCCGCCACTCGCGGGCGGGCGGCTCGAACGACTGACTGCGCGTCCGACGCGCCACGCTCGGCTCGAGTTGGTCGATCCCTTCCATCTCGGCGTAGCTGCGCGGCGGGCGCTCGATGAAGTCGCACGAGCAGCGGGGGCAGTGGGTCTGGCCGGGTCGATCGACGAAGCGACCGGCGTAGCCGCACGCCACGCACTGGCGCTGATGCAGCCTCGAGAGATCTCGTGCCCGGATCGCCATGACCCGAGGATAGCACCGCCTCTCCGGGAGCCAAGCGGATTTGCTCCCACGACGCAAATCTTGCGGCCTGACACATGGATATCGTGCCGCGCCGACGCGGCTGAACTGCGTGCGGCGCCGAAACGAGCTCTCGAGGACGGCTCCTGCCCGTGCAAGCCGACCGCCGGCCCGAGTTCGGCTCGATTGCCGGGTAGCATCGCGCCCAGCGGGGATTCGTCCCCAGCAGACGTTTCCATGCGCATCGATCAGTGGATCCAGCATCTCGAGCACCTCGGCGGCGGCGGCCGCGGCGGTTCCGCGCACGAGCCGCCCGCCCAGCCGGAGGTCCCGGCCGCGTCGCTGCCGCCCGAGCCCACGCTCCTTCGCGGTGTCCGCGGCGAGCAGCGGCTCTGGCGTGCCGCCGCCGGTGAGTCAACCGACGTCGCAGACATCCTGGCCGTACCCGTGCCGGCCGAGGGTGCGCCGCTTCTCGCGACAGACAACTATCTCGCCATCGAAGTGTGGGCCGAGTGCGAACTCTCCGCGCTGCACGCGCTTCATCGCCTTCGACGAACCGGGCACCCCGCGGTCGCCGAGCGCGGCCAACTGCGCATCGATGGCGCGGTGCGGTGGCACCTCGTGAACACGCAGCCCGACAACTCGACCAACCGGCCCTGGGCGCTGCACGTGTTCCTCGAGGCCTCGACCCGGCCAGACGCCGTGGGCATCGACCCTGCCGAGGCGCAGCTGTACGCCGAGACCTTGCTCGGCAACATGCTCGCGACCGACGCCCGCACCGAGCGCCTCTCGCGCTGGATCCTCGCGGACGCGGCCATTGAGCTCCGGGCGATGACGGCACCGCGCCACGTGGGCGGCTGAGGCCTTACCATCCGCGCCATGCTCCCGAGTCCGCAGGTCTCGTTCCCGCGCGTCCTCACCTTCTTCTCGGCCATCACCAGTGCGATGCAGCCCACGCGGCTGCCGCTGGCGCTTCTCGCGGTGTTCCTCGTCACGGCGCTCGCGCCCGTGATTGACCTCGCCGCCGGCAAGTCGTTCGGCACGCGAGGCTTCACGGGCGGCGTGCTTGGCGAGACCGACCTCGAGCTCGACCGCTCGCGGGCTCGCTCGGCGGCGATCCGCTTCGCGGGTCTCGAAGTCAGCGCGCTCGAGAGTCGAGCGGACGGCGCGGCGGGCGCCGAAGGGGCTCGGCGCGATCCATCGACGCGCGAGCTTGTCGGCGCCGTGCGCGAGGGCCTCGTGCGACGGATCGGTGAAGTGCGCGCCGCCACCGACGAAGGCGACGCCGGATGGCGTGCGTCCGAGGAGCGCAGGCTCCGGCAGGCCGCTGCGCAGGCGATCCGTCAGATCGAGGAGTCGGCGCCGCGCGGTGTGGCAAGCGTCTTCCTCGACAACGAGCGGCAGGCGCTTCGTCAGATCGGCACCGCGGTCGTCGACCTCGACCTCGAGGCTGCGGCGAGCGGAGTGCTGAGCGCGGTGTTCATCGTGCCCGCGGCCGCGATCCGCGCAGCGCCGGTGGTGTTCCCCCTCGCGGCGCTGGTCATGCTCTCGCTCCTTGCGATCTGCGCCGGCGGACTGTGCCGGATGGCCGCGGTGCACTCGGGCCGCGATGGCCGCCTCAGCACGCTCGAAGGTTCCGCCTTCGCGCGCGGCCGGGCGCTGAACCTCGCGAGCCTTCCCGTGCTTCCCGCCGCGGCGCTCCTGATCCTCGGGATCATCGTCTTCGTCTTCGTGCTCCTCCTTCGCGTCCCCGTCCTGAATGTCGTCGGCGGCGCGCTCTTCGTGGTTCCGCTCCTCGTCGCGATCCTCGGCGCGGTACTCGCCGTCGTCGCAATCGCTGCGGCGCCGCTCATGCCCGCCGCCGTCGCCGTCGAGGATTGCGACGCAGGCGACGCCATCACCCGTGCGTGCGCGCTCGTCCTCGGTCGACCGCTCGCATGGCTCCTCGCGCTGGCGCTCTTCGTCGTCGTACTCACGATCGGCACGATCCTCGTCGCCGGAATCCTGATGCTCGCCTCGACGGCGGTCGAAGGGCTCCTCGGCCTCGCGGGCGGCACGGTCGGACAGGTCCTCTCGTCGGGCGACGCGTCGCTCATGGCGACGCTCTCGGGTCCCGACCGACTCATCTCGCTCCTCGTCGGATTCTGGGGCGGGATCTTCCAGATGCTGGGCGCCGCATATGGCTTCTCGCTTGCCTGCGACCTCGCGACGCGCGGGTATCTCCTGCTTCGCGAGCTGCTGAACGGCGAGAGCCAGGCGACGATCGCCGGCTACGGGATCGGCGACGGCGCCTGAGTGCCGCCGACGTCGTTCATTCAACTTGCAGGGCGGGTCGACGTCCACGCAGACGGCTGGATCAATCGAGCCTCACGCGATGCCGTGTCGCCCGAGCAGTTCCGTCAGTTCCGCGACGCGCGCCTCAAGCTGGGCGACGCGCGCCTCAAGCTGCGCGCTCGCGCCGGTTGAGGGCCCGTCCGCTGGCGCCGATCCAGCGCGCGCGCCGTCGACGGCGTCGCCGAGCGGATGCAGCGTCGCGCACAGGCACTGCACCCAGCGTGGTGCGCGCGAACCGGGAGACGGCGCGATCTTCCGGACCAAGCCGCGCTCCGCGGCGGACAGGGTTTCGAGCGTTCCCTCGACGGCCTCGATCGAGTCGAACGGCGCCATCCGGGTGGCGCGCGCACGGAGTTCGCCCGAGGTCTGCGGGCCGCGCAGGAGAAGCTCGGCCAGGATCGCCATTTCCGGCGCGCGCACCTCGAGCGCTTCGCCGGCGAGATGCCGGAACTTCTCGACGCGCGCTCCAGTGAACGACACGTCGCGCACGAGTCCCTTCGTCCGAAGTCCATCGAGCGCCGTCAGCGCGCGGTCGTCGTCGATCTCGACCACCGGGTCGCGGTTCGATTTCTGGTTGACGCCCGTCACGAGCGAATTCAGCGAAAGCGGGTACTGCGCAGGCGTCGTCAGCGCCTTCTCGATGAGCGTTCCGAGCACGCGGCACTCGTCCGGGGTGAGATCGATCATGCGGGAAGCGTACACTTCGTCGTGGCCCCCGATCCCGACCATCCGAACCCTGTCTCCGATCTTGCGCGTGAGGCGGTCCGCGCACTTGCCGAGGGCCGCTCGGCGAGCATCGACGACGCCATCCTCCGCGCCTACGACGTCACCGGCGTCGACGCCCGGACGAGGCGCCCGACGCGCGCCGAACTTCGCGCCCATGCGCAGGCGTTCGAGGAGTCGGAGCATGGCGAGCTGGGGCGCTTGCTCCGGATCGACGCCACGTTGGAAGAGGCGGGGGAGGTGCTTGCCGCGCTCGAGGCAACGGTTCTCGCACGCGAGTCGGACGGCATGAGCCTTCCCGTGCCCGAAGTCTACGGGCGTGCGGCGCGGGGCCTCTTCGACCTCGACCCGGTGGTCCATGTCCGCGTCACGACCTCGCTTTCGGCGGCGGTGCTCGCCCAAGCGCTCTTCGACTCCGGATTCGACGACCCGATCTGCGGATCGATCGAGACGCGCTACGGTCGCATCGACGAGATCGCCTTCGAGGGAGAGTTCGCGCGGTATCGGATCCTGCGCATTCCCCCGCGCATGGGCGTCGACCCGTCATGCGATGTCGTGCGGGGAAGCCGCGTCGAGCACGCGGACTTCACGACGCTCGCGGCGCTGCGAGCGAGGCAAAGCCGCGGTGCGCCGCCGCACGGCGACCGCTGACGGCACGGACAGGGGCGCGCGTGCGATCTGGTGACCGCGCGAGAACGACGCGGCTCGGAAAGCGGTTGAGTCTTTCAGGCAAGCCACCCATAGGGCAAGCCACCCTTAGGACGAGCCACCCTTAGGACAAGCCACCCTTAGGACAAGCCACCCTTGAGGGACTTGTCGTTGCCCCACGTCGCCCGAAGCCGACGCAGCGCGGCATCCTCGGGTCGAGCCACGGTCGGGACGTCGTCCTTGCCGCGATTGCGACCGAACGCGCGCCCGAAGCCCTCGTCGGTCTTCGGGCCCTTGCCGCCACCGGCACCGCCCGCAGCCTGCGGCTCGGGGCGCGCGGGCGCCTCGATGAGCGCCTTGATCGAGAGGCTGATGCGCTTCTTCCCGGCATCGATCGAGAGCACCTTGCAGGTGACGACCTCGTCCTTGCGCAGCGCCTTCTCCACGGTCGGGATCCGTTCGTGGCTGATCTCCGAGATGTGGACGAGTCCCTCGACGCCCGGCGCGAGCTCGATGAACGCGCCGAACGGCATGATCTTCGTCACGCGGCCCGTCACGGTGCCGCCGGCTTCGAGCGCATCGAGCGCAGCGGCGCCGGGGTCGGCGACGAGCTGCTTCAGTCCGAGGCCGATCTTCGCCGGCGTCTGCGTGAGGTCGAGCTTCAGCACCTTCACGGTGACGACCTGGCCGACCTTCACGACGTCGGCGGCGCTCTTCACGCGCTCGTGCGAGAGATCGGAGATGTGGATGAGCCCATCGACGCCGCCGATGTCGGCGAACGCGCCGTACGCCTGCACCGACGTGATGGTCGCGGTGCGCGTCTGACCGACCTCGAGCACTGCGAGGAGCTTCTCGCGCTGCTCGGCGCGTTCCGCCGCGACCACCGCCTTGCGGCTGACGACGAGGCGGTCCTTGTCCTTGTTCAGCTCGACGATCTGCACCGGGAACTTCTCTCCGATGAAGACCGAGATGTCGGCGACGTGGCGGACGTCGACCTGACCGGCCGGCATGAAGGCGCGGTGATGCGCGACCTCCATCTCGAGGCCGCCCTTGTTCATTCCTGTGCAACGCGCCTCGACGATCTGACCGACCTCGAGCGTGCCCCAGTCGGCCTTCTGCGTGGCGCCTTCGAGGCTCAGGATCGAGAGGCCCTCGAACGGATCGAAGCGCTCGACCACGAAGCCGCGCTCGCTGCCGACGACCGGCGGCTGCTTGTCGCCGACCTGCAGGAACTGCGAGAGCGGGCAGACGCCCTGCGATCGTGGGCCGAACTCGACGAACACGTCGCCGTTGTGCACGCGGACGATCGTCCCCTCGCGTACCTGACGACCTCGCGACGAGGATCGCTGCGCAGCGGAGGCGCCTTCGAGATCCTCGATCGACATGCCGCCGAGGGCGGCCTCGATCTCTCGCTCGAGCTCGGCGTCGTAGCTGTTGGTGCGGGAGGTGGAAGCGGACTGCGCGGGGGGAAGTGGGTCGGTCGACATGATGGGCGTATCTCGGGCCGAGCAGCGTACCTTCCAACCCGATGACTGACCAAGAGATGACGCGGATTTTGAGACGGTCGGGGAACCTCGGACATGGGGCGCCGAACCGTTGTGCGTCGCTGCGCGAAATGTCGAGTCGAGGGCGACTCGCTTCGAGCGTATGACCATCCGCGCCGTGGCGCGGGAGTCGGCGGGGCCAATCCGAGGGGCGGATCGATCGAGCGCGAACGCGACGGGTTCGAGCTCGTTGGGTTGGGTCGGCGTTGGGCGGCAAGGCCGTCCGAGAACACGCGTGGTGGCGTCGGACGTCCGAGAATCGGCGCTACGCATCATGCCCGTTTCTGTGCGGGCGTTATCATCCGAGCCCCGCATCGTCGGGTTGAGCAACATCTGGAGGCAGGCAGCATGGCGAAGTTGAACACAGCCTGGGGCATCGAGATCGGTCAGTACGCGGTCAAGGCGCTCCAACTCGAGCGGGTCGGCGACGAGGTTCGCGTGCGCGACTTCGCCGTGATTCCCCACGTGCAGGTCCTCACCGACCCGGAGATCTCCTCCGACGGGGACGCCGGCGCAGCCTCCAAGTACATGGCGATGCTCGAGATGTCGCTGGCCGCGCTCGCGACCCAGAAGCAGCTCGCTGGACAGCGCGTCGTCGTGAACTTCAACTGGATGCAGGGCCGCGGCTTCGCCCGCTTCGCGAAGCTTCCGGCGGTTTCGCCGCGCGAGATCCCGAACCTCGTCAAGTACGAGGTCGACCAGCAGATCCCGTTCCCGGTCGACGACATCGAATGGGACTACCACACCTTCATCAGCCCCGAGTCGCCGGAGGTCGAGGTCGGACTCTTCGCGATCCAGAAGGAGCCGCTGAGCGAGTACCTCGCGCTCGTCACCGAGAAGCTCGGCACCGACCCGTACGCGGTCACGCTCGGGCCGATCGCGCTCTACAACGCATTTGCCTTTGACCGCGGAATTCCCGAGAAAAACGAGCCTTTTGTCCTCCTCGACATCGGCACATCGACCACCGACCTCATCGTCGCCCACGGTCCGCGCTGCTGGATGCGCACCTTCCCGCTCGGCGGCCACAACTTCACGGAGGCGATCGCCGCGGAGTTCAAGTTCCCGTATCGCCAGTCGGACGCGCTGAAGCAGGAGAGCGCGACCAGCAAGTACGCGAAGCAGATCATGACCGCCATGCGGCCGGTCTTCGGCGACCTCATCGGCGACGTGCAGAAGTCGCTGCAGTTCTACGAGTCGCAGAACCGCGGCGTGAAGCTGCGCAACGTGATCGGCATGGGCTCGACGCTCAAGATCCCCGGCCTGCGCAAGTTCATCGGACTCCAGCTCAATCTCGAGGTCGAGCGGCTCGACCACTTCGACCGCATCGCGGTCGAGGGTCCGGCGTCCGCCGACTTCTCGCAGCACATCGTCTCCTTCGGCGTCGCCTACGGCCTCGCGCTGCAGGGCCTCGGCTTGTCGGTGGTGAACGTCAACCTGCTGCCGATCGCGAACGTGCGCCAGCAGGTCTGGTCGCAGAAGACGCGCTGGTTCGCCGCGGCAGCGGCGGTCGCCTGCGCCGCCGGCGGCCTGATGTTCGCGCGAAGCCTGCTCGACAACGGCGCGCTCGGCGACGTCGCGGCCGTGAACGCCGCGCAGGCCGAGGTCACCGCCGCGAAGAACTTCCAGTCGCAGATCTCAAGCAAGGCCGCCGACGTCGGCTCGCTCGCGAAGAACATGCTGGGCGCGATCGAGGACCGCGAGATCTGGCCCTACCTCGTGCACGACGCCGTCGCGTCGGTCGCGACGGGCAACTCTTCCGACGTGCTCGACGACGACTTCAGCGATCTCTCGAAGCCGGGCAAGCCGAACCGTTCGGTGACGCGCCTGAAGAACCTCAGCGGCACCTACAAGCTCTCGCCGCAGGGCGAGCGCATCATCGAGGTGACGATGGAGATCGAGTTCGCGGGCAGCGACCCGACCACGCAGCTCGGCAACACCGTGTGCAAGTGGCTCGAGGACAACGCAAGCCGCGAGGACGCGCCGTATCTCATCTCGAAGGTCAGTTCCAACAACAACGCCATCACCCAGCTCAAGGTGAACGCCGACGGCATGCTTGCCGGCGACACGACGGGCGCGGGCGGCACGACGCCGGGTGGCGGCCCGACCGGAGGCGACGGCTCGGAATCCGAGACCGCCGCCGGCACGCCGAACCTCGGTGGAACCACGTCGTCTGTCGGCGCGGGCGGCGCGGGGCGCCGTCAGCGCGGCAACGAGACGGTGCAGAAGCGGCCGGGCAGCGGGCTCGGCTTCGGCACCGCAGACGGCGCCGGCGGGGCACGGCCCCCGGCTGAGGAAGCGACGGACAGCGGCTCGGCGCAGGGCGCCGGCGCGGGTTCGGGTTTCCAGCGCCAGAATCGCGGCGGGCAGGGCGAGGGCGACATCGATCTCGACAAGGTCGCGCCCATCCCGGCGCGCCCCATGCTCTATCCGCCGGGCTCGACCGTCTACGTCGGCAAGGTGACCTTTGAAGCCCGGCTCAAGGGCAATGTGACGGCTGCGGCTCCTGCAGCGGAGGTTCAGTAATGGCTAAGCAACTCCCGCCCCAGGTTCAGGCGGCGCTTCTCTGGGTCAAGGGCAACGTCATCACGGTCGTGTTCTGCGCGATCGTGATCGTCGTGCCCGTCGGCGCCTACTTCGGCGCCGATGCGTTCCGCTCGGGCATCGAGGCCGAGGCCAAGAAGCGCGCGGCGGTGTTCAGCGAACTGAAGTCGACGGCCGATGCGCGCGTCTCGCTGCCGCTTCCCGGCGGCGAGGACTTCCCGCTGCCCGGCCTTCCCACCGAAGCCACCGTGACCGAGTACGAGACGATCCTGACCAAGGTCTCCGCGGACGCCCAGGCTGTCTACGGCAAGGGTCTTGCCTTCAACAAGGGCGGCGTCGGCGTTGCCGAGGACCGCGCCATCCTCGCGCCCACCTCGTTCCCCGGTTACCGCCGCTCGAACCGCACCGAGCGCGAGGCGATCCGCCTCCAGTTCGGCGATGCGATCCGCAAGCGCTACGAGGATCTCCTCGAGAGTTGCCGCGCCGGCCGCCCCCCCGAGTCATCCGCAGTCGAGGACGCCGTCCGCGCCGCGGAGAAGCGCTTCGTCCAGGGTCAGTTGAAGCAGGAGTCGCGCGCCAAGCTCGACGCGGAGCAGTTGGCGGCGCTGGACCGTCACCTCGGCCGCGCGCGAATCGAGCAGTACTTCGAGACCGCGAAGAAGATCTCCTTCTACGTCGATCGCGGCGCGTTCCAGATCCCGACGCGCGAGTTCACCAGCGGGCTCCTCAAGGGGCCGAGCGACTCTCCTGCAGCGCTCGACGAGCAGGACACCTCGCTCTTCGCGCTGCAGTGGCGCTACTGGGTCATCTCCGACGTCCTGCGCGGCTTCGCCGCGGCCAATGGAAGCACGCCCGCAGTGCTGAAGGCGCCGGTGAAGCGCGTCATCCGCATCGAGCCGAACGTGCCGGACCTGACGCAGAAGTCGGGTGCTGGCGAAGCGGCCTCCTTCGGCGGTGAGGCGCCGGCGGCAGGCATGCCCGCGGAAGGGGCGATGGCCGATGGGGCCGCCGCCCCGGCCGCAGGAGCAGGCGCGGGAGCCGTGCCGGACGTGAAGCTCGGCGCTCCGATGGTCGACCCGAAGATGGATGCGGCGCGCGACTTTTCCAAGGGCTTCACGGGCCGCGTGAGCAACGCGGTGTACGACGTCGTCACTGCGGAAGTCGTGTTCGTCGCGGAGACCGCGCAGCTCACGAAGGTGTTCGACGCGCTCGCGAAGCAGAACTTCATGACCGTCACCAACGTCCGCGTCGCACCGGCCGATCCGTTCATCGATGCGCGCGATGGATACCTCTACGGAGCGGAGCCGGTCAGCCTCGTGACAGCCACGGTTGAGACGCTGTGGCTCCGCGAGTGGACCGCGCCATTCATGCCTGCCGTGGTTCGGACTGCGCTCGGCATCCAGTCGGCTTCGCCCGAAGGGGCGACGGTCGACGGATCCGGCCAGATGGGCATGGAGTGAGGACGCGAGTCGCCTCGTTCGCCGGCGCGCGCAAGGCCAGTTCCCGGGCGAGTCGACTGATTGTGAGTGGGAGCGCTGCGAGTCAATCAACGTGAGCACATGAGCCGGATCTCGAGGGCAGAGCGTCCCAGACCGGGACGCGCCGCGACCGACGGATGCGGATCAACAGGCACAGACAGGAAGCACCATGAAGAGCAACGGCATTTCCTTCTTCGAGCAGCACGTCGAGAAGCTGGTCCTCGGATTCTCCGGGGTCATCTTCATGAGCGTCGTCGTGTGGCAGTTGTTCCCCAGCAGCGTTTCGCTTGGCGGCGAGTCAGTCTCCTACGGGGAGATCGACAAGCGCATCGCCGAGAAGACGAACGTGCTCAAGGGCAAGCTCGAGGCGCGGCAGGATCCCCTCCAGACGCTCATCGGCGACCGGATGAAGCCGACCGCGCCGGCGTTCCAAGCCGCGCTCGGCGAGAGCATCGCTCCGTCGACTTCGTTGCCGCGCATCGAGCCGCGGCTTGCATCGGTGCTCCAGTCCGACGGGGGCGTCACCGGCGAGCCATTCCATGTGCCTTCCTTCCCCGCGGTCGCGATGCGCCCGACGGTGCAGTTCGACGACACGGTCGAGCCCTCCGTGGTCGAGCGCACGCCCGGGCTCCGGGACATGTTCTCGTCGTCGGTCGGCCCATTCGACCTGACGTGGACCACTCCGAGCGCGGTGCTCGACCTGAAGGCCATGCGCGCAGAGCTCGAGTCGACCGAGCAGGGAGCCCAGATCCCGAAGCTCTGGTACCGCGATTCGATTTTCGTCGTCGATGTCGAGTTCGAGCGTCAACGGCTCCTGCCGGACGGCAACTGGGGCGAGAGCCAGCTGGTGCAGCCGATCCCGGGCGGGTTCTCGTTCCGTGCGGAGATCGCCAAGGATCCCGACGTAGGACTTCGCGACTCCGTCTGGAACTACCTGGCCGTTCCTGCCCAGCAGCGGCAGATCGTGCAGCCCGAGTTCCTCGAGACGCGGCGCAGCGCCTTCTCGGCGGGAACCATGCTTCTCGACGATTCTGCCTCTGCTTCGGAGGATCCGGACCTGCGCCGTCTGCGTCGCGACGCCGCGCGCCGCACCGTCGAGCGAGACCGCGTCGCGGCGGATCTCGACGAGGCGGGTGGTCCGCTGGCGGAAAGCGATGAGCGGAAGCGGGAGGGCGCTGGCGGCGGCGGCACCGGCCGTCCTGGCGGTCGTCCCGGTGGTGAAGGCGGTGGCAGCGGTGGTGGAGGCGGTGGGGGCGGAGGCGGAGGCGGAGGCGGAGGCGCCGGCGGGGGCGGAAGCGGTCGTCCCGGCTTCGGCATGGGCGGCAGCGGCACCGTCGGCAAGCGCAACGCCGAGGAAAATGACGACACCCGGCGTCGCCGCATCGTGCTTACGAAGCAGCTCGCCGAAGCGGAGCGTCGTCTCACGACCTCTCAGGAGCGGCTCAACGCCAAGCTGAAGGAACTCGGCCTCGATGAAGAGTCGAAGCCCAAGGCCTCGGGCGGCATGATGAGCGCCGATTCGCTAGTGGTCTGGAACCACGATCTTGGCGTGAAGCCTGGCGAGACCTACCGCTATCGCGCGGTAGTCCGTCCGTACAACCCGTTCTTCACGAATGGCGGCGTGCTGGTCGAGTCGCAGAAGTCCCTCGGCGATCCGTTCACGCTCGCGACCGCGCAGTCGGAATGGAGCGCGCCGTTCACCGTGAAGCCATCGATTTCCTTCTTCGTGGTCGATGCCGCCCCCGGCGAAGGTCGCCTTGGTCTCGGCACCGCGACCGTCGACATCTATCGCTACTACGACGGACAGCGCCGCCGCGAGCGCGCCAACATCCAGCCCGGCGAGATGATTGGATTCGGCCGTGGACGCGAGGGGCTCGAGTTTGACACGGGCTTCTACCTTGTCGACGTGATCGCCGATCCTTCGGCGGAGCGTGGAGGCAACGACCGCCGTACGCCGGCGATCGTCATCGTGCAGAACGCTGCCGGAAAGACCTATGAGGTTCGCGTGCCACGCCAGCAGGCCACCGATCCGGCGCGCATCGCCTTCGACGACGAGATCGCGCTCGCGCGCGTTGAGGAAGAGGCCGCGAAGACGAAGGACACCAAGGACTCCGAGTCGAAGGACTCGACGTCGAGCTCTGGCGGGCTGCAGTCGCCGCGCGGCTGAGCGCGCCCCTTCAGGTGCTTGTGCACGGAGCCTCCTGCGGCCAGCGCAGGGGGCTCCGTTCGTTTCCCGACGCCGACGTCCGCTTGGGATCGTCTGTGGACAGTTTGGACTCCGACGGGCTCTCGGTCGTGGATCCCGGCCATCGCATAAAGATCGTCCGAGAAAAACGCCTTCCGAGCCGTTCGCCGGATCCAGCCCGCTCGCAGTGGCGAGGGTGAGGCAGGAAATGAACCGTTCAACAAAAAAAGTGGCTGAGTGCGTCGAAGGCGTTGACAGGTTGGCCGAAATCGCTATCCTTGTCCCTCCCGTCTCACCCGGACTCGTCCGGATGCAGACGGTGTGGATTCGTCTTTGACAACCTGTTCGAAAGCGTGCAAAGCAAATGTGTCGCGATGCTGCAGACACGCTGAAACGGCGGTTTCCGCCGGGATTCAGTTGTGTTTCGCAGTTTGTATCGCACCGAGATAAGAGCACTAGGCGACTGCACCGGTGATCTTCCAAGCCGTCCTGGCAACAGGTGGCGACGAGGAAGCTGGTGTTGGTTTCATCAATGCAAGTGAAACCGTGATCAACTCCGAAACCTGAGAGGTTCTTTGAACCGCTCACGGTGCTCGGTAGACGCGATCAAGTCAACAAGGGCACGTGATGGATGTCTTGGCGTCAAGAGGCGATGAAGGACGTAGGAACCTGCGATAAGCCCAGGGGAACTGGTAACCAAGTTGTGATCCTGGGATTTCCGAATGGGGCAACCCGGCTCGTA
>Ga0209972_10002896_pt1 | contig 13697 bp, 13 predicted proteins | sample NOAtaG_7_FD_187302 | JGI IMG/M metagenome (GOLD analysis project Ga0209972, IMG submission 187302) | Freshwater lake microbial communities from Lake Erie, under a cyanobacterial bloom - NOAA_Erie_Diel1S_2200h metaG (SPAdes) (version 2) | ecosystem: Environmental > Aquatic > Freshwater > Lake ... | reverse complement strand
CATAAAATTTTTAAAGTATCTAGAAAATGGTTTTTAAAATCCTTTCTAAGTTGTTAAAGTAAAAATTTCTAGTAATTCTAGTTATCATAAAATTTTTAAAGTATCTAGAAAATGGTTTTTAAAATTCTTTCTAAGTTGTTAAAGTAAAAAAATCTAGTTGTTCTAGTTCAATCAAAATTTTTAATGTATCTAAAAATGGGTTTTTAAAATCCTTTCTAGCGTCAAAAAGTAAAAATTTCTAGTAATTCTAGTTATCATAAAATTTTTAATGTATCTAGAAAATGGTTTTTAAAATCCTTTCTGGTGTCAAAAAGTAAAAATTTCTAGTAATTCTAGTTATCATAAAATTTTTAAAGTATCTAGAAAATGGTTTTTAAAATCCTTTCTAAGTTGTTAAAGTAAAAATTTCTAGTAATTCTAGTTATCATAAAATTTTTAAAGTATCTAGAAAATGGTTTTTAAAATCCTTTCTAAGTTGTTAAAGTAAAAAATCTAGTAATTCTAGCTGTCATAAAATTTTTAAAGTATCTAGAAAATGGTTTTTAAAATCCTTTCTAAGTTGTTAAAGTAAAAAAATCTAGTAATTCTAGCTGTCATAAAATTTTTAAAGTATCTAGAAAATGGTTTTTAAAATCCTTTCTAATTCTTTAATGTAAAAATGCGACCTATTTTTAGGGTAGCAAATATTTTTAATACATCTAGAAATGAGTCTTTAAAATCCTTTCTATATTTTTATTCAAACTTTTTTCTAAAAAGTTTTTATAATTTTTGTTATGGTGGCACGCAATAACTCATTTTAGACCTAGTCTACCTTTTAAGTCTTTTATTTTTTTTTGGGTGTCATTTAGGTTTTTTATTAATTTTGTTTCATCCGTTTTTAGTCCATTTAGTTTTGGATCGTTTCGTTGCAGACGCGATTGGTGTTGTTTGTTATTATTGAGTTTGTTTACTAGTTCTATTTCCTTTTGCATTTCTTGATCTAGACTTTTTTGATTTCTTAGATTCAATTGCTGACGACTTACAAAAAACCCTTCTACTTTATTTATTTTATAAACACTAGGATATCTAGAAAATATTGGTATTCTTTTACCATATCCTTCAATTTGGAAGGATGAACCAACACTGAGTTTATTCCAGTCTTCCATTGAATCATATTCGCCTTTGAACCAGAGATCACTTACTTTATATATATTTGAATCTGTATCTTCAAACATTAATCCTCTTCCATAACGACCTTTAGCGTAATCATAAACCTTTTTAACAGTGATCGTTTTATTGAAACGAGTAAAATAGTAATAAAGGGGGTTTAAAATTAGATAAAATAGTATAAAAGTAATTATCCACCATACTGGATTATCGAATGAGAATGTAAAAAAATGTTTAAAATTCATTTTTAATTTTTATAATATTAATATTAGAAATTATTCAGATGATTTTATATATGTAAGAGCTTTTGTGAGATTATCATATAGATCTTCCAATGTTCCATTATTTTCTATTAAATAGTCAATTTTTTCAGTGGGCATTTTATCTATTAATGTTTCAGATGAATGTTGATCTAGGTTAAGATTAGCTTCTGGTCTAACGATTTTGATAATTTTTCCACCTAGAGCCCTAATACAATCTAGTTCATGGGGGAATCTGATATCGGAAACTACAACTTTAATGTTGGGATTTTCCTGTATTTTTTTGTGATACCATTGTTCAAATAGGAATGTCCAATGATGTTGAGGAGGTATTTTAAGATCTAGATGTTGATGAATGGTATGCTGAAAAATTTCAGTGCCAATGACTTGAAAAAGCTGTCTTGGTTTTACACCCCATCTAGAATCAACTGTTTCTTTCATTGTTTCATCATAAAGTTGCTCATCTGACAAATCAAATAACTGTTGAATACCCCTTTTCAAAGGATCCGCAAATGCATATTGTTGATATGCATATTCTTTTAATTTAATAGCAATAGTATCTTTACCAGATCCTTTTTTACCAGTTAACCCTATTAAATTACAACTAGAATGCACGTTAATCATTTTTAAATTTAAATATTTAGGTTAATTCTGGAAAGTGCTAAATCAATTTTATCTACATTATCTTTTTTTTGATCAATTAGTTCTAAGAATTCAGATTGATTAAAATAATAAGGCTTATAATTAACAATCAAAGTTTGTTCTCCTCTAATACAAAGTTCTATTAAATCGGCTCTATTCCAGACTTTAAAAGGTGTAAAAGGTTTGTCCATTCTCAAATTAAAATCTAAAATAATAATATCACATGAAAAACCATACGTAAGTTTCCATTTTTCTATAATATTAAAATCAAAATCTTGATGTGGCATGACTTTAATCAAAATGTAATCATTGAAACCATACTTATTTTTAGTTAATCCAATAATATCTGGTTCAGTAATAATAGAATTTTGATTAATAAATACTTTATCACATATTCCAGCTACAAGAGGATTAACTAAACTATGAAGAAGAGCACATCGATCAAGCAAAGATTGCAAAATATTAATGTATGTATTTAGAGCATTGTATGGACATATATTTTTTTGATAACCAGACTCTTGCATAAAATTAAGTTCATTCTCCATTTCATTGTTGTACATAATCAATTGATTTTTAAGAGTAATGAAATTATGTTCGATAAATGAATAAGGTGCATTCAGAGGTGTATTTTGATATTCATTTGTAAATAAGGGAAGTATTTCAGTATTATCTGAAAGTGTATTAAATAATCTACGTTTGCATCCAGTGAGTTTGTGATGATAATCTGACATATAACGTTTGATATGTGAGATCTTTTTAGTTTTTTCTTTAATACAATGATCCTTAAAATCCCGTTTGCTTAACTCAGCCCAAAATACTTGTAAAGTGTTTTCCTCCAGATGTTTCTTATATCTTGGATAAAATTGTCTAAGTAATTCTTTATTCATTTTCAATAAAAAATTAAATAAATTAAAATACTTCAATTATTATCCTATATATACCAACTTAAAAAACCCCAATTTTAACTATTTTAATCTTATTAGAATTATCCCCACAATTATATAATTTATGTCTAGTGCTATAATTATCTATTTCAACTAAATAATAAATACCTACTCGGTTAAAATACACTGATATAGAATGTGTCCGTCCGGATCCTTCTTTATGATCATATGGATTAAATCCATTATATTCATATTTAAGATCAATACCATAATTTGTTTGATTTATAGGTGCACATAAAAATATTAATGGATTGTCTTCACATGTGTATGAGTAATATGTAATTTGTTTATGTTCTCCTTTTTTTATTTCTGAAATTTCATATGCTATTTCAGCGACTTGATAATCATTTTTAATTTCCAGAGGATTTTTAATATTACCATTAAAAGTAGTAATTGTATCAGATTTAATATTTTTGATTTTGAGACATAATGGAACACGATTTTCATTATCACTGACCATTAGAACTAGATAAGTTCCTTGTCTATTATAGTTTAATGTGTGATATTCATAAAATTGACCAGTTCTCCAGTCAATATCATCATGTTTTGATATGATATTTGTTGAATTAAGACTATTTTGCAATGGTATTGATGTAAAACATGTTGGTGGATGGTCTTTGTGTCTAAGTATATTGTAATAAGTATCGGGGTCTTTAGAAGCTGTAATAAAATTAGTTTGAACAACACATTGTATTTTGCGTGGTTGCATTGTTGATAAACATCTTTGAATGATTTGTGATGACTTGTATAATGAACGTAGCATTTATGTTTGAAAAATTATATATTACCCTATTTGGATTCAATTTTTTTCTCATAACAAAATAAAATAGAAATAATTTTAGTATGGATATCAACACAGTTCATCATAATTTAAAAGATTTAGATTATGATTTAAATAAGATTGATCATGTAGTGTATCATCGTAATTGTATAGATGGGTTTTGTTCTGCATGGATAGTATGGCAATTTTTAAGAGGATCATCAACGTATCAAGGTGTTATGCCTGATAAAATGCCTGAACCATCTTTTTATAAGAAAAAATATGTAATATTTGTTGATATTTCAATGTCAGTGGAGTATTTGAATAAGGTAAAAGAAGTAGCAACACATGTTCTTTTAATAGATCATCATCAAACATATGCGTCTGATATTACTAAACATCCAAATGCTATAATTGATTTGGAACATTCGGCAGCCTATATAACCTGGAGAGTTTTTAATACTGATCAAAAAATTCCGCAATTTATTCGTTATATAGAAGATAGTGATATGGGGTTAAATCAACTTTCCAAAACAGAAGCTTTTATTTCAGCTTTAGGCACTAAATTACCATTTCATCATATAGATCATTTTAATGATTGGAATAAACTTAATAACCCAGCATTTGTTCAAAAACTCATCGATGATGGTTTTAAATATCTAGAATATAAAAATTATCTTTTAAGACGTAATATGCATATTACAGTAGAAAAGAAATTTGGTCCCTATAAAGTAGCAGTCGGGAATTTTGGTGCGGTTGGGTTAGCATCAGACTTAGCTAATAAAATATCAGACAATAATTCACAGTGTGATTTTGTAATATTATGGTCATATCACTATAATACCAATGAACACTCAATCATGATGAGAACAAAAAAGGATAACATTGATCTATCTGAAATAGCCAAAAAATACCAAGGGGGAGGTCATCCAAAGGCGGCTAGATTTGCTTGGAAAGGCACTATACAAGATTTATGGAAAGATCTTGCTAATAAATTAAAAGGATCTAGAAGAAGCAAAAAAACAATGAAAAAAAGCATTTGTGGTCATAATGAAGAAATCTAGAAGAAATCTAGAAGAAATCTAGAAGAAATCTAGAAGAAATCTAGAAGAAATCTAGTTAATGTATAAATTTATGTAAGAGCCTTGTAAGGTAATTAATAAAAATTGAATTAGTTAAAGTTCTAATGTTAATATTATATAATAAACATGAGTGATGGATTTGTATTTGCCGGTCTAGGTCAGACAAATGATCAACCTTCTGTTGAGGGTGAATTATCTTTACCAATTAATAAAATCAATGAATCAATTAATAAACAAGCTAATGTTGAAAAAGAATTATTAAATAAACCAAGTATTTTGATAGATATTACACCAGCTAAAAAAGGGTTTGAAACTATCGTATCTGGTTTAACAGAAGCATATATTAAAAAACAAAATCCAGACACATCTATGGAAGATCTAGTTAGGAAATTTAAAAAACAAAAGGGATGCATCGGAACACTCAAAAAAAATAAAATTGACGGTGTAGAACAAGATGATATTGCTATGATTTTTAGAGGAAAACATAGAGAAGATTTAGAAAAGTTTCTAAAACTACATATTAAACTAGATGCTGACCAAATCAAAATCAAAGGTCTCGAAAATTAAGGTTTCTTAAGATTTTAAGGTTTATGTTGGGTGTTGTCATAACAATTAAATACGTAATAACAAGCATCATCTATAATATGTCTGAGTTTGTCAACATATCTAGAATAATCACTAATATTAATATTTTCAAGAACATTAATAATTTTTTCTGTTCCGTTATTACTTAAAATACTAGATATAGCTCTAGAATCTGAGTTAATTGAATGTATATCCAGTTTACGTGCATTATAAATTACTAATGCTATCATAGTAAATATTAATAATTGTAAAATTAAAATGATAATAATTAAAATATTTGTAGGTTCTTTACACCAGTTTTTTTTTAAAGGACGTTTGCCAAAACTACGAATAAGACCTTCTGTTTCAGAATCACTCATTTTTTATGTATTAATTATCTTAAGGAAAACATCTAAAATAACTTCAATTCAATTTTCTATAGAACCCAATCAATCACTTTTTTACCATCTTTTGATAACAACTCATTTGCTTTTCTAAAATGATTACATCCAAAAAACCCACGGTGTGCTGATAGAGGTGAAGGATGAACCGCCTTCAATATATGATGTTTTTTCTGAGTAGGTGCTTTTGATTGAGCTGGTGATCCCCATAACATAAACACAATACCACCAGAATGTTTTTCTGACATTTCTTTTACTATCAAGTCTGTAATAGGACTCCAATATTTCTGATATTCATTTGCATTTTTTTCTAAAACTGTTAAAGCACTATTCAAAAGCAATACTCCTTGATCCAACCATTTAGTTAAATTACCAGACTCAGGTATCTTAAATGTATCATACTCATTTTCTAGTTCCTTAAAAATATTTTGAAGAGATGGCGGATGTTTTACACCATCTTGAACTGAAAAACTAAGACCATGTGCTTGACCCAATCCATGATATGGATCTTGTCCTAGAATTACTACTTTGGTTTCATCTAGATCAAAATGATTAAAGGTTTCAAAAATATGTTTTTTTGGAGGAAATATCAAAATTTTAGTCCCATAAATTGAAATATCATAATTAAGTTTATCTTCTAAATTTTTAAACAAATCTGAATGGTTATTATACACATCCATCCAAATTTTCTTCCATCCTGGTTTCATACTTTCAAATAAAACTTTAAAATTAAAAGGTGATGTGTAATCACTATCTAAACGATCTGATGACATTGATTAATAACTAACTAAAAAACTAAAAAAATATTAAATAACATTCAATTTTTTATTCTTCTTTTTCAAAATAATCACTAAATTTATTAAATTGTTTTTTAATAATAGGTGTCTTAACAGGTGTTTTATCAGACTTTTTCTTTTCTTTATTTTGCTTTTCTTTATTTGATTTTTTTTTATTATCAGAATCATTTAGATCTTCATTTAAATGAATAGCACAATTCCATTTAATACGATAATCTCTAAATTTTAAATAAGTCCAATTACTATTAATTTGTTTTTTATAAAAAAAAGTTTCTAAAATTGAATTAAAACCAGCACGCTTAACCCTTATTTCTAATGTATTTTTTTCTTTTTTTTTAATATATTTTAAGCTGTGTCCTTTAGTTGTATCTTTTGAAATAAAAAAAATAATTAATTGTTTTAGTAAGGTTTTCAATGTTTCATCAGATAACGTAATAGTTTCTGATGAATTTTTAAAATCAATCGATAATGAATTGATCCACAATCTAATTAAATCAGTCTCAGTTTGAGCTATATTCATATGTTAAAATTAGATCTACATTATATAACTCATGATGTTCTTAATCTTTTTTTTAGGTTTATTAATTGTCATTCTAGGTTCTTTTAGCTTCTTCTAGGATTTCATTGACAGTTTCTTTTACAATTTCATTAAGATTTCCATCAATTACATCTTGACCATCGGTTTCTGTATTGGTTAAATCTTTCATGATATTGTTAAGAAAGACTTGTCTAAAAGTTGATTTTATTTCATCTGGAAGTTTTCCATTATTTTTAAATAAGTAATAAACCAATTTTTTTAATTCAGAGTTTTCAATCGCCATTGCATAATTCATTTTCAACAGTGATTGATAACTAGTTCTTGGATTATTCGAATGTATGCATCTAGAAATAGGAATACTATCCAAATATTCTACTGTATCTTCATCAATCTCACCTTCACCCTCTTCTTCCTCTTCTTCCACTTCATCACCTTCGACATCCCCCTGTTCATCTGCATTCTCTCTTGCTTCACTATATGGTGGATTTGTAAGGATAATTGATGACCGTAATAAATTTTCAATTCTTTCATTAATTTCATTATAATTACGCCCATAAACCAAATATGACCCATCAGAAATTCTTCTAACATTTGGATCAGATGTGTTCGTAATATTTCCAGTATTCTCAGTATTAAGAGTATTAAGAGCATTAAAAGTATTAAGAGCATTATCAGTATTAAGAGCATTATCAGTATTAAGAGCATTATCAGTATTAAGAGCATTATCAGTATTAAGAGCATTATCAGTATTAAGGGTATTTGTTGGCTCAATAACCATGTTAGGCATTCCAACTGAAAGAAGATTTACCACAGATCTCAACGTTGCCAAAATATCTAATGCATTTTGTTGAGTAATTCCAGGAGGATTATCTGAAGTATGAACAGATGTATTCACTTGAGGATTCACATGGGTATTTACTTGAGGATTTACTTGTGTATTTACTTGAGGATTCACATGTGTATTTACTTGAGGATTCACATGGGTATTTACTTGTGTATTTACTTGAGGATTTACTTGAGGATTCACTGGAGTATTTACTTGATTATGTTCTTGGGTAGGAGTATTCACGTGAGTATTCACTGGTGTATTCACTTGATTATGTTCTTGGGTAGGAGTATTCACTTGAGGATTCACTGGAAGATTCACTGGAGTATTTAGTGGGGTATATTCTGGTGTAGGTGAAACGTTATCTTCTGTAATTGTTTTGGGAAACATATCGTGGTTAAGATATGAACCATCATCATATTGCTGAGGTTTATTAATGGTTAGCTCTATTTTTTGTAATTTAAATGTGGGTAAACAACTAAAATCAATACACATATCACTACCTACTCTATTAGCATAGGAGGAATAGTATAATATAATATTATGAACCCATTGATGAACTATGAAACTTCCGATTGATTTCATAATTGGATTTTGGGGTTGATTGTATAAATTCATATAGCCTTCAATAGATAGTAATACATATACGGGATGTTTATAGGTTCGTTTACTAACAAGTGAAATGTGCTTTTTTACGGATTGTTCATTTGGTTTAGTATTGAGTAATTTAGTAATATTGTTCATTTTTTGCCCAAAAAAGTTTCCTAAAACCTTGGATCTTTCATGACAACCAGGTAAAACTAAAAGAGATGTAAAACACGCTATGGGGTTAAATTGAGCTGAATGCTCAACTGATTTTAAATAATCTATTATATGTTTAAAATCAATATGTAAAACTTCACTAGGAAACATATTATTTAAAAATTCTCTCATCATTTTTGGATGTAGTGGAACTGTCTTTTGAATATCGAATATTTGATCACCAATTTGAGTTCCTTGATGTTGAATAAATTGATCAAAACTATTATCAGTCATATTATTATCAGTCATATTTATAGTATAAAACGCTTTTTCTATATCTTAATAATAATTAAAAACTATATTCAATTTTATTTAATGATCCATTGTCCTAATAATCCTTTTAGCACCAGGAATCATTACATTATTAGATGCACGATTAACCTTTGTAGCTATATACTGAGCCGTAGTTTTATTCAAATTATTTTCTAATTCATTATTTATAACAAATGGAATACTAACACTATTCAATTTATCTTTTGGTTCTAAGGCATTTGGAATTGCTATACCATTTAATTTATTTTTCCAATCATTTCTCCATTCATTACTTTGTTGTTGAAAATATTCTAATGTTGGTTGTTTAGGTAAATCAGTAAATGATTCAGCCTTATTAAACAAACGACCTAGATTAATACTTCCCATATATTTTTTATATTCTTCATTAAAAGCATTATTACTATCTTTAACCTCTGTAAAGGCTTTCTCTAATTCAGTTGATGATGTTTCACCATTTTTTTTTATTTCCTCATACACATTTGACTGCACTTCAAATGCCGACATAATATCCTTTAATGCATCATCAGTATTAGAAATAGCATTTTTACTAGATTCAAATTGTCTTTGTGCTTCAATTAAAGCTCTATCCTGTGTAGATGCTAAGTTTTTAATGCTACCTTCAATAAATGACTGACTTGTATTTAGCTCGATAACCTTACGATCATATTCAGCTTTTAGGGTGGCATTTTCGGTTTTTAATTTGTTTAGATCGATTTCACATGGAAGTAATGAAGATGGTGCTGTATTAAAATTTTCATTATTATTTTGAAAGATATACACAACTGTAAATATCACACACGCTAATAAAATATAATACATTTTTTCAGATAACATTAACCGAATAAATATTTATAATAAATATAGATAAAAATTACATCCACTTTTCTATTTCTATAAAACTTTTACTTCATTGTAAATTCAAAGACCATTCATCTTCCCATTTTGTTTTTACTTTACCGTTCCCTTTAACGCCAACATTGGGAACAATATTAGAAAAAAACTCTTTATTATCAGAAATACTAACTAAAACTCCTTCTTTTGCTTGTTGTTGTTCAAGTTTTTGATTGTTATTGTTAATATTTTGATTTGCATTTACCAAAGCATTAAGGGATACAACTTCATAATCTTTAATAATATCACTAATTACTTTTTGTTTTTCAAGAGCCATTTTAGTTTTATTATTTGCTTCATTAACTTTTTTCAAAATATTATTAGTAATATTTAATTGATTTTGAGCAGACACTAGAGCACTGTTCTGATCACTCGTTAAAACAGCACTATTAATTCTAGATTGATATTCACTTAATCTTTGATTCACATCAGCAATTTGTTGTTTTAATTTAGTATTACGTTCAGTCTCTGACCGTAATTCTTGCACAAATGTTGGTACTAAACACTTATTTGGTGGTTGAACTGGTGAATTATTTTGTGATGCAGGTGTACGAGTAGGAACACTCTGTGCATTAGTTCCAGTTGCATTAGTTCCAGTTGCATTAGTTCCAGTTGCATTAGTTCCAGTTGCATTAGTTCTAGTTGCATTAGTTCTAGTTGCATTAGTTCCAGTTGCATTAGTTCCAGTTGCATTAGTTCTAGTTGCATTAGTAGAACCAGTTGCATTAGTTCTAGTTGCATTAGTAGGATCAGTTGTAGATATAAGTTGAAATATATTGTTTATGGATGTATCAACTGGAGTTTTATCTGATAAAATCATTATAATGTCTCTTTCTCTTGTGTTTGGTTGAATTTTTTTATTTAAATTATCTATAATAGCTTGTATTGAGTTAGATACTTTTTTAGTTCTTTCGGATATATTTCTACGATTAATTAGATTTCGAGAAGCTTCTTGTAAAAGTTCAGATATTTTTTTAATTTGTGATGAAGCATTTTTTTCATCATCTAAATTACTAGCATTTGGTAGTTTTTTTGCACGTTTACTTTTATTAGTATAATCTGTTTTAGCTTTATCAAGATCAGACCCTATATTTTTTACATTAGTTTCGACAGCTTTCAATTCTTTATCATGTTTAACGGAAAGATCTTTTATTATTTTGGCTTTATCTTTAATATCGCTAATTAATTTTGTAAAATTAACTGAAGAATTATTAAAGGATTCATTTATACTGGTTGTTTTATTACTAAGGTGAATTAGAATAATAAATAATACTAATACGAACAATATATAATAAATTTTTTTAGATAACATTAACTGAGTAAATATTTATTATTAAGGCAGATTTATTTTTCTATCAAAATCTACAATAAATTTCACAATAAAAAAAAATAAAACCCTAGCAATCTAGACGTTATTTTAGTAAATCTTCAACCACTTGTTGAACATTTTTAATTCCTCTCTTTCTAGCTAGATTAGAAATATTTGTCATAACTTGTTTTGCCAGATTGTCATTACGATTCATTAAATTTTGATGTAATTCTTTTTGTTTTGTAATTTCAGTAATTAATTCATTATTTTGTTTAATATATTTATCTAGTTCAACTTGTTGATTATCAAAATCTTTCTCTAATTTAAGCAAATCATCTTTATTTCTCTCAAGAATATCAGTGATTTGTTGTAAATTATTAAGATTATTAACAGGTATATCTGATGATGTAAAAAGTTCATTATTTTTCACTAGGATAACAAGCAAAAATAAAACTATCCCTATAATAATACAATTATAAACTCTTTTTTCCATTTTCTTTATTCTTTATATGATTCTTTACACAATTAGAGAGAAAAAAGTAAAAAGTAAAAAGTAAAAAAGTATTATGTGAATAATATTGCAGGATTATTAGGTTTTTTTGCTTCAAATGCCTTTAAACCTAATTCATAATTTGTATATTCAATGCTTTTTTTCGCTTCTTCCTTTAGTTTATTATTAATATCATTCATCATATTTTTATTAGAATTTAGTGTTTTATTATAAACATCTATGTTTTTTTGTATATTTTTTGTAGTTAATGTAATATCTTCTTGATTTTTGCTAGTATTTGTTAATTTATTTTTGAGTTCATTTAAAAATACGGTGCGTGATATATATTGATTTTTGCGGTTATTCATTTCAGTATTATGAGCCGATGTTTTTACAAATGAGTCTTCTTTATTTTCAACTAGAGCTAGATTATCAACTAATGTTTGATTTGCTGTAAGTTTAGCACTATTATTTTCACCTCTAACAACATTTAATCCCATCATTTTATTTTGATCATATTTAGTCTTTTCTAGATTAAAATTAGAATCAATGGAAGCGTTGATAGGTTCTTTATCTAAATCTGAAGGTAAATCTGGAGTTAAACATTCAGCTTTAATATTGGCTCTTCTATTAATTTCTATTTTATCTGTTGCAAAATCCCTATAACCATTCTTAAAACTCATTAAATAATGACCTGGATAACCAATTTTATTAATAGTATCCAAATGAGTTGTTGAATCTGGATAATAATTAGACCATGCTGAACCATCTGCTTCTGCATTAGATCCTTTATCATTATACATAAATTCATATTTACCATCACTTTGTATCTCTAAACAATCTGATCTAACACATACGTGTGGATGAGTTTTTGCATCAGTTGGTATAGTTGCGTTGAATCCTCTACCTGGTAGCCTACCAGATCCTACATAATCCCCTAAACACATAAATGTATTGGATCCTTCACTAAAATTATTTTGTCTGTAAACTGTTTTTGGATTTTTACGATCATGACCATCATGATTATCCCATACCCATGTAATAGTTTTAGGGGTTTTTACATAATCACCTTTTTTCAACATTAATCTAGGTTCTTGATCTCTAAATCTATCTTTTATATCATTTTCCCTATATAAATATTCTCCTAAAGAGTAATAACCTTCTTGTGATGTTTTAGGACGATATGCAACAGAACTTCTTGGTCTAATATTACCAGGTAGCATTTCCTTTTCAAGAGTTCTAATGGACTGAATTTTAGGTGGAGTAATAGGATCTAGAAGAGCATAATAGGTTTGTATTTCTGGCATAAAAGAGCTAGATGCATCAGATATCATTTCAGCAAACCCAAATTGATTAACTAAATAATCAAAATTATTAAGAGTAAAACATTTATTATCAATCCATATATGATCTTTCCATTTACCCATGTTATTTATTCTAGATCTTAATCCCAAATATGCTACTTTGTTATTTTCTTCAATAGTTTCAGATGTCAAAGATTTAACTTCTGGATTACTAGAACTATTAGTATAATCAACTAAATAACACTTTTTATCTTTAAAATCATATACCACTTCTATCAGAGTGTTATTATCAAAACTTTTTAAAATAATTTTGAGAGAATTCTTAAAAGATGATGTTGATTGTGCCTTTATAGTCATATCTAACATGTGTATGCGGTTATTTTGTTGATATGAATCACTAGTTTTTCGTAAAGCTCTATATTTTGGTATTTCATCATCATATAATTTACTAAAATCATCATTTGAAAAGATCTGATAAACCGTATCATTTTTGTTGTTTTTATTATACACATAGACCGGATGATGAGTAGTTTCAATATCTTTCATAGAAATTGGACATGTGTTTCCAGTAATATTGTTGAATCCTTCCTTTTTAAAATTTTTCCAAAAATAAAAACTACCTAGAATTAATATCAAGGTTAATATAAATATAAATTTTTGGTTCATCTT
>Ga0209972_10002891_pt1 | contig 13708 bp, 28 predicted proteins | sample NOAtaG_7_FD_187302 | JGI IMG/M metagenome (GOLD analysis project Ga0209972, IMG submission 187302) | Freshwater lake microbial communities from Lake Erie, under a cyanobacterial bloom - NOAA_Erie_Diel1S_2200h metaG (SPAdes) (version 2) | ecosystem: Environmental > Aquatic > Freshwater > Lake ... | reverse complement strand
TTCCAGCACCCTTTGCTTTACCCTGCTCTTTTAATTTAATAGCACGACGGGCTGCTGATTGCATTCCTGACGTTGGCTTGTATCCTTCTTTGGCCATGTTATTTCTCCTTTACGCTAATTACTTTAACGTTTTTAATTTCATCATCTACACCAAATATATCATTGGCGTAATCTAAAGCATCGTCTTGATCAAAGGCTTCTACCTCTGCTTCTATTTCAAGCTTTACTTTGTAACTTTTCATTTACTTACCGCAGGTTGGGCAAACTCCAGTAGCTGATGTTGCTGCTGTCTTTGCTGCTCCTCCAGATTTAAACTTTGGGCGACCAAATCCTACAATAGAAACCATTACTCCTGCTTTATTTTTCTTAAATGCACGAAGTTGCTTGCAAGCCTCTCCGCCATTTCTTTGGCTTCCAGACTTTTTTGAAGAAGTATTTCCTTCGATACACCAGACTGTTCCATCTTCGTTATCTTCAATAACAATTCCTACGTGAGAAATTCTATCGACACCATCTGAAGGAAAATCAAAATAGGCAATATCTCCTGGCTCTGGATCTGCAATGTCTCCGTCAATCCATGCACCAGCTTTCTTAAATGCTGCTGCACCACCTGGGGTATAAACTGTATTAGGAATTTTAACTCCTGCTTCATTAGCACACCAGTTTACAAAAGAACCGCACCATGGCTGAAAGTTAGCCTTTGTGTAAGCGCCATACTTGGTTTCGTTATCTTTAGGACCTTCAATGTATCCTACTTGAGATTTAGCAATTTGAATTAATCTAGCAACGCTACCTTTAGGTGCCTTTGCTGTTTCTGCTGGTACTGGAAAATCTTGCGACATTATTCATCACCTTTACTTTTACCAGCAAAATATCCGCCGATAATTCCTATAAGTCCTACAAGTGCATTCTGCACTAGGGCAATTGCGTCTTCATTGGTTCCATATTTTTCACCTGAAGTAAACTGTTGTGCAAGCATTGAAGCGTATTCACCAAGAACTACTAAGCCAATGAAGCCAAGTATTCCGAGGGTGATAACCCACATTAACTTATCTTTCATCTTCATTAGTCTTTATCCCAATCTGCATCAACTGGTTGTTCTGCTGGCATTGCTCCATCTGGCTTTGCTGCTAAACGTGCTGCAGTTGCATCAATTTCTGCTTCAAGCTTTTTGTCTGCCTGTGTGTTCTTTGCATCCATTTCTTTGTTAGCCAACTGTGCTGACATAATATCCTTAGCACCAGATTGACCAATCAATAGGCCTGCAAGTGTTCCTGTAATAAATGTTGCAACAGAACCAAGCACATTGAAGAACATCTTATCGTTCTCTGACTGTCCGCCAATTGGTTGTGTTACGAAAATTAGAGCATATAGAATGCCCAATGATGTGCACAAAAGAATTGTGCCTAATGTAATTCCTAAAATAAATTTTAATCTAGCGTCCAGATCTTGTGGACTTAGTCTTTCTTTAGCCATTTGGATTACCTGTTTCAGTTGTTGTATTTGGCTCTTTACCAATTACATCTTTAGTGCATGTGCCTGTTGCTTCACAGATTGGAGGATTGCATTCCGCCTTCTCCCAATTTGCTGGATCTTGACAAGGGTATCTGTAGAAACCCTGATATCCGCAGCTAGTTAATGATAGCATCAATAGCCCTGACAAAGCAATAGCAGTTATTCTTTTCATACCACTATTATACCCTATTCCTCGTCTTTTCTTAAAGGGATGGTAATTAGCCAAATTACAGTAACTATTACTGTTGCTAGGCCCACTACATCCTGTGCCGTCCCTGTAAGGGTCAACCAGGCTATGAAAAATCCAAGGAGGGTCCATAGCTGGGCTATGCTTTCCTTTACTGCTTCCCATATCCAATTAAAAAAACCTTTAATTATTTTCATTATATCCTCCTTGTCATGGCTGCTGCCACAATATTTCCTGCAATAATTACTGGTACTACAACCTCTTGTGCTTTTTCTCTTTGATCATCCGTCATATCTTTACCCCATTCTGATGGGCTAAGTAATTTTTCAAAATCAATATCTGCAATAGCTCCAATTGGGTCTGATAAGAATGCTTCTGTGGCAACCTCTGTTGTTGCATCTGCTAATGTATATGGCATTGGAGCACTAGCGTTCTCTTTAATTCTATCACCAAATTCTTGTAAGGCTGTTGCTAAATTTTTATCTGTGGCAGCTAATGCCGCCACCTTTGCTATTTCTGATGCTCTAATTCCAAGTCCTTCTGCAACCGCCGCTTTCTGCTCTGGAGTTAATTTAGTTAATGTATCTTTACTTGTTAAATCTGCAATTAGGTTTGCTGTCTCTTCTGTGATAGTATTAGTAGATGGTTCTTCAGAAGGTTCAGCAGGAGTTGGCTCTGGTTCAGGAGTTGGCTCTTGATCTATATCCGATGGCTGAGGTGAAGGCTCTGGTGAAGGCTCATCAGTGGGCTCTGTCTCAGGGGTTGGATCTGGTGTCGGTTCATCTGTGGTTTCAGAATCTGGAGTTGGAGTGGGATCGTCTGGTTCAGTTTGTTCAGGTGATGGCTCAGGAGAAGGCTCAGGCGTAGGTTCAACTGTTGCATCTGGTGTTGGCTGTGGTTGATTTGCCATCGCAGCAGCGATTGCTGCAGCAACTCTTTGCTGCTCTTCAAATTGCCAAGTTTCATTGTATAATTTCCATGCATCATCTATTGCATTATTTAAATCAATAATAGATTGATCATAAGCTGACTGTGTATTATTTTTAGCAGTTAAAGCATCTGCTTTAGTTGTTACAGCAGTATTATATGTAGTAGTCTTAGTTGTCAAAGTTTGGTTGTATGTTGTTAATGTAGAGTTTGCAGTATTGTATGTGGCAAGTTTAGTATTGTAGTCTGTCTGTGCCGCCGCCTGTGCAGTTACTGCTGCATTGTATGCATCAATTTGTGACTGTGTTGCACCTACGCCATAAGAAAATGTATTTAAATTACAACTAAATCCTACACCCCAGCCTCCAGTATAATCACATCCTGCTCCAGTCCATCCTCCAGGAATTGCCCATCCAAGATGGTAGTAGCCTGGGCCCCCTCCGTTATACCACCAAATTTCTACGTCTAAAGTTTTGTCTTGGCTTACATTATAAACTGGAGAATATTCACTCCATGATGATCCTTTTTCTACCCACTCATCAATTGCAAGCTGTCCGTCTACATACATTTTAAATCCATCATCTGTATATCCAGCAAAGTAGGTGGTATTCCAGTGAGAAGGAACCGTAATCTTTCCAGTAAATTTAACTATAAAGTCTTCATAATAACCGCACACTGGTGGCTGCATTGAATTTGAATTCCATACTCCAGTACATATAACTGAATCTGGTATTGCTACGCCATTCCACCCTCTTGCAAGATGATAAACAGTATATTGTAGTCCCTGATTGCCAGCAGATTGAACAACAGATTGTGTGGTCTGAAGATTTATATTTGCTATATCTAATGCATCTTGTGCGTCATTTTTATCTTCTAATGCTGTAGCAACTGTAGCAGTTTGTCCATCTACTGCTGATTGAGCTGTATTCTTTTCTTGTAATGCTGTTGCCTCTGCTGCTACCGCCGCATCATATGCATCATATGCATCATCTCTAGCCTCTTTTGCGGCTACTGCATCATCATATTTATCTTCTGCTATATCTATGAGGGCTTGAGTTTCAGCCTCTTCTGTTAGATTGCCAACCTTTTCGTTTAGCTCTTCTATTTCTTGAGCGGCTAAACTTAGTGGATCATCACTATAAGCAGGTGTAAGGAATAGCCAACCAAACCCTAAAATGGCTGTTAATGTTAATCTCCATAGTTTAGTCCTAGTCAACTAATAACTCCTTGTTATAACTTTTATAACAAGTTAATTATATCATTGAACTACTTAGCGTTATCGGTTTTGTAAAAGCCAGAACCTTTAAACTGAATACCAAATGTACCGAACTGTTTAACCATTGCAGCACCGCATTTATCACAGAGTTCTGTCATTGTTGATTCACTGATTGGTTTGTTAATTTCTTTAGCGTGTTCACATATAACACACTTGTAATCATAGTTTGGCACATCTCTCCTAAATGTTAAGGAGCAGTTTAGCCACAGTGCTCAGGTGGATCCTGCGGGTAGCGGCCCGCATATAATCTGCGACTCCCCAGTGACGGGGTGCAGACTACTATTATATCTTATTTGATTTTAATTGTCTTTGGCTTTTTATCTTCAGGGACAATGCGATCAATATTAATATGAAGCATGCCATCCTTTAGAGATGCACTAGAGACTTCCATATATTCTCCAAGAGCAAATGAGCGTGTGAATTTACGTGCAGCAATTCCTTTATGCAGAACCTCTGCGTCTGTAACTTCTGTAATTTCTCCAGATACCACAAGGGTTCCGTTGTCTACTGAGAGATCAATGTCTTCCTTTGTGAATCCTGCTACTGCGAGAGACACTCTATATGTGTCATCGTCTAGCTTTAATACATCGTATGGTGGATATGATTGGCGTGATGCAGCGTTGTGCACGTTAGCCATTCTTTCAATCTCACGATTAAAGCCAATAAAAAAAGGATCCTTGAAAAGATCCCATGTATATGTTGTTACCATTTTATTCCTCCTTCAAGCGAATAAGTTAATTTATAGGCCCCTATTGGCGACCTAATAATATTATATCACAACCTAAAAAAAGATTAAAGAATCTTTTTCTTATCCTTCATCTTTTCTGAATCTGACTCAGATGCATACAGGGCTCTTAGCTGAGCCTGTGCTGCGCTTTCTCCAGCATGGCATCCTACTAGCTCACCGCTACCCTGCTTTACAACAGCGTATCCTTTGCAACCAGCCGCATTTCTTTTAATTTCCCAAGGCATTTTTATCTCCTAATCGTTTGGGATTTCTCTGATATCCATTTCAATCAGTCCCATTTCCTTTGCTATCTTGTGTCCTTCTGGACTAAGATGAAGAGTTGCTTCAAGATTTTCATCGTATTCAACCTCCATCAAACCTTCTTCATACAACTTCATCATAGCAGAGTCAACATACTCTATATGTGCTTGCCATAATTCTGGTGCTATCTCTTTTGCATTCTCACTAATTGAAAATATCATTTCGCCATTTTCATCAACACCTTCTAAAGAAATAGCGCCTATCTCTAAATAATGTGACATTTTCATATCTTCCTCTTCCTCTTCGTACATAAATCTCCTTTGTGCAACAGGTAGGACTTGAACCTACGATAGCCGAATTATGAGTTCGGGGCCTTAACCAACTTGGCTACTGTTGCCAAGTGTCTATTGTAACGTGCCGTCTTCATTTTTGTCAATGGTTTCTTCGACTACCTGCTGTACATATTCAGAAAAATGCTTTCTAATATTACCCATAGGTCTAGTCCCCAAAGACTTCCATATTCTTTTATACTCTACAATATTTGCAAATGTCGTAGGGCATACCTGTATACCATTATACTCTTTTAGTACTGTTGGTAGCGGTACATGTTTTCCACAACACTTACACTCTTTAGCTTTTTCTTGGTATATACTCATACTATTTCCATTCCGTCTAATACATCAGATAGATCTTTTGGCATTCTAGGTGCCCTGATCATGTTTGTTACTATTGTGTCATCCTCATCTTCTCTATCCCACTTTAGAGAACTATAGGTATGTATATCTATTTCTTCATTGTTTTGTGGCCTGCTTCTGCTAATAGCATTATAAATAGATCCACAAACTGCGTCCGCTAAGTCTTTTGAACCTTTTCTAGGGTGATCAACTTTATCTCTCATAATTTTAAGCTGAAGCAATTCATCAATTAAAAGTTTTATTGCTGGCCCAGTTAATCTATCTTCTGCAACAACCATAGCCATATCATCATAGTGCTTCTTTGCAACAGATAATGTTTCAGTATTAATTCCGTATTGCTTTAGCTGCTGCATCATATCGTGTGAATTCCAGCGGTCAAATGTGCAGACACGGATTTTGAAGCCCTTAGTTCTAAGAGACAAAATGTAATCTTTTACTTCTGTAAAGTCTACAGATTTATCTGCAGTCGGTGTCCAATATCTAACTGCATCAACTTCTACAATTGGTGCTGGCTGAGAGTAGGTATCAGTTACTTTTACATTCACCCATTTCTGCACATGTGCCATAGCAACTGCACAATGGTCATGCTTTTGTGCAAGGTCGACGTGCAAGAAATATTCTTTATCTGGATCTGGTGCAAACCAGTCTTCAAATCTACCAAAGTCATCTACCGCAAGAGCCATGTTATTAAAAGCTTTCTCGATCTTCTCTCTAGACTTAAAGAAAGCGTCAATTGCTTCTGCTGGCATGCATGCAAATCTTCCTAGTGCATCTGGTGCATTTTTATAAAAGGCTACCTTAAAATCATCTATACTTCTTGTAGGATTAATTTCCCATGTAGGTCTCTTAAGAGCATACATTCTTGGATACTTGTAAGAAACAATATGGTCTTCTTCCCACTCAATATCAAACTCATTGCCTTCCGTTCCATCTGGCAAATCTGTGTCTAGTTTAAAATGATGTGACCTAATAACAGTTTCTTTTTCAGCAATAACGTCATCATATCTCTGTTGTATATAATCATTCTTATATCGTGGGAATGAAAGGAGTATTACCTTGCCGTAGTCTGGAAAGCGAGAATCAACTGATGCCCTATACATCTCATAGATAGCGCTACCAGTCTTTGCCTGCTCATGTCCAGTTGTATTCTCAATGCTAAAACCAGAAATCTCATCAAGGATAACAACAATAACGTTATATCCTTCCCAGGCCTCACGCTCTGAGTGACCTGAGTGAACTGTAATATTCTTATTAAACTTAATTTCAGAAGCTTTTTCTGAATACTTTCCTACGAACCAAGGCGACTTGTCTATGCGTGTTCTAAATCCTTTAAAGAACACGTTGCTAGCCTGCTGTGCGTTAATAGCAATATTAATAATATCAATAGAATCTCCAGGAGGCTTTCCATAATAATGTGCTGGATCCTTTAAACATAATAGTAAATATACTATATAGGCCACAGATATTGTAGAACAATAATCTTTTCCAGAACCTTTGCCTAATTGAGCAACAACCTCGTTAGCAGTTTGCTTGTATGTTCTTTTGCCTTCTTCTTCACCAAATAATTTTATTAGAGTTGATTCCTTATAAACCTGAGAAGACTTTTCAATTAATGTATACTGATACTCTGAAAGTGGTGGCAGTCCAAGAAATTCTGGACTAGTTACAAATGTTCGTAGATCTACTGGACGCTCATCAAACTCTTCGCCATCTAGAATATCAATAAGATCATTAAAATTAAGATCCACTAGATTCCTCTGCGTCAAGTACTACTGGCTCTACTATTCCAGTAATTTGAGAAAGTCTCTTAGCAACATCCATCTTACATTTTGGACAGGTTGCAGTTACTTCTTTTAAAATCTTTACAAGGATATCTTGCTTACGTTCTGTTTCTGCTAACTGTGTCGCAAGCTCTGCGTTATCTAGAAGCCCAACTTCTTGAAGCATACCAATGCGTTTGCCTTCAATATCTGCAATTAGTTTTAATGCTCCAGATTTAACGCTAAGCTGACCAGCCTGATCTGCATCTTCTACGGTCTTCCAGGCTTCTTTAATAAGCATTGCATAATGTTGGTCTGCTCCAACAATAGCCTCTTTAGCCCTCTCTCTGGCCGCTGTGTCGTTGTGTACGACTGTTTTCCACTCACCTATCAGCTCAACTACTTCGGCACGTTTAAAGCCCGTTAAAGTGGCAATCTGGGTTGGGTTATTTCCTTTAAGCAGTTCTTCAACTACTTTATTCATGCGATCATAATGATCTGCTAGTTCAATTTCCATATACTAGTATTATACTTCTAGTCGACTGAAATAGCAACCTGAGATTTAGCTATTTTATATAAAACCAAATAGCCAATCAGATCATCAATATCATTATCTCCTGCGTAACCTTGATTATTTTTAACTCTATTTAATTTATCATCGATTCTAACCTTGAGTTGCTCTACGCTATCTGCCGTCGAAAATATTCTAGCTGGCTCTAAGGCTGAGTTGCCATATGATATATTCTTTTCAATAAGCATGTGAGCAATCTCATGGCATGTTGACCAAATTGCATTACCCGCTGGCGCACCTACAGATCTTAGGTATAGGTCACTACAATTAAATGTTGTTACATCTTCAAATACTGGCTTAAGCATTATCTTCTCCTAAGTAGAACATTAACTACATCATGCTCTTTTATTCTTTCAAATGTGGCCGCTTCCCCATTTAAAAATTCCATTGTATATTTATCGTTTAATTCTACCAAAAACTCATCTGGTTGTCCAGATCCAAGTTCAACAACTAGCAAAGGACATTTACGGGCTTCCTCAGAAAATCCCTCAAATACAAATCTTTCATGACCCTCTACATCTATCTTCATAAAATCAATTTTGCCAGTGTATGTTGAATCTAATGTATCTGCATTTATCTCTTCTGTGTAAAAATTTCCATACTGACCATGATTACCAGACTGATGCTCATGAACTATACCAGACCCGCCAATATTTTCTTCCCAAATATTTAAAACCATGTTATCTTTTTTATTTGATAATGCTATATTAAATACATCAATCTGCCCAACATTAGAATAATCGTTTAGAATTGTAGCAACTGTATATGACTTGCATAGCCTTTCTATTGGCTCAAATGCCAGCACACGACCAGATGGTCCGACCCTTCTTGCCATAACTTCTGTAAAGTAGAATATATTCGCTCCAATATCCAAACACACCCAGCCAGGCTGTATGTTACGAATCATCCATTCTGTAAGCTCTTTATCCCAGTATCCCTGTTCTCTGCAGGTAGCCTGAACGTATTTATCTGTTTGATCTCCAGTATATACATAAAAAGAATTCAACACTTTGCTAAAAGTAATTGATTCTGTTGTAATTCTTTCTGTCTTCATCTTTTCTTAATTAATCCAAACTGTTCTAAGTATCTCTGTATAGTCATAGATGATACGCCACACTCTGCTGCAATTTCTGTAACTGTTTTCTTTTGTACTATGTATCTACGATATAGCCATGTTTGGCTTTGATATAACTTCATCGTTCTGTCAACACCTTATTTGCATAGTGTGCAATGCCGAATGCATCTGCAACATCAAAATCTTTTAGTGATAGACCATACTTTTTATTAAAGTAGTCTACAGTTCTTTGCTTACGCATATTACGCAATTGAGTTTTATACCATGAATCAGCATATCCTGGGTTCTTTACTCTTATCGCCTGCTTCTCATCTTTTGTTGGGTTTTTATTTCCAATATATGCCTGCCAAGAACTGGGTGATATAGTAATAACAGACGCTCCAGTAGACATAAGCTCAGCAATAACAACTCCATATACATATGATAGTTTTATTACCGCATCAGGAGATCTGACAAGTATCGCACCCTCTACGGCAATATAGTCAGCCTTTAATTCATCAAGCATTACGTGCATCTTCTTTTTAGCGTCGTATATCTTTTCATATATATCTGCACCAACAAAATCTATTTTACCCCACTTCAACGGCTTATCATTTTCCATCAAGCAGAATGCAACCGAATTCGTAGATGCGTCTATACCCAACACTCGGTTAGCTTTAGTCTTAACAAGCTCAGCTAATTTCATCAAGCATACCCATTATCTTAGATCTTTTAGTTATGTCTATTTTCTTTTGGCATGAGGCGCATAGTGTTGTTTCATTATATCTGCTCAACTGAGCATTACATTTTTTACATCCACGAGCAGCACCATTTCGAATAGCCTTCTTCTCATAATACTTTTCCATAATCCTACGGTTTGTTGCAACTCTGCAGCACTCGTCAGTACAATACTTTTGATTGTGCGTCTTTGGCTCAAAGTCTTTAGCGCATTCTTTATTTGCACAAATCATAGTTTAGGAACCCTATATGACTCTATTTGGACTGTTCCAATTAAACCTGAGTAACATTCTTTTTTAATTGGGCAATATGTGCAAGGCATCTTAGACTTTGATGCTCCTTCTGGGCGCATAGGAAGATCTCCTTCTTTAAAGTTATCCCATACTTCGCACATCCAAACAAATAGGTCTTCGATAATCTCTGTATTCTTTTCATTCATTGAGATTGGAATAACAATGAGCTCTTGAGTATTTTTATTCTCATACAGAAAGAAACCTTCTTTAGCATTCTTTAATTTCATATATGTAAGCAGTTGGAGCATGTGGTTTGCTGTTGGCTTCATCTCAGCCTGTCTTGCATCCCATACTTCCTGCTTAGCCGTCTTGATTTCTCCAATAACCATTTCGTTATCATATTCCATAATCAAGTCTATGAAGCCTCTAATTGGAGGATATTCGTTTACAATTTCCTCTTCTTCCATTCTAAACTCTGGCATTGTAGCAATTAACTTTTGAAGTCTCTCGTGTGCCTGTGTTCCCTGTGCCATATTAGCAACAGCAACAGCATCGTTATCGTCAATAAACATTGCTCCGCTAAATGCCATATACCAATATCTTGGACATGTGCCATGACCGTACCCAAGAGAACTTGGGCTAAATGACTTCTTAGTCATCTCTCCGTCTGCACGTTTTGTATTGCGATAGGATTCATCAAGCAATTGTGCAAACTTTTCTGGATCGAAGTGTTTGCCAGTATGCTTTTTAAATTTAAGATTCTTTACTATATCTCTAGCCATTGTAACGAACGACATACTTGAGGGCATCCACAAGTTTATCGATTGACTCCTTTGCTGAATAGTAGATATTCTTTTTATTATTATTTGTTGTACCAGCTTTATCTTTAGCTATAGTAGAATAATAAGAAGCCATCATGGAAAACTTTGTAGACATAGCCTGAAGCTCAATAATTAAATATGGGGCCTTTGCTGAAGGTACATCTGGATTCATAAGCAGTTTAACAACAATTGCTAATGCTCTATCTAACTGCTCATCCTTCATATACTCATGAAGATCATTAAACTCTGTTATTGAACTAATAAGTTCAAGGGTGTTCTTATCGTCCGCCATTCTTAATCCTCTTGTCTAACTTGTCTATGAATAGTCCTATCGGATATCCAATTATAAATCCTATCATTAATCCAAATAAAAATGCGGTCATTAAATAAACCTCTGAACTATTCCATAGCCAATCCATAAACCAACAATGCCCATTAGCCCTGCAAATACTGGTGGTGCTGGAATTGGAAGCTTAAAGATACTAAAGATACCGCCTACGGCAATACCAGTTAATGTTGTATAGAGAATCTCTTTCATTTCTTGACCTTCTTATGGTTTGGTGTATATGGACCAACTATCGATCTAATTGTTCCGTCCTTGCGAATCTTTACAATCATACCATTTTTAATAATAGTATCGTTAAACCTACGCTTGTTCGCCATTGTTATCCTCCCAGAATTGGATCAGCTCTTCTAGTACTGCCCACTCAATAATACCAAGTCTAACTTTAGACTCAGTTCCAATAATAATCTTTAATGCTGGATGCATATCTCTGCTGACCTTAAATGTATCTGTACAGATCTTTGACCATACAGGTTTATTTAATGTAAACGAAGCGGAAGCTTCCTTATAGTCTACAAGAAACTGTTTCCATTTTGCATCACCTTTTTGATAATCGCCACGCCCAGAATTCTTTTGAGCCTTAGCGCCATCACGCTTTACTTCAGATCTTTCTGACATTAGCCCACCACATAAGAGTTTTTATGTCCGTCTGGACAATCCCAAGATATAGTTAGTTCTGATGCATTCCAAAAATATTCTTCAGAATCTTTATCGCATTTACCACAAGGCTTCTTGCCACCGATTTTTTCTAGTTCTGGAGACATAACCTTTTCTGGTTTAGATATAAATTCATTAAGATCTGGCACGGATATCCTCCTGTAGCTTTTCAACTACATCTGGGTTATCACGAAGGTACTGCACTGCTTTTGCTCTGCCTTGGAATCTTTCACCATTGACGGTGTACCAAGCGCCACCTTTTTCCACGACTCCGCACATTTCTGCAACATCTAATGTCTCTCCAATCAGATCTATACCAAGAACATCCCCTTGGTAGTAGAAGTCGTACTGTCCCGATAAATTAGGGGGGCCGACTTTGTTGTAATCAATAATCCAATTAACTGGTCTTCCGACTCTTTGTTCAATAATCTTGTCGCCAACTTTAACGCCAGCCTTAATAGCATTCGCTTCAGCCTCAGACGACCAGAGTTTAATGACAGTGGAAGAAAAGAACTTGACTGCCATGCCACCTGTGGGGATGTGACTAGCATGCATAGATCCAAACTGGTTTCGTTGTTGTGAGATGAGAACAAGTAGTGTGTTTTTGTTTGCATAGTTTAACATCTTGACTGCGTGGGTCATATCCTTTGCTTCGGCGCCGATTTGCTTAGTGTCTTGCAAATCCTTCATTTCATTTCCATCTTTTTCAAAGTAGATGGCTGGCAATAATGCTGAGATAGAGTCAACAACAATTAAATCAACGCCTGCATCCATAAGCTTTGTAGCAACATCTACCATATCATTTACTGTTTTTGCTGGTGAATAGATAAGCTTTTCTGAATCTACACCTAATAGTTCTGCCCATGCTGGATCATAAGAATGCTCTGCATCAATCCAGGCACAGGTCTTGCCTTCTTTTTGAGCCAATGCTATCATCTGTAGACAAAAGGAAGATTTACCAGCAGACTTATTTCCCCATACAAGAATTTGTCTTCCATAGGCAAGCCCACCCTTTAATGCTAAGTTTAAGCCAATACTAGGAGTTGACTGCTTATCAACATTAACGCTAACAGCAGACTGAACTCTTGCTCTAGTTTTTGGATCTAATTTAGCTAATATATCATCTAATACAATTTCCATTATTATTCTTTCTTCTCTCTACTCATTATAGCATTAAAATAAATTGCCGTGAAGTCTTGGACGCTCTTTATTTTTATTAATCTTTGCTTCCAGTACCTCATCTAGGCTGTGCAAAATTTGTTCTTCATTTCTCATTGCAGCATAAACATCTAATAGTCTGATAATAACATCAGCCATCTCTTCTACAATTTGTTCACTGCCCTTTGTTTTTCTAATTGCTTCTAGTACTTCAGTAACTTCTGAATGTACAAGTGCGAGTTTGTTTCCAACCTTGTCATGAGAATATTCTCCATCCCAGAACCCCTTTTCTTTTGCTGTTTCATGAAGCATTGCCGCCAATGCATCTAATCCGTATTCTGTTAAGATATTACTCTGTGTCATTTTTCTCTCTTAAACTAAATGTAAATGATGGGCCTTCCTCATCATAATCAATTACTAATTCTTTTTCTGTATTTGCAGCATCCAAAAATCTTAACGTTGGAACTGTAAGCTTTTTATACTCTTCTAATACTGCCACCAAAACCTGATTAATGCTTATTGAAGTAACCAAGCCTTCGATATCTTCTGTCATTTTATTTCCTTAATCATCAGGGTTCCGTCATCAAGTTTGGATAGTATTACCTGACATTTCATTCCCTCACGCATTTTTGCTAAGGCAATTTTATACATACTAGAGAAAACAATTGCTCTAGTTAAATTTTTATCTCTATCTGATAGAACTATGTGAGCCATAGTTTTGCCAGCCTTTGTCTTATAAGGTGTAAAGTTTACCACAATGTACTCATTATCGGCAAGGTCATATT
>Ga0209972_10002890_pt1 | contig 13708 bp, 8 predicted proteins | sample NOAtaG_7_FD_187302 | JGI IMG/M metagenome (GOLD analysis project Ga0209972, IMG submission 187302) | Freshwater lake microbial communities from Lake Erie, under a cyanobacterial bloom - NOAA_Erie_Diel1S_2200h metaG (SPAdes) (version 2) | ecosystem: Environmental > Aquatic > Freshwater > Lake ... | reverse complement strand
AAGTTAGCAAACTAAAAAAAATGTCAGCCATTAGAAGAGAATCTTAGATTAAAAGTAGAAAATAATTATATAAACATTTAATTAATTTTCTAATAAATTTCTAGATAGATTTTTCAATAACAATTTTAAATCAACCCGATTATCATTTAGCAATAGATCACCATTCTGAGAAACTCTATTTTCAAGTTCTTTTAAAGCCATTTTATCATTTTTAATTAAATCAACCTGATAAAGTCTATATTTATCATTACCAACAATTTGTAAAATACCATAACTATCATGTTCTTCATTAAACACAAGATCATCTGAAGCTATTGAACTAGCAACATCTATATCATCTATATTATTGATATTGTTATTGTTAAGAGGAAAACTAATTTTTAATAAGCCATGATCTAAACATTTTTGAGCAGTTTCTAATGTTAGAAGGGGGTGATCATGTATCCATAAGAATTTATGACAATACCAATAATAGTCTATAATTTGTATTTGGTCTAAATCTAAACAGTATCCACCAACTACAGTAGGTGTAGCATCTAATTTAGGTAAAGATAATACTCGTGATTTTTCTAGAAGTAATTTATCAAAATTACCTTTGATATTCCATCCAGGGTTTAATTTGCATTTTGAAAGAACTAAAATATTTATAAGTGTTTTACTGAAATCATAATTGTCATCAAGAACAAGATTATATACAATGATTTCATCTATTTTTTTAGGTAAATCTTTGAGTAATATTAAATTTTGTTGCATTTGTTCTTCTTTATTTAAACTATTAAAATGACGATTAAATCCGATTAATAAACTTTTTAAGTGTTGATCAGGTGAAAGTATTATACTATTATTAAAATATCCGCTATCATAAACAATTTCTAGATGTTTTAGATTAGGGAATACATCCCAATAATATTTATGATTATTATCCAATATAATATCATGTAATTCTAGTTCAACTAAAGAATTTAATGAAGAATATTGCATTTCATGTGGTATTCCGCAATTAGAAAGTTTTAATGTTTTCAAATCTGGATAGATATGAGTAGGAAAATATAACCATCCAATATCTTTATGACCATTATTAAAATGATTAACACTTAGATTTAGTAGAGGATTTAATAAATGGGGCATTTTTTCTCTCAATTGTCCATGTGGATAATAATCTAAACATAGATATAATCCATTATTTATGCTAGTTTTCATTGGTGTAATATCATCAGTTGAATTTTGTTTGCCTAGGAGAATTAAATCAAAAGATCTATCAGATGATTTATTGACAGGTAAAACTGAGTGGTAGTGATTATGAGCATTATTACGATGAATTAAAACATTTATATCATTTCTAGTTTTTGATTCTCGTTTCCGTGTGAATACATAATTTGTTAAACTTAATACTGGAATACCATAGAGAATAATCTTAGTAAATGTATTAGTAAATGTATTAGTAAAGATGTTAATACTGAAATATTTAAGGGATTGATATGCCGTAAAATAAATGACACCATCAAATAGTAGAAATCTGAATTTGTTATCTGGTTTATGATAACTGAGTTTTCCTTCTGTCATATATTGAGGTAAAATAACCGCAACACTTTGCACAGGCTTTTTTGGTTTGATAAAATACGAAAATAATAATTCCGATATAGACATTGAATTTACTTTAATTACATATTTATTAATCAAATCCATAAGTTCAATTTTTATTTATTGTAAAAAAAATTATTTATTATGATGATTAATTAAATATGATATGTGAGTTTTTCACAATCTCACCTTACTTCTTGGGAGCACACAAAGCTTTGATCTTCACCAGATCCATCCCTTCTGACGCAGGTGCTTTGATGGTCTTCTTGTCGACAGACCGGGTTGAATCCCGGTATGCTTGGTTCTCGAGGGAAATCAATCCCTCAACAGAAGTCAACTCGTCTTGGTGAAGATAGAATCCACCCAACATCGTGTACGCCCGAGGAATGCGATCGATGTAATCTGACGGAAGCATCTTGTATTTATCCAAGAACTTTTGCAAAAGAGGGTATTTGCTCGTGATGATCCGGTAGAATTCCTCTGAGTAGATGTCTGCGACCTTTTCCTGTCTCAAACGCTTGCGGGTATCTTCAGAGGTTTCCTTTGCACGTGGACCGAATCCCTTTGTGGGATAGTTGACCATGTGTAGGATCTTCTCCCGGTATTTGAGATCAGAGTTATCCCACAACTCTGACAACTGTGGATTGTTGAGAACAGCCATCAGAAGAGTTTTGCCGTGCAAGTTTCGTCGTTCGGGTCCCCGTCGTCGATCAATCACAAACTGGATGTACTGTTCGGCGACCCCTCCAATCGTTTTGGTGATCCTTTGAAAGTTTTCACGGATCAAAGGGCAATCCCAATCAATTGGGAGCTCAAGCAACTCGCCATCATCAAACTTGATTCCCAGTGCCAAAAGAGGCAGGGTGAGCTTCTTGATTGCATGCGCACTGACTAACAGACGAAGACTGTAGAAACGGTGATAACGTGCCATCATGGCATTAATCTCAACAGGATCACTACACTCACGTGTCAAAAGATTGCAGAAGTCTGAATAAAGACTACGCAGAGAACTCAATCTCTCCCCACCAAGAAGAAGAAGACGATCTGTAATCTTTCGATGAAGTTCCTGAAGCTGAAGGAATTCTTTTGAAGTTGGACATACACACCTCTCTAACCACTTCCACAACTGGTTGGATTTCTCATCGATTTCTTGCTGAGTTCTCCAACCTGACGCCTTCTGTCCTGTTGACATCAGAATAAGTTCACGCAACTTGTTGTCGTGGTAAAGAAATTCGTCCCGGAAACAGGTGTACATGGACAGTGCATTCACTTGCTGATGAAAAAGTTGTTCAAGCTGAATGAGCTCCAGAAAGGTTGCGTAGTGTTCTTTTTCCGTCTGAAGAAGTTTGCTCAGAAACTTATCGTGAGAATTGAAGAAATTCTCGAGCTGTTTGTCGATGAACGCCTTTTCCTCCTCTGCAGTTATCCCTTCAATCTTTTGAAGTCGCTTGACAAAGGCATCCCTGACAGAAGAGGTCAACTTCTCTTTTTCTTCAGCAAGAGCTTTCATCAGCTTGACATGTTGCACATAGAGACTGATGTTGAACTCTTGCGTTTGCGTGGTTTTTTTGGATTCGGCTTTTTTGACTTCGTCCACAGCTGTGGTCGGTTCATGACCTTGGTCAATTTCTTTGGCTTCGACCACAGCCGTTTCGCCTTCTTTCATGATGGTGAACTCAAACGGAACTGCGTCAGGGTCGTCATGACCTCTGATGAAGATGGTTTCATACACAGCCAAATACTCAACCCCGTCGATTCGAATCTTGCGGGTTTTGCCACGATCCATCTTGTCGAAGAGAGCACGCCAAAAGTCTGATCGAAGACACAGTGCTTCACGTGCATCTTGACCAAGTCCAATGCGAAAGATTTTTCGTTCAGACTCAAAAGTAAGCCCGTAAAGGACTTTTGAAGGTGTATTTGGAAAAACATCCTTCATGGTAAGGGTTGGTAATAGGATGTTTGTGTTTGGTGTAAGCGCAGAGTTGCGCGGTGTGATTGAGGAATCGGCTGAAGCCATCCCTACAATATTTATTTTTAAAAAAAAATAATTTTCAATTTTTAGATATTACTAACCCTAAAATTACTAAATTTATTTAATAATTAGATCAATTTCATTATTAAATTGAGCTAGAATATTATTTCCTAATGTATCTAATGTAGATCCACAACGATGTAAATTATAATTATTAACTAAATTCTGCATAGCCTTTGTGTAATCACTTAATTGATCCAGTGTAAATCCTAATATATCATATTGAGGCAAAAATTCTTTAATATCAATTTCGGGTGTGGTTTCTTGAAATGTTTCTGTAGAAATTTCTGGAGGAATTTCTATAATAGTTTCAAATAGTGGTGTTTCTAAATTAGTTTCTAGTGGTGTTTCTAAATTAGTTTCTAGTGGTGCTTCTAAATTAGTTTCTAGAGGTATTTCTAAATTAGTTTCTAGTGGTGCTTCTAAATTAGTTTCTAGAGGTATTTCTAGAGGTATTTCTAGTGGTGTTTCTAAATTAGTTTCTAGTGGTGTTTCTATATTAGTTTCTAGATTACATGGAATTTTATAATCTAAATGTTTAATAATTAATTTGAGACTGGGGGGGTGAGTCATTATGTGTATTATGTGTATTATGTGTATTTATGTAAATAAAAGAATTCAATTTTTTAATTAAAGTTAATTTTCAGATTTTATATTTAGATTATAAAAGTATAAGATGTCAATTAAAGTTTTAACATCAATAAGTAAAAGTTTATCATCAACTTATCGAAATAATGGTCCCCGTCTTTATTCTGATCAAACTCCATTACCAGTAGGGGGATCTGAAATAATTGAAACAGATATTGCATCAAAGAAAGTTAAAATATATCATAATCTTTCTGTAGCAGGTCTTTATGAACATGAATTACGATTAAACTCAAAGAGTCATCTATGTCATAAAGGTGCTCTTGTTGTTGAATCTGGTGTTAAAACGGGTCGTTCCCCAAAAGATAAAAGAATTGTTAAGACATCTGATAGTCAAAATGACGTATGGTGGTCTCATATTAATATTCCAATGGATATGGATGCATTTTTAATAAATCGTGAGACTGCTACAAATTATCTGAATACTAGAGATCAATTATTTGTTTTTGATGGTTATGCTGGATGGGATTCAAAGTATAGATTAAAAATAAGAGTTATATGTGAAAGACCGTATCATGCTCTTTTTATGTATAATATGTTAATTAGACCATCAGAAGATGAATTAGAAAATTATGGGGAACCAGATTGGGTAATATATAATGCGGGGACATTTCCGTGTAATCGTTTTACTGGTGCGATGTCGTCATCAACATCGGTGGATTTATGTTTTGAGAGAAAAGAGTTTTTAATTCTGGGTACTCAGTATGCAGGTGAAATGAAGAAAGGGATTTTCTCAGTAATGCATTATTTGATGCCTTCAATGGGGGTTTTATCTCTTCATTCTAGTGCAAATTTAGATTTACAAGGAAAATCTTTATGTCTTTATTTTGGGTTATCTGGAACTGGTAAAACCACTTTATCAGCTGATCCGGATAGAATTTTAATAGGTGATGATGAACATTGTTGGTCAGATAATGGTATTTTTAATATTGAAGGTGGATGTTATGCAAAATGTATAGGGTTAGATAAAGAAACAGAACCAGAAATATGGGGTGCTTTACGTTTCGGGGCATTATTAGAAAATGTTGTAATGAATAATGAAAATAGGAAAGTAGATTTTAATGATATTAGTTTAACTGAAAATACTAGAATGGCATATCCACTAGATTTCTTAAAAAATGTTAAATTACCTTCTTTAACACAAGAACATCCCAAAAATATTATATTTTTAACATGTGATGCTTTTGGAGTTTTTCCATTGATTTCTAGATTAACATTAGATCAAGCTATATATCATTTTTTATCTGGATATACAGCAAAAATCCCTGGGACTGAGATGGATGTTAAGACACCTATTTTAACTTTTTCAGCGTGTTTTGGAGAGGCATTTTTAGTGAGACATCCTATTGTATATGGTAATATGTTAGGTGAATTAATAAAAAAACATAATACAAAGGTGTGGTTGTTGAATACTGGATGGATAAATGGTTCATATGGAAGTCTAAATGCTAGAAGATGTCCTTTAAAAATATCTAGAAAATTAGTGAAAATGATTCATGAAAATGACTTTAACGATTCTGTTATAAATTGGAAAAAAATGTCATATTTTGATTTGGAATATCCGGATATTGTTTTTGATGATGTGCATGTTGGTAATAATTGGGATGGAAAAGAAACAGTAGTTGAACAACTAGCTGAATCATTTAAAAATAACATTAAAAGATTTGAATTAAATTTGGAGGGTGGTCCGTGTTAAAAAATTGATTTTAACTGCATTTAGTATCTATGATATTAGAATTTAAAATGTCAGAAGATATGAACATGATTCCTAGTATTGAGAGAAAATCTCAATATTATTCAATTGGTAAAATTAATGATCCATCAAATGCAAATTATATGGAAACAAAAACAATTGAGGATCCTTATTTTTGGTTGAGAGATATATCTAGAAGTAATCCTCAAATTTTGGATTATTTAAAAGACGAAAATGTATATTTTGAGAATTTTCTAAAAGGAACTGAAGATGAACAGAATAAAATTGTTGAATTATTAAAATCATATATGAAAGAGGATGATACATCATTTCCTATACCTGGTGGTAAAGGTCAATTTGAATCAAACTATTACTACTATACTAAAACTTATAAAGGTAAGGGTTATCCAGAAGTATGGCGGAAAAATAAACTAACAAATGTTGATACGTGTATATTGGATTGTAATGACTTAGCGGAAGGTAAATCTTATTGTGATTTAACGGATGTTAAATTTAGTTATGATAATAAGTATATGTATTATGGTGTTAATTTTAATGGAGATGAGTGGTATGATATTACTATTTACGATTTAGAGGAAAATAAACTAGTGGAACATAATTTACCTAGAGTAAAATCAGCGGTTGTAATGGTGCGTTATTCGAATAATATATATTATGTAGGTTCTGAAGAAAAAACGGAAAGACCTTATCAAATTTGGAGATATGATTTTACAACTCGTGAAAACAGATTAATATATCAGGAAGATGATGTTGAAAGAAATGTTCAAGTTGTTAAGGATCATCAAAATGTTTATGTGTATTCGTGTTCATTTATTAATAATGAATGTTATTATATTCCTCTAGATGAAACTGGAAATGAAGTAGCAGAGATGAGTATGCTTTTATCTAAAGATGCAAATATAAAAGCAGATATGTATTTGTGGAGAGATTCATGGATTATTGTATCAAATAAGGATGATGTAAAATCTCATAAATTATTTATTGTGTCTAGAGATGATCCTAGAGTGGAGAATTGGGTAAAGGTTGATTGTCAAACTAAATTACCAGAGACATTTTTATCAAAATCTGATGAAACAGTGAATACATCAAATAGTTTGGATGTATTAAGTGTTGAATGTTCAAATGATTGGATATGTGTATATGTAAAATTGGAAGATATAACATTAACATATTTGATTAGTTGCGTTGATGGTGAACTGAGTGATCAATGGGTATTATTGAATAATATGAATAATGATCTAGAAACTATTAGTGTAGCATGTAGTTATTATAATTCCAATAAGGTTTGGTTATCAATATCTAGTCCACTAAAACCTAAAACATTATATCAAGTTGATAATATTCTGAATCTGATACATGAAAATGAAAAGGTAATGGAAGAACACTTAATGGAAGAACACTTAATGGAAGAACACTTAATGGAAGAACACTTAATGCATTTACATACTCAAGAAACACCAAATTATGATTCAGACGCATATGTATTTAAGAGATTATATATAGAATCACATGATGGGGAATATGTGCCAGTATCAGTATCATATCGTAAAGATGTAAAGGATGATGCACCAGTATTTTTGTATGGTTATGGAGCATATGGGTTGACAATACCAGCACAAAAGTTATATAACTCAAGAATATGGGAGGATTTGGGATTTATTAAAGTAATTGTGAGTGTTAGAGGTGAAGCAATGAGAGGTGAAAAGTGGTATTTGGATGGTAAAATGTCGAACAAGATGAATAGTTTTAAGGATTTTATATCTGTATCTGAGTATTTTAAGAATTTTGAAGGTAAAACTAGAAAATTATTGGCTGAAGGTGGAAGTGCAGGTGGATTATTAATGGGTGGTGTATATACAATGAGACCTGATTTGTATGATGGTGTAATTGCGGATGTTCCATTTATGGATGTTATAGCTACAATGTCTGATGCATCTTTACCATTGGTGTGTGGTGAATGGAATGAATGGGGAAATCCTAATATTAGTAAGGATTATGATGTAATGATAAAGTATTCACCATATGATAATTTGAAAGAAAATGTGGATTATCCACCTATTTTAATAACATCTGGATTATATGATCCAAGGGTTCAATATTGGGAACCGACTAAATTTATGGCAAAATTGAGATATTGCGGATTAGATAAAAAGAATTATAAATATTTTCTGAAAACAAATATGGATAAGGGACATTTTTCGAATACGGATAGATATGAGGAATTGAAGGAAACTGCACAAGAAATAATATTTGGTTTATGGGTTATGAATTTATTGAAAAAATAAAGAAATTGAAGTGCAAATCAATTTCTCATTAAATATTAAATTGATATTTAGAAATATTAAAAATCAAAAAAGATTTTTTTTGATGAACCATGACAATAAAAAGTGTTTTGCCTTAATAATGAAAAATGGTGGTCATCAGCAATGTTCCTTTAAAAAAAAAATAGGAGATTTTTGTGAAAAACATCATAATAAAAAAAAGGTAAATAAAGTAATTCGTATTGACGATTATAGTCGTATATTGGGTTTAAAGAAAATTAAAGCAGAAATAATATCTTTTCAGGATTATCTGGATGATAAAAAGTTAAGTAAATATAATGTTTTAGACTTTTATAAAACTTTAAAATGTAATGATTCGAATTTAAACTGTAATATGTGGACTTCATCTAAGTTGAGAGATCATTTAATAAATTTTTATGATAATTTTATTAAAACTAGAAAATATATTGATGTAATTGTTAAAATTCAGCAGTCTTTTAGACAAAGATGTAATTTAAAACTTTTAATAAAACATGGTCCGTGTTATTTTGAAAGACATATGTGTAATAATGATGAAGATTTCTATACTTTGGATCCAATAGAGACAATTCCTTCAAAATTCTTTTTTTCTTTCAAAGACCAAAATAAATTTTATTATGGGTATGATATTAGATCACTTTTAAGATTAATTGAACAATATAATAATAATGTAAATAATCCAACGAATCGTAAAATAACAAACCCTTATACAACTAATATTTTTCATGCAAAAGATATTACACGGATGAATTTATTAATAAAAGAATTAAAAACAAAGGGACATATATTAACTATTAATTCAGAAAAAGAACTTACAAAAGAACAAAAAACTAGACAATCAATTATTAAAGTATTTAGTTTAATAGATCAACTTGGATATCAGACTGATATTGACTGGCTTTTAGTTATGAATCTTAATGATTTAAAAAGTCTTTATAGATTATTAGAAGATATTTGGAATTATCGTTCTGAATTGACGTATGAATCTAAAAAAGAAATAATACCAACTGAAGACATCAACCCTTTATTTTATAAATCTATACAATATATATTAAATTGTAATAATAGTGAAGAGATATTAAAAATCATTTTAAATATTTTTGAGAGATTAGTCTCTGAATCCAGTTCATTATCAAATCGTTCATTAGGAGCACTGTATATATTAACATCGTTAGTAGGTATATCTCCTTCTGCATCAGTGGTATATCCTGATTTAGTTCAATATGATGATGAGAGTTTTTATTGATGAATAGGATTACTTTAAATATTACTTTAATATAAAAATTTGTTGATGTATGTTAGCCATCCGCCGGTTTGTTTTTTATGTTTTGTGTGTGTTGTTTTATTATTTTTATCGGTTGGACAATTTTTAGATAAAAAGTCTATTAAAATGTCTGTTAAGTCTCTTTTGCTAGCATTACTGATTTTTCTCCAAAAATATGAAGGATCATTCATATAAATTTCAACTAAATTATTATCTAAATAACTTTTCTTTGAGACGGTTGGCGTGTTGTGTAATTTATTTGCAATTTCAATTAAAATTTCTTTCATAAGTTTGTTTCTAGTTCTTTCTACTCTTTTTTCTTCTTTGGGGGGATTTTTGTGATTATTTTTATTTGCGAGGGATTTATCTAGTAGTTTAAATTCCTTTTGTCTCTTTATCATTTCTTCTAAAAATACTTGATTAGCTGACCAAGTTCTATACATTTTTAAGATGATATCTGGATGATATTTTGATAAAAATGTATTAATTTCATCAGGTCTGATTAATCTATTTTTTCCATTGTCATTATAATTAAAAACAAATGGACTCTTTATTTTCTTGGCTATTTTAACTAATTCTTTTATTAATTTAATTGTTAATGGATCTTTTACGGAACATTTATTAATTACACTTTTCTTTCCTACAAATTCAATATCTAATTCTTTTGGTTTAAATGTTAAATGTGAGATCAATAGTGTTGATACACCATGTGTTTTATGTTGATTATAATAATGAATATTTCCGATTCTAAAATGACATGTATCTAATAAATATAATATTAAACTCATCATTTTTTCTTTACTTTGTATTGGTTTATCAGATAACATATTTTGACGAATGTCTCTTCTTATTTGCCCAATCATTTGACCAAAATGTTTTAATTGACAGTATTTTCCTTTTGCTCTTTTTTCAACAAAACTTGGACGATAAATATACTGTTTTCGTCCTTTATCATCTATACCTGTTGCTTGAAGATAGTTTTTTGGTGTGTCTGCAATTTTAACTTCCTTATATGCTGGAGGTATTACAAGTTTATTAATTCTTTCTATGACCTCTTTATCAGTGATAACCTTATTATTTTCATCAATATAATTAAATTTTTTCTTTTTGGTAGTTTTTCCACCTGTGATCCTTTTAATATTCATATTTGTGTTATCCATCTAAAGTTTCTATTTATAGTTTTAGAAGAAAAAAATAGTAATTGTATTTTTTTCACTTCAACAAACTTATTTTCTCATTTTTCCTTAAAATGCTCTGGAATATTTTTATACATTGTAAAAAAAAACTAGAAGGATCAATTAATATTCCAATTACACTTCCAGATACTTCCATTATACCTTCTGATACTGATATTAATACTGATTCTAATACTGATTCTAATACTGATATTAATACTGATTCTAATACTGATATTAATACTGATTCTAATAATGATTCTAGTAATGATTCTAGTAATGATTCTAGTAATGATTCTAGTAATGGTAATAGTTCTAGTAATAGTTCTAGTAATAGTTCTAGTAATAGTTCTAGTAATAATTCTAGTAATGATTCTAGTAATAATTCTAATACTGATATAGAGGTATCTATAATGCCTTCTGATGCATTAGCAATAGTGCCGGATACATCTATAAAAATGTTGAAAAAATCTATGAATATGAACCAGACAAATAAAAGATCTCTTAATCGGGGTAAAGGGGGTGTTAAAGGCGGTGTTAAAGGGTGTGTTAAAGGGTGTGTTAAAGGGGATGTTAAAGGGGATATGGTAAATGATAAAAAGAAGAAAATAAGTAATAGGAATCGTGTGATTGAATTAGCGGAACAACCTAGAATGATATTGAGACGTAAATTAATTAAAAAGTTGGATGAAAAGGAGTTAAATGTAGTGGTATTTCCATCGGAGATTTATAAAAAACCTGAATTTCAGATTGTGTCATTAATAACACATGATAAACAAAAATCTAAAAGTCAATTGGAGTTTGTTAGAAATGTATCATCATATGCAACAAAATATCAAACAAATGTATGGCTTTATAAACCAGAATTGGATCAGATATCTCTAAATGGGGATGATTTAGGTTATATAAAGGCTGAGTTATTATTAAAACATTTATATGATTCTTATGTGATTTGGATAGATCAAAATTATTTAATAGAGAATGATGATAAATCTATAATGGATATAGTTGTTAAGTATCATGATAAGTCTTTAATATTATTTTATAGTGATTATAAGATTTGTATGGATTTGATGATATGGAAACCTGATAATTGGAGTATTAATGTTTTACATCATTTATATATGAGGAAATATTCAAATGACCCCCCAAATCAAGTGTTTTTAGAAATTTTGTCTCATGATAGGGATAATAAACATGTTCTAGTTCCATTAGAAGCATTAGAAGCATTAGATAATGGACGCAAATTGATAATAAAAAGTGTAATAGACGTGTGAAGGGGGTATTATGAAGGGGGATATTTTGAAGGGGGTATTATGAAGGGGATATTTTGAATGGATATTATGAAGGGGATATTTTGAATGGATATTCTAGATGAAAAAATTGAATGAATAATTGGATAATTAATATGAAAATAAAAATGAATCATGAATACAGTCTGTTGGTCAATACTGTGGGAGATCAAACAACAATAGATAACCTATATTTATTTAATTTGTATTATTACTTTTATCAGAGGGGATATTCTAATTTAATTCTGAAGGATTTAACGAATTTATTTGTATTAATATTTTCAGTTGGTTTTCTGACATTTTTGATACAATGTGTAGATTTTTCTAGGTTAATCAAGTATGACTCTCAAAATGCAGTTTCAATTGCAAATTATATTGATTTAAAAAATTACTGGAATTTTGGAGTATTTTTATGGATTTGTTTTGGTTTATTTATAATTTACGTTATTATTCAATCAATTACAATTTATACTAGCACACGTAAATTCTGGGGTATTAGAAAGATTTTTAAAGAATCATTTGGGATTGATAGTAAAGATATGTCGTCTTTGAATTGGAATAAGGTAATGGCAAAAATTATTCAGTATCATACAATTCCTAGTTTAAATTGTTATACATATGCGTTAAGGATAATGTGTCGTGAAAATTTGATGATTACAATGTATGATGGTCTTCGTGATTTGAATTTTTATAAATATCCTTTGACTAAATTGTTGGAGTGGAATCTAATATTCTGTTTTATTGATACTTTGATTAATGAAAAGAGAGAAATTCGTGCTGATATTAAAGATGATCCTCAAGCATATTTAAAAAACATTAAAAAGAAAATCACATTTGTTTCGATTATTAATGTAATTTTCATGCCATTTATTCTGTTGGTATTGATGCTACATATCGTATTACAATATGGTGAACAGTTTTATAGTGATCCAAGTTTGATCACTAAGCGCCAATGGTCATTAAAGGCATCATGGAAATTACGATATTATAATGAATTACCACATAGTTTTATTGATAGGATGCATAAATCAGCAATAGAAACTAGAATTTATTCTGAACAATTTCCTTCTAGACTAGCAGAAACAATTTCTAGATTTTGTATGTATGTTCTAGGTTCATTCTTCATTGTTCTTGCTTCTTTAACTCTCTTGAACCAAAATTTATTGATCAATTTAAACATTTCACATAATCGTTCAATTCTATGGTATATGGGAGCTATTGGTATTATTATTGCTTTTGCTAAAAGTTTTATTCACAAAACTATTCTACCAGATCCAGAAAAAGCTATTAAAAAGATGGAAAAACATATGGAAATAGAACCGAATTGGAAAAATGATCCATTGAGTCTGAAAACTAAAAACGAAATTATTTCATTGTTTCCGTGGCGTATTGTATTATTACTTCAAGAATGCTTTTATATTATAGGAACACCTTACATTTTATATTTTGTATTGCGTGAAGAATCAGATCGTATTGGAAATTATTTATTGGATAGTTTGACAACACATCATTGTATTCCAGGTTTAATTTCAAAATATTCATTATTCAACAATTCTGAACAAATAAATCAAAATCCTAAGACACAAAGATCTTTCGAAAACTTTAATAAAATTTACCCAGAGTGGAATTTAAATAGTTTTATGTATAATGACATCAACGAGTCATTATATCCACAAAATACTCAACATAATCAATCAACATCATA
>Ga0209972_10002887_pt1 | contig 13715 bp, 12 predicted proteins | sample NOAtaG_7_FD_187302 | JGI IMG/M metagenome (GOLD analysis project Ga0209972, IMG submission 187302) | Freshwater lake microbial communities from Lake Erie, under a cyanobacterial bloom - NOAA_Erie_Diel1S_2200h metaG (SPAdes) (version 2) | ecosystem: Environmental > Aquatic > Freshwater > Lake ... | reverse complement strand
GACATGGCACTGGTGGCGAGGGCAAGAATGGTGCAGACTCAGAGTTGAAGGGCAAGATTGCTGTGCCTGCAACGATGTGGAAAGTAATCTTGGTGCTAGACGATCCAAGCAAAGGTTTAGCAGGAGTTAATGCGAATACCCGCACGATCGCAGTGATTATGCCCAATAAGCAAGGTCGTGATGGTAAGTGGCAAGATTTTTGCACAACGGTGGAGGATGTCCAGAAATTGACGGGCTATGACTTTTTTAGCAACGTGCCACCCGACATTCAGAAGCAGATTGAATCAAAGAAAGGTTGTTAGGTTTCAATTACTGTAGTTTTTAAGCCGATTAGATCTGGTCCGATCGCACCGACGATATAAACATCGATCTCGATTTTGCCAACTTTAAACACTTTGGCATTTTCTAATTTGGAGATTAACCCTTGCATATCGCGATACCTTTTCGCGATCGCTCGATCTTCATCTTCAAACCAATCTTCATCGGTGACAACGGGCGCAAAGAAATCTTCTAGGGTAATAGATTCAATCGGTGTGGCTGATGGTTTATGCGATCGCGTGAGGATGGTTTCAGGTATGAGGGTTGCGGATTCCCATGTGAAAGGTTCTAGGGGATATTCGGATTCACTTGGAAATAGTAAATCTTTATATAGGGTCGAGAGGCGATCGGTGATTTCTTTGGCAGTCATGGGGGTGGTTAGTTTCGTATGCTATGACGATATCGCCATTATTGGATCGGGGGGTGTTACAAGATGCGATCGGAATAGGATCGGATAGCGTGAATTGGATCGAGTGGTGTTACAAAGTGCGATCGCAGTAACTTGAGAACAATAGTGAGATCAATCCGCATCGGTCATAATCCTAAGAATCCTAATATTCAATAAGCCTGATAGGGTTTCGACTAGTTTTTGGGATACAAAAATAAACTCTTCTGATGTCTTTGTTGATACCCATAGATGAGCTTGTGCAGTCGAGTTATCCGCATAAGTTTTTACCTCTCGAAGATTGTGCTTGATGTTATGTTCAACTAATGTATTCAAGAGTTTTTGTGCTAACCCTGCCTTATCCAACATTTTAACCTCTAAAAATAGACGACATCGGTCAAATGTCCAATTCATGGGTAATAAAAGCTGAAGATTCACTGAACTAAGGCATTTACAATCGGTGCGATGCACAATGATCGAGCAATTGTGATGACTAACTACACCGCATATAGAATCATTAGGAGTTGGCTGACAGCAAGATGCCATATGCAAGGCTGGTTGATTAGTGCCATCTATAGGAGTATTCTGTGAAGAAATATTTAAAATCTGCCGATTAATAGTAGACTTATCAATTTCATCAAGAACTAATTGAATTGTTTTATAGCTTGTTTCATCCAGAGCAATGCTTTTATAAAGGTAGTTAAGATTGTTAAAGCCTAATTTTTTTGCAATTAAAATGGCTAAATTATCGTTTCGTTGAATACTTCTTCCTAAGTAACCTCCAAGTAAGCATTGACCTTGATTGAATAGTGAGTTCCGATGCCACGAATTAATCTGAGTTACAGCGGTTTTTGTTTTTACAAACTTAAGCCAATCTATGCTAGGAGAAGCTTCTAACCCTTTAATAATTATAACTGTGTCGCCATCTTGAAGTTGAATATTAAGGGGCGCAATCTTATTATTTACTAGTGTTGCAATGCAATGATTGCCAACATCAGTATGAATCTTATAAGCAAAATCAACAGGTGTAGAATCTATTGGAAGATCTATAGGATCACCTTCAGGAGTCCATACTGTAATTTTGTAGTTTCTATTATTTTCGATTGGCGAAGAAAGTAAGCTTACACAATCAGCAAGACTCAAAATTGAAAGCTTATGATTTTCTAAACTGGATTGTGTAGCTATAAGAAGATTTTGATAATCATCAACACGGTTTTGAATAGTGACAACTGCATCTAAATCTAATTCATTCGCATAAACTAATTCATTAAAGTCACTAAAGTCTGCACCTTCTGGACAAAAAGTAGCAGCTGTGCGATTAATCCCATTAAGAGTTATTTCAATGTGATCGGCTAATATATCAAGCAGAAAAAGTATGTTTTTGCGGATAGTTTGATGATCTTCTTTACTTTCTTGTAAAAGATGCCAAATATTATTGATGGAGTTAGGATGAGCAGAAACTAGAAGTTCTCCAGTCTCAGCTTTGTCTTTGAGGAACCTAATATTTGCCTCTTTAATTAAAAGTAAAATCTTATCTTGACTACCAATAAAACCATCGCCTATCCCCTCATCAACTGTTACAAAGTGCCACAGGACTTCAGTAGTAAGTAGAACATGGTGGATAGGCATAGGCTTAATGGTTTAAGTATTGGTATCTATGTCAAGATCGAGAATAGGGGCGTATTTTTTGCTGATATGCTGTTTTGTCCTTTCTTTGAGGGTTTGATCGCTGTTATTAGGTACAACAATTTTGACAGGTGGCGCTGGAACGACTACTAGTTCACCACTAGCTATACGTTCAAGCAAACCTGATATCTGCGGTTTCCCCCCGTAAAAGCAGTTATAGCTGCTAGCAATGCCATCAAGAACCTGACGTGACTCAGATGAAATTCTTAATGAAAGAGTCTCATTATCTAGCTTCTGACGTTTACCGCGTCCAAGCGCTAGTTGCTCGGTTTTAGGGTTGTAGTTAGGCATATAGCTCTTGGTAAAGACGACCTCCAGAAAAAGCATTAGAATTGTAGATCGAATAATATCAATTATAATGATATCCTCAACACACTCTAGCATATATTATTGCAAAAGCTATTGACTTTATGCAAAACATCTAATATGTTTAGCATAGCTCTTAGTTATCTTCGGCTAAGGGCTATGGAGTAAATATGCTTGAGCGCAAAGTATACCTAGTAAAGTCCGATGATGGGTCTAGCCGTTTTTATGACAATCGCAGTCGCATTGCAGAGCTATCAAATCATCGAGTATATTCAATTGAAGAAATTAATATTGGCGAAGCTTTAACGCCCAATCAGTTGAATGGAATTCGCTTGCAGGGATTTAGATGGGTTGGAGCTTTAACTCTGATTGGAGTGATTTTCTACATGCTCTTTAGTGGAATTTCTAGCATTAAGCCAGTCAGGTCAAGCGAGGTTCAAGTTTGTAGTGCTATGGCAATCTCGCTAGAGCGAGAAATGTGCTACAAAGGCTTTATCAAACATCGTTTTATTTCGCGATCGCAAATTCCCACAGATCCATCCACCAAGGTAATTTCGATGGAAACTGTCCCATCCTTAAAAGCATTTTCTGATGGTGATACCTTGTTGATCGTTAAGGATACTCTTTTATAGCAATGAGTTTATTTAGAATTGATAGTCTAAAAAAGCATGGGTGCAATTTTTGAGCCCATGCTTTTTAATTGGTTATCGATAATCAACAAGGGGAGCACGTAGTAAACGGACAAAAAACAACTTTAAGACAATAGAATCTATTGAGTCCTATCATTTTCATGTTTTTGGATAATTACAAGACTTGTTCTTAAGTAAATTAACTTTACCAACTTTCGATGCTTGGACTACCGATTCAGCCATACCCAGAAACGTTAAGAATCAAGGGATGCTTGTCTAAAGATACCAACTTAAAATCAAAAGTTGGTATCTTTGAATAGCCAAAATTTTATCGTTTTTTGTGAAAGGTTATTTTACCTATGATGCATACTGGGCAAGAATTTTAGGCTTAGCGTTGTTTTCTGTCCGTTTACTACATGATCCCCTATTTGTGGTATGGTGCACCCATCGGAATACCTAGTGCTTTTGCTTCAGGCGATCGCGCTACGATACAGCCGTCATTGTTCGACAGCACGACCACAGGTTTACCCTCAAGCGATGGGTCAAACACTCGCTCACAGCTAACATAGAAGCAATTACAGTCAACTAGAGCAAACATATTTGATTACTGTACGAAAATCTTATTCTAGCAAGCTAGGGTTAAGACTGGGTGTGATCGCTGAGAGAGTTGCATCGATCGAAGTGGCGATCGATTTAATTGTTATAGCTAAATTTTATGTTTTTGCCTTTTTGGGCTTTGATTTCTTTGGTTTCGGTGTAGGAAGTTCACTGGCAGTTAGTTGAATGAGATTCGTCATCCAATTGCGATCGTCAAGCTGTTCTCCAATTAGAAAATGTGGCTTTGCACCTGTGTATGGTGGGGCTTCTTGGATATTGCCAATCATGGATCTCCCTGCATCGGTCGGCTTTATGAACAGTTGATTATCACAAACAAACGCGACAACTTTCTCATTGCAGTAAATCGCATACTCGCCAAACATTTTTTTGAAAGAAACTTGCCCTGCTCCGTTTATTTGGTCGCGGACATATTCAACAAAGTTCAAGTCTGAAGCCATACATTCCTCTATCTCTTAGTCAATTTTAGTGACTAGCGAATTGTTAAGGTTGCTTTTGTTTTACATAGTCAAATACTTATCTGACCGCACTTTTTCTGACACCTTGTTCTCTATGCCAAAATTAATATCTCGTCAAGCGATCGCAGTCCATTTCATCATCTATTACAACTTTCCACTAGAACAATTCAAACATGGAACTCAAATCTGCTAAACCAAAATCTCGGCTCAGATACCTACGCCTATTATTTTTCATTCCTGCGATCTCCGCTTTGGTTGTGATGGCATATTGCATTTGGCAAATATTCCCTTGGTTCGTGGCGATGGCGGGCGATCGCCATCTTGAAACCGACAGCTAGTAATACCCCATTAGGCTCAATACGTGTTTCGGGGAGATAGTTTAGCTAAAAAAGCTAAAATGCTTGATGTGCATCGGGTTTAGTCTCGGAGGTTTACGAAGCCTAAAAGCTTTGAGTCGTTTATCATGTTTTATCTTCCTGAAACATCTATAGAACTGAATCATTTATGTTTACTTAAAGTTTCGAGTGTAATTTCATCTTGGGCATTACACCTTTAACCTGCGATCACACCAATATCTAAACATTCATACCAACACCCCATCACTTTGCACAGTTAATCTATAACCTCATTACAACAAAAATTATCGATTGACATATTAACTTTATCAGACATTTTTTTAGTTAATTTGTGGCAAAAAGGCAATATTTAAGAAAATATCAACTATTCTTCATAGCTTAATCATTAAAAATCAGAAATCAGAAATTGACTATGATTCTGTCGGCTTGGCTTCTTTGGGCTTTTTCTCAAACACTTGAATATTTGGCTCAAGCAAAACAAATCCTGTCTCCGTAGCTTCACCCATCTTGCCAGCGATCGCCGCTACCCACTGCGGATAATTAGCCTGTGCATCTTCCAACTTCTTAAACACTTTGGGCTTCACCGTAACGCTCAAGATTTTACCATCACAATCTAAATCAAAGGACTTCCAACCATCTTTATCAACGGACACATCAACAGGAAGTTCGTTGATAAAGATGGTTAATTCCAGTTTTCCTTGTATTGCCATATTTGCACAGTATGTCTAATGATTGATATGTATTAATAACACATTTGATTTCCTACCATACGATACCAGAGCTTAAACCTCACATCTAAAGAGGCCTTAGCGATTTCAACTAGGTTATTTCTATTCTAAATATGACTAAAAGTATTCCAGATAAATGTAAAAAGTGTGCGATGCTTTCGGCTGCTCAGGCTCAAGCACTTCATGGCAATATTGGCGATCGCTGTTGGAATCCTGCGGTTTGCTATAGTCGCCGTTCCTATGCTCGTCATCGCGATCGCCGCAATCTAATTCGTTCTCGTCAACGGGTTGATACTGATCAAGATTTAGTTGTGAATATTGATGAATTCGCCTCGATTTTTTGGGCGGTGTTAGTTGTTTATCGACAGTCGGGAACTGATACACCAATTCATGCGATCGCTGTTCAAGTCTGGAAAGGGCAGGAAAAGTTTGCGGCGGTTTCACCGATTCATTGTGCGGGGATGGTTGCGACCCAAGTGCATACTTATGTCCAGAAAGTATTAGTTTTACTAGAGTCGAATTATGGGATTAAGAAATTTGCCAGTCAAGAACGCCTCGATCCTTGGCTTTGTCCTTTGCGCCCTTGTCCTTGTCATCCTACCTAATTCTGTTGTGAGAGCTTCGCGCTCACAACAGAATTTCTGGAGAAACTATGAAAGTTAAACAGCTTGAGTTGGATTTGTGGGAAGTCATTTCAATTGCAAGACAGACTCCTGAAGATGCAAATTTGCCAATGGTGTTTCAGCTTTTAGATTTGACTCTGGTAGATCTTGATACCCGATCGCAGTTACGAATAGCAGGAGAGGCGGTATGTCAGATTGCTGATTTGTTTTGCGATCGCTTTAACTTTTTATTTGAGGAGTTACATTCCCGTGCAGCTAATGGTGAGCCAATCATGGCTGATGATGCTTTTTATCGTTATGTGCGTCAGTCTATGGTGGTGGATTTTGACCAGTTTATTGAGCCTTTGCAAAGTTTAACTAGAAAGGCTCCAGAATACGCAAAAAATGGTAATTCGATTGTTGGCGTAATTGATAAGGAGGTCTTGATTCAAGCTTTAGAACAGGAAAGTTTGCTTAGCTTGGAGGAGGAGTTTGAACAAGCAATTAGTACTGCCCACACTGAGAATGTTTCGGCTTGGATTGAAGCGATCGCGCATTGTATTGCCAATAATTCTTCTCCAATATGCTTGCAAGATTTACAAATGGCTTTGCAATTGCCAATAGTAGAGATCTGGCTGGGGCTGCTTTTGGGTGATTTCAAGTTAGTGCAAAAAGGATGGTTTTATGATTCAAGGAAAATTTGGATTGGTTAGTTTAAAGACTATAACTTCCGTTATGGCGATCTCTACTAAACTTACAGAACTTTGCGCTTAAATCCCCACAAATAACTTTGGGGAAGTGTTGCTAAGCAACACTTCCCCAAAACATAATGATTGTAGTTTTTTTTGAAATAGTTTGGAACAACTAAAATCTTGACAGTAAATTACATTAAACCTCTGCTAATATATCAATCGTCACACGGAACACGCTACGCACTCGCACAAAAGAGCCATCTCGGGTATTAAATCAACCGATCAGCAGCATCAGAATCTAATAACCACCTGTCGTATTTCAAAATACGACAAACATATAACTAGTAATTAGCAACCAACTCCAAAGTCAAATCTCAGAATAAAACACGACAGAGATCGCTGCTACTCCTAAAAGCTCTATTCCATCATCCCCCTAACAACCTGTCGTATTTTAAAATACGACTTCAAAACATTAATATGCCAAAAGAACAAATAGTCATAGGAATCATTGCAAATGCGGGTGGAGTCGGCAAATCCACACTCGCTGTACATTTAGCATACGAACTAGCAAAGCATCAAATTTCGGTGGGATTAATTGATCTAGATCCCCAACGTGCCCTTGATGTTTTCTGTGGTTTACCATCCACCGATTTAGAGCACTCCATTGTTGGAGTGCTATCCAAAGAATTCACAGGCAATTGGGCATTAGTTCCCGCATGGGGACATCCCAATATCGAAGTCTGCCAAGGGCATCCAAGTATGGCAAAACTAGCTGACGATCTAGTGATTCGTCGCCGAGGGGAATATGCTCTAGCCGATCGCCTAAAGAGCCATCCACTTAGGCATGATGTCGTAATCTTAGATTGTCCAGCCACAATGGGGATGATTTGTGAAAATGCGATCGCGGCAAGTACAGGACTACTCGTACCAATTCAACTAGAGATGAAATCAATCTCTGGAGTCGCCGATTTAGTGGAATGGACGATAGCAATTTGCGACGAACTAAAGCTCGATCCGCGCCCCCAGATATTTGGACTAGTCCCAAGTCTCTATGACAGCAGTAGGGCAATCCATCGTCAATATCTCCAACAGTTGCCAGAAATAACCGAGCAATTAAGAATCAAGCTATATCCACATATACGCGATTCATCGGAGTTTAAGAACTCAAGTGCTAACGGTTTACCACTACAAAAATATCGCCCAAACCATCCTGCCTGCAGTGACTTTCAGGCGATCGCAGAAGACATCATTAAATTAGTTAAGGCAGGAGCAAAAATCTAATGGGTAAGATTCCAGCAATTTCACAAAGATTTACAGGTGCAATTCAAGCAACTGACCAAGCCCAGCGCATCGCTGAATTGCAAACAGAAATTGAGAAGCTCCGCTCTTCGCAGTCTCCAGCATTAGAAAAACAGATCGAAGTGCTAAGAATAGAGCTAAAAGAACAGTCAGGTGAAAAAGATATTGAAGTAAAAAAGATCCAAGCAAATCCCAATCAACCTCGGCAGACCATAACCAATGAAAGCATTCAAACCATTGCACGAAGCATGGAAAAAGATGGTCAGATTACCCCATTAATCGTTATCCCTCAGGATGAGAACTATCTACTATTGGATGGACAACGCCGTTGGGAAGCCGCGAAACTATTGGGCTGGGAAACATTGCGATCGGTCATTGCCATCATGCCCAACGACCTGCATCGCAGATCGTTACTTACTTTCATTCATCACGAAGATCTTAACCCCCTAGACAAGGCTGAAGCAATTCTCAAAGAAGTCTCTAGTATCACAAGTATGAGTGCTGAGGAAATATTAACCCTCCTCTCAACCGTGTTAAGGCGTTTAGAAAGACAAAAACAAGCCAGTCAGCTCACAAATCTAGTTACAGTTACCCAAGAAGAACAAAAGGCGGGGCTGCAAAATCTAGATGTTAGTGACGATGAGGAGAAGCTACTTTTAGCATTACTCGATTTGGCTCTAAACCCTACTTCAGTCAAGGCAAACCTTATGCCCATGCTTTCACTGCCCAGCGATATAAAACAAGCAATCAGAGAACAAGGACTTAAAGGCGCACATGCTCTGGCACTTTCAGTACTGTCAGCCAAAACATTGAAAATCTCCGAAGCAAAAGCGGCTAAAGAGCGCATTCACACAACAGAACAGGTAATCCAAGAGGATTTGACAGTCGCCAAGACAAGAGAACTTATATCTCAAGTCAAATCAAAATATTTAGAAGCAAATAACTTTCCATCAAAGGAGTTTATTGCTATAAATCGCAGTGTAGAAAAACTTTCTAAAATTAATCTCACTAATATAGAACCTCAACAACTAATTGATATACGCGCAATTCTCCAGAAAAAGCTTGAAGAGATCGAGTTCGTTCTAGAGCAAGGACAATAGAACCCATTGCATTTTGAAAAACATTGCTCCGATAAAGCAAAGCAAATGTTAGAGAGAAAATCTCTTTAACATTTGCTAAGTGAAATGCAGCTACGACCTCATAGCAATAACAGCAAGCACAGAAAATAAACGATTGCTGTTATTGCTAGATAACTTAGTAACTACAGACTGATGCAAATATTGAGGGATATGCTCAGCAAAGAACTCAAAAATACCTTCTAGAGTAGTTTTCATTGGCATAGCATCATTTAAGAATCTTTCAGTTACACTTGCCCAAAAGTTTATTTGCTCAAGCTCAGCATCAATAAATTGTAAATCTAGATTTTCGTCCAAATTTTGGATCGGGTTACTATATAAGAACTTTAATAGCGAGTCGATCCAGTCAAAATGGTGCCGAAATTTACCCCATGAAATGTTCAGCCAATCAGCAATTTGCCTTTGAGACATTGAAACTAAATCAATCCCTTCATCTAGAGCTTCATAAAAACGCTGTGAAACTTCGGTTCTAAAAATTTCCTTTTTACTCATAGCCTTAGGCGTAATGTCACTAGCTTTAACCTGGATATGAGGAATATCTCCTAAATCAAAATCAGATAAAAAGTAAATCACATCTCCCTCTTGAAAACGATTACCCAGCATGCGCCCAAAACATTGCCGAACATTTGCCAAAATATGGCGATCAATAAAGCCCATAAAAGCTTGATCTTCTTCTTCAGGATGAAACCCAGTTAAAATAACAAACTCAGCTTTAAGTGCGGCGATATTCTGGCAAGGAGTGCCAGTCACGACAAAGGTTTTTGCATCTTTAAAATCATTAGAGCCACGCGAGTCTCGAAACCAAGCACCATCAGCATCAAACTTTTTAAAATCAATGATTTTAGTGGTTTGATCCATAGTGCATAAGTGAGAGGCGATCGCTTCAGCCTGACGAGTTTGTTCATTACCACGTTGCATTCCCAATCGTCCGATATCAGCAACTTGATAAATAGTCGGCATCAGCAAGATATCTGCTTGTTTAACCACATGAATATGAGATGCCAACTTCATCTCTAAATCTGATTGGTTAATCGTGGCATCAAGATAAAGATTTGATGCAGACTTATTCGCAATTTCACGCAAACGAGCATCGAGGAGCGAAACTGTAAGCTTGCCATTCTGAATATGTAGATCGCCATATCGAATCTTGCTAGATAAAATATCCAGAAATTCTGAGAGCCACTGCTTTAATACCTCACGCTCGATCCTTTGCTCGACCTCAACCGAATGAAGTGTAGTAGCACTCTTGAGTAAAGAATTTAACCTAGCCAGCTCGCGCTTGTCTTTACCCTTTGCATGATCAAACTCAGAATCAGCAATCCCATCAACCGTATCAAGAATCGATAAATCTGGTTCAAGTACATTTGCTAGTAGAGAGCTATCAATTATTTCAGGGATTGCTTCCTTAATCTTGTAATAGTCCAAACCAAATCGAGACTTATTCTCTAACAAACGATGCAACTTATTGAGCAGATCGATCGCTTGTTGTCTATGGTCAATATCAGTACGCGAAAGCTTTGCGATCGCCGCATCAATATCGGCGCGATCAATCTGAATTTGACGCATAGTTACAAAACTTTCTCCTACCTCTTCCCAAACGATCAGAGTCTTGGAATAGTCATAATCATCAGGACTAGGCAAACTAGCTGGATGCGAACGTAGGATATTTGACTTAAATGCGATTGCTCGTTCATGTCTAAAGCCAAAACCATCACCACTAGAATGACGACAAGCATTGATTAAAGGGCAAGTCTCGCAGACGATACGAGTATCAAAAATAGCCTTATTCTGTAAAGCTGCGATCGCTCCTGTGCGAGAGCAATTAGACTTAGTATGTAGATCGTCACTATAGTTAGCCCGCCGTAACTTACCGTTTTTATCAGTCAAGCCACGATGACGAGCAGGCAGCATTTGCCATTCTTGTAAAGTCTCCGTAGTGACATTACGAGAATCATTCGAGACATAAATAATTTTGTCAATACCATCTAGTAACTCAGGACGCAATAAACCGGCATCGTGACTTTTGCCCATACCCGTCGCCGAAGCATCCAAAACATGTTTATGGGATTGCAGTGAATTGCGCCAAGTTTCCAGTCTCGTGCCAGATTTGTACTCCAGAGCAGGACTAGTGATTTGATGCGATCGCGCAAAGCCCTTTGCTTTAGGCTTAAGAAACAACTTATTTTGCAGCCATTGAAAAGGGGCTAGCTTAGCTGTTGGCTTGTATTTAGCAATTTCAAAGAACTGTGTGATCGTTAAAAGCTGGATATTTGCGCGATCGGACAATTCATCAATGTCATCATCATCTTTGGTGAACTGCCCCCACCACAATACGTCGATGCTATAGCCAAGCTCAACTAGAAAATCTAAATTATTTTCATGGCGAAGCATTACTTGTTTGTTAATAACGTCACCGGCATCGATCGCATATTCCAGTCTGGTTAATGTTGGATTAGCACCAATATCTAGCAAATAGCTAGTTAAAGTTTCTTTGCAAGATACAAACTGACCGCTAGAAGCACCGATAGCAGAACATTTACGAATCTTAGCCGCAAGAAAAGGTTTTACGCCTGTCCCCTCAACCAAAACCACTCGATCTAATATCTTAGGCAAGTAAGCATGAAAAGCAAGAGGCAGCTCGCCATTTTGCTGTCGAGCATCAATCCCATATAGTTTGTGCCAGCGATATCGACCAGAATCAACATCTCTTAGACGAATCTGAGCGCCTAAAATTTGACCTTGAGGGTTGCGAATTGGGACTATATAGCCAGCCTTAATTGACTTTGCGCCTAAATGACCAATTTCAGGTTCGGTCAATCTGCGTCGTTGAAGATCGGATATGTCAGATTCATTGAGATTAAGCTTTTGAAAATAACCTTTAAACAGACGATCTCTCTGAGTAGCATCAGGTAATTTAGCAAATCGTTCACGTTCAGATTTCTGCTGGGCTACCTTTAGTCTGCGGTTTGTTTCTTGTCTTTGTTGACGCTCGGTTTCAGACTCTTGGCGTTCTCTAACATATTTCCCAGCATAGTAGCTACCTTTTGTTTCGCCGAGATAGTGCCAACCCGACAGATCTACATTAGTAGGATAGGTCATGCACAGGACAAGATCGTCACTGATAATCCGACATTTACCTTTAACATCGTCGCAAATTGGACAAGGCTGATCCGATCTTGTTGGTGAAAATTTGCCACTAGAATACTGATTGTTTTGGAGGCTCATTAATTTCCACCTCCATTGAGCTTGCTAGCGGCGATCTTTTTATAGATCTGCCGAAGCAAGACTTGCAAATTTAAAAACATCTAAATTGTCCTGATTGTAAGGGTTGTAGCGATTTCAATCAGGAAACGGAAAGACTTTTTAGAACAGTTCAAAAATTATTTTTGACAAATTTAAAAAATTTGCAGCAAAAAGTGTTGCTAAATTCATATCTTGCGTTAAGATATAAGAAAGCATTGAACAAATTCTTCGCTCGTCAAAGCAAAACTCGTCCGTTTCCATTTATTCGATTAAGTACCTTCGGGTCATCAAGAAGCTAGTGATTGCAGTCGCTGGCTTTTTTGATGTGGAAGGGGAAAATTAGTAAGGGGATCTCCTGTAGATAAAAAACCTCAGATTAAGCATACATCAATCGCTCAAGATCTGAAACATAAAATTTAAAAAATTTATCTCTAGACATTTTGAACACTTTCTAGACATCAATAACTGCCATTCGCGAAATCATTTTTACCCAATATCCAACACCAACATTCTCAAAATGTGAACAATCCAGAAAAGAGCGACAGTGTAAAGCCTCGACTCTCTTTTCTGAATTTTATCTATTAAAATTCTGGAGCAAGTATAAATATGACGACGAAAATTTATGCAGCGCTGCAACTGGAGCAATTGCTATTGATATGAGGCGATCGCTAAATTGTCAGTCCTTTCCAAAAAATAAGAGGCGGCGCGATGCGCCGCTTTTTATTTTTGCAGTAATAATTTTGCCAACTCAGAAAACCCAGCAAACTCAGAAGCCTGAGTAACGTATTTGGGTAAATGCAGCATTTTGTCTTGATAATGGCGAACATTTGCTACACCGACCGAGATGGGAAATAGATCAGGGTTAAACATTGCCTCATCATTGGGACTATCGCCAACAGCTAGCACTTGTTGCAAATTGAGTTCAGGGAAATGGCTATTTAGAACTGAGAGCAAACCAGTAGCCTTATCTTGATGGATTGGTTTGATATGACATTGAACATTGCTGTAAGTGAAACTCCAACCCATCAGAACGCACTGAGTAGAAATTGCTTGAATGCCATCGATTGACAAATCATTGACATCAAAAGTCCAATCAGTAATGCGGAACTGATTATCAGCAGAAGGATGAAGATTTGGAAATAGCTGCTTAATGTGATGGAAAGTATTTTCTAATAGAATGCGATGTCTAGATAAATTGGGAACCGAAGAGAGCAAATCTTGAGTTCCATTTGGCTGCAAAAATAAACCACCATTTTCCGCGA
>Ga0209972_10002884_pt1 | contig 13729 bp, 12 predicted proteins | sample NOAtaG_7_FD_187302 | JGI IMG/M metagenome (GOLD analysis project Ga0209972, IMG submission 187302) | Freshwater lake microbial communities from Lake Erie, under a cyanobacterial bloom - NOAA_Erie_Diel1S_2200h metaG (SPAdes) (version 2) | ecosystem: Environmental > Aquatic > Freshwater > Lake ... | reverse complement strand
GACGCTGGCCTTCCTGGCGGTGCTTGCCTACTTCGGCTTCGAGCTGGCCTGGCGCATCCGTTTCCAGACCTTTGCCACGCTGCCGATCTCGATCGCCTGGGCCTACCTGGCCCTTCCGGTGGGGGCACTGTTTTCCATGCTGGCGGTGATCGCGAACCACCTCGATCCGCAGAACCGCGAGCTCGAGCTCGCCAAGTAGCCCGCCACCCAGCCCGCCGAGGAGCCACGCGTGTCGTCCGCCATGATCATCACGATGGTGCTGTGCTTCGCGTTCAGCATCTCGGTGGCGGTGTCGATCGGCCTGGCGGCCATCCTCGGGCTGCAGTGGCAGGGCGTCAATCTGTTCGAGCTGCCGCGCCAGGCGTTTCTGGCGATCGACAAGTTCCCGCTGGTGGCGATTCCGTTCTTCATCCTCGCCGGCAACCTGATGGAAACCGGCGGCATCTCGCGGCGGCTGGTGGACTTTGCCAAGAGCATCGTCGGCGGCGTGCAGGGCGGGCTGCCGATGACCTGCGTGCTTACCTGCATGATCTTCGCGGCGGTGTCGGGCTCCAGCGTGGCCACCACCTTCGCCATCGGCGCCATTCTGATCCCGGCGCTGATCCGGCACGGCTACCCGCGGCCGTGGGCGGCGAGCCTGCAGGCCACCAGCGCCGAGCTGGGGGTGATCATTCCGCCATCGATCCCGATGATCCTGTTCGGCGTCAGCGCCGAGGTCTCCATCGGCGAGCTGTTCATCGCCGGCTTCGGCCCGGGCCTGTTCATCGGGCTGTCGCTGATGCTGTTCGTCTACCTGTACTGCCGCTGGCAGGGCTGGGGCCGGCAGGACGGTGACGGCAAGCTGCCCGTGGCCACGGCGGTGCAGGACGTGGCGGCGCTGGTGGGCGGCATCCTCGCCTTCCTGCTCGGCCACTTCGTGCTCGGCCCCTGGATCGCCGCGGGCCAGTCGCAGCAGGAGTTCGAGCGCATCTCCGACCTCACCGGCATGGCCTGCCTGGTCCTGTACTTCGGCGTGCTGCTGGCGCTGCCGCGCACGCGCGCCGCACTGCTGACGCGAGCCACCTTCGCCCTGCTGATGCCGGTGATCATCCTCGGCGGCATTTACGGCGGCGTGTTCACCCCGACCGAGGCCTCGATCGCGGCGGTGTTCTATGCGCTGCTGGTGGGGCTGTTCATCTACCGCGAGGTGCGGCCGCGCGACCTGCTGCCGGTGCTCAAGAAGTCGGTGATCAGCTCGGCGGTGATCATGTTCATCATCGCCAACGCCGGCGTGTTCGCCTGGCTGATCGACCGCGCCGGCGTGCCCGAGCAGATCGGTCTGTGGCTGAAGGCGGCGCTGCAGTCGCCGGAGCTGTTCCTGCTCGGCGTGAACGTGGCGCTGTTCATCATCGGCATGTTCATCGAGACCAGCGCCAGCATCATCGTGCTGGCGCCGATCCTGGTACCGGTGGCGATCCACTTCGGGATCGACCCGGTGCACTTCGGCATGATCATGGTGGTCAACCTCGCGCTCGGCATGATCACCCCGCCGTTCGGCGTGAACCTGTTTGCCGCCTGTACGGTTGCCAAGATCTCGCTCGACCAGATCGTCGCGCGCCTGCTGCCCTTCGTGGCGGTGGTGGTGGCCTGCCTGATGGTCATCACCTACTTTCCGCCCCTGTCCCTGACGCTGCGCGACCTCGTCTACCGGTAGTCCGACTTGAAGCTCTTTCCCCTGGCGGTGGCCGCGCTCGCGGCGGCCGCTGCCCTTGCCCCAACCCGCGCCACAGCCCAGGCGAGCGCGCCGCCCGCCGGTGCGCCGGCCCCGGCGCCCGCCGCCGAACCGGGCCGACCGCCGGCGCCGGCCGGCCCGCAACAGCTCGACCGGGTGGAGATCCGCGGCGGCCAGAACACCACCGAAGAGCGCCGGCAGTCCACCGCCAGCAAGATCATCGTCGGCCGCGACGAGATCGAGCGCTTCGGCGATGCCACGGTCGGTGAGATCCTGCGGCGGCTGCCGGGGGTCACCATGGGCGGTGCCCCCGGCCGCGGCGGGCGGCCGGCCATGCGCGGCATGGCCAACTTCACGCAGTTGCTGGTCGACGGCCAGCGCGTGCCGCCGGGCTTCTCGATCGACTCGATCAACCCCGAGCAGATCGAGCGCATCGAGATCCTGCGCGCACCCACCGCCGAGACCGGCACGCGGGCGATCGCCGGCACCATCAACATCATCACGCGCGAAGGCTTCGTGCGGCGCCTGAACGAACTGGTGCTCAATTTCGGTCACGAGAATGGCCGCTTCCAGCCCGGTGCCTCGTGGACCCGCAACGACAGCGTCGGCCGGCTCATCTACAACGTCTCGGTCGGCGTCAACCGCAGCGAGCGGCGCAACGACGCCCTCACCACCACGGTCGAGGAGAACCTCGTCACGGGCCTCGTCCAGCGGGCGCAGCGCGAGACCGCGCAGGAGCTGGAGGAGCGCACCGTGGCGACCGTCAGTGGCCGGCTGCAGTACCGGCTCGACGGCGGCGTGCTGATCCTTGCGCCGTTCCTGCTCAGCTCGCGCGGCAGCGCCGAGCGCAACTCGCAAGTCTCGCAGTCGCTGGGTGCCACGCCGCCGCTGTACGCCACATCGGCCACCGCGCGCGACGGGGGCTTCGACCTCGGCCGGCTCAACGGGACCTGGCGCCAGCGGCTGGCGAGCGGCCTGCGGCTGGAGGCCAACCTCAACGCCGGACAGGGCACCTTCGACGGCCAGTCGGCGCGCAGCGAGTTGGACGCCGCCGGCGCGCCGCTGCGCCGCCTGACCGACGACAGCCGTACCACCAACCGCAATGTCGAGCTGCGCGGCAAGGCCTCCTACGACCTGGGCAGCGGTCACGCGCTGGTGGCCGGCACGGAAGTGGAAAGCCTGCGCCGCAACGAGCGCCGCGTGACTCTGCAGAACGGCCAGCCGCAGGCGACCGATTTCGGGGAGAACCTCGAGGCACGCTCGCAACGGCTGGCGCTGTATGCGCAGGACGAGTGGAATCCGTCGCCGAAGTGGAGCGCCTATGCGGGGTTGCGCTGGGAGAGCATCGACACCGAAGGCCAGGGCAGCGGCGACAGCATGCCGAAGAACCGCAGCAGCGTGTTCTCGCCGCTGGCGCATGCCGTCTACAAGCCCGACCCCAACGGCCGCGACCAGGTCCGCATGAGCCTCACGCGCAGCTATCGCTCGCCCAATCTGGGCGACCTCATCGCGCGGCCCTCGCTGTCGGGGCGCTTTCCGGTCGATGGCCCCAACACCGCCACCGCGCCCGACCGCGCCGGCAACCCGGCGTTGCGGCCCGAGTTGGCCACCGGCGTGGAGCTGGGCGTCGAGCGCTACCTGCGCAGCGGCGGCATGCTCAGCGCCAACCTGTTTTATCGCGACATCTCGGGCCTGATCCGCACCCTGACCACGCTGGAGACCGTGTCCTGGAGCCCGGTGCCGCGCTGGGTGGCGCGGCCGCAGAACATCGGCGGCGCCAGCACCGCGGGCATCGAGCTGGAGGCTAAGTTCCGCCTCGATGAGCTGGTCAAGGACGCGCCGCGCCTGGAGTTGCACGGCAACCTGAGCCTGTTCCGCTCGCGCGTCGAGCAGGTGCCGGGGCCCGACAACCGGCTCGATCAGCAGCCCGATTTCAGCCTCAACCTGGGTGCGGACTATCGGGTGCGCGGCTGGCCGCTGACCGTCGGCGCCAATTACAACCTGGTGCCGGCCTACGACACCCGGCTGTCGGCCACCCAATTGTCCGAGCTGGGCCGCAAGCAGGTGGTCGATGCCTACGCGCAGTGGACCTTCAACCCGCAACTGCGGTTGCGCTTGACGGTGAGCAACGCGCTGGCCGAGGACTTCCTGACCGGCAGCCAGGTGCTGCTCGACGCCGCCACGCGCGAAGTCAGCCGCACCGTGCAGCCGACCACCGTCAACTACCGGCTGCGGCTGGAACTGCGGCTCTGAGCGCTACACGCAGCGCCCGCCGTCGACCTCGAGACAGGTGCCGGTGACGAAGGCCGCTTCATCGCTTGCATAGAACACGCAGGCGGCGGCGACATCGGCCGGCGTGGAAAAGCGGCCGAGCGGGATGGTGGCCAGGAACTTGCGGCGGTTCTCCGGCGTGTCCGGCATGCCCATGAACTCCTCGAGCAGCCCGGTCTCGCCGATGACCGGGTTGACGCAGTTCACGCGGATGCGGTCCGGGCCCAGCTCGGCGGCCATGCCCTTGCTGGTGATGATGACCGCGCCCTTGGTGCCGTTGTACCAGGTGAGCCCCGGCCGCGGCCGCACGCCGGCGGTGCTGGCGATGTTGATGAAGGCGCCGCCGCCGGCCTGGCGAAAGTAGGGCACCATGACCTGCGCGGTCCAGTAAATTGACTTCACGTTGACCGCGTAGATGCGGTCGAAGGTCGCCTCGTCGACCTGCAGCAGCGGCTGGTTGCGGTGAGTGGTGCCGGCGTTGTTCACCACCACGTGCAGCGCACCGAAGTGCGCCAGCGCGGCATCGAGCAACCCCTGCACGTCGGCCGAGCGCGTCACGTCGCCGTGCGCGTACTGCGCGCGTCCGCCGGCGGCGCGGATGCCCGCGGCTACCGCTTCGCCAGCCGGCCGGGCGATATCGTTGACGAGGACGGCGCAGCCCTCCTGCGCAAAGCGCTCGGCGATGCCGCGGCCGAAGCCGGAAGCGGCACCGGTGACGATGGCGACCTTGCCTGCCAGACGACTCATCCAAAGCTCCCTGAAAAACTTGACGACGAAACGTGACGATGAAGCGTGACGACGAAACGTGACGATGAAACGTGACGATGCCGCGGGTCGCACGCGAGCCCGCGCCGGCGGCAGCGGTCGGCCGGCACCTCAGCCATGCCGGATGGCAATGGTCTTCAGCGTGGTGAACCCCAGCAGCGCCTCGAAGCCCTTCTCGCGGCCGTAGCCGCTCGACTTCACGCCGCCGAACGGCAGTTCGATGCCGCCGCCGGCGCCGTAGTTGTTGATGAACACCTGGCCGCAGCGCAAGTTGCGCGCCAGGCGCATCTGGCGCGCGCCGTCGCGCGTCCACACGCCGGCCACCAGACCGAACGGCGTGCCGTTGGCAATCGCCAGCGCCTCGTCCTCGCCGTCGAAGGGCAGGGCGGCCAGCACCGGCCCGAAGATCTCTTCCTGCGCGATGCGGTGGCCGCGCGGCACGTCGCGCAACAGGGTGGGCGCCTGGTAGAAGCCCTCCTGCGGCGCGTTGTCGACCACGCTACCGGCCGCTGCCACCGCGATGCCGTCGGCCTGCGCCTGCGACAGGTAGTCCCAGACGCGCTGCAACTGGCTGCGGCGGATCAGCGGGCCGACGTCCAGGTCGGCCAGCGCCGGCCCGACGCGCAGCGCCGCGATCGCCGCGCCGACGCGCTCCAGCAGCGGCTCGTAGACCGCGCGCTCGACCAGCAGCCGGCTGCCGGCCGAGCAGGTCTGGCCGGCGTTCTGCACGATGGCGTTGACCACCGCCGGCACCACCTCGTCGAGCGCGGCGTCGGCGAACACGATCTGCGGGCTCTTGCCGCCGAGCTCCAGCGTCACGGGGCAATGATGGCGTGCCGCAGCCTGCGCCACCGCGGTGCCGGTCACCGGCGAGCCGGTGAAGCTGATGTGATCGATGCCGCCGTGCGCCGCCAGCGCCGCCCCGGCCTCGTGGCCCAGGCCCGTGACGATGTTGAGTGCGCCCTCGGGCAGTCCCGCCTCGGCCGCCATCTCGGCCAGGCGCAGCAGCGACAGGCAGGCGTCTTCGGCCGGCTTGACCACACAGGCATTGCCGGCGGCCAGCGCCGCGCCCACGCTGCGGCCGAAGATCTGCATCGGGTAGTTCCAGGGAATGATGTGGCCGGTGACGCCGTGCGGCTCACGCAGCGTGAGCACCGTCATCCCCGGCGTGTAGGGCAGGGTCTGGCCGTGCAGCTTGTCGGCCGCCCCCGCGTAGTACTCGAAGTAGCGGGCCAGCGCCCGGGCATCGGCCCGGCCCTGCTTGAGCGGCTTGCCGGTACAGCGCGACTCCAGCCGCGCCAGTTCTTCCTCGCACTCGAGCACGCGCTGCGCCAGCCGCATGAGAAACCGGCCACGTTCGACCGCGGATGTCCGGCCCCAGGCGCCTTCGCCGTGCGCGCCGAAGGCGCGGCGCGCGGCGGCCACCGCAGCGTCGACGTCGCTGGCCGCGCCGCGTGCGATGCGCGCAAAGGGTGCCCCGTCCGAGGGGTCGAGGACGTCGAGTGTCTGCCCGCCGGCGGCAGGCACCCAGCGGTTGCCGATGAAGTGCTGTGCACGGCCGATCGCGGCGCCGTCCATCGCGGTCTCCCTGTGTGTGATCTCGGCGCGATTATCGCGCCGCATGGGTGCGGCCGCCCCGCTCGCTAGAATGCTTTCAACTTCCCGCCGCCGCTGCGCCGGCCACGCCCATGAGCCTCGACAATGTTCCGCCGGGTCGCAATCTGCCCGACGACTTCAACGTCATCATCGAGATCCCCGCCCACTCCGACCCGATCAAGTACGAGGTCGACAAGGAGTCGGGCGCGATCTTCGTCGACCGCTTCATCAACACGCCGATGCACTACCCGTGCAACTATGGCTACATCCCGCGCACGCTGTCCGACGACGGCGACCCGGCCGACGTGCTGGTGATCACGCCCTTTGCGCTGCAGGCCGGCGTGGTCGTGCGCTGCCGCCCGCTGGGCATCCTGAAGATGCAGGACGAGGCCGGCGGCGACTCCAAGCTGCTGGCCGCGCCGATCAGCAAGACGCTGCCCTGGTACGACCACTGGCGCACCTACACCGACGTCGGCCCGCACCGGCTGGCGCAGATCCAGCACTTCTTCGAGCACTACAAGGACCTGGAGCCCGGCAAGTGGGTCAAGCTGCTCGGCTGGGGCGGTCCCGACGAGGCGCGCCAGGAGATCCTGAACGCGGTGCAGGCGTATCAGCGCACGCTCGGCTGACGGCCGGAACGCGGGGCGATGGACGCGCTGGCCATCGCCCTGGTGCTCGGCGCCGCGCTGTGCCATGCCCTGTGGAACGTCGCGGCCAAGGGCGCCGGCGGCGACGCGCGCTTTGCGCTGTTCTGCTCGGCCCTCGTGAGCCTGCTGTGGCTGCCGCTGGCGGCCTGGCTGGCGGTCGATGAACTGGCCCGCTGGGGGGCGCTCGCATGGGCGCTGGTGGCCCTCAGCGCGGCGGTGCACGTCAGCTACTTCCTGACCCTGCTGCGCGGCTACCGCGAAGCCGATCTCACGGTCGTCTACCCGGTGGCGCGCGGCACCGCGCCGCTGCTGTCGGCGTTGTGCGCGCTGGTGCTGTTCGGCGAGTCGCTGGGCCCGCTCGGCATGGCGGGGCTGCTGGCGGTGGTGGCCGGCATCTTCCTCATTGCCGGCGGCCCGGGCCTGTGGCGCGTTGCGCAGGCCCCGGCGCGGCGCGCCCGGGTGCATGCGGGCATCGGCTGGGGCGCACTGACCGGCGTGCAGATCGCGCTGTACACGCTGATCGACGGCTACGCGGTCAAGGTGCTGCTGCTGACACCCATCCTGGTCGACTACTTTGCCAACCTGCTGCGCCTGCCGATCCTGGCCGCGCTGGTGTGGCGCCAGCGCGGCACGCTGCCGGCCCTGTGGCGCCGGCAGTGGCGGCCCGCGCTGATCGTGGCCACGCTGGGCCCGATCGGCTACGTGCTGGCGCTGTATGCCATGCAGCGCGCGCCGGTCAGCGTGGTGGCGCCGGCGCGCGAGCTGTCGATGCTGTTTGCGGCGATCCTCGGCGGCACACTGCTGCGCGAGCAGGACTTCGCGCTCCGGCTGGCCGGTGCCGGCTGCATCGCCCTCGGCGTGGTCGGCCTCATCACGGGTGCGGCGGGCTGATCAGGGCGCGCGGCCGCGATAGGCCAGCACGTTGAGCGCCAGCCCCAGCAGCACCAGCGCGGCGCCGGCGAGCTTCCACCAGGTGACGGCATCGTCCAGCAGCCAGACCGCGCTGGTCATCCCGACTACCGGCACCAGCAGCGTGAAGGGCGCGATCAGCGCCGCCGGGTACAGCCGCAGCAGCCACGCCCACAGGCCAAACGCCAGCAGGGTGGTCGGCCAGGCCTGGAACGCGAGGCCGGCCCACTGCTCGACACCCATGGCCGCCACCGCGTCGCGCATGCGCGCCGGGCCTTCGAGCGCGAGCGCTGCCAGCGCCAGCGGCACGCAGGCCGCCGCGCTGCCCCAGATCACGATGGCCAGGGGCTCGCTGGGGCGGGCCGCGGTGCCGCCGCTCATGCGCTTGACGATCAGATTGGCCACCGCCCACGACAGCGCGGCGGCCAGCACCAGCGCCAGGCCGAGCCGCGTGCCGCCGGGCAGGTGCACACCGACCAGGAGCACGCCGAGTGCCGCCGCCGCCGCGCCGGCGGCCTGTGCCGGCGCCGGCCGCTCTGGCGTCAGCACCATCGCCAGGCCGATGGTGAAGAACGCCTGCATCTGGATCACCAGCGAGGCGAGGCCGGTCGGCATGCCGGCGGCCATGCCGGCAAACAGCAGGCCGAATTGCAGCGCGAACGCAAACAGACCGTAGGCCGCCACCTGTGCCAGCCGCGCGCGCGGCCGCGCCACCAGCAGCAGCGCCGGAAAGGCGGCCAGCACGAAGCGCAGCAGCGTCAGCGTCAGCGGCGGCACCTGGTCCAGACCCCAGCGGATCACGACGAAGTTCAGCCCCCAGACGGCCACCATCAGCAGCGCGGCGGCCAGGTGCAGCGGCTTCATGCCGGCGCCGCACCCGCGTCACGAAAGGCGCGGTGCTCCTGCAGTTCCTCCAGGGTGTGATCGACGCCGGCACTCTCGCGCGCCACGAAGCGGCCGATGGCTTCGCGCATGCCCTCGTGCGCCACCCAGTGCGCCGAGCGGGTGGGCACCGGGTCCAGCCCGCGCGCCAGCTTGTGCGCGCCCTGCGCACCGCCCTCGAACGCCGCCAGCCGCTGCTCGATGGCGAACTCGATCATCTGGTAGTAGCAGCACTCGAAGTGCAGGCAGTCGATCGGTTCCAGCGCGCCCCAGTAGCGGCCGTACAGCCGTCCGCCCGGGCCGGCCGCATCGTGCACACCGAGGCTCGCCGCGACCGGGCGCCCGTCGCGCCGGGCGACCACCAGCAGCAGGTGCTCGGGCATGCACTGGCCAAGCCGCTGGAAGAAGGCCTCGTTCAGGTACGGCGTGGACCAGTGCGCCGCGTAGGTGGCGCAGTAGCACTGGTAGAACAGGTGCCAGTCGGCCTCGCCGATGTCGCGGCCGCGCTTGCGCTCGAGCGTCACGCCGGCCTCGCGCACCTTGCGCCGCTCGGCGCGGATTTTCTTGCGCTTCGGCTGGGTGAGCGCGGCGAGGAAGTGATCGAAGCTGTCGTAGCCCCCGGCCATGTTGTGCCAGTGAAACTGCACGCCGTGGCGGAGCAGGAGCCCGCGCTGCGCGAGCAGGTCGTTTTCCTCGGACGGAGCAAAGAGAACGTGCAGCGACGACCAGCCGCGCGCCTGCGCATGCGCCAGCAGCGCATCGGCCAGGGCGCTGCGCGCGGCGCTGTCGACAGCGAGCAGGCGCGCCCCGCCCACCGGCGTGAAGGGCACCGCGACCAGGCCCTTGGGGTAGTAAGCAAGGCCGTAGCGCGGGTAGGCCTCGGCCCAGGCCCAGTCGAACACGTATTCGCCGTAGGAGTGGTCCTTGGCGTACAGCGGCGCGGCGGCGGCCAGGGCGTCGCCCTGCCGCAGCAGCACGAACTGCGGCGCCCAGCCGCTGCCCGGGCCGACGCAGCCGGCGGCCTGCAGGGCGTGCAGGAACTCGTGGTGCAGGAACGGACCGCCGCCGGCACGGGCCGCCAGCGCGTTCCACGCGAGCGCATCGACGCCGCCGAGGTCGGTCACTACCTGCGTGCAATAATCGACTGACCTCAACGCGTGGCCTTGGCGAGAGAGCGGAACCGGTGGCGGGAAAGACAGCAGAGGCGGCCCGCGGTTCTCGCGTCCGCGTAGCCATCGCGCAGATCAACTGCACCGTCGGCGATTTCGAGGGCAACAGCCGGCGCATCCTCGAGATGGCCGCGCAGGCCGCCCGCGAGCGCGCCGACTTGCTGCTGACTCCCGAGCTGTCGCTGTGCGGCTACCCGCCCGAGGATCTGCTGCTGCGCCGTGCATTCTACGGAGCAGCCGACCGGGCGCTGCAGGATCTGGCTGCCAGGCTGCTCGAGTTTCCGGATCTGCGCGTGGTGGTGGGCCATCCGCTGGCGCGCGAGGGCCGGCGCTTCAACGCGGCCAGCGTGCTGCACGGCGGGCTCGTCACGGGCACCTACTGCAAGCACGACCTGCCCAATTACGACGTCTTCGACGAGCAGCGCTATTTCACGCCCGACAACCGGCCGCTCGTGGTCGACGTCAAGGGCACGCGCTGCGGCATCAACATCTGCGAGGACACCTGGTTCTCCTACGCGCCGGAGGCTGCGCGCGCGCAGGGCGCACAGGTGCTGCTGGTGCTCAATGCCTCGCCGTTTCACCTGAACAAGCAGGCGCAGCGCTTGGCCACCCTGCGCGCGAACGTCAGCCGCTTCGGGCTGGCGCTGGTCTATGCCAACCTGGTGGGCGGACAGGACGAGCTGGTGTTCGACGGGGCCAGCTTCGTGCTCGACGGCGCCGGCGGCGTGGCGGCGCTGGCGCCGCAGTTCCGCGAGGCGTTGCTGGTGACCGACTTCATCGACGGCGTGCCGCAGCCCGGCCCGCATGATGCGCAGGGCAGCGAGGAGGCGCAGGCCTACGGTGCGCTGGTGCTCGGCGTGCGCGACTATCTTGGCAAGAACGGCTTTCCCGGCGCGCTGATCGGCCTGTCGGGCGGGGTCGACAGCGCGCTGACGGTGGCGCTTGCCGCCGACGCGCTGGGCCCCGGCAAGCTGCGCGCCGTGATGATGCCCTCGCCGTTTACGGCCGAGATGTCGTGGCTCGATTCGCGGCTGCTGGTCGAGCGCCTCGGGGTGCGCTATGACGAGGTACCGATCAAGCCGGTGTTCGACGGTTTCCTGGCGGCGCTGGCGCAGGATTTCCGCGGCCTGCCCTGGGACACCGCCGAGGAGAACATCCAGGCACGCATTCGCGGCACGCTGCTGATGGCACTGTCGAACAAGTACGGGTCGATCGTGCTGACCACCGGCAACAAGAGCGAGATGGCGGTCGGCTACTGCACGCTCTATGGCGACATGGCGGGCGGCTTTGCCGTCATCAAGGACATCAAGAAGACGCTGGTCTACCGGTTGTGCGCCTGGCGCAATGCGCAGGCGGTGGCGGCCGGCGAGTCGCCCATCATCCCCGAGCGGATCCTCACGCGCGCGCCGAGCGCCGAGCTGCGCCCCAACCAGACCGACCAGGACTCGCTGCCGCCCTACGAGGTGCTCGACGCGATCATCGAGCGCTACATGGAGCACGGCGAGTCGGCCGCCGAGATCGTCGCCGGCGGCCTGCCCGAGGACGATGTGCGGCGCGTGGTGCGGTTGATCCGGCTGAACGAATACAAGCGCCGCCAGGCGCCGGTGGGTATCCGCGTCACGCACCGTGGCTTTGGGCGCGACTGGCGCTATCCGATCACCAACCGCTGGCGCGAGGAACATAGCGGTTAGCCGCGGGTTCGCGCCCGGGCCCGCGCAGGCGCGCGGGGTGGATTTGCTCGCGGCACGGTGGCAGCGTCGAAACCGGCCCGGTCACGCTAACATCGTTCCACGCTGTTCTGCCGACTCCCCAATCCGACCCTCCCCCGACCGCCATGAAGCAGATCACTGCCATCATCAAGCCCTTCAAGCTCGACGAAGTCCGCGAGGCGCTCGCGGAGGCTGGCGTGACCGGCCTCACGGTCACCGACGTCAAGGGCTTCGGCCGCCAGAAGGGCCACACCGAGCTGTATCGCGGCGCCGAGTACGTGGTGGACTTCCTTCCCAAGGTCAAGATCGAGGCCGTGGTGCCCGATGCGCTGGTGGAACGCACGATCGAGGCGATCACGAAGGCAGCGCGCACCGGCAAGATCGGCGACGGCAAGATCTTCGTGCGCAACATGGAGCAGGTGATCCGCATCCGCACCGGCGAGACCGGCGAGCAGGCGGTCTAGCCGACATGCGGGCGCCGGGCTGGGGCCGGGCCGGCCATGTGCCGGCTGCGTCGGTGCTGCTGGCGGGCGCGCTCCTTCTGGGGGCCTGCGGCCCCAGGGCGACCGACTACGCCACCTTGCAGGACGCACGCGCGGCCGGCGTGTTCGAGCGGGGCCGGCTGCCCGACGTGCTGCCCGCTTCGGGTGCGCTGATCCGCATCGAGGCCGAGGCCGACGACGGCGCGTACTTCCACTTCTCTTCGGCCGACTACGCGCCGCTGGTGGCGCGGCTGGTCCCGCTGGCGCAGCTGCCGGCCGATCCGGTGCTGCAGTCCTGGGTCAAGCGCAAGGACCTTGCCGGCTACACGCCCTACGAGTTCCGGACGAGCGACACGCGCTGGCTGCTGCTGTGCGCGCAGAGCAAGGGCCGCTGCTTCGTCCGCGCCTTCTAGCGCGCCGGTTTGCCGCGCGCGGCGGCCCCGGCTGGGCCGGCAGCGTCACTTGATCCGCCAGTCGCCGCGCCAGGCCAGCACGCGGATGCCGACGATCAGCACCGCCGCGCCCCACAGGGCGAAGGACCCCGGGACGCCGGCCTCCAGCATGGCGAGATAGGTGCCGCAGCCGATGAAAGCGGCCAGCGCGTAGGGGCGGCCGTCGCGCAGCACCAGCGGCACTTCGTTGAGGATCACGTCGCGCAGCACGCCGCCGAACACCCCGGTGACCACGCCGAGCAGGATGGCAATGATCCACGGCATGTCCGCCTGCAGTGCCAGTGCGGTGCCGGCGATCGAGAAGAAGCCGAGGCCGACGGCGTCGGCCGTCACGAAAGCCCACTGCGGCACCAGCCGGTGCGCCACGCGCATCAGGGGTGTCACGAGCAGCGTCAGCACCAGGATCACGATCACGTACTCGTAGTGCTCAACCCAGTAGAAAGGGCGCCGGTCCAGCAGCAGGTCGCGCAGCGTGCCGCCGCCGAAGGCGGTGACGAAGGCGACGGTGAACACGCCGACCACGTCCATTTTCTTCTTGCGGGCCTCGGCAAAGCCGGAGAAGGCGGCTGCCAGCACCGCCACCAGCTCGAGCGCGGGCAGCAGGGCGTCGGGCGACTCGATGACCGGCAGCGACGGCATGTCGGGCTCCCCTTTATGAGGCCGCCCGGGGCTGGCCCGGACGCAACAGCACCACCAGCGCGCCGCTGCCGCCGTCAATGGGCCGCGCCTGGCAGAAGGCGATCACTTCCTCGCGCTGCACCAGCCAGTTGCGCACCTTGCCCTTGAGCACGGGCTGACGGTCGCGCGAGCCCAGGCCCTTGCCGTGCACCACACGCACGCAGCGCAGGCCGGCTCGGACCGCCTGCCGCAAGAACTGGCCCAGCGCGTGACGCGCCTCATCGACGCGGTGGCCGTGCAGGTCGATGTGGGCCTGGATCGACCACTCGCCGCGGCGCAGCCGTCGCAGCACGTCGGGGCCGATACCCGGCGCGGCGAAGCTGAGCGCATCGTCGGTGTCCAGCAGGCTGAGCGCGTCGATCTCGTCGGACAGCGAATCGGCCAGCACTTCCTGTTCGTCGCGCAGGCGCTGCGCGGGGCGCGGCGGATGGGGCCGCGGCACGTGGACGGCGCGGCCG
>Ga0209972_10002879_pt1 | contig 13743 bp, 12 predicted proteins | sample NOAtaG_7_FD_187302 | JGI IMG/M metagenome (GOLD analysis project Ga0209972, IMG submission 187302) | Freshwater lake microbial communities from Lake Erie, under a cyanobacterial bloom - NOAA_Erie_Diel1S_2200h metaG (SPAdes) (version 2) | ecosystem: Environmental > Aquatic > Freshwater > Lake ... | reverse complement strand
TGATCGCCGGCATGACCGTAGCGCGGCTCAAACACGGCGGCGACAAGGACCGGCGCCATGTCCTGATCCATGGCCAGTTCGCGCGCGAGGACCAGATCGATGCCTTCAAGCGGCTGCATGTGATTCCGTCGCTGTTTCCCATGCACACCTTCTACTGGGGCGAGTGGCACGTCAACCAGACCATGGGCCCCGAGGCAGGGCAGAACATCTCTCCCACCGGCTGGGTGCGCAAGCGGGGCATGATCTTCACCACGCATCACGATGCGCCGGTGGCGTTTCCCGACTCCATGCGCGTGCTCGATGCCACGGTCACCCGCCGCGCGCGCGGCACCGGCCGCGTGATCGGGCCCTGGCAGCGCGTGGATGTGATGACGGCGCTGAAGGCCATGACGATCTGGCCGGCGTACCAGCACTTCGAGGAAGATGCCAAGGGCTCCATCGAGGTGGGCAAGCTGGCGGACTTCGTCATCCTGTCCAAAGACCCGACGAAGGTGCCCGCCACCACGCTGGCGCGACTCAAGGTGACGGAAACCATCAAGGAAGGCGAGACCGTGTTCCGCCTGGCCCACAAGCCCGCCTCGGGCGCGCAGGGCGCCCTGCCCGAGCCGCGCGGCAACGACCTGTTCGGCCGCTTCCTCACGCAGCTGGCCGCCTACGGCGAAACGGCGAATCCGCCGCCCGGCCAGCTGCAGGCCGCGGCCATGGCCGGCCTTCACCCCCACCCGGCCATGCACGACAAGGCCTGTGTGAGCCGCGCACTGGAGCGAATCATCTCCGCCATGGTGGATGGCGCGCCATCGCACTGACAAGCGGGCGGCGAAAGTGGTCAGGCCGCAAGGCAGGTGGCTGCCGGTGCTGGGCGTCAAGGCCAGTTGCCGCGCGGCCCGCTTGCCGTGCCAGTTCAGGCCGTACTTCTCTTCGGCGCCGGTTACCGTCGCGTCGCCCACCAGCGCTTCAGCACGTCCAGGTTGAAAGCCTGGGCCGTGCGGACCCTCGGTCACCAGTTCCGGGAACAGCGCCTTCAGCTGGTCCACGTTGCCGGCCACCAGGTTGGCGGATTGGGCCTCCGGGCTGGCCGCTTCGATCTTCTGCATGGTCAAGGGTCTTCTCCCTGGAAGCGCAGGCAATCAGTCTTTCAGGTGCACGAGCCGCGACACGAGTTCGTGCATCGCCGTGTATGGCCGGGTTCCGTCGTGAGCGGTAGTGGCCTGAGCCAGGCGCAAGGCGCGCTCGGTGGCTGCGTCCAAGCGGCCTTGCGTGGCGGCCCAGAGGCCACCGGCGCCCTTCTCGTAACCGGGCAGATGCGCCTTCAGGCGCGCTAGCGCCTCGTGCCGGTGCAGCGGGGCGTGCACGTCTTCAAAGTGCAGCAGCAGCCAAAGCTCGAAGCACGGCACAGAGGCGACAGCTTCCACCGGCACGGCGGCCCCATCGTCATTGCGAAGCTTGCCGTTCTGCGCTACAGCGTGGGCCACTGCGGCGTGGTAGGTCTCGTGCTGGTCGCGATCGAACACCGCGATGACCCGGTCAAACGCCCGGGGATGGAGGCCCCGCTCGCGGTCCCCGTCCTTGAACGCGGTAAGGGCGTACGCCAGCACCCGTTGCGGCTCGGTACCAAAAGGGCTGTGCAGCACCTGAACGTGGGCCGTCCTCAGCCGAAAGGCTTGCTGGATCTCGCGCAGGTACTGCGGTTCGGTCTTCTCGCCCTCGCAGACGATCAGCAGCCGCTCATAGGGCTGCCGCACGGCCGCGCGCCGCTTCAGGTCTCGCGCAGCCTGCCGGTGTTTGGGCTGGTTGTCCTTCCCCATCGCGTCAATGCAGCCCGGCCTTCGCTAGCGGAGGCCACTCGCTGAAGAAAGGCACGGCGCCGTAGCGGCCGGCCAGGTAGCCGCGCTCCCAGGCCTCTTGCTTGCGGGGGCTGAAGTCAGTCAACGGGTACAGGCGAGTGGCCTGGTCGGCATCCTTTTCGGTGAACCAGATCTGGTCGCGCCGGAAGAGGGTGTGGTCCAGCAGCGAGGTGTCGTGGGTGCTGAAGATCAGCTGCGCGCCGTTGGGATTGATCTCGGGCGTCTGGAACATGGTGACCAGGCGCCGCACCAGCAGGGTGTGCAGGCTGCTGTCCAGTTCGTCCACCACCAGCACGCGCCCGTCACGCAGGCAATCCAGCACCGGCGCGATCAAGCCGTACAGGCGCTGCGTGCCTTCGGACTCATCATGCAACTCGAACTTGGCAGACCCCTTGGGCGTGTTGTGTTCGAACACGGGCATCAAGAACTCACGCTCCTCCTGGCTGGCTTGCAGGCCGCTGGCACTCATCACAAATTGGGCGTGCATGCCCTTGCTGCGGACTGCCTGAACGTTGGCGATGGAGATGTCCGCGGCGGACAGGAACTCGCGGATCGAGGCCCGCCCTTGCTCCGTCGCCAGCAGCGCCGTGGTGAAGTCAGGCAACACGGTGGCACCGGCCGGCAGGAACGTGATGTTGCGGACGATCCAGTTGAACACCGGGCTGAGCGGTTCGCTGTTGAGCTGGGCGGCCATGGACAAGAACAGGGCGTTGGGGCGCGTGCTCTCCTGCCACAGCTTGCGAGGGCCGGTCAGGTAGGTGCTGAACTCGTAGTCGTACGCGTCGCCGTCGGTGTGTTGCCGGCTGAAGAGCTGGGTGGGCTTGCTGCTTCGATAGACCAGCAACGACTCGCTGACGATGCGCTGTGGCGTCATCGCGAACGCGTACTGGTGCCTCACGCCCGACAGCAGGAAGGTGATCTCGAACCCGGTGGGCTGGTGGGCCGTGGCCGGGTCCAGCTTGAAGGGCTGCACGTTGTAGGTCTGGCCCGGCTGGATGACAGTGGCCGACTCGGCCACCACGGCGCGCATATAGGCCAATGCGCGCAGAAGGCTGGATTTGCCACTGGCGTTGGGCCCGTAGACCACCACAGTGCGCAAGGCATGGGGCGCTGACCTCAGCCCGGTGGATGCCAGGTGCGTTGCAGCCAGTTGCTTGTCGCCAGACGCGATCAGTTTGAGGGCCTGCTCGTCGCGTATTGAGCGGTAGTTCTGAACCCGAAATTCGAGCAACATGCCCCAACTCCCTGTGAACAAGAGCTGCATTATTGCAGAAAATATTCAAGAAGCGCCGCAATGTATGGTTAATGTCCTCCGGCGATCCCACTGGCAACGCTACAGGTCAACCCTGAGTCCGCGACACTGCGCAGAGCTCGCGGCCGCGCACGAGCCGCCTTCAGACAGGGCTTCAGCCGCTGCGGCGCCAGATCCATGGGGGGAGAGCTGCCGTCCACCGCCCCCCGCACACCCCCGCCGCAATCCGCACACCCCCATCACCCCGCCGCAACGAAGTGCCGCGCGTCCAGCGCCGTTTCGCCGTCCCACCGGTAGGCCACCAGCGGGCCGTCCTTTGCCGCCGAGTAATCCACGCAGGCCACTTTCGCGGACTGAAGCCCCGGGTGGCCCGTCATCCAGTAGTGGCCGACGAAGACCGGGGCGCCTTCCACCGGCGCGCCGGCGTAGTCGCGGGGGAGGGGGTGGTCGGGCACCCGGTGGTCTTGCCCGGGGCCCACGATGGCCACGTCGCGGAAGCTGCGCGGCGCCTCGTGCCACCACCGGGTGCGCACGTGGCGGCGCTCCACGCCGCTGTGGTCCACGAAGGCGTGCCCAGCGGGCAGGCGCAGCTCCAGCCCCTTGGTGAGGCCTTCCATGGCCTGCCACTCGGGCGACCCGTGCGCATGGGCCTGGTGCAGGAAGCCATCATCCATGGCGCGCCCCGCCGGCAGGCGCGCGGCCACCAGCGCCACGTGGGGCGGGTACCACCAGGCGTGCACAACGCGGATGTGCCCGAGATCAAGCCCAGGCGGCAGCGACCTGAACCAGCCCGCCAGTTCGCGGTGCAGGGCGGAGCCTTCGCCCACCTGGCGAAGGAATTCGGCGTGCTGGGAGCAGTTCTTCGGGCTGTGCGGGCGCAGGAACTCGCCGGAAGCATCGCGGCGCGGGGTGGCGTAGCCGATGGCGTTGAACTCGTGATTGCCCATCACGCACCGGGCGTGGCCCGCGTCGATCATGGACCGCACCACGTTCACCACCTTTACCTGCTCCGGGCCGCGGTCGATGAGATCGCCCAGGAAAACGGCCTGCCGGCCATGGGGCGGCACCCAGCCACAGGCGTGCGGCACATACCCGAGCTTGCGCAAGAGGGCTTCCAGCTTGCCGGCCTGTCCGTGAATGTCGCCGATGACGTCGTAGCCCACGATTGCCTCTCTTCGCCTCTTCGTGGCAACATGCCACGAAGGGAGTATCCCCCGCTTCGTGGAACAACGCAACTAACCATGCCGGCAAAGACCGAACCGCCCAACCCCGACCCCAAGCGCTACCCCATGCCCTTCACCCGGCTGGAGATCGCCGTGCTGAGCCCCGTGGACGGCGAGCTGCAGGTGCTGCTCGCCCGGCGGGCCGAGGCGCCCCACGCCGGCAAGTGGGCCTTGCCCGGGGGCGTGCTGCGCATCGACCTGGATGCCTCGCTGGATGAAGCGGCCCGGCGCGTGATGCGCGAGCGGCTGGGCCTGGACCTGCCCTTCCTGCGGCAGCTGTGCACCGTGGGCGGGCCCACCCGAGACCCCCGCGCGCCCTGGGCGCTGAGCGTGGTGTACCGCGCCCTGGTGCCGGCCGAGAGCGTCGCGCCCCTGGCCGGCAAGCGCATCGCGGCGCTGGCCTGGCGGCCCGTGGCCCACGCCATGGCCGACAAGAGCCTTGCCTTCGACCACGCCGCGCTGGTGTCGCGGGCGGTGGAGAGCACCCGCGCCGAGGTAGAGCAACTGGACCTGCCGGCCGGGTTCCTGTCAGAGCAGTTCACGCTGGGCGAGCTGCAGGCGTGCTGCGAGCAGCTCCTGGGGCGGCGCCTGGACAAGTCGTCGTTCCGCAGGAGGCTGTCGGACCGGGAGCTGGTGGAGCCTGTGGAAGGGGAGATGCGCACGGGGGCGAACAGGCCGGCGCAGGTTTATCGGTTGCGGGGGGGGTGAGGCCGACCTCGTCAAGACTCGCAGGAGGGGGCGGACTACGACCGGGCCACCGACTTCGAGGCGCTGGGCGGCAAGCTCATCGAGCTACCGGCCAGCGGCTGGAGGGAGGTGGTGACGGCGGGGTGAGGGGAGCACCCGGTGGGCTGGCCGATGGGCTGGCTTGCCGGGGCTTCTCGGTCAGGTGTCTGTCCTGTCGCCCGGTGCAGCCTCACGGCTGGCCGGGCGACTCCTTTTTTGGGTGAGTCGAGTGTCTTGGCCGCGTTGTGGTGGTTGATCCGGATGTCAGAGCCGACTTCTAATCGGTAGCACCAGGTGCTAGACTTTGCCATGTCTTCGGTGCTTGATCCCCGTGTCTTCAAGACCGCCTGGTTTTCCAAGGCTGCTCGCAAGGCGCGCATCCGAGACGGCGCGCTCCTCCAGGCCGCGCGGGAGGCGATGCGGGGCCAAGCTGATGATCTGGGCGGTGGTGTTTTCAAGAGGCGCCTGAACGACAACCAGCACCGGTCGATCGTCCTGGCAAAGGGCGGGCGGTTCTGGGTGTTTGCCTTCCTCTACGCGAAGAAGGATCGGGCGAACATCGACCCGGATGAGCTGACGGCTTTCCGCCGCCTTGCTCAGGGGTACGCGAACATGAGTCCGTCTGAACTTGCCCGAGCCGTCGATGCGGGTGACCTATTGGAGTTGAGCGATGACCACTAAGCCGAAGTTCAAGAGCGATGCCTTCGAGGCCATCCACAGCGCTGCCCAGGGGCTGCACCGCGCAGGGGTCATCGACAAGGCGACGATGCGCGATTTCGACGAATCGTGTCTCACTGCGCGCGCTGAGATCAGCCCTGAGGACATCAAGCGTATCCGGGAGCAGGCGCATGTCAGTCAGCCGGTCTTCGCGCGGTACCTGAACACCAGTGAATCGACGGTGCAGAAGTGGGAGGCCGGCACCAAGCGCCCCAGCGGCATGGCCCTGAAACTGCTCACGGTCGTCGAGAAGCACGGCCTGAAGGTCCTGGCCTGAGATGGGATGACGAAGCGGGATCGCCGTCTTGGGAGCCCTCCGCCGCTACCTCGGCATCCACTACGCCGGAGCCGAGACGCCGGACTCGGGGCTCAAGACCCTGCGCGTCTACAGCGCCACACCCGAGACCCCGCCGCAGGAGGTCCTGCCTCCGCCGGGCCCGCGCAGGTACTGGTGCCGCCGGGATCTGGCCCAGTGGCTGACCGGGGAACTGGCCGGCGACACGCCCACCATCGTGGGCATCGACCACGCGCTGTCGTTTCCGCTGCGCTACTTCGAGGTCCACCAGCTTGCGCCGGACTGGATGGCCTTTCTGGAAGACTTCCATCGGCACTCGCCGACCGATGCGCCGCACACCTACGTGGATTTCATCCTCAACGGGGCCAGAGGCCAAGGCGCCGAGCGCATGGGCAGCCCGCGCTGGATGCGGCTGACGGATGACCGCTGCAAGGTGGCTCGGTCGGTGTTCCAGTTCGAAGGGCAGGGGAAGGTCGCCGCTGCGACGCACGCCGGATTGCCCTGGATCCTTTACCTGAAGCGCGCGTTGGGTGAGCGGCTTCACGTATGGCCGTTCGACGGCTGGGGCATCCCGGCTGGCAAGTCAGCACTGGTCGAGGTGCGGCCGGCGATGTTGAGAACGGCAACACCGGACGCGGCCATGCGCGGTTGCTAGCGACGCACTGGTAACGGGCGGTCTCTGACGAGCTCAGCCTTCCGCGAACAGCTCCCGCAGAGCCGCGGCTGCGTGCGGCAGGCCGGCACGCTCCAGCGTGTGGATGAAGGTTTGATGCGTGTTGGGCGGGTGCCGCCAGCCCTGCAGCATCTGTTCGATGCGTGCACGCACCAGGGCTGGCTGCAGGTTCACCAGGTGGCGCAGGAACACATCGGGGTGCTGGGCCACCACACCATAGCCCGCCAGTGTTTCGGCCGGGAAGTCGCGCTCGTTGAAGGTGACGATGACTTGGGCCTTGGCCCGCACGGCGGCGGCCAACACGTGGCGATCGTCAGGGTCGGGAAGGGTCAGCACTTCGATGAGGTGTGCGTAGCCGCCTACACAAGCGTCCGGAAGGGCCGCATCCATGGCAGCACGGCGGCGGTCCAGCGCGGCGGGGTCTACATCAGGCCGGGCTCGCAGCACGGATCGGTGCCACTCGGCGTGGATGTCCTGACTCCAGGCGGGACGGTATAGCCGCGCCACGGCCAGCTCCAGCAGCAGGCTGGTCAGGGGCTGGCTGTGCAGGACATTGGCGTCCAGGACAGCGGTGAAATGGCGCATCTCGAGGAGGACAGGGCTCAGAGGCCCAGTTCGGCATCGATGCGGGCCAGTTCGTCCAATGCGGCGCGCTGGCGGGCGCGCTGCTGTTCGTCGAAGCGCAGCAGGTCTTCAAACGCGACGCGGCGGCGCGTGCCCACCTTGCGGGCGGGCAACTTCTCTTCCTCGATGAGCTTCACCACGTAAGGGCGGGATACATTGAGGTAGTCGGCCACCTCCTGGGTGGTGAGCTCGGCGTTCTGCGGGAGCATGGTCACCGCGCGTCCTTGTCCCAGCTGGGTCAGCATGTCCACCAGCAGGCGAAGGGCGCCGGGCGGGATGGCGATCATCTCGTACTGGTTGTCATCGGTGACGAGGCGCAGCACGGGGGTATTGGCCGTGCTGTCATCAGTAGGCAGCAGGCGGGCGAGCTGGCGGCTGGCTTCGCGGGCCTGGGCGATCTCGTGATCGCTTGGCAGTTGCGGTGGACGTCGGCTGGTGGCAGTCACGGTGGCTTCTCCGAGGGGTGCCGGGCAATACTAGCCGATAAACGAAATGAACGACGCAAGCGAATCAAACGAATCCAACAAAACGACAGCGAGAGCCGATGTACGACTGTCTGGGACCGCTCAATGCAGGGCGGAACGGTGTTGCAGTGCACTGAAGGCCCTGCCTTGCGCGCCTGCTGTCCTGGTCGCCCTACTCATGCCGTCGAGCAGAACTGGGCAATGGTCGCTCGCGCGAATTGATCGTTCCATTCGGCGGCACGGGCTACATCGTTCTCTTCGAGATCGTCGGCGACAACGTTGTCGTGGGCGCGGTTCGCCACCAGCGGGAAGAAGACTACCGGCCCTGAAGCAAGTCTGCGAAAGCCAGCGGCCGCCTGCGCGCCGCGCCGAGGCCAATGACGTTTGTCGCCGAGCGGCCATTAGCGGCCGCCAATGACCGACGGCTCGTGGGCGGGCTGCGAGTGCAACTGGAGGCCGACCCAGGGCCTGCCTTCAGTGGAAGTCCTCTTCACGCTGATGGCGCGCACCGATGACGAGGACCAATTCCGGCGTACGAATGTCGAACCGCGGGATGTAACCCGTGGAGCCAAACGAGACGATCAGTTCGCGAAGTGTCGGGCGTAGGCCTACCTTGCGGTAGCTGTAGGGCGTCAACGCAATGACTGTTGGCAGCGGTGCGAATGGCCTCTACCGCCTCGTAGGCACGCATGGCGTCTTCCAGGGTCTCAGCGCGGTCCAGGAGTAAGTCGAACAGGCGATCCAGATCGGCTTCAGCCTCGGGCGTGAACTCAACCCTGAACTCAACCCTGAACGTCACTCGCGTAGTTGCTTCACCCGCGCTGCGACTTTGGCCTCGAGCTTTGTCAGAACCGCGTCCGACGGGATGGAAATCCCGGTGCGCTCGTACGCCGCCAACGACGCTTCGCAGCGCGCGGCGAAGTCGGTTTGCACGCGTCGATACTCGACGGCGCGACGTACCGATGCCTCGACGAATTCGGTGAGGGTTTCACCAGGCAGGAGCACCGATTCAAGATCAGCGCGCAACTCTGGCTCGACTCGGACTTGTGGGATGACAGCGGTCTTCATGGCGACAACGTAGTGCAAGCGCACTACATGCGCAAACGCTACGCATGGCGGCGGCCCGCCGGCCGCCGGCGCGGCCCTGCCCGTCAGTTCACGATACCGCACCTGCGCATACTGGTGCCGGAACCCGTGCACCCGGTGGATTCCGGCGGCGGCGCACTGGTGCTCGAAGCGGCGCAGTTGCTCGGCGTAGGTCTTGTCCGCCGGGATGAGGCTGCCCCTGCCGGCCAGAGCCTTCGCCTCGGCGAGCAGTTGTCGCTGCTCCGCATTGCCGACAGGAACCTCGCGCGCTCGGCCGCCCTTGGTCCAGGTGTCCTTCAGGGCGAGCACGCTGCCCCGGTCAGCCCATTCCGGCCGGATCTTGATGGGCTCTTCCCGACGCAGTCCGAAGGCGGCCTACAGCCGCAGCGACATGGCGGTGTACGGGTCGCTCACCCGGCCGAGGTCGCTGCCCTGGAGTTCCCGCGCCTTGCTGACGTTGGTGACGTGCTGCCGGTTGCCGATGCCGTAGTGGTGGTTGTGGCGGGCGATGACGTTGCTCTTGCCGACCTTCTCGGCCCACCAGCGCAGCTCGGCCATGCGGTTCTTGATGGTGCCGATGGCCAGGCCCTCGGCCTGCCAGCGCGCCACCAGGCCTTCCACATGCTTGGGCTTCAGGCTGGTGGCGCCCAGGTGCCGAAAGCCCGCCTCCTGGAGCTGGTTGGCCACGAGGTCGAGCACACGCTCGCGGTCGCGTTGCGTGGCGAAGCTGCCGTCGCGGTTGCGGCGGCAGCGCTGCTTGAGCTGGTAGTTCGGGTCGCGCATCCGGTTGCTGCTGGCGGTCTCCGTTGTCGGGTCGGTCGGTTGCCCCAGGGGGGCGGCTGGGTTCGCTGTCGCTGGTGTGAAGTCGGTCTGGTAAGTGTTTCTGTCCGTCCCGAGCGCCTGAGCGCAACGGGAACCACGAGGGACACGGGACACCACTCCCGTCTTGTGCCGATGTCTTGCTGCTGGCCGCCGCAGCACGCGGCGTTGGCCCCGACGGCGCTTGCTGCTGCAAGTCGGCTCGTCGGTTCGAGCTCATGCCCTGGGCTCAGGGGATGCACAGCAGGGGGACTGAAGCCCCGGGTGGCCCGTCATCCAGTAGTGGCCGATGAAGACCGGGGCGCCCTCCACCGGCGCGCCGGCGTAGTCGCGGGGCAGGGGGTGGTCGCGCACCTGGTGGTCTTGCCCGGGGCCCACGATGGCCACGTCGCGGAAGCTGCGCGGCGCCTCGTGCCACCACCGGGTGCGCACGTGGCGGCGCTCCACGCCGCTGTGATCCACGAAGGCGTGCCCGGCGTGCAGGCGCAGCCCCAGCCCCTTGGTGAGGCCTTCCATGGGTAAGCGGCTACCCGTCTACAGCAGCAAAAACGTCATTCAACGACTTGGCTGTAAGGAAGCGCGCGGGGTTTTCTCCCACGGCCAGCGCCTTGAAGTGCGCCTTGCCGCACTCGATCTTGGCGCTCTCCTTGTTGCGCAGGTCGTCGGTGAACAGGCTGCTCTTGGTCTCGACCACGAAGTACAGGCGCCGGGTGCCATCCTTGTTCACCAGCACGGCCCAGTCGGGGTTGTAGGTGCCCAGCGGCGTGGGCACCTTGAACCAGCCAGGCAGTTTGGTGTAGAGCACCACATCGTCGTGCTTCTCTAACTCATCGGCGAAGTCGCGCTCGGTGCCCGAGTCGTAGACCACGTGCTCGTAGATCGAGCGCTTGGTGTCGCGCAGCATGTTGGTCAGGTAGCCAGTCAGCTCCTCGGTCTCGAACAGCTCCTGGGCCCAGACGGCGTCGTCGCCCAGGCGCTGGTAGCGGATGCCGTCCACCAGGGCCATGCGCTTGCAGCGGTTGATGATTTCGGCCGCCTGCTCGATGAACTGCTGCGGGTTGCGCTTGAAGTCGTCCAGCCGCTCGCACTCGGTCAGGATCTTGACCAGGGTGCGGCGCGTCAGCTGCGTGCGGTCCTGCAGGTCGGTCAGCAGGTCGGGCAGCTCGATGTCGGCCTCGTCCAGCGTCACGGTGTAGGCACCTTCCTTCTCGCGTGCCTCCACGCCGGCCTTGCCGATGCCGATCTCCGCCTTGCGCCATTGCAGCCGGGCGCGGGCGATGTGCAGGTCACGGGTCAGCGCGGCCGTGCAGTCCCGGATGAGCTTGTCGTTGTCGAACTGCACGCGGTACGTGGTCTTGTGCTTGATGCGGTCCCACAGCGCCTTGAAGTCCTCGCTCAGCGTCACGGCCTTGCCGTCGGCGCCCTTGCGCAGCGGCACGGTCTCGCGGTCGTCGCGGTTCTTCACCTCGACGCGGCCGGTCACCTTGCGCAGCAGCTCGACCACCTGGCCCCGGTAGGGCTCGAAGGCGTCCGGCAGGGCCAGCTTGCCGTCCTTCAGGGCGATCTTCAGCGAGTCCTGCACCTTGCCCTTGGCGTCGATGTGTCCGGCAGCGCGCAGGTGGTCCCACAGGGCCTTGGACTGGTCCACGCCCAGCGGGGTCACCTTGCCGTCGGGCGTGGTGATGGCGACGGTGGCGAACTGGTGCTGCTCGACGATGCCGAAGCGGATGCCCGTGTCGTCCTCGATCTCCTTCTGCAACTGGTCGGCGAACTCCTGGTACGACTCGGTGGCAATCACCGTCAGCCGGTTCACGTCGTGCCCGTAGACGCGCTGCCCATCCTGGTTGACGCACAGGCGCAGGCCTCGGCCTAGGGTCTGGCGGCGCTCGCGCTCGCTACCCATCTCGCGCAGGGCGCAAATCTGGAAGACGTTGGGGTTGTCCCAGCCTTCCTTTAGGGCCGAGTGGGAGAAGATGAACTTCAGCGACGTGCTGAAGGTGAGAAGCTTCTCCTTCTCCTTCATGATGAGGTTGTAGCCGCGCTCGGCGTCGGCGCGGCTGGTCTCGTTCTTCAGGCCGCCTTCCTTGTCCAACTCGGGGTCAGCCCAGCGGCCCTTCTTGTCGATGGAGAAGTAGCCGTCGTGCACGGCGGCGGCTTCCTGCGCCAGGTCTACCTCGCCGAACAGGCTCTGGAAGGCCGGCAGCTTGGCCGCGCGCCGGTACTCTTCCTCGAAGATGCGGGCGTAGTCGCCCTTCACCGGGTTGCCGTCCTTGTCGTACTGGCGGTAGCGCGCCACCGACTCGATGAAGAACAGCGACAGCACCTTGATGCCCTTGGGCCGCAGCAGCTTCTCCTTCTCCAGGTGCTCCTTGATGGTCCGCCGGATCATCTCGCGCTGCACGGCCAGGGCATCTACCTCGCCGTGGGCCTGCCCCTGGGCCAAGAAGGTTTCGCCACCCGGGTAGCGAAGCTCCACGTACTCCGCCCCCTTGGCCGTGTTGACCTCGCCGATGCGGTACCCGGCATAGACGGCACGACGGGTGAGCTGCTGCAGGTCGTCGCCGTCGCTGACAGTCAGCACGTCGGTGGATACCTTGCCATTGGCCCCGGTACCCGACTGGGCGTGTACCTCCACCTTGGCGAAGATGCCCTTCTTGGTGCTCACCTCCAACAAGCGCACGTAGGGCTTGTTGAAGGCGTCCTCGACGGTGGCCGCTGCCACCTCGATCTGCTTGACCAGCTTGCGCTCGTAAGCGTCGACCGCATCCAGCCTGAAGACCATGTGGTGCTTGTGGGCGTGGGTCGCGGAGTAGCGCAGCGTGCACAGCGGGTTCATCGCGTCCAGCGCAGCCTTGCCGGCGCCCTTGAGGCCGCCATCCACGCTTTGCGGCTCGTCCACGATGACGATGGGCTTGACGGCGCGGACCAGCTGAATCGGCGCGCCTACGGTGAAGTCCTTCGACGGTGCCACGCCATCCAGCGTCAGGTCGGTCTTTTCGCTGTACTGGTAGAGGTTGTTGACCTCCTTCTTGTTGATGGCGCCCACCGTGACGACCATGATCTGCACATGTGCGCTGGTGGCGAAGTTGCGCACCTGCCCCAGGTCGCTGGAGTCGTACAGGAAGAAGTCCACCGGCACGCCGGCATACATGCCCTTGAAGTGCTCTTCGGTGATCTGCAGCGACTTGTAGACGCCTTCCTTGATGGCCACTGAGGGCACCACGATGACGAACTTGGTGAAGCCGTAGCGCTTGTTCAGCTCGAAGATCGTGCGCAGGTAGACATAGGTCTTGCCGGTGCCGGTCTCCATCTCGACCGTGAAGTTGTAGTCGCCCTTCGCCAACTGCCCGCTGGGCGGCAGGCCGTGCCGCATCTGGACAGCCTGCAGGTTCTCCAGCAGTTGTTCCTCCTGCAGCGTCAGCTTGTTGCCCAGGCCCAGGTCGGTGTCGGCCATGCCCAGCGTCATCTGCTGCGTAGGGGCCTTCAGGGTGACCGTGAACTCGGTCCGGCAGACCTCCTGGCCACGGAACAGGTCGCAGACCGACTCGATGGCCTGCAGTTGGTAGTCGAGATTGGGCTCGAAGTGAAGTTTCATCGCTTCAACCTCACAGGCTTCGCACGTTGACGATGCCGTTCTGCTCCAGGATCGCAGCCATGTTGGTCTTGGCCACGTCGTCTGCGAAGGCGCTGTCCCGGAACACGCAGGTCGTGTCGCCAGCCGGTGCGAGATCCTTCCGCCAGGCCACGAGGCCTTGTGCCAAGGCCTCCACCTCGTGCGCCCCGATGCTCGGCTCCAGGCAGGTCATCAGCACCCCTCCGGCCACGCTCTGAACCGCCTTGCCGGCGATCTGCTTGGTGGTCAACGGGACGCAAAGGTCCAGGCCCAGCTTCAGCAGCAGCTCGTTCAGCACGTCGGCAGGCGTACGGCCCTCGACGATGTGTTCCGTATGGTCGAACAGGGACGCCTTCAGGTCGGCAGGCTTGGGGGACCAGGCCGCGATGTTGGACGTGTCGAGCCGG
>Ga0209972_10002872_pt1 | contig 13753 bp, 13 predicted proteins | sample NOAtaG_7_FD_187302 | JGI IMG/M metagenome (GOLD analysis project Ga0209972, IMG submission 187302) | Freshwater lake microbial communities from Lake Erie, under a cyanobacterial bloom - NOAA_Erie_Diel1S_2200h metaG (SPAdes) (version 2) | ecosystem: Environmental > Aquatic > Freshwater > Lake ... | reverse complement strand
TGTTCATTCTCTAGGTTAAAACTGTGATCATCTTGAATATCTAATTCACAACTGAAAAACATTTCATTATCTTGGTCAGATTCATAATCATCTGGAAATGTTTGAAGAGCATCTTTAATATCAGCATATTTAATTTCGGATAAGTTTAAGTTTTCTGTATCTGGTGATACGGTGAGTTTAAGATTCGGTTTAGGTGTTTTTGATATTTTTTTATCAGATATATTTTTTTTTGAATAAAAACTTTTGCGGAGTTCTTGTAATGAATCATGTAAATTAGATAATTCTTTATTTGGTTTTGAAGATGGTAATCTATTATCAGTAGTGCTATTAATGGTTGAACTGAATTTTTTTAATAATTCATGAGAACTCATATTAAACGATGACGATGTCATCATATCATCAGCCATTTGGATGACATGATTATCTTTATCCATTATCTCATCACTAGCAAACCATACATGACTAAAGAAATCATCCCATTCTATTCTATTAATTGGATCTTTAACTAATAATTTTTCTAATAAATCACGGCATTCTGGTGAAACCTTGATGCTATATGGTAATTTGAAATCATGATCTCTTAATTTGGTAGATAATTGAGCAACACTTTTAGAATAAGAAGGAATTTTACCGGTTAGCATTTCATACAGAATAATACCAATAGACCATAAATCAACCTTAGTGGTATATTTCTTATCACTTTTATCTTTACTGGGTAATAAGAGTTCAGGTGCCATGTAAAGTGGTGTTCCACATAAAGTATTAAAAAGGTCATCAACCTGGAAATTTCGTGCAAACCCAAAATCAGTTAGTTTAATACCATAATCTCCAAACATTAATATATTTTGTGGTTTTAGATCACGATGAACAATGGGTTCGCTACGACTTAATAAATAGTGAAGACCACTTGATAATTGTTTCATATAAACTTTAGCATAAGCTTCTGATATGGGACCTTTTTTTTTGAGATAATCTGATAAATTACCATTTGGAGCATATTCTAGGATGAGATGAACATTATCAAAATCTCTATCATAGATAATATCATATAATCTGATTATGTTTGGATGTTTGAGTTCCTTCATAATTTTGATTTCTCTGGTAATATTATCAGCTAATCTTCTAATATCGGGGACTCTTATGGTTTTAATGGCTACTTCACGATCACGATCGAGTTCAATGGCATGATAAATTGTTGCAAAACTTCCCATACCTATTTTTTTCTTCTTAGCGCAATAGTTGCCTACCATAAAAGACTCATCACCATTTAAAAACTTTTTAACATGGCTTTTTAAATCTTTTTGATTTGACTCCATTTCACTTACTATATTTCTAGATATTTAAATCAATTTTTTACCATTTCATACAAACATAAAGCATCAAAAAATTGATTTATCTTATGAATATATACATATTCTATACGTTCACATGGATGACATCAATGACATCAATCATTTACCTAATATGAAACTAGATGACCCCTTTGCTTATTTTCTTAGCTATATTGTATGGGATTCTAAATTTCCTAGAGATGGTAGTTATGTTTCTTTAGTGCATAAAGGATGGGCATACCCAATTAAAGGAGAAATATTTGATAACTTTGAAATAAAATATTTTCAATACTCTGAATCACCCATAAAACAACATATACCTCCATATGATGATACAGACGATGATACAGATAATGATACAGACAACAACAACACAAATGAAAATTTTATACAAGGTTTTAGTGAAGATATGGGATCACGCTTCTATTATTATAAGATTAGTCTTTCAATGCTACCAGATAATTTAATAATAAATAAAAATGAAAGAGAACCATGCGGATTTGGTTATCATCCATTTGCAAATGAAAAAAACATTATAATTTTTAAGGCTTTTGGAGAAGACGAATAACTTAAAAGTAAAAGTGAGTAGTAAATAGTATTAACTTATTTTTTTAACTTATTTTTTCAATGGAATTTCAGGTTCTAGAGAAGCATCCATTTCTAATTTAAGAAAACTATTTTGTTCAGAAAATGTTTTGGGTTCGCATTTAGACCATTCGGTATTTTCAGGTAATAAACCTAATTTACAATAAATATAACCAACCATTGCACTACAGAAGAAAGTATTTTTTTTCTTTGAAAAACCTGAAAACCAACTATCTGAAGTTTCTACATTTTTATCTGCACATATAAAATCTAAAATATCCAAATCATATGGTTTATCTTTAAGATCATTGTGAATTTGAGTAAGTTTAGAATTCATATCTGGAATTCCAAGAGGGATATTCAACCTTCTAACTGAAGCATAACCATCATATGTCATTAAAACTTCAGCTAAATCATCAATTCTTACTCCAAATTTATTTTTACCTGATTCTGCATCTGGGAAATCTTCCGTTCCAGACTGCCATAAATAATATCCTTGTAATGAAGCATCTATCCAAGTAGGATTTTTAAGAATAATACCTACATGAGACCATTGACAACCACTGACAAACTCAATAATCCTAGAAAACCAGAAATTCTTTGTCCCCATTAGCAAAATATCACCTGTTTTTACATCTAATTTTTCCAAAACTTCTAGATATTCCTGATATTTACTATCATCCTTAAAATTGTTATTAAAATTATCCTTTAAATTTATAAATAAATTACCAACCAGTTCCATTTTATTTATAATAACAAAAAAATACTTATAATCAATTTTATTTTTAATTTTTCAATTAATTTTCTTCATCATCTGAATGTGCATCACGAGCATCAAAAAAGCTCATTTTCTGATTAGTTTTAATTTTTGGTAAACGTCCTTTAAAATAACTAGAATCACTTAATTGATTTATCTGATTTATCTGATTTATTTGAACAGAATCTTGATCCAATTTAATTATTTGAATGCGTGCCTGAAGTGCCAAAATATTAACTAGTTTATGATTGCGATAATCATTTTGATAATAGATTGTTTTTATACCAGCTGATGCCAAAATTTTAAAACAATTTATACATGGATAATGTGTAATATATGCCGATGCTCCTTCTGTTTTTACACCTCTCTTAGAACAATCAGATACACAGTTCTGTTCAGCATGAACTGTTGCTAACTCATGACCATCCTCAATATAACTTTGATGGGGTAATGATGGTAAATAACCATTATAACCTTGACTAATTATATGATTATCTTTTACTAATGCACATCCAACTTTCAAACGTTGATCTGGAGATCTAGAAGACGTCAAAAATGCGGTTGCCATGAAATATTCATCCCATGAAAGTCTCTCTAATTTTCTCTGTTGCCAACCATTAATTACTTCAATAATGTGATTTAATTGTGCCATATTTTAATTCTTTACAAATATTCATTAAAATTATGTTCAATTTTTAACGATATCTCATAAATTAAAAATCAAAACCTAAAAAAAATTGTAGTTTAATAATTTATATATATACACACACTACTTTTAGATATACTTTTATACCTTTATCCATCCTTCTTCAGATTCATTATTCCTTTTCTTGACATACTGTGATTGAAAAGTATATTTGGGATTTCTGTCAAATCCATCATGACATTTCTTATTACATTGTGATTTAGAAGAGTTTTGTCCAAATGACGCAGATGTGTATAGTTTTCTATAAGATCCATTATAACTAACAGATTCTGAAATATCAACAGTTTGTCTGCGTCCAATTCTTTCACGCAAATGTTTATCAAACGTTGCTAGTTTAATTTGATGACCAGCATTATACACCTTCAACACAAATAGTAAAAGTTCTGAATCAACATTTCGTCTCAGACTATGAAGATGTCTTGAGCGTGGGTAATATTGTCTTAGACGACAGTTAAAATTCACTAGAATACATTTATCACCCATCTTATTTTTCAAACTAAGTATTTTCTTTAGATCTTTAAGATAATTACAATTACCTAAATTATCATAAATAGATCCTTGTAAAATTTCCATAATAACACCATCAGTTATAATAATTTTCTGAGTAGTCGGTATAACTCCCCTGAAAAAATAACACGTGTCAATCAAAATTCCATCTTTAAATACCGTATAATCCGTATTTTTTAGATCAATCATTTTTTTATAAAGCTCTTTCAATACATCAAGAGTTTCATTATTATCTAAACAGGGCTGTCCACTACGGCAAAAATCCCTTTCTATAATTTTACCAATTATCTCATTAATATCTGTATCTTTATCAATTACATCATCTTCCGGATTTACCTCATCTTCCAGATTTACCTCATTTGTAATTGTATTAAAGTCTGTTGTATTAAAGTCTGTTGTATCAAAGTATCTAGTGATGTCTGTATTAATACAGTCATGTGTTTTATCAGTTTCTGATGGATTGTTGCACATTTTTTACTTTATATTATTCTATGAAATTACCATCAATTTTAGAAAAATACATTGGAAGCCAAAATAACTATTTTTTAACTATTTTTATGATGAATTTATAAGTCCTGAGTTAATCCACCATTCTAATATATCAGCTCTAGTTAAATCTGAGCCATCATAATATTCCTCTTGAGAAAATATTATATCACGATCAAATTTTAATGGTAGTTTGCTATTAACCCACCATTCTAATATATCCAATTTCTTACGTTGTGATGCTACATGAAGAGCATTTTCATCATATTTTAATGGTAGTTTGCTATTAACCCACCATTCTAACACATTAATACGACCACTACGAGATGCTTCAGCTAATGCACGTTCAGTATATTTTAATTTTAATCCTGAGTTTTTCCACCATTCTAACACATTAATATAACCATTTGAAGATGCGTTTTCTAATGCACATTCAGAATATCTTAGTTTTAATCCAGAGTTTTTCCACCAGTTTAATACACTTACATCTGATACATAATTAAGTGAAAATTTAGAATATTTTAATGGTAAATTACTATTGACCCACCAATCTAACACATGTATATGACCTTTTGAAGATGCTTTATCTAATGCCGATTCAGAATATTTTAATGGTAATTTACTCTTAAACCACCATCTTAATACTTCCAGATGACCATTAGATGATGCTGATGCTAATGCTTGAATAGTATATTTTAATGGAAATCCACTATTAAGCCAGCATTCTAATACTTCTACATGACCATTTCCAGATGCATTATCTAATGCGTCTTCGGTGTATTTTAATGATAATCCACTATTAAACCACCAATCCAAAACATTCACATAACCTCTATCTGATGCTAAAAATAAACTGGCATCAGTATAATTCATAGGTAATTCACTGTTTTTCCACCATTCTAAAATCTTTACATTATCTCTTGCAGATACCCAATCAAATATTTCAGATGTACTCATTAAACTATTAATTTCATTATCATGTTTATTATATAAATATTCTAATACTTCAATCTTACTATACAAACAAACCCAAGATATATACTCGCTATTAATAATCAAATTAAATTTTTTTATTGTTTTCACATCATATAATGGATACTTCTCCCCCAAAATTGCTTTATCAAGTCCAACAAAATCATTCTCATCTTCATCATATTGGATATTAACATTATGTGAAACAATAACAATTCTGATAAATTTACTACCTGAACCATAATAATCAGCTACTTGATCAATATTATGACATAATCCAAGCTCATCATAATATTTTTCCAAATATAAGTCTTCATTTAAACCAGTTTTACACAAAGATTCATCATCTTCATCTATAAGAGCAAAAAACATATTCTTTTAATAAAAAAATTTATAAATATTTTCCAAAATCAATTTTTTATTTAACATGTAAAATATTAACGTATTAGTGTATTAGAATGGTAATTTTGAGTTTTTCAACCATTCTAATATATTTATATTTTTACCTTTCGATGCATATTGTAATGCTTTTTTAGAATATTTTAACTCTAAACCACTTTTAAACCACCAATTCAATATATTTATTATCTTACCATTTAGAGATTCATAATTACTACCATATTCACATGCATAGTCAATAGACCCCTCCGTATATTTTAAAACTAATCCAGAGTTTTTCCACCATTCTAAAACATCCTCATTACCATATATGGATGCCAAATTTATTGCATCTTCACTATATTTTAAGGGTAATCCAGAGTTTTTCCACCATTCTAAAACATCCACATAACCATACATAGATGAATAATCAATTGCACGTTCATCATATTTTAAAGGTAATCCACTTTTCAACCACCAGTTAAGAACATTTATACGATTAAATGAAGAAGCAAGATTAATTGCATCTTCATCATATTTCAAAGGTATTCCACTACTTTTCCACCATTCTAAAATCTTCAGATAATCATCAGAAAATGTGCAAATCAATACTTCACGATTACATATTAAATTACATATTAAATCATTAATTGAATGATCATTCTTCATATACAAATATTTTAATATTTCCAGATGTCCCTTTAAACAAACATTTGTAATATACTCTTTATCAATAATTAAATTAAATTTTTTAATTGTTTTGACGTCGTACAAAAGATATTTTTCACCTAAAATCACTTCATCAATAAATACATATTCCGTATCATCCATATAAATATTAATGTAATTTGGAATAATAACAACCCTGATAAATTCTGCTCGCATATACGAATCAGCTATCTCATTCACATTTTTACATAAACCAAATTTAGTATAATTATCTCCCTGATGTAATACTAATACTCTACATGAACCTGTTAATAAATATTCGTTATTTTCATCTATAAGAGCATAAAACATAGCAATATGTATTTTTTTACTTATAGTAATTTATAAATCAATTTTATATACATTTAACACATCTACTTTAACTTTAGACCACCAATCTAAAACATCCATTCTACCTTCTAAAGATGCTTTCTCAATAGCTTGTGTTGTATATTTTAACTCTAAACCTGAATCTTTCCACCATTGTAAAATGTCTATTCTACCTGCTGAAGATGCTTCATCGATAGCTCGTGTTGTATATTTTAGAGGTAAACCTGAATCTTTCCACCATTGTAAAATATTTATTCTACATTTTAAAGATGCTTCATCGATAGCTTGTGTTGTATATTTTAGAGGTAAACCTGAATCTTTCCACCATTCTAAAACATCCTCATTACCATATATGGATGTAAAATTTATTGCATCTACACTATATTTTAAGGGTAATCCAGAGTTTTTCCACCATTCTAAAACATCCACATAACCATGCATAGATGAATAATCAATTGCACGTTCATCATATTTTAAAGGTAATCCACTTTTCAACCACCAATCCAAAACATCTATGTGATTATATTTACTAACTATAGGCATTTCATATAAATTTAAAGGTGATAAATCTAATATTATGTCAGTGTATTTTAATGGAAGATTACTTTTTAACCACCATTCTAAAACATCTATATTACAAGAGTTAGAGGCATAATGCAAAGCATATTCACTATAATCCATTGGTAATCCTGAATTTTTCCACCATTCTAATATTGTAATATCACAATATTCTGATATTTGATCAATGATATTAGCAAAATTTAAATTATTTGGTATTTTATTATTATTTTTTAAATACTCTAATGTGTTAACACTATTATATTTATACAAGTTCCACATATATTGTTCATTTATTGCAAAATTAAATTTTTTGATAGTTTTAATGTCATATAAAAAATATTTTTCACCTAGAATAACATTATTTTTATCAATACATACATGTTCTATTTCACTATCACTTTCATTTTCAATAATAGTAATAACATCATAAATTCTAGGAATAATAACTATATTTACGTAAGTAATATTACCACTATAATATATGTTAAATATTTGTTCTAATGTAAATAATATATAATGTTCACTCATATTGGTATAAGTGAACTCATGATTAAAAGCGGTGCTAACAAAATACATCTTTTTATTTCAATAAAATTATTAAAATCTTAAATTTTAGTTTTCCACCATTTACTTATATTTTCTAAATTAACTACAAAATATTCTCCTGCATTTTCTAAATATGAAGTTATATCTATAATATTATATTTTAATTCTAAACCAGAATTTTCCCACCAAACAAGTATATCATATGGGGCACTTTTACACATTACTACATCATATAACGATTTAGTAGTATATTTTAGTTCTAAATTACTTTTAAACCACCATTCTAAAACATTTACATAACCATACTGGGAAGCATCATCAATTGCTTTTTCAGTATATTTTAATGGTAATCCTGAATCTTTCCACCATTCTAAAACATCAACATAACCACGAGAAGATGCACCATCAATTGATTTTTCATCATATTTTAACAGTAAATTGCTTTTAAGCCACCAATTTAACACTTTAATTTTACCACTAAAAGAAGCATGTTCTAAAGCTCTTTCATCATACTTTAATGGTAAATTACTTTTGAGCCACCAGTCTAACACATCGCATGATTTAGTTATCATACATCTAGTATTATATTTTAATGGTAATTTACTATTCAGCCACCAATCTAAAACATTTATATCACAAACATTATCCATAGAATCATGTGTATATTTTAGTTGTAAACCACTATTTAACCACCATTGTAAAACATTTACATAACCTAACTGTGATGCTCTATCTATACAAGATTCATCATATTGTAATGGTAGTTTACTATTTACCCACCAATTTAATACATTTACATGACCGTGCATAGAGGCAATAGACAAAGCAGAATTATCATATTTCAAAGGCAACCCACTATTAAACCACCACTCTAATACATTCACATGACCATGAGTTGACGCAATTAGTGCAATATAGTTATTAATATTGATTGGTAATCCAATAGTTTTCCACCATTCTAATATTTCAACATTATCCTCCATTGCAATTGAGTCAAATATATCAGAGTTTTTTTTTACAATATTAATAAACTCCATATCATTATAGTATAAATATTTTAATATATCTAGAGATTTGTTAAGGCAAACCTGAATTATATATTCACGATCTATAATTAAATTGAATTTTTTGATTGTTTTTATATCAAATAATGGATATTTTTCACTTAAAATTACCTTATCAAATCTATTAACATCATTACTTATATTGGCATTATGTGGAATTATAAGGATTCTAATAAAATTTGAACAACCATCATATGATTCGCATATTTCATCAACACCATGCACAAAATAAATACATCTATCAAGAGGCATTTTATTCACATCATTAATCTTCTCATTAATTTCCTTTTTGTGTAAAACTTTATTTAAACCTTGTTTGTAAAAATGATATTTATTATTAATATCATCATCAGTAAGTGCAAAATACATATGTAAAAATAAAAAATTAAAATAGTTAAAATAATAATCAATTTTATATTTACAAAAGTGTTAAAGTTGAAACTAATTTATCTAATAAGATGAGTTTACAAAATTAGATTATCCTTTTTCTCAAACCACCAATCACAATCATAATCCTTATAATGTATTTTCATAAATACTTTATCATATTTACCATATTTTACTCTAATATTGCTTTTTCTCAATATTTCTAATGACTTTTGTCTACAACGTCTTGTCAAGGAACCAAACAAATTTACATCAGCATAATGGATTAACCCACTATTTACCCACCATTCAAATCCAGCTGTGTTTTCATCTGAATATGAATATGTCCCGCAAATATTATTTAAAAATACAGACGGTATTGTCATTTTATTTATTGATTCTTTAAACCAATTTAACACATTTACATGTCCTTTAACAGATATTTCAAGCAGTAAATCATGGGAACACTCAATAGGAACATTATTTTTGTGCCACCATTCTAATACATTTACATGACCTTTAGAACATGCTACCTCAATGGAAATCTTATTAAACTTCATGACATCCAATTTATTTTTTTCAAAAAACCATTGTAAAACGTTGGCATGACCATTTTCAGACACATTACAAACATTCATTTCACAAATCACTAATTTAAATCCAGCATCATAAAGCCAATTCAAAATATCAACACGACCCTTACTGGACAAAATATTATAAAAATCATGATATGAATTCTGACGTATAATAGAATTATATTTATGAACCTCACTCTTTAAATCAATATTATTATATAACCACTGCAAAACCTCTATATTTTCATATAATATAGCTGTATGTAATGGAGTTTTAACATCATAAGTCCCATAAGCCCAATGATTTTTTTTAAGAGCAATCAGTTCAATGATTTTGTTTTTTAGATATTCTAGTGTATCAACACGATTATATCTACATAACTCTAACAAATATTTATAAGTTATAGGTAATTTAAACTTTTTAATGGTTTTACAATCATATAAATCATAAGACTCACCAAAAATAATATTATCATTATCTAACTCATACAGTTTTAAGGTTCCGGCGTTCAATAGTAATTTATGTGTAATACCAGTATAACTTGTAGGATTTATTGTAATTTCTTGAAGATTATTTATAGATTTCACAATAACAAGTTTGATTCTTTTTGCAACTGGGTAATAAAGGTGAATATTATTAATACTTGTGAAAAAAGTTGACTCAAATGTCTCAGTATGTGGTTCTATCCAAAAATACATTGTATAATAAAAATATATAAAAATTAATTTGATTCAATTTTATGATAGTTAAACATGACTCTTTTATATCTTTAATTTATATCTTCAATTGTGCAAACCACCAATCACAATCATAAATTTTATACTGTTTTTTATAAAATATTTCATATTGTTTGAAATATTTTAATCTAATATTACTTCTTTTTAATATTTCCAATGGTGTTTTTTCCGCAATGCAGTGTAAATTATAAAATAAATCAATATTACAGTCTAAAAACAATCCACTATTTGCCCACCATTTGAAAACATTAACATATTTATATTTATCCCCTACACAGTGCCTAAAAATGTGTGAAATTTTAGTTAAAATCATCATTGGATATTTTAGCGGTAATTTAGAGTTTTTCCACCATTCTAATACATTTACGTGTCCCTGAAGAGACACTTGTAATAATAGTTCAGATGAACATTCAAACGGAACATTATCCTCAGATCTTTTTTCAAACCACCATTCTAATACATTTACTTTTCCTTTAACAGATGCTAAATATATTGACTCTGCACAGGATGTCATCATCATCAAATTATAGTTTTTATACAACCACTCTAAGACCTCAATAGATCCTTTTTCAGTAGCTTCTATAACAAACCCATGTATAGTATCATGATTAGTTTCATATTGAGCGATTAAACGAGCATCAATATAAAATTTCAAGATATCAACCCTACAATTATTTAATGCAATTGAATGTAATTTATTGATTGTAAACCAATCAGAAGTCAATTTTGTGAAAAAATTATTATCATATAACCATCGTAAAACATTTATATGTCCTGCAGACACAGCAACACAAACCGGATTAAACTCAGCACAAATCCAACCAAAATACGTGTTGTCATGTATAAATTTACGAATAGATCCGGTTTCATTAAATAGTTCGCGATTATTCCTCATTAAATATTCTAATGTATCAAGACGATCATATTTACATAATTGTATAAAATAATCATACGTAATTTCTAAATTAAACCTTTTAATACTTTTATGATCGTATAAATCATAAACATCACTAATAATAATATTATCCCGTTCACTGTTCAAATCATACAAATTTAACTCAAGACATCTATAATTTTTATATGTATAAGAATCACGAGGAATCTTGTTAATTTTATGAAGATTATTAATAGATTTTACAATAACTATTCTAATCTTTTTTGCAATTCGATAATAATATTTAAGATTACCAATCTCCGTGAAAATAGATGTTTCTAAAAAATTATTATTTGGTATTGCATGTGGTTCTATACAGAAATACATTTTATGATAAAAATATATAAAAATGAATTTGATTCAATTTTATGATAGTTAAAAATAGTTAAAAAAGTTAAAACATACACATTTACTTACCGAAAGTCTGATGAATACTTTCTTTACTATTGGCTTGAGCAATAGTTGCTGACAACTTACGTTGTTCATTGACTTCTTCTTTCAATTTAGTGATATAATCATGTAAATTGGAAATTTCAGTCTTTAACATTTTGTTTTCAGCTTGAGTTTCAGCAAATACAGCTTTATGACGTAATTCTTGACACGCTACAGCACTTTGCAAATCATCCTTAGCCTTTTTAGTTAATTCATCACGTAAATTATTCAATTCCGTTTGATGATTTGATATTGCTGTTTCATGTTCCTCACGAAGATTTTCCAATTCACCTTCATTAATTGGAACTTCTCCAGATTCAGCCAAAAAGTTTACTGCTATTTCTCTCTTATGTTCAGCCAATTTTTGACTAGCTTTGATTTTTGCATCCTTTAGTTCATTCTCAATCATCGTCTTAGATTCATTTAATTGTTTTGAACGATCCTCTATCTGAAGATCCAGATTGTCAACCATTTCTTTAGTCAAATTTTGAAATGTTTTCACAGATTCCGCAAAAGAATCACGGTTCACTGACAGATTATTTATTGCTTTTGTTAATAAAATACGGGTAGAATCACCATTGTCCACATTAGACGTGGAACTAGATGACGAATTAGATACTTCTTTCACTTTTGAAGATTTAGCGGGCATTTTTGTCTTATTTTTAAGTCGAACAACTCGATAATTAACACTAATTAAAATATCTTTATATCATTTTTTTTATCACTTTTGATTTCAAATAAAAATTAAAATATTTTATTAAATTATATAATAATATTAGTTATGAAAAACGTATCATTTTCAAGTGTAGTAATGGTGTTTCTGGTAGCAACATTACTATTTGGATTTATTGCTCTGGTCATGTTAACTGTTAATGATCATGGTCAAGAGAACACCTCATGTATCAAAAATACTCAATGTATCAAAGTTCTTAATGGTGTTATCATAACACTAGTGTTCGCAACTTTTATAATCATTTCCCCCTACGTATTACCTATGTTTTTATCTAAAAATGTATCTTTAGTTCTCAATATTCTTTTTACGATACTTATGTTAATAGGTTCATCTATTGCAGTAGGAATTCTAGTTCATGTAGGTAGCGCATCTGATCAAAGTGATAATCAAACAAACGCCATGCAAGCAATGACTTATATGATGGGGTTATTTGGTCTTTTAGCTTCATGTTCTAAATTACTGCAACTAGGTTCTGCTGTTGAAAAACTATTTACTAGATAAATCTTTTGATTCATAAAATTGAATATACATATTTTTTAATATTTTTTTATTAGTCTTTTAGTTAAATTTTTGATGGAAGTTCTACAATTTTATAAATATCCTAGAACTATTTTAATCGCATATACATATGATGCTTTGAACAAAATAATACAATATGGAGCTACTATCCATACTGAAAATAGTATTGATCCAAATGATTTATATGATCGTCAAAAACATCTTGCAAAAGCATTAGAAAGATATAATACAAGTCCAAGAGTAATTCAGATTGATTTAGATAATATTACACTGGAAGAAAAAGAAAAACAAATTAGAAATCTTCTTCCTATTTATGGATGTGGATAGATTATTTTCTCTATTCAGAGTAAATATGTCTCATAAAAAAAAACTAACTCAAAAGGGTAGAGGTTTTTTTAAAAAAGAACCTGAAGGCACCAGACAATATAATTTATTCAATACCGCTCAAAAATCAGAAAAAGAATTTTTAAAAATCCTCACAGAATACAACAATATCACCAATAAATATTATAAAAAATACCAACA
>Ga0209972_10002870_pt1 | contig 13763 bp, 14 predicted proteins | sample NOAtaG_7_FD_187302 | JGI IMG/M metagenome (GOLD analysis project Ga0209972, IMG submission 187302) | Freshwater lake microbial communities from Lake Erie, under a cyanobacterial bloom - NOAA_Erie_Diel1S_2200h metaG (SPAdes) (version 2) | ecosystem: Environmental > Aquatic > Freshwater > Lake ... | reverse complement strand
CGACGGAAATCACCGGTGAGACATCGTCTCACGATGGCTCCCGAAAACCCTGGTTTTCGGCGAAACCACCGTAAAGCCGTCGCCTGCGATAGTTACCGAAAACCCGCGGTTTTCGCTAAAACCACCGTAAAGCCATCGCCTGCGATAGCTCCCGAAAACCCTGGTTTTCGGTAAAGGCGGAAGATCGCGGCGAAGTGCAAGGAAGCTATCCCGGCTGAAGACGCAAAGCACCGCATCTTCCAGGCATTCAATGCGGTAAACGGCGGGCGTTTCCTGCAAAAAAGCCTGCAGATCGGTGACCCAATCCGATTCGAAAAGGAGATCGGCGATATGTTCTTCTTTATCCGGACCGGGTTGCGCCATCATGGCACTGCCCTGTGCGATGAACCAAAGCTGCCGGGCGGGGTTGCCAGGCAGCAGCAGGGGCTCTCCGGCCTTGCAATCCAGCACTTCGCAGGCCTGCAAGACACGGTCGAGGCCCGGAGGGTGGAAGCCCAACAAGCGGACAATGTGTTGTTCCAGCAGGTCAATTGCAGCATCCCGGGTCATAGCAAAGGGGCAAAGCTATGGCAGGGAGGGAAACGAATGAAAGGCTGCAACCCGACGTATGGCTTATTTCCGTCTGGGTGCTTCTTTCACGGCGAGTACGAGCCCGCGTCCGGAGGCTATGATGGCAACATCACGCGAAAAACCACATCAAGATGCGATTTCGCTTGAATTCGAATTTTAAAATGGCTGACTGGCAGGCACAATCACACGAAAATGTGACTTTAGCATAATCGGATTACAATCCGATTCGAGCTCACTCCTCCCCCGCTTCCCCCAAACCCCTGCGCAGTGACCGCAGCAAAAACTTTACTTCCAAAACACTTTACGTATATTTGCACAAATCATACGTACAATGCAAACCAAACTTACCTTAAGCGTTGACGTCACCGTGATTGCACGCGCCAAGCTTTATGCAAAAAAAACCGGACGCAGCTTGTCTGAACTGGTGGAGCATTACCTGGAAACCGTCACGCGGGAAGAACCTACAGGCGATTTATCACCCCGTCTGAAGAAATTGGTTGGCGTGGTGCAGCTTCCGGAGGACTTCGATGAAGACACCATACTCAGGGAAGCAATCGAACGCAAGCACTTATGAGGCACGTATTTCTGGATACGAACATCCTCATCGATGTCATTGCCGACCGGAAACCCTTCAGCAAACCTGCCATCGTGCTCTTTCAAAAAGCTGAAGCGCATCAGATCAAGCTGCACACTTCCTCCCATTCCATAGCCACCACCCATTACCTGCTAAAAAAATACCTGGACGAACAGACCTTGCGGGAAACCCTGCTGAACCTGACAGAACTGGTACATATCATACCCGTGAACCTGCAGATATTGCGTAAGGGACTGCAATCTGCACATAAAGACTTCGAAGATTCGATTCAGATGTACTGTGCGTCCGGCATACCTGAGATGGAAGCCATTATCACCCGCAACATCAAAGACTTCAAAGGCAGTGAAATACCGGTTTATGCCGCTGATGAATACTGTCTGATGCTTTAAACAACCGCGCAGACGCACTTTATACGCATGCCTTCCGGCAGGAAGCCTATGACCTGTTCCGGGGAATTATACGCTGCGACCAGCGCGATGCGCATGGTGTGCGCTTGAGGTGTCTGGCCTTGCACATGGGCAAATGGCACAAATTGTATTGCATCAACTTTGCATCAATGAATCCTTCCTTGCGCCAACGGCACAGCGGGTTCGACTAAAACGCGAAGAAATTCCCGGACGAATGGCTGGGCTTGGATTGGCAAGAATAAAGCGGCGCTAACTCACTCCGCCTCCGCCTCCTCAAAACCACCTTTCGGCTCCCACAACTCGATGCGGTTGCCGGCATGGTCTTCGATCCAGATGAAAGTGCCGTAATCGTAGTGGTCGGGACCGCCGAGCAGGGGTATGCCCCTGGATTCCAAATGGGCGATAAGGCCTTCCATGTCCTGCACCCGGTAATTGATCATGAATGGCTGGCCCTGGTCGCCGAAGTAATCGGTATCGGCCGGAAAAACACTCCATTGGGTGAACAAGGGCTGTCCGTCGGATGCTAAGGGTTTGAAAAGGTGACCATAATCATCGGCCGGCAGCCCGAGCGTCTCGCGGTACCATTTATAGGTAGCGGCAGGGTCGGCGCTGCGGAAGAAGACACCGCCGATGCCGGTGATGAACTGTTTCACGCGTTCCCGTTGGGTTTGTGGCGGTAAATGAAAGCACTGACCAGGGAAATCAGCAAGCCGAGCGGAAACGACTCCATGAGCATGGTGAAAGGAAAGCGCGGGAAGAAATTGGCGAACAAGGCTGCGTCTTTGCGGGCGCTTTGTGAGAACTCCTCCAGCGCGCTGCCGCTCATGCCTTGTTTTTGGGCATCTGCTATGCGCATGTCGGCGAAGCGTTCGTAGAAATCGGGAAATTTGGTGTGGAAATTCAGTTCCCAAACAGCTGCATAGGCCAGCGATGCAATGAGTGCAATGCCCAGTCCGCAGGCCAGTGCCCGGCCGTAATTCACTTTGCCTGCCGAAGGATCGGCGGCGAAGCTGCGGATGCCGAGCGGCACCACCACGAAAACAGCAGCGAGGATGCCATATCCCACGGCTGCTGAATGCCCGCCAAAATCTTCGGCTGTGGGGTCGAGGGTGAGGCGCGTAAAGAGGCCGGCCAAGACCATACCGGCGGCACCGAAGAGCCCGTAGCGAATCACATGCGCTTTCATGATTGCGAGTTACGGCTTGCGCGTCAATCAGACAAATGCCGCAAGCGTTATTTATTGATTTTCAATACATTACACTTATCGAAATACCAACTGCATCAATTTTATCCTCACCCTGTGGGAATAGCTTTCGTAAACCGTACCTTTGCACCCGCGTTTAGAAGCATCAGCGTAATGGCGAATACAGGAAAGATCACCCAGATCATCGGCCCGGTAGTAGACGTGGCTTTCAACGAAGCCGGAGCTACCCTCCCGAACATTTACAACTCCCTGCAAGTGAACCGCGACAACGGTTCTCCCCTGGTTCTCGAAGTTCAGCAGCACCTGGGCGAGAACATCGTGCGTACCATCGCGATGGACAGCACCGACGGTTTGCAGCGCGGCATGGCCGCAGTGGATACAGGTAGTGCCATCAAAATGCCCGTCGGCGAAAGCATCCGCGGACGTCTGCTCAACGTAGTAGGCGAAAGCATCGACGGTCTGCGCACCCTCGACGCTACCAACGGCCGCCCGATTCACCAGAAGGCACCTACATACGACAACCTGGCTACCAGCACCGAGCCCCTTTACACAGGTATCAAGGTAATCGACTTGCTCGAGCCTTATGCAAAAGGTGGTAAGATCGGACTGTTCGGTGGTGCCGGTGTAGGCAAGACCGTATTGATCATGGAACTGATCAACAACATCGCAAAAGCGTACAGCGGTATGTCGGTATTCGCCGGCGTAGGTGAGCGCAGCCGCGAAGGAAACGATCTGCTCCGCGAGATGATCGAATCCGGTGTAATCAAATACGGAAAAGAGTTCCGCCACAACATGGAAGAAGGCGGATGGGACCTCAGCAAGGTGGATATGGACGAACTGAGCCAGAGCCAGGCTACCCTGGTGTTCGGTCAGATGAACGAGCCTCCCGGAGCCCGTGCCCGTGTGGCACTGAGCGGTCTGTCGGTAGCGGAATACTTCCGCGATGGCGACGGCCAGGGTCAGGGTCGCGATATCCTCTTCTTCGTAGACAATATCTTCCGCTTCACCCAGGCAGGTTCCGAAGTATCGGCGCTGCTGGGCCGTATGCCTTCTGCCGTAGGTTATCAGCCTACCCTCGCCACCGAAATGGGTGCGATGCAGGAACGCATTACGTCAACAACCCGCGGTTCGATCACTTCCGTACAGGCCGTTTACGTTCCTGCGGATGACTTGACTGACCCGGCTCCTGCTACCACCTTTGCCCACCTGGATGCGACCACGGTACTGAGCCGTAAAATCGCCGAATTGGGTATCTATCCCGCGGTGGATCCTTTGGATTCCACTTCTCGTATCCTTTCTGAGGAAATCCTCGGCAAAGAGCACTACGGCTGCGCCCAGCGCGTGAAGGAGCTGCTCCAGCGCTACAAGGAACTGCAGGACATCATCGCCATCCTGGGTATGGACGAACTGAGCGAAGACGACAAACTCGTGGTACACCGCGCCCGTCGTGCCCAGCGTTTCCTTTCCCAGCCCTTCCACGTAGCTGAACAGTTCACCGGTATCCCCGGCGTGCTCGTAGACATCAAAGAAACCATCAAGGGCTTCAATATGATCATGGACGGTGAAGTGGATGAATATCCCGAAGCGGCCTTCAACCTGGTAGGAACCATTGAAGACGCCATCGCCAAAGGCAAAAAGCTCCTCGAAGAAGCCAACCGCTGATCATGCAGGTAGAAATTCTGACACCCGAAAAGACACTCTTCAGCGGAGAAGCCGATATCGTTACCCTTCCCGGTGCGAATGGCAGCTTCCAGGTGCTCGACCAACACGCGCCGATGATTGCCAACCTGGGCAAAGGAACCGTGGTTGTCGGCAGCAAACAAGCCAGCGAGCAGTTCAATGTGAACGGCGGATTGGTGGAAGTGCTGGAAAACCGTGTGATCGTACTGGTGTAAACACACCGCAACAGCAATAACAGAGAGAGGCCCGTTGGAAACAGCGGGCCTCTTTTTTTGCCCATCCGCCATTTGGCGAGGCTGTTCCTTGTCATTCAAATGTCTTCTTTGCGCGAATTGGCTTAATTTTGGATTATCAGCGAAACATGCAGCGTCTTATCCCCCTATTCCTGCTCCTCCTGGCATTGGTAAACCGCCCCTCCCTGCATGCACAACGCAATCCGGAGGCCGGCAAAATGTACAATCTCGGAGTGGGTTACTACTTCAGCGACACCTACGACAGCGCGTACCGTCACCTGTTGCGCGCCTGGGAACTCGAAAAGGAATCCGGTGATGATGCAGATGAATTCTTCATGGGCAAAACCGGTTATTACCTGGGCCAGGTTGCGCATGAAGGCTACGATCTTTACAACATCGCCTACACCTTTTACCGCTACGCCGTCGGGCAATTCAATTTCACCGACAGCCTCGTTTGGTCTGCCAAGGCTTTAAAAGGCTGCAACAACTGTTACCGGCAGATGGAACTGAACCGGCTCACCTTCGAGTACCGCAAAAAGACCATTACCGACCCGGATACCATGCAATTGGTTTACATGAATGTAACGCGGGTAGGAAGGCGCAGCGGAGACACGCAATGGGTGCAGTTTGCCGGCGGCTGGAATACCGGATTGTTGCCCGAAGCGCGCGCATCCATCCTTACAATCTACCAACCGGGCCGCAGCGACCGCGCCAACGAAGTGCTCGGAGCCGGTTATGTGACGGCTATAGATTCGGCGCGGTCAGAGGCGTTTATCGTATACAATGCTGCGGCAATGGCTGCCCGATGGGATACCATTATGCCAGACGACCTGCTCGCTGCGCGCTGCCGTTATCCTGCAAAAGCCTACCGTGGCTACTTGCTGCCTTTGGGCATTCTGGGCATGCAATTCCGCGACCGCAGTCGGGATTGGCTGCTGTGGAAATCGCACCAGACGCAAACCACCAGCAAGAAAAGCGAAGAAGCCATCCTGAACGAAATGGTGCGCCTGGTACGCGAAACCGGGCAGGAATTTCTGAACAGCACCGATCCGGCTTATGCCGATATCAAGGAGCGGCGCTGCCCGGGTGGTCGCTATGAGGGGAAAAGCATGCTCGAAGCCATGGTGGCCACCGAATTGGAAGATGTACAGGAGTTCCTGAACTATGTCGGCACTTATCCGGCGCGGTATATGGGCAAATCGTGGACCTGGGAGGAAATTTTCGCTACCTGGCTCATCAACAGTACGCCAACCGGCACCCATATCTTCCCCTGGTCTGAGCGACTGCAAAAGACGCCGCTGGCTGAAGTTCCGGCCTTTGCCCGCAGCTACCGCTATTATATTGAAAACACGGAACAGGCCGACTCTTTGCTGAATGACTATAGCTGGAAGCTTAAAGATTATCCCGATCGCATTGGAATGAACGAGCGCCTGATCGCATTTTGGGAAAGCCTTAAGCAACCCAAAAAGGCCGTGCGCTATTACGAAAACAAAGTACGCCTGCAAATGGGGGAAGGTGACAACGAAGCTGCCCGCAAAACCGCCAAAGATTGGATTGCATTGGGCGAAGGCCTCCACAACGCCTATTACTTTCTTGGCAATATGGCCTATCAGGAGGAGAACTATATGCTCACCCTCCGCTATACCGATTCAGCCCTGAAATACTATCCAGGGCATTACAGCGCACTCGTTACCCGCGGCTGGACCTTGCTCCTGCTCGCCAATATCAGCAAGGCCTTGCCGGTTTGTGAGGAAGTGTTCCGGATGGACAGCTCTTCTGTAGCCCCGGTGGTGAACTATGCGCACTGTCTCCTCTTCACAGGCAAACATGCCGAGGCACGCCGCCTGTACGACCGGACGCTCACCTTGCTCAGCAGTTCGGCAGATTACTATACCGGCCCGCGGGCAGACTTTGAACATTTCATTTCCAAGGGCGTGATGAGCGATTTGTTCGTGCAGGAACGCGACCGCATGCACGAACGCTTTCAAAAGGAATACTATTGGAAACTGCTGGCAGACAGCCTGTTCAGCCTCGGCAAGCAATACAGCAACGCCAAAGATTACCCTGCAGCCCAGGCCACCTTCGCACGGGCCGACGAAGCATTCCGCAAGGTTCCGAAACCGGATTACGAATCCATCCGGAATACCGCGCGCTGGCGGGGTTACAGCTATTACCTGGCCGATGACTATCCGAATTCGGTGGTGTACTACGGCCAGGCGCGCACCATTTCCGAACAGCAGGGCCTGAGCGATGAACTCCTCGCGGCCGATTACCGCGATCTCAGCAATGTATACGGCTACAATGGCGACACCCTCCGCAAGGAGATGTACCGCGACATGGAGCGGGCCGTGCGCAACCGCATGGATGAACGCCTCGGCCGCAAACGCCTCATCATGCTCAGCCTGGGCTACAATGGCGATGGTGCCCAATCGTACCGCTTTGCAGAGCGCGATGCCGGCCGCATCAGCCAGCGCCTGTCGGCCGGTGCGGCGCGCGTTTTCGATACCGTCATCCGCATCGACCTGATTGGCAGCGACTGCAATGCGCCGCGCTTGCAACAAACGCTGAAAGCGCTGCGCACCCAGCCCAACGATGTCTTCCTCTTCAGCTATGCCGGCCCGGCCACAACGCAGGAAACCAGCGCCGAAGCGCGTGGCATCCGCCTGGCTCCGACCGCCTCTCACAATGGCTTTGTTTCGGCCAATGCCCTGCGCAACTTACTCGGCGATGTCCAAGCCCGGAAGCAGTATTACTTTTTTGATGCGCCCAATGCCGGCCTGAGCAATTACCTGCTCAATCCGCAGCGCAAGCCATCGGATGGCACAGAACCGGGCAATGAAAAAGCTTCCGCAGCTGATCAGATGTCCATCTTTTATCTCGGCATGAACGGCGCCCGGATTGAATCGGAAAAAGACTCCGGCGGAGCGGCTACCCGCGCGTTGCTGTCTACCCTGTTGCCCCGTTTTGAGAATCCGGCGATCAGCGCGAAAGATTTGCAGGCCGGCGTTTACCGCAACCTGCTGGAATCAGCCCTCCCCTACGCCCTGGAAACCCATGCCAAAGGCGCCGATTTCCTGCTCTTCAGGCACGATGTGAGCAGCCTGGCCGGTTTTACCGACTCCTTGCCACCCAAGCTTGAAATTCAGCGCAAAGCCGGCTCCGACGACGGCGGCGGCATCACACGCGGCGGGCGCACAACGCGTGTCGGTCCGGTAGCGGACACCTTGTCAGGACGGGTGCTCGACGAAAGCGAAGTGAAACTCAGCATCAACGGAAAACCGGTGCCGGTGGCAGGGAATGGCCGCTTCTACTGGCCCATACAATCCGGCGTATCTGAATTGAAGATCAGGGCGATTGATGCCCGGGGAAATGCAACAGACACGGTTGTTTCCCTCAGCGGCCTGATTGCTCCATCAGCCGTCAACCTGCCGCGGATCAGCGGAGAACGCATCGCCCTGCTCATCGCCACAGACGACTATACCAACTGGGATCCGCTGAGCAATCCGGTGAACGATGCCCGGGTTTTGGGGCAGGTATTGTCTGAGATGTACGGCTTCAGGCTGGATACCGTATTCAACGCAGGCAAGGAGCGCATCATGGAAAAATTCCGCGCCTACAAGAATGCGACCTTCAAAGACGGCGATCAGCTGTTTGTTTTTGTTGCCGGCCACGGACACTACGACATGGACTACGGCGGGCAGATGGTCTGCCGCGAAAGCAAACGCCTGGGCCAGGATCCTTCCTACAGCAGCTATATCCGCCACGAAGACATTGCGCGCTGGCTCGATGCCACGCCCTGCAAAAACGTTTTCTGGATGATGGACCTCTGCTATGGCGGCGCCATGTTCCGCGAAACCAGCCCGATTCAGTACACCGGCAATACCGTTAAACCGGCGGCCCGGCTGTACGAAGAAAAGCTCGTGATCCCGGCCCGCCAGTTCATCACTTCCGGCGGACACGAAGAAGTGCCAGACGGAACACCGGGCTACCATTCCCCTTTCATGGAAAAAACGCTCATGAAGCTCCTGTCGCGCAAACCGGGCGAATTGCTTGGCTTGTACGATATGGCTGTAGCGGTGGAAGGGCAAATCAGCACCGGCCCGAAATGGGGCAATTTCGGCGGCGATGCCAACGCAGCATTCCTCCTGTACACCTGGAAAGAGATGCGGCAGAAGCCGGTGCTGCGGCGGGAAGGTATGATCAACACCTTCGCCGGAACAAGACCGTAACCTGAACCACGCGGCAATCAAGCCGGGCTTGCTACCTTTGCGGTACCTTATGAACGGTTTCTTTAAAATCCCGCATGCAGTGAACGAGCCGGTGCAAGAGTTTGCCCCCGGCAGTCCGGAACGCGCCCGGCTCAAGGCAGCCCTCAGCGAAGCCCGCAGCGAAGTGCTCGACATCCCCATGTATATCGGCGGAAGCCAGGTGCGCACCGGCCAGACGGTGAATATCTTCCCGCCGCACGACCTGCAGCACCAGATCGGGTTTTACCACAAAGGTGGCCGCGAACACGTTGAAATGGCCATCGACGCCGCCCTGGCCGCTAAACCGGCCTGGGAAAACATGCCCTGGGAACAGCGCGCTGCCATCTTCCTCAAAGCAGCCGACCTGCTCGCCGGTCCCTACCGCGCCAAAATCAACGCCGCCACCATGCTCGCGCAGAGCAAGAACGCCTACCAGGCTGAGATCGACAGTGCCTGCGAAATGATCGACTTCCTGCGCTTCAACGTGCAGTACATGACCGAGATCTACAGCGAGCAACCTTCAGCCAACAGCAAAACCATCTGGAACCGCGTCGAATACCGGGCACTGGAAGGCTTTGTCTTCGCCCTCACGCCCTTCAACTTCACGGCCATCGCCGGCAACCTGCCCACCAGCGCTGCCATGATGGGCAATGTAGTGGTTTGGAAACCCGCCAATACCCAGATTTACAGCGCCCGCATGCTCATGGAAGTATTCCGCGAAGCCGGCGTGCCCGACGGTGTGATCAACCTGGTGTATGTGGATGGCAGCACGGCAGGCGATGTCATTTTCAACCATCCTGAATTCGCCGGCATTCACTTCACCGGCAGCACCGGCATCTTCCGCCAGGTTTGGAAAACCATCGGAGACAATATTGCCAAATACCGCTCCTACCCCCGCATCGTGGGCGAAACCGGCGGCAAAGACTTCATAGTGGCCCACCCCAGCGCCGATGTGGATGTGCTGAACGCCGCCATCATCCGCGGCGCCTTCGAATTCCAGGGCCAGAAATGTTCCGCCGCCAGCCGCGTGTATGTGCCGCAAACCCTGTGGCAGGCGCTGAAACCCAAACTCGTAGCCGAAATGGCCACACTGAAGATGGGACCGACCGAAGACTTCAGCAACTTCATCAATGCCGTGATCGATGAAAAAGCCTTCAACAAGATCGCTTCGTATATCGATCAGGCAAGGGCCGACGGGCAGGAGATTCTCTGCGGAGGCAAGTACGATAAGAGCAAGGGTTACTTCATCGAACCGACCATCATCATCGCCAACAACCCCATGTACACCACCATGTGCGAGGAGATCTTCGGACCGGTGCTGACCATCTACGTTTACGGCGACGACGAATTTGAAAGCACCCTGCACCTGGTTGACCGCACGAGCGAATACGCCCTCACGGGTGCCATCATCGCGCAAGACCGCCAGGCGATTGTTCGGGCTACCGACGCGCTGCGCCATAGTGCGGGCAATTTTTATATCAACGACAAGCCCACCGGCGCCGTGGTCGGTCAACAGCCTTTCGGCGGCGGACGCGGCAGCGGAACCAACGACAAAGCCGGTTCCAAGGTAAACCTGCTCCGTTGGGTGAGCCAGCGCACCATCAAGGAAAACTTCGTTCCGCCGAAGGATTACCGCTATCCCTTCCTTGCGGAAGATTGACAACAAGAAAGCGAAAAGGCTCCGGAAACGGGGCCTTTTTTTGTTTGCGGTTAGTTTTACCGAATCTGGGCTTATCAGTCTGGGCTTTCGATGCAATGACTATAAATCAAGGACATACGGAATTAACGCGCAACAGCGAATCCACGTGCTTTCTCATTTCCGTGAATGTGCCGTATCTTTTTCTAAGTTGATGGCTAAAGAACCGGGATGAATCCGGGTAGTCGATAACCCTGTATTTCCCTAAGGGATAAAACCCATCCAACAACAACACCGGTGCACGCTTCATGCCCAGTTTCTTGTTGAAATAGGTCTGATAGTACGATTTCTTATGTGTTGGGTTCTGAACATGGATAACATAATCCAAGTCATTCGCTGTGAAATAGTTATCAAAAGTTCGGAAACACGACTGACATACATCCTCGCGATAATTCAGCACAATTGCCTTGTCCATTGGGATGCGGCAGGATACTGCTGCAAAGGATAGTAACAGCAACAGGACTTTCACCGCAGTTTGCAGATAACAACCTGGAACGCTGACTTGCGGGATTGACGGAATACCTTCCCATGCTTCCGGCGAACGCGCTGCCATTGCTCTTTATCCATATTGTAGCCACATTTCACAAAAACGCTGAACTCCCCTTTCGGCAGCCCAGGTGACAAATACCTGTCCATGTTAAACAAAACCACTTCATCGAAAGATGCGGCATCCGGCTGTTTGATATTGTAGGGGCGAAAAACGGAGCTCTCATCCATGATTCCTGCGACATGAACCTGCGGCACCTCCCTCAACGTATCCGGAGTTGTCATAAACACCAGGAGTTCCGCGTCATTCAATGCACGGACAGCGTAAAATCCAGGTGATTTTACCGATATCTGTTCCCGTATAAAATACCCTGTTTTGATTTGAGAAAAAGCCATTAAAGAGGAACGAACCTCGCTTGAAATGGCCCGCCGAGGCAACATACTGCTATCCACCGGCATGGGTAAAAATGAATGACTCCAGGTTGACAAGTCCGTCACGCAAATGGTATCCAGAAATGGGTTGATCAAATAACTTTTCCCATGCAGAAAAGCCATCAGATTGAAAGGGGACATTACGCAGTATGATTCGAGATGGTCGTAGGGTGGAGACCACAAAAACGAATCCACAAGGGGCAGGGTACGGGAATTGAAGGCTGCGATATCAGCACAATAGACGGCAGGCTGTATCAATTCGGGCAATGCACTGAAATAACCTTTACTGTACAAATACATTAGCCTGGCCGTGCTGTCTATAAACAGACCGGATACATTCAGCCGCGTAGTACCTGTTTCCAGCGGGAGCAAGGGTTTGGAGTGCTGCTGATTCAGATTGATCATCCAGATCCACCGACCACAACCCAAAAACAACAAGGAGTCACTGCGGACCATTACCGGTCTTTCGAAAAGGTCTTCAGCCGCTAGCAGCTCAACGGTGCGCTGTTTCTTCAGCTTCCCTTGCCGGACACTGTAGTCTGTCAGGTATACTTTCCCCCCTTCTGTTGCAGCTAAAAGGAAACCACGCAGGATGTCTGAGCCATAGAACAGTCCAGCATAGGAAGATTCGTCAAAGTCAATTTTCCTTGTACCCGGGATATCCAGCATGATCTCGGTTTCGAATTGAAAGCGATTTGCTGTCTGAGCCTTTGCCGACCAGGCGAAAAACAGCAAAAGGAGAGCGTATGTTATGCTTTTTGGAACCATGTATTTGAAGCCTTCCGAAGTGAAAGGAATGCGGATAGGCAGGGTTGGTACTTATGCCTTTTCAATACAATGCTGTTAAAGGAGATATTGACATTGGAACCCCAGTTGTAGGAGGTATTTCTGAATTCGTTTACACCCCCGGCAGGAATCAATGAATTAAGGTCTGTATTCTTCGGGTTCGCCGGATTGGTATTGGTTTCACTCAGGCACTGGCCGCTTAAATCTGCCATAAAGCAGATGATCAATACAACAACTATGGTATTTTTCATTTTAGTTTCCTTCCTTTAAAAGAATATTTCACCAAAGACCCATCCCAGGATGCACCATAATGATAGGTCGCAGCGATTTGACTTCCTTTTAGGTCAACCTTTCCGGAATGCGGATGATGATCACTCGGGGAATCAAATAAATAAATGTGATTTCCGGTTGTTATACCATCAAACAGAAAATGCGTTACGGTGTCTTTTTTATTCTGAAAATTAATGAGTGTGGTATATAGCATACTTAAACTGTCTTTTATTTTATAATTCCTTAACTGGGTTAAGCCTGAAATCTCCCATGGCTGAATTTCTATCACGGTGCTATCCTTTGCTCCCTCGAACAATACCTTATACTTTCCCATGATAGGCAACTGATGGTGCGGCATTAAGGTGAATTTTTGGGTAATGGTGTCTTTGCCGTCGTCTTTGGGGAAGCAGACGGCATCCGGCGTTTTTTCAACCATCAATGTGGCTTTGTAGACACCTGCTGGGGCAGTTTTCCCAAAAGTCCTTTCAAATTCACGGTCTGTGATTGTTTCTGACCCTAATTTCCAGTTATACTTTGCCCCGTTTTCAGTTGCATAAAATTTCAACCTCACGCCATAAACATCTCCCAATGATGTAATACCACCTGCGTCAAAAATGGTGTCTTCACACATTGGATAGTCCACCCCATTTATAGGATTTCGTCCTGCTGTAGTTTCACCAAAAATAAAATCCGCAGTCACCGGCTTCTTCCCCCAACATGGATCATAATTCCCGCAGTCCGGGTCTTGGGGGTCTTGGCACTGCTCTTTGCAGGAGCTGCCGAGCATGCAAAGCAAGGTAAATGACAATATTAAAAATGCGCAATGGGTATTTCTCATTCTAGTTTCCTCCCTTTAAATCTGATACGTGGTGTTAACTGATGTTTTTCATCTCTGAATAAGTAGTTGCCGCTTATTTCTAAGGTAACCGGGTTTACTCTTATCTCGCCATCATAAGGAATATAATTCGCACCGTTCCATGTGCTGGTGAAAATTAAAGAACTATAATTGTATAATGTTCTCGAATTCATTCCACTCCAAGTGGTATCAGGATAAACTTTAGCGTAGGAGTTTAACCCAATCCAGTAAATGCTGATGGCCTTATCAGTGCAGCTGTCTTTTCTTAGATACCAATTACCCGGACTACCAACTGGTAGTG
>Ga0209972_10002865_pt1 | contig 13780 bp, 12 predicted proteins | sample NOAtaG_7_FD_187302 | JGI IMG/M metagenome (GOLD analysis project Ga0209972, IMG submission 187302) | Freshwater lake microbial communities from Lake Erie, under a cyanobacterial bloom - NOAA_Erie_Diel1S_2200h metaG (SPAdes) (version 2) | ecosystem: Environmental > Aquatic > Freshwater > Lake ... | reverse complement strand
TGACCTATTTGTGAACCTCGAAGCGATGTCACCGCAAGAGTTTAAAACTGGTGGTGCGGGTTTAGAGATTTGCTATGACATCCATGAAACCATGTTTGGAGATTGCCTGATTGCCACGACAGAGCGCGGTATTTGTAATTTATATTTTCTGGATGGAATGAATGATCAGGCTGCTGAATTAATGTTGCGAGAGGAATGGTCAAACGCTGAGATTATCAGCGATCGCCAAATTACGCAACCAATTTGCGATCGCTTATTTAGCCATCTTCCTAATCTGAATAACACGAAACAACCACCCCTAAAGGTCTACGTCAAAGGCACTAATTTCCAAATTCAAGTCTGGCGAGCGCTTCTGCGGATACCCTTTGGTGGGATTACGACTTATCAGGGCTTAGGTCGATCACTTGGTCGTCCCAATGCTGCTAGAGCGATCGGTAATGCTGTTGGCAGCAATCCCATTAGCTTCCTGATTCCATGTCATCGGGTGATTAGGGAATCAGGTGAACTAGGCGGCTATCGCTGGGGATTGGAACGCAAGACGGCAATATTGGGCTGGGAAGCTAGTCATCACTAACGCTGCAACATTGCCCAAACAAAACCTGAGCCTTTGCCTTGAACTCTTGCCATCTGAATCCATAGCAAAGTCATATGTTCTAAATGTAAGCTCATGGATAATTTACCTGTATCCACTGGTTCCCATCCTAATTGTGAACAGAGAGAACTTACCATCTCTTTTGTAGTTTGATTATTCCCAGCGATTAGCATTGCAGGTTTGAGATCACCATAGCCAGCATAGGTACTATCTTCAAAGTTCTCAAACCCATATATAGTAAAGGCTTTCACTACATGGGCATTAGGTACAAATTCTTGAACAGTTTCACTCCCTGAGATTTGGCTTTGCAGACCATGCGATAAATTTGCACCAACGGGATTAGTGCAATCCACTAAAATTTTGCCGTCTAGTAATGATTTCACAGGAGCAAGTGCCGTCTCGATCGCATTAAAAGGAGTTGCTAAAAATACAATTTCTGCTTCTTGGACTGCTTCTATTAGAGATTTGACGATTAGTTCAGAATTACGTTTAGAAGCCTCTAAAACTGACTTAGATTCAGGATTACGGGCGGCAATGAAGACTTGATGACCGAGTTTTTGTAAGCGATCGGCTAGGGGTGCGCCAACGTTACCAGTACCAATGAAGGCAATTCTCATCTAGTTACTCCTAAATATCTACATCAAGTTTGGATCGAGTATCATTCATTTGTCCAATGGATAATTTATATAAAAATCATTCATGGTATAAATAATGGGTAGTGCCAACAAGTAATTGTATTGTGGGCGCTTCGCGCCCACAATACAATTACTTGACATGACTAATGAATTTTGAGTTAAACAAAATTGATCTGAATCTGTTGGTGGTATTTGATGCCTTGATGCGCGATCGCCATGTCACCCGTGCTGGTGAACGCATTGGCTTGAGCCAACCAGCGATGAGTAACGCTCTAGCACGATTGCGGCATTTGACCAAGGATCGACTGTTTATCAGGGCAAAATCAGGACTACAACCGACACCTGTCGCGATCGCCTTAGCAAACCAAATTCAACCTGCTTTGCAACAGATTCATCTAGCGCTGTCATCGGAAGCAGGATTTGAGCCAATGACAAGTGATCGCGTATTTGCGATCGGCATGACTGACTATGTGGAATTTGTGATGTTACCGCTATTATTAGATCAATTAGAACAGGTTGCGCCCAATCTGAAAATTCAAGTGCGAACAGGCGATCGGCAGCAGCTTTTTGATTTGTTAGATAACGGCAAAGTCGATCTGATCTGTGGTGTATTTCCTGAACAGATTCCTTGGCATCAAGAACAGTTACTCTTTAAAGAGCGATTTGTTTGTGCCTGTCGTCAAGACCATTATTTAATTCAAGATTCTCTATCATTAGAAGAATATCTCACAACTTCCCATCTACTCATTTCGATTAAAGAAGATATGGTTGGGAGAGTTGATGATACCCTTGCTATCCAAGGACTCAGCCGTAATATCAGGCTTTCTATTCCTCATTTTCTGGTTGCGCCCTCTATCATTGCGCGTACAGACTTGATTACTACTCTCGCCGAACGAATTGCGATCGCTTTTGCTAAGGACTTGAACCTCAAAGTTTTTCCTTGTCCCTTAGAAATTGATGGCTTTTCTGTAGTCATGCGCTGGCATCAAAGCACAACCAATCAAAGCACCCATAAATGGTTACGCCAGCTTTTTACTGAAATTGCAGTCAATATTTAAAGTTGTATCTACTATAATTGATGTAAGAGTTATTATATGGATTTTAGGTTTTATCATCTATATTCTAGCTATAAAAAACTTAAGCATCTAAGTCACATAAATTTAGCTGTGAGCAATTTCAAACTTTGTAAACAAAAATATACTTGCAATTTTGGTAAAAACAACTATAATAGGGCTATACATAAAACTACCCCACTAAAGCCATGAGCGCGATAACCGTCAATCCTGCTGTGAGCCTGAAATCCGATACTCTAAACATCGCTACAGATGAATATGGATTGCTCACTGACCTTTATCAACTGACGATGGGTGCTTGTTATGTGCAAGAGGGATGCGATCGCAAGCGAGCTAGTTTCGAGTTATTCGTGCGTCGTCTTCCTGATGGATTTGGATACTTAATTGCAATGGGGATCGCCCAAGCCATAGAATACTTACAAAATCTGAGATTCACCACACAGCAAATCGCCGCTTTACAAGCGACAGGAATATTTGAGAATGCGAATCAACGATTTTGGGAATTGCTAAAAAACTTCCGTTTTGAAGGTGATCTCTGGGCTGTTCCTGAAGGTACGGCTATGTTTGCTAACGAGCCTTTTTTGAGGGTTGAAGCTCCCCTCTGGCAAGCACAATTAGTGGAAACCTATTTACTAAATGCCATCAACTATCAAACCCTAATTGCCACCAGAGCCGCAAGAATGCGTGATGTAGCAGGCGATCACCTTACCCTTTTAGAATTTGGCACAAGACGTGCCTTCAGTCCGCAAGCTTCACTCTGGGCAGCTAGAGCAGCACTTGCAGCAGGCATGGATGCTACTTCTAATGTATTAGCAGCACTAAAACTGGGCAGACAACCTAGCGGCACGATGGCTCATGCGTTAGTTATGGCTTTGACTGCAATGGAAGGCAGTGAAGCTCAAGCATTTAGTGCTTTCCATCAAGTTTTTCCTAATAGTCCTCTGTTAATCGACACCTTCGATACGATCGCTGCTGCTCGTAATCTTGCCGAGAAGGTCAAATCTGGTGAGATGCAAGTAAAAGGAGTTCGCATTGACTCAGGTGATATTGCCGCAGTTTCTAAAGAAGTAAAAGCACTTCTACCTCATGCTGCCATTTTTGCCAGTGGTGACATTGACGAAACTGAGATTCTCCGTTTGAAAGCATTAGGAGCGCCCATTGATGGCTATGGGATCGGTACAAAACTAGTTACAGGTGTGCCCGTAAATGGAGTTTATAAGTTAGTCGAAATTGATAATATTCCTGTTTCCAAAAAGTCAAGCGGTAAGCAATCGATCGCAGGTCGTAAGCAAATCTGGCGCAGTTTGGAGAATGGAGTTGTCAAAGGCGATCGCCTCACCCATATTGCTGCCATTCCTCAAGCTGATGAGCAACCTCTCTTAGAATTAATCATGCACAATGGCGAATTATTAAAGCCTTTGGATGATTTAGATGCGATCGCTAAACGCACTCGTAAATCTGTGCAGTCTTTACCTTCAGCAGTTCGTAATATCCCAAACCTAGCGACAATTCCTGTAAAAGTTGATATAGCTTAACGTGAGTTCGGGATAATTTGAAACAGGCTTTTAGAGAGGGTTTGCGTAGCAAACCCTCTCTAAAAGCCAAAAAGTAAAAGCCTTGCTTAGCAAGGCTTTTACTTTTTGGCTTTTAAAATTTGCCAGCTTAACCCGAACTGACGTTAGCTTAGGGAACATATCATACAATTTTTGTAATCTAGGCAGAATAATATGCTAGATTGCTTGACAATCACTGAAGCACAGTAACAATTACCAGCAATGTTAAGGAATCTCAGAGATCCAGCGATTATTACCCAAGACGTTAAGCATGTGCTTTTTGCGCTGATTATGGAGTAGTTTGCTTCTTTGGTGGAAACAATAGATATTTTAAGAGATCGCGAGTTTATGTCAGAATTGGGGGAAGGAATCTGAAAAGTAGATTTAGGAGAAACAGTTAATTTAGAAGTCTTGAAGTTAGATTTTGGTTTCTAATTTCTTCCTTTCATAAGATACAAAATGGGTTCTATAGTCCGTGAACTTGAACCTAACTTGTTTCTATACGATGTTGTGGTTTGGTCATTGAGTCTTAAGCGTAAAATCCGTCTTGCTTTTCTTCTTGACAGTCGTAATCCAGAATGCATCGGTCGAGTACTTTTGTTCTCAAATGATATTCATCTTGACGCATCTGATATTTTTAATTTTTACAAAGCTCGTTTTTAGATTGAATTTATCTTTCAGGATGCTAGGCAGTTTACGGGGTTAGCCGATAGTCAAGCTCGTGTCTTGACCAAACTCGATTTTCATTTCAATGCTAGTCTCATGGCTTTAAATCTCAATAAGTTTGAGGCAATTCAACTCCATCAATCCCCTAAACCTTTTGTTTTCTCTATGGCTAGTTATAAACGTCTCTCTCTCAATCGTCATTTACTAGACCGCTTTATTTCCCTGTTAGAATTAGATTCTACTTTGATTAAGTCTCATCCTAACTTTCCAGTCCTTTGTTCCTACGGGGCTATTGTTTACTAATTTTGTCCGCAGTATTGCAGATAATTACGGGCTTAGCAAGGTTTGAGGATTTATGTGGGAATGGAAGCCCTGCTAAAAAGATTTTCCATAAATGCAATATGCACTGCAGGTTTTTGAGTTTTACGAGTTTTACAAGTTTTATATTTAATTGCGCCAGCTACTTATAGGATGTAGTAGGAGTCTCAGTGATTCTTTTTTGTTCGTTTCAACTTAGTCCATGAACTTCACTAGACTAGTCAACAAAAGCTCTTTAAAATTTCGGCTTAGTATCGCAGTAGTTGTACCGTTAATTTTACAAATTGTTGCTGTCGTTGGATTAGTTAGTTATTTGTCCTACCGCAATGGTCAAGAATCGGTAAATCGGTTAGCCAGTCAAGTCAGGACAGAGGTGGCTTCCCGAACTAACCAAGTTTTAGAAGGATATTTAAAAATCTCCTATCAAATCACCAAAAACAACATTAATGCATTAAAGCTTAAGCAGATTAATCTGGAGGATAAGGAAACTATAGAGCGTTACTTTGCAGCACAATTGCAGGTTTATCCAATGTTAGGGGAGATTTTTGTCGGACAGCCCGATGGTACTACGATCTATGTCGGGCGTAAATTTGATGGTAGCTTGCTCGCAGCAACCACGATCACAGTTCCCCATCGAGCCCTCTATCAACTGGATAATTTAGGCGATCGCCGTAAATTTGAGAAATTTGATACTTTTGATGCCCGTACTCACCCTTGGTATAAGACAGCCACAGAAAAACATGGACAATCATGGTCAGGGGTTTTCCATTCACGCACCATTCGGAATTTAGGAATGGTGGCATCAGAGCCATATTATGACCAACAGGGAAATCTTGTGGCTGTATTTTCTAATTTTATTATGCTACAAGGAATTACTGATTTCCTAACTAGTCTGAAGATTAGCCCTACAGGACAAGTTTTTGTGATGGATCAGAAAGGATTTTTGATTGCGACTTCCACTGGCGAACATTCTTTCCTTACCAAGGATACAGATGGAAGTTTGCAACAAATTCAGGCGATCAAAAGCCAAAATCTTCTTACTGCCAGAGCCGTGAAATATTTACAGGAAGAGGTTGGAGACTTCAAACAGATTCGGAGAATGCACGAACTTGCTTTTGATATAGATGGAAAACGTCAATATTTACTGGCTCAGCCTTATTCCGATGGCAAAGGTCTTGATTGGTTAGTAGTTGTAGTGTTTCCAGAAGCAGATTTTATGGAACAGATTAACCAAAACACTCAAAACATTCTGTTGCTTAGTATTGTCGCGTTAGTTTTGGTAATTGGACTAGGGATGTTGACGGCAAAGCTCATTACCACCCCGATCTTGCGAGTTTGTCAAGCTGTCAATCGATTAGCCAAGGGGGATCTAAGCGGACAGATTGCTCCTAGCGCGATCACCGAAATCAATGATCTATCCAATGCGTTTAATCAGATGTCGGCACAGCTTAAGGAAGACTTTGAGACCTTAGAAGATGAGGTTAGAGAGCGTACCGCGGATTTAGCGATCGCCAATCAAGAAATCATTATCCTCAATGAGAACCTCCATAAAGATTTTTGGCGACTAGGGTCGGCAATCGATGTTGTACGCCAGATGCAGATGATGATTTTACCCAATGCCAAAGAGTTGAAAATAGAAGGCTTAGATATTGCAGCTTATATGAATGCGGCGGCGGATATTGGGGGAGATTATTATGAAGTTCTCAATAGTGATGGAGTCGTCACCTTGGGGATTGGCGATGTGACAGGACATGGGCTAGAGAGTGGCATTTTGATGTTGATGACACAAACAGCCGTGAGAACTCTCAAGGAAAGCGGTGAAACAGATCCTGTAAGGTTTCTGGATATTTTAAATCGCACTCTCTATAAAAATGTGCAACGCATTAATTCTGAGAAATGTTTAACACTATCAATTCTCAATTATGCCAATGGGCAAGTCAGCATTAGCGGTCAGCATGAAGAAACAATTGTGGTACGTAAGACTGGTGCGATCGAGCGGATTGATACGATGGATTTGGGATTCCCAATCGCCTTGGATGGTGATATTACTGCTTTTATCAATCAGGTGATAGTTGAGCTACAGCATGGTGATGGGGTGATATTGTATACGGACGGTATTCCTGAAGCCTATGATATTCATAAAAATATTTATGGCATTGAACGCATGTGTTATGTCATTAGTCAGTATTGGCATTTACCATCTGAACAGATTAAAGATGCGATTATCACCGATGTAATGCGACATATAGGTGAACAGAAGGTGTATGACGATATTACTTTATTAATTCTTAAGCGGGAGTAATCGAGATATGTGAATTGTTAATAACTGATATTTGTTCCACGTAACATCAGTTATTAATTAAAGCTAGCTGAGCGCAGTCAAAGCCATAACTTTGAACTTTGGTATAAATCATCTCGAACTTGCGTTATCTCCTTTGCGAAGATAGATCCAAGGATGTTCAATAACAGCCACAACGTTCCCCTTAAATGGTTCACTCTGTGAGCGATTAGGAGCATCTAGTAACTTTAAAAAACGCTCCACATCCTCAAAATTTACCTGATGGATTAAGTAATGTGATAGAAACTGCCTGATGATTCTTCTTTGCAAAGCTAAAGGCTGATGCTGCAAAAGTTGACGTTGTAAACTAGGTTGATGTGCATCCCAGATTACAGAGACCCCTTCTTCAAAAAATTTATGAGCTTGATGCTCTAAATAGCTCACATCACTATACAAAATCTCGGCAGTTTGCGCGATTGCTCTTTCTATCTGGGGATTAAAATGCTCTTGCAAATAGGGAATTGTTTCTAAACGTAAACGATTGCGGCGATAGTCGAGACTTTGATTAGTAATATCTTCCCAAATAGGAATTTGATTTTCCAGACAAAACGCTGCGGTTTCATAACGACTGACATTTAATAAAGGTCGCACTAAGTTAATCTCAGTCGTAAGCGATCGCTGCCAAGCCAAAGCTGCTAATCCATCAGCACCACTACCTCGCATCAAGTTATACAAGAGAGTTTCAACGCGATCGCTACGGGTATGCCCTGTCATTACATAATTACATTGATTGACCTGCGCCATTTCCACCAATTTTGCATAGCGCCATTCCCTTGCCTCAGCCTCACTTTTAGAAGGAGTCTCAGCGATCCTCATACAAAAATGGATTCCCCATTCCCTTGCAAGGTTTTCAACATGAATAGCATTTGCCCTAGAGTCGCTACGCCACTGATGATCACAATGTCCAATCGTGAGACTCCAATTGTATTTTACCTGCTGTATTAACAGGATTTTAGCTAAACATAGAGAGTCCTGTCCACCAGATACCGCTACTAAAAGATTGGCTCCTCTTAAATCTCTTAAATCAAGATGCGATCGCATAACTACATTTAGCTCAGCCCGCAATCGCTTAGTAAAGTACCTAGCTACACTCAAGATTCAACTCCACAAATCTAAAATTATTAAATCTGATAAAAAACAACAAATTAATGACATTTAAGGACATCATAATGTAAGATTAAAAGCCTTCGGCGCAAAAAATTCGTGCTAAAGCCCCGAAAAATATTTCATTTTTGTGTTGTTTTTATGAGAATCGTTGATTTCTCTGAATGTCTTGAGTCTAGGATTGCACGATTTTGTTAAGTTCAGCAAATTTAGCTCATGGGTGAGGAATATAAATGCTAAAAAGAAGCTTTACGATTGGGAGATTGCTTCTGGTATGCACAGGAGCAATGATTGGTTTGGGTGTGATCGAGCAAATTAATGAGGTCTTTGCTCAGTCAAGCAATATCTCTAACCCATCGAAAGTTACCAGAGATAAAGTCAATAATTCTGGATCTCCCAGAAATAAGGTAGTCAACTCTACATCAACAAAAAAACAAGTAACACAATCTAAAACTGCACAAGCAAAAGTTCCTAAAGCTCCTGCTGTAAGCAATAGGTTGCCACATACTGCTAAGGATCTGAAAGATACTCAGGCGGAACTTTTTGCTAGTCCTATTGCTTTTAAGCCTAGTTCTTCTATCTCACTGCCTACCCAACTTGATAGTAATTTGGCAGACATTGCCCAATCAACTAAAAATGTTGCCCAGTCAGGTACGACCACATCTAACTCACCTGACCTGCTCCGTCAACAATTACTCATTCGTCCCATCACCACGCAAACCACTAACGTATTGATCAAGCGGATCTATACACCATCGTTAAATGCGGGTACACCTGTTGGTTTTGGTTTAGAGACTGGTGATGCCTTTATTGGTATTTTTGGCTCCACTGCTGGTAGATTGCGGAATACGATTGATGGCAGTATCTCAATGGGTACTGGATTAGGCGATGCTAGCAAGTATCTTGCCGTTGAGGGCGTATTCAATATCAACAGTATTCGTAATTTTGGTTCCAATGGTTCCTTTGATCTAAAGGTGCATCGCATAGTTTACGAAGATTTCTATCGCCAAGTTGGTGTGGCATTAGGCTGGACAAACTTTGCTAACTATGGAACCAATGCAGGTGGTACACCTTCCTCGGTTTATGGGACAGCAACAATTTCCCAGCTAACCGATCCCGAAAATTTAGATAGTCCTAAACCTTTGATTGCAACTCTGGGTGTTGGCGGCGGTACTTATCGTAAGTCTACGAGTAATGGCGGAGTCGGTGTGTTTGCTAACCTTGGATATCAGTTTGCTCCACAATGGGGAGCTAGTACCGCATGGTCTGGTCAAGGCTTAAACTTTGGCGTAGGATTTTTGCCCGATCCCACCGTGCCGTTGAATATTACGCTGACCTATTCTGATGTCACCAATAATAGTGACGCTGGTAATCAGCTAATTTTAGGTGTTAGCTATGGCTTTAACTACACTGGTCGTAAGTAAGTTCACTATGCATCTTGGCAATGCTACACCCATCTGACATGCGATCGCTCTGAATCCAACCTAGCCCCACAATCAATATGAAGAAAACATTTGTATCACTGCTTGCTTCTTCGCTCTGCTTTGCAGGAATAGCGCCTGTTTTTGCAGGAACCACACCTATTGCTCCTGGAAATTCTATTTTGTACAGTAACTTTGGTTCGGGCGCTCCCGACGGTGGTTTGTTTGACAATATGTCCAGAACTAAGGTATTTATCACCCTTGAAGGGCAGAGGTTTATTCTCGGTGAACTGAACGCCAATAGTTTGCCAGTCTTAAATCCCTTAGCTCAAGGCAACCCAACCATTAAAGACTTTGTATTTTTGCTCACAGGCGACAAGGGCAAAGTCAACTTTAACAGTCCTGAAATTGAAAAGTCTCAAGTCAACTTAGTGAATAAGTTAACGAGCCTAGGACTAGATTTGAGTGATGGCAGACCTGCAAGACAATTGGTTGCAGCACTAACCTTGTTGATTCCTTTTGGCAATGAAGCAACACCTTCGGAGACTATTGGAGTTGCTGCGGTAGATGGAACTAAGTTTTATCAGGCGATTACAGCTTTTAATGCATTAGTTAATGAACTGGTTAATACCGCCAATGGGACAGGTCCTGAAGCCGCTCAGGCTCAAGCTACCCTCAATACTCTATTGAAAGATGAGACATTTAACTCCATTTCTTCCGCGCTACGTGCCTTAAGAGAACAGTTAAAGGACAAGTAAAGCAAAAACGCGAGTTCGAGATAATTTGAAACTGGCTTTGATAGAGGGTTTGCGTAGCAAACCCTCTATCAAAGCCCCAAAGTAAAAGCCTTGATTAGCAAGGCTTTTACTTTGGGGCTTTGAAAAATCTGCCTGCTTAAACCGAACTGACGTTGATTAGATTAATCGCAAAAATTTTTTCTTACCGACTTGCAATACCTTGCCTGATAATTCTTCAACATTTGCAAAGGTGCGATCGCCTAATTTTTCGCCATCGAGTTTGACTGCCCCATTTTTGATTTGGCTTTGGGCTTCACTATTACTTTTACAGAGTCCTGATGCTTTAACTAAGTAATGCAAGGGAGCAGGAAAATTAATTTGCGCTAGATCAAACTCAGGAATATCACCGAGATCGGTCGTATTACCCGCAAGGACAATTTTTTCGGCATCCTGTTGGGCTTGGAGGGCTGCTTCAGGGCTATGGTACTGGCTAGTAATGGTAAGGGCCAGTTGTTTTTGCTTTTCACGAGGATTTTCGGGCAGCGTAGCGAGATCGATATCGGTGAGTAGCTCGAAATATTTATCAACTAGGGGATCGGGGACTTTTTCGAGTTTGGAGTACATATTCAACGGCTCATCGGTGAGTCCAACATAATTACCAAGGGATTTAGACATTTTTTGAACACCATCTAAGCCAACCAGCAAGGGTAGTAATAGTCCAAATTGGGCAGGTTTACCTTGGCGATGAGGGTCATTTAATTGAAGATCACGCCCGACGAGAATATTAAACTTTTGATCAGTGCCACCTAACTCCACATCGGCATCGATCGCTACGGAGTCATAGCCTTGTAAAAGTGGGTACAGAAATTCATGCAGGTAAATTGGATTGCCCTTTTCGTAGCGATCGCTAAATCCTTCTTTGGCAAGCATCTGACCGACGGTCATACTCGCTTGCAAAGTAATAATTTGCTGCAAATCGAGTTTATTTAGCCATTCACCATTGCGGCGTAACTCAAAGCGATCGCTGGAAAAGTCGAGAATTTTCTTGGCTTGATCTAAATAGGTTTCGGCATTATAGGCAACTTCTTCAGGGGTGAGGCGAGGTCTTGCTTCGGAGCGTCCTGTGGGATCGCCGATTTGAGCCGTGAAGTCACCAATAATTAATACTGCCTTATGTCCTGCATCTTGAAATTGGCGCAGTTTCCGCAGGGCAACGGTATGTCCGAGGTGCAAGTCGGGACGGGTGGGATCGATACCTAATTTAATGCGGAGAGGGCGATCTCTCTTTTGAAGGCGATCGCGCAAGTTTTCGGATTCATTATTGGGAAATATTTCAACAACACCGCGTTCTAATAGGGTTGCAAAATTGGGCTGGTTTAGAGACATTCTAAAAAGTTACTTAAAATTTTTGTTAACTATAAATCTGTGAAATCACAAGGTCTTAATAATACTACGCTATAGGTTTGAGGCTTTTAAAGCTTCTAACTCATTGATCGATAAACCTGTAATTTGAGAAATTGGGTTTAGATCGCATCAGGATCAACTCCTAGCGATCGCAGCATATCCTCGTATTTTTGATTTTTTTGTCTTAGCTGGAGGTTTGTCTCTTCGGGGGTGAGGTAGCGATCGCCTGATGCGTTGTACCAATAAACCCATTCACGCTCAATACCTTGATAATTGCCATGTTCGACTCCAATCGCTAATCCAATTTCTGGTAGCCAAATCGGTTCTTGTTTCGATTTGCCTTGCAATTTTTCGTAGTGATTTCCGACCAGTTTATAAACTTCAAAACTAGGCAAGCGGCGGCGATAGGGATTGTAAATGACGTAATAGAGAATACCTAAATCTGCATAGAAATCCTTTTTGTCACTATATTCATTACGATATTTGCGAGAAACAACTTCTAAAGTCAGAATTGGTAACTGTTCTTCTTCCCAAAGTACATAGCTAAGACGTAACCCATCGTTAATAATGCGCTCCACACCCAACGCCAAAAATGCATCAGGAACGATCGCTGGCTGATCAGGCTCGTAATAAATTCCCATATCCACACCAAAATACCAATCCATGCGCTCAGCCCAGATAGTGGCTAGGACGCTGAGCAGCAGGTGCGGCAATAGATCTTGTAATTGATTATCCACAGGCGTTTCGTCGGAATCTGGCAATTCTTCAGAGGATGGCAGATTCTTATGAATTAGATTTAGCTTTTTGAGCAGATAGGGAGACATAGAAGGCTCCTAATTTAGAGATGTATAACCATCAGGACATTGCAATGCTTTTCCATCAAATTTTGGCATTCCTGCTTCCTTGATTGTTGGCTCGTTTAATTCGCACAAAATAGCTATTGTGGTGAGATCATTAGTTGAAGAACCAGATAGATATACAGCACCCAAATAACTTCTAAGTCCTTCTTTTTTAGCGATTCCAGTCTGAACTGTAATGCCTGGATAGTTCTTAGTATTGACAGTCTTAATAGAATCAATAGTCTGAACACTGTAGCGATAGTTCTCAGTTTCAGACTTAATTCCTAATCCAATCTCATCAATTGTTTTTGCCCATTTTACCTTTTCAAGAAAATATGCTTGTTGTCCTCTATTCATAGAGCCAACGTAAGTTTTGGCTTCTGATTGCCTTGCTCTATTGGCTTGATTAGCGAAAGGATTTGACTGCACCTTTGCGCCTTCGGGTAAGGTGGCAACATCAGATACTTTAGTGATCTTACCTACCTCAATCGCTTCTTTTTCATTTTGAGGGTTCAAAGCAGTAATTTTTCCGTCAGGAGCAATCACAATTGTAATAGCTTGAGAGCCTGAAGGTACGCCATTAGCTTCTACCTTCCAAGTTCCAGAACTTGGATTTTGGGATGATTTCACTAGATTTGGAACAATAAATATGATCGCGCCCAAAACGAGAGTAGCGCCCGCACCAAAAGCAAAATAAAGCCAGTTTTGGTTATTGTTAGGAGGTTGATAGGACATACATACTGCTTGAAAGTTGCTTATGAGTATAGCCAAATTATTAATAAACCATAGATTTTATTGATAAAATTTATAGAAATTCGACAAAATTGACACTTTCAAGGTTTTCATTTGCATCATCAAGATTTATCCAATCATATCAAACTGGCGAGAATGCAATTGAGCGTAGCGTCCTGACTTTTGTAGCAGTTCATCGTGAGTTCCTGATTCTACGATTTGACCTTGTTCTAAAACGATGATGCGATCGCTATTTCTAATGGTTGCTAAGCGGTGGGCGATGATGAATACGGTGCGACCTTGCATTAAGCGCTGTAATGCTTCTTGGACAAGGCTTTCGGATTCTGTGTCGAGCGCCGAAGTTGCTT
>Ga0209972_10002858_pt1 | contig 13800 bp, 20 predicted proteins | sample NOAtaG_7_FD_187302 | JGI IMG/M metagenome (GOLD analysis project Ga0209972, IMG submission 187302) | Freshwater lake microbial communities from Lake Erie, under a cyanobacterial bloom - NOAA_Erie_Diel1S_2200h metaG (SPAdes) (version 2) | ecosystem: Environmental > Aquatic > Freshwater > Lake ... | reverse complement strand
GCCGTAGTACCGGGTCGTGACCTGCCCCTTGTCCGGGATGTGTACGAGCACCCGGGCCAGAAACTCGAGCGGGTCGACGGTCTCGGTCCCCGCCGTCGGCCCCTCCGACTTGTCCGACCGGTACGTCTCCGCGGTCGCCCCGCGGGCAACCGGGCGGTGTCGTGGGCGGGCCACGTGACGAAGGTTCCGTCGGGCCGGAAGCCGCCGTCGGTCACGAGCAGGTGCAGGTGCGGATGCCAGTTCGCCCGGGAGCCGTGCGTCTGCAGGCACGCGACGATGCCGACGGCGAGGTCGCGCTCGCCCGTCAGCGTCCGGATGGCGGCCGTGACGGTGCGGGCAGCAACGCGGGCGATCTCGCCGAGCAGGCGACGCCGGTACAGACAGTAGGCGCGCGGCCGCTTGGGGATGGTGAGCACGACCTGCCGGTGCGGCACCGGCGCGAGGAGCGTCGTGTCCAGCCACTGCGTCCAGATCGCGAGGCGCTTGGCCAGGACAGCTCGGACAGAAGTAGCGGCACGTGCACGAGAACGCGAGCAGGTAGTCGAGCGTGCACGCGTCGCAGCGAATACGCGCAAACCCGTGGTCGAGCACGCCGCAGGCGAGGAACTTGTCAGCGACCTGCGCGACCACGGGGCGCCACGGGCCGTACTCGCGCGCGAAGCGCTCGTCGTAAACTGTCTGCAGGCGCTGCAGATGATCGGACACCAGCCGAAAGAGCGGCGACGCCTGGGGCCGTCGGGGCTTGTAGACCGACGGCGGCTTCAGGCAGGATGGCACGTTCGTCACGTGGCCCGCCCACGATACCACGCGCTTGACCGAGGCATTCCGGCGCGCAATGCTCCGGCCCTTCGTGCGCCTGGCGCTGCTCGACGAGGACCAAGCGGCCGGCATGATGACGTGGCCGCATTCCGGATTTCACGTGCACACCGCGGTGTGGGTGTCCGAGGAGGACCGCGCGTTTGCCACCCGGCTCGCCCGGTATACTGTGCGCGCAATCCGGTCGCGCTGGAACGGCTGACGTACGACCGCAGCGCGCAGGCGGTGACCTATCCCTCCGACAAGTGGGAGTGGCCAACGACGGGCCCTGAGACGGTCGACCCGCTCGCGTTCCTGGCTCGGGTGCTCGTGCACATTCCGGGCAAGGGACTGAAGGTCCCCGTTGCTTCGCCATTCTCAGGCAGACAGCGGGGCGGGGCGGGGCGACAGATCGCGGACCCGGTGCCGCGTTGTCTGCGGGCCCGCCGCCTACACGAGGAACCAGTCGATGGGCCGGCGAACGCTCACCGGCTCCGGATAGCGCTCCACATAGCCGACGCGCAGCAGGAACTGGATCGTCTCTGAGACACCGAGCGACGCCTCGAGTCCGTGGCGCGTTTCGGCTTCCTCCAGGATCTGCGTCATCGGATGCGCCGCGATGCCCAGACCGCGCAGCGACAGCAGCAGTCGCTCGTAGCGACGCCCCGCGTCGAGCAGTGATGCGCGCGTGCTACCGCTACCGGTGAGCACCAGCCAGCCGCCACCGGCAGATGCCTGACGTTCGGCGGTCTCAACCCCTCGCTTTCGGAACGCGGGCGACATCACGCTGGCCGAGGTGTAGCGGCGCCGAACCCACCACCCCGCCACGCCGCCAATCTCCAACGACTCCGGCGTCAGGCCGTCGCGCTTCGCGCGGACCTCATCGTCGCGCCACCGGATCCACGAGGCGAGCTCTCGCTGGGCGTCGTCGCGCGCCGCTTGCAGGCGGTTCGCCGCGATGGTGCCGTCGCGCAGCAGCGACCATTCACGGCTTCCGCGCGCGTAGAAGCGGGCCTCCCCGGCGGACGCCAGCATCGCCGCGACATGGTCCGACGCGATCGCCTCGTCCCGATAGCCAGACCGCAAGATGCGGCGACGCCTGATGGCGTCCAGCGTTCGGCGCGCGGTCGGCCCCGGTGCGGCGGCGCCGAGGTGAATCGTCGCCACTTCGTCCGTCTCACCCTCGACCGGCACGATGTCGCACGGCAAGCCCAGCGCTGTACCGGCCTGCGCGAGATTCTCGAGAAACGCTCCGAGCGACAGCATCAGCTCGCGATCCGCCGGATCCACGGCAGGGAGTCGGCGCGTGACGTCGCGCAGCAGCACCAGGCGGTCTGCCGACTCACGCCGCACGCGCCAGGGCTGGCTATTGTGCGCGCTCGACGCCAGCGCGGCGTAGCCCAACACGCCCCGGATCGACGCATCGGGAGCCGGGGGAGGCGCTGCGGACGCATCGTCGGCAGGCAAATCGACGCGTCGCACCCCGTGACACCCTAACGCGGCCATGACGGCGAGGCCTCCCAGGCGCCCGACCGCTTGCCGTCGGCCCAGCGGCACTTCGCGGTGGCCGTCATGCTCGGCGACCGCGCCATCGACATCTCGCATAACGCCTCCATTGGTAGGTCCACCCGAGCGCGAGCGACGCCTCACCCGTGAGGCTGCGCGCGCGATACGGCAGGCCCTCGACGTCGATCGGGATGACAATCGCAACTGGGCTGGACGGGTTTGGTGTAAAGATGAAGAGGGCGATCACCAGCCGCGCAAGCGCATCGTGGCGGGCGTCGGGACAGGAGTCTTGGCTCTTCCGGGTTCGTAGTGGGCGGAGTTGCCAGACTATCGTGCTCGTGATGGATCGTCGGGCCGGCGTCCCACCCGACGACCTTGCCGGAGAACAGATCGATGACGACGGCCAGGTAGAGCCACCCTTGCCACGTCCGGAAGTCCGTGATGTTCGTCGCCCAGGCCGCGTTGCCCTTCGTCGGTGAGAACCGGCGTTTGACAAGGTTCGGTGTCAGCACCGCCGGCTTGCCGACCTCCAGCGGCGCGTGCGATAGCCATGCAGCGCGCCGACGGGATAGGAATTTCAATCGGGGCGGGCCGTCGATCCGTGGAGCATACGGCGGGATCGCCGACCTCGCCAGCGCCGCGTGGCGGGCGGCGACCGGTCTCCGATTTCGCGCTGGCCGCATCCGCGCCGCGGGAACTTCTGTAACGGTGGGTGGCCGACCCCCGCGGGGACCCGGCTGCCGCGCCGGTCGGATGGCCGCGCACGCCGATCGGCCCCGCGGGGGCGCGGGGCGTCGGGGGGCTCGGTCTCATGGGAGCGTTGGGGCGTCGGCGGACGAGCGTGGGGCGCGTGCCGTGCCCCGGCTCGGGCGGGCCCGCGTCGATGGGGGGCTCCGCGCGCCGGCGTGGGCCGTGTGCGCCGCGCGGGTGCGGAGGTGGGTGAGGATCCGGTCGATCACCGCCGTCTGCGTGATGCCGGCGATGATCCGCATCGCGCCCTGGCACGTCGGGCACGCGAGCGGGGCAACCTCGAAGATCTGCTGAAGGAGCGCCGCCCACCGGCGGGTGGCCTCGGTCGGCCCGAGTCGGGGCGCGGGGACGATGGCGGGTGGCCCGTCCGCGCCGGCGGGCGCCGCCGTGCCCCGCATCCCGCGAGGACGGCTGGCCTACCAGCCGTAGTACCGGGTCGTGACCTGCCCCTTGTCCGGGATGTGTACGAGCACCCGGGCTAGAAACTCGAGCGGGTCGACGGTCTCGGTCCCCGCCGTCGGCCCCTCCGACTTGTCCGACCGGTACGTCACCGCGGTCGCCCCGCGGTTGAAGCGACCGGTCGGTCCCCAAGCCGTCAGCGCCACGCAGTTGGCGGAGGCGGTCGGGGTGCCGCAGCCCACGCTCTCGCGATGGGTGCGCGAACTCCGTAGCGTAGAAGCTATGCCACGACGCCCACGAGCAGGACGGACCGGCGCGGAGAAGCTCCGCGTCGTACAGGACGCCGCCAATCTGGATGAGGCAGCGCTGGGCGCGCTGTTGCGTCGCGAAGGGCTCCAGATGGCCGACCTGGCCGCGTGGCGGCAGGCGGCCGAGCAGGCGCTCGACGCGAAGCCGGGGCGCCCGAAGTCAGGGGGGGCGCCCGAGGCCAAGCGCGTTCAGGATCGCTCCGCGGCAGTGTGCGCCGACGTGATCGCCGGTCACGTTCCGCCCGCCCGTCCGGTCGAGCGACTGCCCCGCCGGACACACGCACGTGCGAGCCACCGGATCGTAGGTGCAGTCCTCCGGGCCGAAGACCGTGAGCGGATTGCGCGCAGGCGTCAACGTGGCGTGCCGCGGGTCGGGCCGGGTCGTGTAGCGGCCTTGGGTCGCGCACCGCTCCTCGCGCTGCCGCATGCCCCCAACCGCGATGAGTGCGGTCACCCCCGCGTCCGCCACGGCCGTGAGGTTGGCCTCGCTGTGGTAGCCGGCGTCGGCCGTGATCACCGTGTCCGGGGTGCGCAGGGCCGCCGTCGCGGAGACCACGGGCAGGAGGTGCTCCTGCTCCGCGCCCCCCCCCGTGCGCCTGCGCGTCGACGATGATCTGGTGCGTGGCGTCGACCGTCGCCACAGCGGTGTACCCCTGCATGACGCCGTTGCTCGTCACCATCTTCACACTCTCGTTGTCCGTGCGATTGCTCTTCCGAATCGCCTCCTTGGCGCCCCGGCGGTCCTCGGGATGCCGTTCGAGCCACGTCCGGAGCTCGGCCGCATCGCGCATCAGGCGCTCGCGCCGCGCCGTGTCCTGGGCGCTGAGCGTCGGTGCCACGTCCCGCCCATCCTCCGTGCGGTGCCGGGCCAGCATCGGCTCGGCCGCCCGCTCCATCTGGGCGGCTGGGCGCTCGAAGTCGGCCCGCGTCCCGCTCCGGTGCGTCGAGGCATTGCTGGGGAGCTTCACGCCGTCGATCGCGAACATCTCGCGGCCGATGAGCCCCTGCCGATCGCACACCGCCAGCACGGCGGCGAAGATCGGCGCGATCTGGTCGCCCAGCAAGCTGACGGAGTGCGCGATCGTGGTGAAGTGCGGCCGCGAATCCCCGCTCAGGGCGATGCACGTCACGTGCTCCTCGCAGGCCCGGGCGATGGCCCGGCTGCTGCCGAGGCCCCGCGAGTCGGCGAACCGCACGACCCGCAGCAGCATCCCGGGCGGGGAGGCCGGCGCCCCGGTCGCGTCGTTCCGCTACCGCACGTCGAAGGGGGTCAGGTCGATCGCGTGCTCACGCACGTGATGCAACGCGTGCTCGACAGTGCCGGGCAGCAGGTCCGCGGCGAGGTCGACCGGCAGGAACCAGGGCTGGGTGTCGATCGGCTTGTAGCGGGCCATGGCTGGACTCGACGCGGGGCGCTCCGAACCGCACATCCTCTCCGAGGCCAACACCGGCCGGCGCGATCGGTTGCGTTTCCACATCGGCCACCGCTCCGGCTTTTCCTACAGCCTCGTTATGCGAACCACCGGGCGTTGACGCGTGTCACGTTACGCGTTACACTATGGTGTGATCAAGACCTTCGCCGATCGTGAGACCGAAGAGCTCTTCCGCACGGGGAAAGCACGGCGGGTGCCGTCTGATGTCGGGCGCCGCGCTCTACGAAAGCTCGAGGCGGTGCATGTCGCGACGAAGCTGAGCGACCTGCGCGTTCCCCCGGGCAACCGACTCCACGCTCTCAAAGGTGACCGTGCGGGGCAGCATGCGATCGCGGTGAATGATCAGTGGCGCATCTGCTTTCGGTTCGACGACGGCGACGCGTACGACGTTGAGATCTGCGACTATCACTAGATCGAGCGCATCCATGACCATTCCGAACAATCGCCCCCTTGAGCGCCGTCCGATCCATCCGGGTGAGATTCTCCGCGAGGAGTTTCTCCCGGAGTATGGGCTCTCGGTCACCGCATTCGCGGAGGCCGCCGGGGTCTCACGGCAGTCGATGAACGAGCTGCTGCGCGAGCGGCGGGCGCTCACGCCTGAGATGGCGCTTCGCCTCAGCAAGCTGTTCGGCAACTCGCCAGAATTCTGGCTGAACCTGCAGCGCAACGTGGACCTGTGGGACGCGGCGCGAGGCCTGAAGCGCGAGATCGCCCACATTCATCCGCTCCAAGTCGCATAACGGCAGTTGGTGCTGACGGTCACGGTATGGAAGCGGCGGCTACGACGCCGCAGTCGATTGAGTGCCCGCAGCACAACTTGACGTTGAGGCTGTAGGATCAGCCGGATTCGTGCTCGTGTCGCGGCACACGTGGTGATCGACCCTGATGTCGTGCGCGATGATGGCGGTTCGGTCGTGCCATTGCGACTCACGCGCCACGATTCACGTGGTTGCCGTCGTGCACATGATCGTTTCTCCCGATGCGGCGTACCCGGTGTGGGCCAGCGTGTCGATGGTGTGCACCAGGCAGGTGAGCGTCCACTGTGTCTCGACGTTGCGTCGGCCCCGCAGCGTGAAGCGATCGAGCCGCTTGTTCGCGCGCCGGGTCGCGAAGACCGGCGCGACGGCCGCGAAGCGCTGCGCGTAGCGGGCACGGCCGTCCGGCGAATCGATGCCGTAAGCTTCCCCTCCCAGCAGACAGCGTGAATTAGACTGGAGCGGTGCAGTGACCTTGGTTCCAAATGCAGACAGTCGTCCGTAGAGTTACGCCGCTTCTTGGGGGTCGTGCGCCTGACGGGACTCGGCGAACTCCTTGGGGGTCAGGTGCCCCAGGGCGCCGTGAGGACGGGCCTCATTGTAGTCGGTGCGCCACGCCGCGACGACCTGCTGCGCGTGGGTGATGTCCGCGAATTGCGTGACGTTCAAGCACTCGTCCCGCAGCTTCCCATTGAAAGACTCGATGTAGCGTTTGTCCGTGGGCTTCCCAGGCCGCGTGAAATCGAGTTGGACGCTGCGCGTGTAGGCCCAGTCTTTGAGCACGCGCGACATGAACTCCGTGCCGTGATCGCAGATGATCGACCCCGGCTTGCCGTACGTCACGATTGCCGCATCCAACGCGTTGCTCACCGTCGTGCCATTCATGCGAAACCCCACCTCCAGGATCGGGCGCTGGCGACTCCACTGATCCACCACGATCAAGATGCGGAACTGGCGGCCATCCGCCAGCGCATCATGCACGAAGTCCATGCTCCACCGCTGCGCTGGCCCGCTCGGCACGGGCGCTGGCCCGCGGTGCAGCGCCCGATGCTTCCGCCGACGGACGCGCAGCCGGAGCTGCAGGCCTTCCAAGCGGTACAACCGCCGGACGCGCTTGAGATTCACCGGACAGCCCTCCCGGCGCAGGAGCACCCAGATCCGCTGGAACCCGAAGCGCGGCCGGGCCATCGCGAGCTCACGAATGCGGGCGCGCAGCGCGGCCTGGTCCCGGGCCGTGCTCGGCCGGTACCACGCGGCTCGGCTGAAGGCGGCCAACGTACACGCCCGGATGACTGGCACGCCGAAGGTGGCAATGAGCCACTCGGCCAGCTCCCGGCGGCGCGCCGGCCTCAGACTTTTTTTCGGAGCGCCTCGGTCAGCATATGCTTGTCGAGGGACAGGTCGGCCACGAGCGCTTTCAGTCGCTTGTTCTCATCCTCGAGCTGCCGCATCCGCCGGACTTCGGCGACACCCAAGTGGGCGTACTGCCTCTTCCACACGTAGAAGGTCGCCTCGCTCACCCCGATCTGGCGGCACACGTCGGCCACCGGGGTGCCGCCCTCCACCTGGCGGAGCGCGTACGCGATCTGCTCCACGCTGAACTTGCTCTTCTTCATCTCGGCTCCTCCCGGCGTGGCCGGGGTGATCCCGAGAAACTACGTCCCTCTAGCGTGGACTGTCGGCGTATTCTGGGGGGAGGTCAGGCCTCCGCCAAATGCGTGGCGCTGACGGCTTGCGGTCCCATCAATCGCTTCACGACGCGCGCCTTGAACGCGGCACTGTACACGGGCATCAGATCTCTCACCTCCACCCCCAACGTGTCCTACACCACCGGTGCCCTTACACCGGTCGTGCGACAACTACCCTGACACAGGGGGTTCAGGTCGGCCAGTGGCACGTCTGCGGTGACGTGCCAATCGCCAACCCGGCGCTGCTCGAGTCGCTGTGAGGTGCTACAGCTATTCTTCTGCTCGCGGAATCAGTGAACACACTACGACGGCCGCGACCAGTGTTAGTGAGGCCTCTCCAAAAGCCCGCAGCGCGTCCTGCAAAGAGGAAGTGAGTCGCGTCGCTGCGTGCCCAAATGTCAAGAGCACGAAGGCCTGTGCAATCGAACCCTTGTCTAGTTTGACCATTGCGGTACTCCTTGCTCGTTTTGCCTCAGTAGATCTGTTGCTTGATGGCCTCAATGGCTGAGCTAGACGCAGCTGCCAACCCTCCACGAGCGAAAGATATTCGCGTTGAGGCTCCGCATGAAGCTAGCAGCACTGGCGAGGCCGTGACGACGCGAGCCCATGCGCCGAGTCCGATAGTCCTCCGCCGCGATCCCGCGCCAGTTGATGGTGATGTCCTTTATGCCCGGCCTCGTCCCCGTAAACACGTCCAGCTGTAGCGTCAGGTTTTCGGCGTCCGGTCCTGAGCTGGTAGATGCCGGCACGACGATATTCGGCCGGCGGTTGGAGCCCCAAGCCGGTGTGGGGCCTGTGATTTTTGTAGTCGGTGCGCCACGTGATCAGGGTGGCCTGGGCCTCCGCGAGGGTGGCGAACCAATGTTGTGAGAGGCACTCGCACCGCACGCTCCCGTTGAAGGCCTCGCAGACGCAGTTGTCGACGGGATTGCCCGGCCGACTGAAGTCCAGCGACACCGTGTTCCGGAACGCCCAGTGGTCGAGCGCCACCAACGTGAACTCCGTGCCGTTGTCACACTGCACCACGGCGGGGAGCGTGCCCCGCGCCGTGCGCGCGGCCGTCAACAGCGCGACCACGTCGGCCCACTGGAAGCGCCGCGCCGCCGTCAGCGCCACGCACTCGCGCGTCGCCACGTCCACGAGCGAGAACACGCGGATCGTCGTGCCGTCCGCCAGCGTGTCGTCCATGAAGTCCATCGCCCACCGCTGATTGGGCCCCGTGACCACCACCCGTCCCTCGCGTGCCTGCGCGGCCCGGCGGCGGCGGCGCTGCTTCGGCTTGAGGGCGAGCTCTTCCTCCCGGTACAGCCGCTCGGTCTTCTTGTGATTGATCGGCAGCCCGTCCCGCCGCAGGAGCACGTGCAGCCGCTTCTGTCCGAACGCCGGCCGCGCCGCCGCGAGCTCCCGCAGGCGGCTGCGCACGGCCGTGTCGGGCGGCCGACACGAGACGTAGCGGATGATCGTGCGCTCGAGGTCGAGCGCCCGGCAGGCGCGGCGCTGGCTCAGCTGAAACGCGGTCTCGGCCCGGCTCACCATGGCGCGTCAGTGGTCTGGGCTCACCATTCTGGTCCGAGGGCCTCGCGCAGGACGGCCTTGTCGAGCGTCAGCTCGGCGACGAGCTGCTTGAGCTTCTTGTTCTCGTCGCGCACCAGGCGCAGCTCCCGCAGCTCACTGACGTCGAGCCCACTGAACTGCTTCTTCGACCGGTAGTACGTGGCCTCGGTGACGCCCATCTTGCGGCAGATGTCGACCACCCGCGTGCCGCTCTCGGCCTGCCGGAGGGCCTGCACGATCTGCTCGGGGGTGAATCGGCTTTTCCGAATCGGTGCTCCTCCCGTCCGGGAGTGTGGCTCCGAACCGTCCCGCTGTCAAAACGAGAGCCCGGCTGGACGTGTTTTCCGGGCCGCAGGCCCGTCTTGCGGCTGATGCCGTAACGCTCAGCGAGCTCCGTCATCGAGTACAGGCCCCGCCGGTACTCCCGCACCAACTCTCTCCGCTGGTCCGCTGGTCTCATCTCCCGCCACGGCATCGCAACCTCCTCGGTTACGTGCCACGGTAGCAGTGTCAACCATGTCCCCGGCTTGTACCGGATCCGACGACGATGGCGTCGTGGGTGAGTTGCCGGTCGATCGAACGGCGCACGCGGAGTCATCCGGGAAACAGGTGCGTCGGATGCGCGCGCGGATTCCGGTGTGCGCGAGAGTGCACCGCCCGGCGCGGCGCGTCAGGGGCCTCGCACCGTCAGGAGCAGGAGCGTCACGAGTACGCCGAAGAGGTTCGGGATCGGCACCGACCCGGCGAACCGCGACGCGGCATCGATCACGCCTTGCGCATTGGTGTTCGCGGCCCCGACGACGGTACGCGAGGTGGTGAGCGCGCCGATGAACCGACCGTCGATCGTGAAGCTGGTCGAGTCGCCGCCGGCGGCGCGCGCTACGGTGCGGGCGGTCAGGACCCGCGGCCCGAAGACGAGTTCGACCCTCGAGGCGCCATCGATCTCCAGCAGCCCCTCGAAGTACCACGCCGTGGCGCCGCCCGCCATCGTGATGCGCCCTGCGGAAAAGGAGCCGCCGAGACCGAGGGTGTCCGCCAGTGTCGCCGAAGGCGTGGGGCCGCTGCCGATCGTTGCGCTGCTGATGATTTCGCCGCTGGAGATGGCTTGGGTGATCCGTGCCCGCAGGACCTCCACCCCCGCAAGGTTCCGCGCGGTCAGCACCGCCACGCCATGCGTCGTGGTCGAGCTGTCGAGCACGGTCAGGGTTCCAACGGTCGGCCCCTCCACCGCGAATGGTGAGCCTGGATACAGGGCAATCGCGACCCCGTTGGCCGGAACCGTCGGGTCGGGCGCACTCGTCCACCCGGCTGGCACGACGAAGGTGAGACGGCGACCGCGAAGGGTGGTCGGTACCACGGCGCTGGTCACCGGATCGATGATGGCGGACCCAGGATCGACGTCGGGGCGGCGCTGTGCCCGCAGGTTACCGTCTTCGGCACCGGACGGCAGGAGCACGCGCAGCATCGGATCGCTGAACACCGGTGCGACCAGCGTCCGCGCGCTGTCTATCTGGGCTGCCGTAATCGGCAATGGCGCGGTGTCCGGACCCGGTGACGAGGCGTCATCGCCATCACACGCGGCAATCGTGACCAGCAGATACGGCATGACGCGATGGCGCATACGGACGCTCCGGTTCAGTTCGGACGATGGTTGGATGGCCAGGGCGGCCCATTGCGGCGCGCGGGTCAGCACCCACGCGAGATGAACACTGGCAGGCTGTCAATGAACCGCGCGGCGGCCGGTGTCGTCGCGTCGCAGGCAACGCACAGAGTGACGGCGATCGGCTGGACCACTACGGAACGGGAAGGAGCACGAACATGAGGCTGTTGCTCACGCGGTCGGCGAGAGACAAGGCGGACGGGCTCTCCTGCAGAAACCGCGTCATCGCCGAGATGAAGGGGCTGGCATCCGGATGCGCGCGGCGCAGCGTCGAGTCGGCTCGTACGGTCGTCGCGATGCGCCGACCATTCACCCAGTACACCAGCGAATCCACATCCCAGTCGTCTTCACGCGAGAAGGCAACTCGCCGCAGGGTGTGTGCGCCGATGCGCAACGTCGTGTCGTTGCCGCCGCGCAAGACGTTGCCTTCGTACGCCCATGACGTCGGGCGCGACCGCAATGCCGCACGTGTGGTCGAGCGTCCGTCGCGGTACCACGCACCGGTCACCTCGAGCGTTTCGTCACCACACGGCAGGGCGGCCCGAGCCGAGACCGTACCGTCCGCCAGCAACTCCGTGAGCCGACCGTCGAACAGGAGCTGCCCGGCCGTACTGCGAACCTGCAGCGCGGCCACCGCGTGAGCGGCCGTCGAGCTGTCGACCACCACCAACGACCCAACGGCTGTGCCACCGGGAGTCATTGCATCGGCGTAAAGCGCGATGCTGATGCCATTGGGCGGCGCATCCGGTGATGGTGTCCCGGTCCATGTCCCGGCAGCGAAGGTGAAGTGCCGACCGCGAACACCGGGCGCCAGCACGACCTCACTTCCCGGGAATCGCACTCTCGGGAACGCGACCGTGAGATCCTTGACGAACGTGTCGGCGGCTGTCGCACGAAGCCCTTCGGGGGGGAAGAACCCCCCGACGACGTTACGCACGGCCGGATCGGCCGTGCAGGCCACGACCATCGCACGCTCCGCATCAATGTCTGCAGCCGCAAGCGGCAGCGGCGACAGGTCGAGTGCGGTGGAGTCGGTGCATCCGGCGCCCAGCGTGAAAGCTGCGCTGACCGTGACGACAGTGGTGACCGTTCTACGGAAGAAGAACGGCGACGTCATCATGGGAACCTCCGGACGAGGTACAACCTGCGTTCTGCCCCACGATAGGGATGCTGGCCGACATGGCGCAAGGGCGCCCGCCGGCGACGGTACGGTCCGGGTACATGGGTGTCACTTCTGTCCGGCAACATGGGTGACACTCGGTCGGTCACTCCCGGATGATGTAGTCCCGTTCGTCCAGCGTCGCAATCAGCACGGCGCCGAAGTAGATGTGCCACACGCCATCGTCGACCTCATCGAGTCCCACGCGCTCACCGCTCAACGCATGTGCGAGATACAGGAGCCGGTTGTGGAAGCGGAACGTGCCGCCGGTGGTGACGCCATTCACCGTGAAGTGCTCCGGATACTCCGGCGCAAGGATCCGCGACGGGTACGGGCGCGGCGAGGCGACGTACTGCGATGCCGGTGTCTCCATCCCCAGCGTCTCGTGTGGGCGCACCTCGTTGAACTCGTCGCGGAAGGCATCGAACGCCCGCTGCTGCGCGCGCACGGTCGCCTGGGCGGGTCGGATCGCACGCCGCTTGAGCGAGCGATGCATGCGCTCGTGCGCCCCGTTCTCACTGGGAGTCCCGGGCGTGATCCGCTGATGCGCGATCCCCAGCTTGAGCCACCAGCCACTCAGCCGCGAGAGCCCGTGCAGTCCCACGGTTGCGAATGGCGCGCCGTTGTCGCTGCGCATGGCGCGGGGCAGCCCGTACTCGCGGAACGCCCACTCGAAGACCGGCCACGCCGTCACGGTCTGCGTCGAGGGGCGCGCGCGACGCGCGAGCAAGTAGCGCGGTGCTGATCGGCGAGCGTCAGCGGGTGGCACCAGGCACCGTCGCCGTTGCGAATTCTCCCTTGAAGTCTGTGGTCCAGACGTCATCCGGGGCCGTGGTCTGGACCCGGCCGCCGCCGGGATGCTCCGGCCGCGCACGGCGCTTCCGGCGATGCTGCACCAGACCCTCGCGGGCGAGCAGTGCGGAGACGGGACTCGGGGCCGGCCAGTCCGTGCGCCGCGGATGTCGGCGTTGGAGCACGCGGAGGAGCTTCCGTGCGCCCCAGTCGTCGTGGGCGACCCGCAGCGCGCAGAGCATGTCCCCGAGCTCGGCGGAGAGCTTGTGCGGGCAGCGATGCGGCGCCCGGCTCCGATCCTTAAGGCCCTAGCGCCCCTCCTCCCGCGCCCGCGCGATCCACTTGTAGCCCGTCTTTCGGCTCACCCCAAAGTGCGCGCACAGCTGGAGCACCGGCATCCGGTTCCGCTGCACATCATCAATGAATTGCTCCCGTTGGTCCACGGACTGGGTCTCCTGCCAAGGCATCGGTCTAGCTCGCAGAAAGGAGGTAGACCGTGCAGTTTAGGGAGGACTGTCACCCATGTTCCCGGACTCAGGTGTCACCTATGTACCTGACCGCACATTCCGTCCTGATTCTTCGTCGACCATTGTGACACACCAGACACCCGCGCTTGGCGACACGGTTGCTTGGCTCGCCTTCACGGCTCGCGTGACGGCGCTCGTCGGTGACGCTGATCCACTGGCCATTCTTGCCGAGACGGTCACCGATCTCCGGGCGCTGGTCGGTTCCGTCCCGGGGCACGCGCTGGACCACACGGAGCGCCCAGGCGGCTGGTCCGTCGTTGGCGTTGTCGAGCATCTCGCGGCCTCGTCCCCGCAAACACGTCCAGCTGTAGCGTCAGGTTGTCAGCGTCCGGTCCTGAGCTGGTAGTTGCCGGCACGACGATATTCGGCCGGCGGTTGGAGCCCCAAGCTGGTGTGGGGCCTGTGGTTATTGTAGTCGGTGCGCCACGTGGTCAGGGTGGCCTGGGCCTCGGCGAGGGTGGTAAACCAATGTTG